>Ga0257106_1000101_pt1 | contig 52145 bp, 25 predicted proteins | sample LP_taG_3_FD_190177 | JGI IMG/M metagenome (GOLD analysis project Ga0257106, IMG submission 190177) | Marine microbial communities from Northeast Subartic Pacific Ocean, Canada - LP_J_2011_P26_10m | ecosystem: Environmental > Aquatic > Marine > Oceanic | place: Canada: Northeast Subartic Pacific...
CCAACGCGTTACGGAGAAAACGCGGGCCTCTGTACTCCACTTTCAAAAGCGAACTCGAGCAAATGCACGCGCTCGGACGCAAGTGCGAAATCGAAGGCCTCTATGCATCCAACATCAACGACGATAACTGCTACGTGCTCTCGGAATACGTGGTCACAAAAATAGCGCAAATTGAACAACAACAACAACAACAACAACAACAACAACGCTAACATTTTACTACTACCCAACAGTTTTAACATTTGAGTTTTTGAAAATTTTCCACAAATCTAACGCATATCTTCATCGTTATCATCATCATCATCACATCACCATCATCGCGGAGAGCTTTTCGTTAGAGAGAAGAGCAAAGAAGGAGAAGAGAAATGGCCGTCGGATTGACTGCTCCTCGTTCTAGTTGCAGCATCGTTGGTTTTGATAAAAAAATGATCACCGTTAGGGGTCGTCGAAGTTCTTCTATTGTTTTACAACACCATCGCCGCCGGGGGATGATGATGACGATGGCACTCGCGCGCAGCAACAGCAGCAGCAGCAGCAATCATCATCACCATGAGTTATCGCCGCCGAGGAAACAGAACGAGTGTGTCCAACTGTCCCAGAACAAGAAAGCGGTACCACCACCTGCTTTGAATTCGTCGAATGCTTTGACGACGTTCGAGCAAGTCCTGTACGGCGGCATCGCGTTCACGGCCGCGTCCATGTTAAAGCGGGAATTCTCCCCGGGATGCGAACTCATCGACGGGAAGCAAATCGCGCAAGAGATTCGCCAGGAGATTAAAGAGAAAGTGGAGCGGATGAAAACGATCGCGAACGGGAACACGCCTGGTTTGGCGGTTGTTTTAGTTGGCGAGAGGAAGGACTCGCAGAGTTACGTGCGTTCGAAGAAGAAGATGTGCGCGGAAGTGGGGATTCGATCGGAAGGGACGGATTTACCCGAAGACGCGACGGAAGAGGAGGTTTTGAAAGTTGTGAGAGCGTATAACGCGGACCCGAACATTCACGGGATTTTAGTGCAGTTGCCGATGCCGAAACACATCAACGAAGAGCGAGTGTTGAAGGAGGTTTCGTACGAGAAGGATGTGGACGGGTTCCACCCGTTGAACATCGGCGCGTTGAGTCAACGAGGAAGAGAAGAGCCGAGGTTTGTGCCGTGCACGCCAAGAGGATGCATCGAGTTGTTGAAACGCTCCAACGTAGAAATGAAAGGGAAGAAAGCAGTCGTCGTGGGCCGTTCGAACGTCGTCGGTACGCCGGCGGCGTTGTTGTTGCAAAGAAACGACGCCACGGTAACTGTAGTGCATTCGCGCACGAAGAACCCGGAGGAGGCGATTAGAGAGGCAGACATTGTGGTTGCCGCGTGTGGAGTGACGGAGTACGTCCAAGGTTCGTGGTTGAAACCCGGCGCGGCGGTAATTGATGTCGGCATCAACGCTAAAGACGACGCGACGAAGAAGTTAGGATACCGGTTAGTCGGCGATTGCGATTTCGAGAGTTGCAAGAAAGTTGCCGGGAAGATGACGCCGGTCCCAGGTGGTGTAGGGCCGATGACGATTGCGATTTTGTTGCAAAACACGTTAGAAGGGGCAGCGAGAAGTTACGGCGTCAGCGAACAACTCGGATTGAAAAACTAACTACTACTCATTATTTATTCTCTGGACTGAGATTACAAACGCCTTCTCGTCGTTTCTTCTTCTTCTTCTTTCATTGGATATGGATGATGTACCGTGCGCCATTTCTGGTGACCGCGGATGTTCATGTTCGTCTTCAATCAGTAAACTCGCAATCGTCTTTCTCAATTTCGCCTTCTTCTTCTCCAACTCGTTCAGACGTTCCTCGCACATTTTACGCTCCTTCTCGTGCAAGGCGTCGTTGTGCCGAAACCTCGCCTTGGCGTTTGCCGCCTCGCCAATCTCTTTCTCGTCGGTGTCGTCGTCGTCGTCGTCGTCGTCACCGTCACCGTGTTCATTCGTACTGTTCCTTTTCTTCTTGTTATTGTTTTCTTCTAAACTGTTCTTGCTGTACCCGCCGCTTTTTATAAACAGCTGTAAACTCTTGGACGAACGCAACAGCGCCAACTCCCTCGCCCGTTCGATGTGTTCCGAATTTCGTCGTTTCGCATATTCGATGCACCACTTCGAGCACTCGATGCTCGTAGTCAATTTCTTGTTGGCAATTCTCAAATTTATCATCGTTTCTCGACGCGAATTAGCAGCTGTGTTCAACTCTTCGACGATGTTTCGCGGAAGGTACAAAATATCGCCATCATCACCGCTGCTATCATCCTCGTCGAGGAGAAGGGTTTCGACTAATCCGCACGGTAATTTCATCGTCACGTCGCAATCGTTCGCGCGTTCGAACCGTTCGTTGAATTGGTTCTTCAAATACGTCTGTCGCTCGGTGACTCTCTTCGTCGCTTCGTCGAGCGTCTGCTCTAAAACTTTGAGCGTCACCTCGCACGTCTCTCGCGTCGCTTTCTGTTGCGCCTTTACTTTCTCCAAGTTTTGTCTCTGTGTGCGGTGAGCGTTTAGCCTTTCAAACCAGGTTTCGTCAAGTGAGATTGGAAAGTACGTCGCTGGTTTGCTGTTATGAGTAGCGAGTGTCACCGTCGCCACCGCCGCTGCCGTCGTCGCTCCTTTCTCGGCCAAGACATCTCCTCCGGATGAAGTTAACGCGACTATCGACTTACTTCGCGTTTGCATCATCGACGCCGGAGAGAAAACGGATTCGCGGCGGAGCTTCGTTCGTTCGGCTGCTAACGAAGAAGCTTCGGTAGACGTTGCATTATGTCCAGTATTAATATTCGAAGAAGAAGAAGCGGAGGAAGAAGAAGTATTCTTCTTGCGCAAAACTGGACCGTCTTGTCGATACAACACCAACAAAGTGTCGGCGTGAATAGCCGCCGCCGGTGAATCCCTCGTCTCTCGTCTAAATTGTCGTTCGTTCATCTTTAATTGATCTGACGTTGCTTCTGATCGCATCTTAGCGTTCGCGAGCTCAGGTCCGTGGTTCTCGAACGCCGTTTTGGCCTCGCGCGCCTCGCGCTGTAATCGTTCGAGCGTCTCGTCCGGTCGCGACATCGTTTCGTACTCGTCGTCCAAAATCTCAATTCGGCTTAACCGCTCGAACACTCTCGCCGCACGATATTCCAACGATAACACTTCGACTTCGACTTTGTGTTTTGCTTGTTCGAGCTCGAGTACTCGATGGTTCAATCGCACGCGATTTTTCACGGTTTCGTCTTGGATATCGAGAAGGCGTTGAAAGGCGATTTTTTTCGCCTCGCGTATCTTCTTGTTCTTCTTATGTTCGAATCGTTCCGCTTTCGCGCGGAGGCGCAAGTTTCTCTCAAACGGTGCTTCTTTATCTTCGTAAATGTTTATATTCGTGTCAATCCCGTCTTCGTCGTCATCATCATCGGATGGATCGCTCACGTCGGCATCGTCGTTGCCTTCGTCGTCTTCGTCCTCGTCTCCTTCGTCGCCGTCCGAATCGTCCTCGTTTTCCGCGCTGCTTCTCGTAAACATTGATTTCAAAGCTTTCTTCATGCTTACGGCATTGTTGTTTGATTTTGTGGTGTCGTTATTGATGTCATTCATCTTTATGCTTCCATCCTCATCAAGATCATCGTTTCCGTCTTCACTCTCGTCGAGAAATCTGCTCGACATTTCCGATTCGCACACGTCAAAAAGTTTTCCTTCCTCTTCCAACCAATGCATCGGACGCGTATTCGCCAACGCGTTCAATCGCGCGACGATATCCCACGCGTTGCCGTATTCAAACCCACTCTCTATCTTGTAAAAAGAGTCCGTGCGAATGCCTTCGAACTGTGTCGCCGGCGTTTCTTTCAACGCACATCGCGCTATACTCTTCGCTTTCTTCCACGCCGTTTTGGCGCGATCCACTACGCGACTCTTCTCGAAGACGACGTCGTCAAATAACGCGTTAAACTTTTTCTTTTTAATTCTCGCCGACCGTAACAGCATCGCGTGATGCATTTTCATTCGCTCTGGCGTGGTGCACTGAAGCTGGAAGTGTACGTCGTACAAAAGTCGATCGATTTGTCGCTCTTCGTCTTCGCCGGCGGAGTCTTTCGTCGACGCGAGTCCCGCGTTATTCAGAGTGCTCTTCTCCAAAACATCCGATTCTAACGATACCATCGAACCAACCTCGCTTAAAAACTGCATTTTACCCACGCCATCAACCTCCCAAGCATCATCACTCTTCCTCTTCGGTATACCAAAATTCGTCACCGCCACTGGATCTCGAAAAATTTCATCCCTCTCCTCGCACGCGAACGTGGTCACCGCGCACCTCCTCGTCTCCATGCCATCGAAACATTCTCTCTTAATCTCCTCCGCTTCTCTCTCTAACCGCTCAATCTTCTCCGAAACCTTCCTCTTCGCCTTTGCCACCTCCTCCTTCGATTGTCTCTCCAACTTCTCAAACCTTTCTTTATCGACCACCAAAACGTCCGTCCCTTTCGCTTTGACTTTTGCTCGAGGGTGCGTTTGTTGCGCGTTCTCGACGAGCGCGCGACGTAACTCCTCCCGAACGTCCTCGAGCCGATTTAAGACGACGTCTCGCTCTTTTTTCATATCCTCCTCCTCCTCCTTCGAGGACATGATGTTGGTTCTTCTTAAAAGGACGGCTTTAAAGCGGTCAAAGATGTGTAAATTGTTTTTCGTAAAAACAAAAATTTGCCGTTATTTTTAGTTTTTTTGTATCTCTTCTTTTTGGCTCAAAAGTCCGGACTTTTCCAGCACACACCTATTGTGAACATCGCTTTGACATTAACACGAGTGTGTGTCCCCCTTACACCGTAGGAAACGCGAGAAGAAGAGAACACGACGGATGATAATGAGAAGATAAGAATGAGAAAAAAGAATCCAAATCCGCAGCGCGCGGTAAACGCGAGGACGGTTTTGAAGGGAGAAGAAGAAGAACCGGTGTTGTGTTTGAGGATTCCTGATGAGGATGATTTCGAGGCAAATCAGATACAAAAAGAAGAAGAAGAAGAAGAGATAACTGTTAGGAAAGGAGCGAAGAGAAAGAGAGGGCACGAGTGCGATGTTTGCGAGAAGGCGTTTGAGAGTCCATCTGCATTGACTATACATATGCGTACTCACACGAACGAGAAACCGTATGAATGCGATGTGTGCGAGAAGCGTTTTACTACGGCTGGTAGTTTGAAAGTCCACAAGCGTATTCACACGAAGGAGAAACCGTACGAATGTGACGTGTGCGAGAAGCGTTTCAGTCAATCTGGTAGTTTGAAAATCCACATGCGTATTCACACGAACGAGATGTTCGAGTACAATGTGTGCGAGAAGCGTTTTACTCAAGCTAGTAGTTTGAAAACCCACATGCGTATTCACACGAACGAGAGGCCGTACGAGTGCCATGTTTGCGAGAAGAGGTATCGTCAAGCTCATGGTTTAAAATACCACATGCGTACTCAGCATTAGCTCTTTGTCATATAGTCCTAGCGTACACATACCAGTACACGTTGAATTCCAAATATAAAGCGCAATCGTCCTCACTCCTTTTCACTCGCTTTTGTTCTCCACTCACCAAAAATGAGGACTCGTCATCAACGCACTCTCATTCAATCCCTCTGCAACCATCGCGCGTTATTATTAAGAGAGACAAAGAACGCTTATCTGCTCGAAATGTTCCGACGGTTGCAGAGCGGGAGAGAATCTTCTTCTTCATCTTCTTCTTCATCGAGAACAAATGATGCGCCTTCTTCAGTTAGGGGAATGCACGCGACGAGAACGGTGCAGCTCATCGAAGATCGAGACGGACGAGGGTTAACCGAGGAAATCATAGAGGAAAATTTGGTACGACGACGCGTTACAATGTGCAGCGTTCGTTTCTTTGCCTCTCAGTGTTGTTCTTTGCCTTTCATCGCGCGTATTATTGTTCAAAATTGTCTCACTCACCACCCGCCTTTCTCTCTCTTTCTCTCTCTTTCTCTCTCTTCCTTCACGTGACGCAGGACCGAAAGCGAGGCGAAGCGATGAAACAAAACGACGCGTACGTCGAGTCCGCGTTACTCACCACCCGAAAAGAAGCACTCTCGCTCTATCGTGCCGTCATACGAGCGTCTGTTTTATTCGTTTGGAAAGATAGCAAAGGCCACGTTTGGAAAGATGTCATCCGGGAAAGCGCGAGGAAAGAGTTCGAACAAGGCAAACACGAGCGAGATCCGGAGATGGTGAATCGATTGATTCTCAGTGGACGCGAGGCTGTAGATGTGGCTTTGGATAAATTTATGGAGCAGAGACAGAAGATTATGGACGAGGAGAGTAAAGGTAAAATGAAGTAGTCGTAGTTTAAGTATATAGTGTAGCTATTTGTATTAGAATCCCCTAACTAACTAATTATTACTATCGTCGTTGTTTCTCCAACTCGTTGGCGCGTTGTTTCAAATTCTTCGCCGACGCCTCGCCGGTTTCCAACACGAGCTGCGCAAATATGCTCGACGAATCTTCCAATAACTTGGACGGTGTATTGTAGGACAAAACCTTCCCGCTGGCCATGCACAGCACTTTGTTCGATTCGATGATGGTGTTGATTCTGTGCGCGATGGTCATCACTGTTTTGTCCTTGAACTCTTGCGAGATTACTTTTTGCATCATCAAGTCGCTTTCGTTATCGACCGAGGCGGTAGCTTCGTCGAGGCAGACGATTTTGGTTTCGCGCAATAACGCTCGGGCTAAGCACAACATTTGACGTTGACCGGCGGAAAAGTTGGATCCGTACTCCTTGACCGGGGTCATCAAGCCTAAACCGTCTTCGTGCGTCGAGACAAACTTTTTCAATTGAACGTGTTCCAACGCAAACCATAAATCTTCATCGTTGTGCGTTAGAAACGGGTCGAGGTTATCGCGAACCGTTCCTGAAAACAAGATTGGGTCTTGCGGGATGCACGTGACTCTGGACCGTAACGCTTTCAACGGCATTGAAGAAATGTCAACGCCGTCGATGAGAATTTTACCTCGCGAAGGCTCCACGAGTCGCCACAAGGCGACGATTAAGGAACTCTTACCGCTGCCGGTACGTCCGCAAATACCAACCGACGAACCAGCATCGATTTCGAACGAAACACCGCTCAGTACCAACGGCAATTCTTTACGGTAGCGCATTTCGACGTCTTGAAAAACGATGCCACCACTTTGCGGCCACGACGGGTCGGGTTCAACCTTGCCGATGGCGACTATTTGTTTACCGTCATTCTCGCTGTCCATGGAATCGTTCGCCGTGTCTTCCTCGGAAGGCAACTGCGCGTACTCCTCAACGCGCTCGACGGAAACCATTTGCGATTCGAGTTCAGAGAATAAGCGAATCAACCAAGACAACACGCCAGTGATGTCGATGGCGTACGATAACGTCACGCCAATCAAGCCGCTGCTGGTGGTTTTGCGTTGGTAAACGCCTAAACCGGCGACGATGATGGAAATTGAAATACCGATAACTTCTAAACGAACTGGTAGCCATCGATCGCACGCGCACTTTTGTGTGTAATCCGCGCGTTGGTTATACGCGATGCGCTTCTCATTTTCGTGAATGAAGCGCGCTTGGTGTCCAAACGCGCGAATGGTGGAGATGCCAGAAATGGTTTCACCAAAGTGTTCGAAAATTGGCGACCCGGACGTGCCGTCTAACCGTTTCGCTTCGCGATAGCCGGGACGGAAGAAGTACTGCACGTAAAAGTAGCACGCAAAGACTGGAACCAAAAAAGGGCCGAGAATCGGGATAATCGTAACCATCGCAATCATCGTACCCAACAACCATAAACCAAAAGACGTCAATGAACTGACGGATTGTCCGAGAAGGTTATCTAAAACGTTCGTGTCTTTTGCGAATCGCTGAATGATACGACCGAGAGGAGTCGTATCAAAAAAAGCTTGTCGCGTATTCAACACCGAGTGGAATAGTTTCAAGTGCAAGGTCGTCGCCGCGCGCAAAGACGCGACTAACCACGCGAACGTGCGCCACCACGAAAGTAAAGCAGATATAACGCCAATGGCTGCGTACGTGCTCATGTATTCCGCATCGTTCAAGCCGTACTTGTACTCGGTCCAAAATGCAAGCCACATTGGCGTGAACACAGAAATCATCCGTTCAATGATGGTGATGAACATGAGAAACATACATGGTAGTGTGCCACCCAACGCCAGAAAGTACGTCGCGTAGACATTCTTCTTTACCGCGCCTTGTTCGCGGTGTTCTTCTTTTTGCGCTGTTTTTGTACTGAGTTTCTGTTCCGAAACTACGCGTTTCATCTGGTCTCTGTCCGTTTCCGACAAAGCAAACGCCCCGGCGTCTTGTTCTTCCGCCTTTGCCGTTTCTTTCTCTTGCGTTCCGCGATAAGATTCCATCATTTGTCTGAAGTACTCTGCGTTTTCGATGAGTTCCTTATAACTTCCACGCTCGACGACTTCTCCGTCTTTCATGACTAAGATTTTATCCGCGCGCTCGACGAAATGCAACTGGTGCGTGACGAGTAAAACCGCCTTTTCTCGAAATACGCCCCTTACGCATTTGTTGAACACGTCCTTGGCGACGTGCGCGTCCAAGGCGGAAAGAGGGTCATCCATAATGACGAAATCGGCATCGGCATACACCGCGCGCGCGATGGCGCATCTTTGCTTTTGGCCGCCACTCAAAGTGATACCTTTTTCACCGATTTGCGTTTGATCGGCATCTGGGAGGAGTTTGAGATCAGTCAACATACACGCGGCGTCTAAAGCGTCGTGGTATTTCCTCTCCGAGTGTAGTTTACCGAACAAGATATTCTCTTTCACGGAAGCAGATTGGACCCACGCGGACTGAGAACAATACGCGACGGTACCATCTATGGAGATGACTTCATCTGAATCTTGTTTTTCATTGCCGCTACTTTCGGGAACCATATCGCCGAGAAGCGCCGAGACGATGGCGGTCTTCCCCGAACCAACCGCGCCGACAACGCACACGAGCTCGCCTCGTTTCATTTCAAAATCGCATTTGTTTAACGTAAATCCGGCTCCGGCGGTGACGCCGTCAACGCCTTGAGGAGACGCGTCATCTTTCTTTTCTGCATCTTTGTTGCTGTTGTTGCGGCTCCATCGAAACGACGCGCCTTTCTTGATTTTCGCAACCACGTCGCCCTTCTTCTTGTACATTTCCTTCGTCGTCACAACTCCGCCATTATCCTCTTCGTTTAACTCCTCTAACTTTATTGTAGTCGTCGTCGGTTTCGATTCTGAAAGTAAGAAATATTTCTGTAACCTATCCAAACTAACAATAGCATCCGCGGACAACGCCAAACACCTAGGGTAAAACAAAATCGGGAACCGAATGAGCGAGAACAACGTCAACGCCGGGAATATAATATCCGGACGCATTTCGCCTTTCATCACACCAGAGTATAACATGAACACAATCACCGACACAATGACTGGACCTGCCATCATGATGCTCGTATTCGCCGCCGCCACGTTGGCGGTTTTCGTCGCGTAAATTATCTCCTCTTTCCTCGACGCTTTCACTTCGTCTTCCAAGGAATCCTCCCACGCGTTCAACTTTAATATTTTCACTCCGGACAAACCTTCGTTTTCTAATTTCACTCGTTTATCCGTGAATTTTGTCTGCACGCTTCGTAACTTATACGTTAACGTGTAAAAAAACTTTTGCAACGGTATCAGCGCGATTAACAAAAACAACCCGCCAAACACGGACCATCCGATGTACATGTACAATAACGCGATGTACCCGATAATTTGAAACAACCCGCTCCAAATGACGTGAATAAACAACATCAAATCCCCAACTCTTTGCGCATCTAATTGCATGTGGTTCAAAACCTCCCCCGTCGTCGAACCGCTCCTCCCACTCGCGTTCAATCGAATCGTCTTTCTATACACCGCCGTCCCTAACGCGCCTTTAATCACAATCCCGCTCGCTTGCATGTGATAAAAGTATTGCTGTTCGCACAAAGTTCTCCCCACTTGCACGCACAACATCAGCACGCAATACAAAATCCCCAACTCCGTGTCGCCAATCTGTTCCGTCGTGAACGTTTGTCGTAAAAAATTATCCTCCCCTCCCGCCACGTACTTCAAATAGCCGCTCAAGATGACGGGCGGTAAAAACTGCATCGCGTCGTTGGCGAGTTTAAACATCGCGCCGGTTAAAATCATGTTCCCGAAGCACGACCATATCGGTTTCGTGATGGTTGGTAAAAACTTCTTCTTCTTCTTTCTCGATTTTCGGGTGCCTTCATCTTCCTTCTCCTCGTCTCGTCTCGCACCCAAACTTGTTGTTCCTTCCTCTCTTTCCTCCTTCTCTAAACAATCTCTCAACTCAAACTCAAACCGTTCCGCGTTCGCCGTGCACGACAACTTTTCCGGCAAGGGCACTAAATCCTCGTGCTCTAACCTGGTTTTCTCGTGCGCTCGTTTCAGAAACGGTCTCACCCAGGTAAATGTCACTCGGGAGAACAGCGAGGCGGTTTCTCGATTCGATTTTTCCATCATCTAAGTCGTCGATGAGATTCTTCTTCTTCTTCTTTCTCACGGGTAGGAGGAATACTAGGTAGAGGAATACGAGGAGGAGGAAGAGCAGACCTATACGTCCTCTCGTACTCTCGGTGCAGAAAACAAAGAGAGAAAAAACAAAAGCGCTTTTAGATGGTGTGTGTGTGTATTTGTGCGCGAGTATTTATTGCGTTTCGTGTGGTGGTTTGACGTCACTTTATCCGCCGTCGTTTCTGATATAACACTAATACTAATAATACTCTAAAACTGCACACGCGACAAACGGCTTCAGAGAACACACTCACACTTGCAAAAAAGCGGGCTATTGTTGTTGTTAGTGTATCATCGTTAAGAGAAGTTAAGCGCGTTTCACGGAGCACACGTCATCATGACGGAAACGGAGAATAAAATCCCGAAAACCGCGTTACCTCGAATCACGCTCGGGAACTCCTCCATCGAAGTCACGAACGTCTGCCTCGGGACGATGACGTGGGGAGTGCAGAATACCGAGGAAGAAGCATTCGAACAGCTCGATTACGCGATAAAAGTTCGAGGTGTGAACTTTATCGATACCGCGGAGTTGTATCCGGTGCCGTCGAGCTCTTCGTTGTGGGTGGCTGGGAACACGGAGAAAATCATCGGGAAATGGATCGAACAGAATAAAGAGTTGAGGAAAGAATTGATCGTGGCGACGAAAGTGGCTGGGTTTATAGAGGCGAGCGATATTCCGAAAATGAGGACGGAACCACCTGGCGAGGAGAAGATGAGCACGAGGTTGGATAGGGAGAGCATTTTGAGCGCGTGCGATGCTTCTTTACGAAGGTTGAAAACGGATTACATAGACGTCTACCAGTTACACTGGCCGGATAGATACATCCCTTTGTTCGGTTCGTGCGAGTACGACAGAAGGAAAGAGAGGGACGGGAAGTTTGCGCCGGTAGCGTTCGAGGAGACCGTGTTAGCGTTGAAAGAGTTATTAGATGCCGGGAAGATTAAGAGTTACGGGTTGTCGAATGAAACGAGTTACGGCGTGTGCGAATTCGTGCGAGTCGCCGATAAGCTCGGCGTGCCGAGACCGGTGAGCATTCAAAACTCGTTTTGTTTGTTGCACAGATCGTACGAGACGGAGTTAGCGGAGACGTGCGCGCCGAGTCATCACAACATTTCTTTGTTGCCGTGGACGCCGTTAGCTGGTGGCGCTTTGAGTGGCAAGTATTTAAACGGCGCGAAACCGAAAAAAGCGCGCTTTACCGAATTCCCTACGTTTCAAGATCGATACATCAACGAAGCTTCACAAATCGCCACGAAGAAATACGCCGAGATTGCCGAAAAAGCCGGAGTGTCGTTAACTGCCATGTCTTTGGCCTGGTGCGCGACGCGTCAGTACGTCGGAAGTACCATCATCGGCGCGACCACCATGGAACAGTTGAAGGAGGACATCGACGCCTTCGAACCGGGACGCGTTACGTTGAGCGAAGAGACTTTACGCGCGATTGACGACGTCCACATGCAATGCAGAGACCCGTGCATAAGAAACTATTAATGCTCTGCTTATGAAAACACCGATTGCAACAAGAATACGCATTTATGCATGCCTAGTAACGACCGATAAACCTTTTAATGTACATAGATATACCATTCAGTATTTATTCATTGAGTTATTCCAACCCCTAAAGTCCTTCACAAAAAAGAGTCCTACGACCCCACCATCATGCGACGAGAGCGACTCGATGATGATGCATCGTTATCTTCACGACGACGCATCGAGCATTTCTCTCGCGCGTTTATGAATCTAACCGCGGCGGCGAGTTCATCGAATTCGTCCTCGTCTTCAGAATCATCTGCGATACACGTGTACGGAGCGATTGTCATGGATATCCAATGTCAAAGCGAAAAGAATACGAAGACGAACGCGACGTCAATGCAAAGAGGAACTTCGGTGAAAGGGTCGTGTGCGTACACTCCAGGAGGCGTTGGGAGGAACATATGCGAAACGGTTGGCGCTTTAGTTTCAATATTGATGTCTTCTGTCGCGGGGAAGAACAAGAACAGATTGAGTGTCCACATGCACTCTCAAATAGGGGATGAAGACGTTGGGAGGAAAATGGTCGAACAGTTACAGCGGGAGTTACACGTGGACGTGAAAGACGTGAAGATGGATGCCAGTTCGAGAACGTCCACGGTGGTGGCTCTGTTAGACGACCAGGATGGAGAGAGGGAGCTGTTCGCGTGCGTGGCAGACGTGGCGGATGTGGAGATACCTATCGGGAGAGTTCGGTCGTCGTCTCGAATCGGCGAGGGCCAAAGTCGCTTCGTGGTGTGCGATGCGAATCTGTCCGAGGAATCTTTAAGGAACGTCGTGAGTGGTAAGGATGAACAAAACGAGTATGTATTTTTCGAACCTACGAGCGTGACCAAGTCGGTAAAGATTGCGTCCATAGTGAACGTGGTGGACGCGACATCGCCGAACGCGAAAGAGCTTCGCGAGATGGCAAACGCTTTAAGAAGATCGTTGGCGCCCGGCTCGCCGCCGTCGCCGTGCCCGTTTAATCCACATTTGAAGTTCACTTCAGCGCAGGAGGCTTTAAACGTGTTAGCTGGAGATTTGCAAATTTTGCACTCGCACGGCGTGAAGGTTGTCTTTTTGACGCTCGGCGAGCTAGGCTCGATTGTATCGTCTAGCTGTGGCGAGAGCGGTAAGACGAGATACGCGCACGTGAAAGCGGAGAGAGTGAACGGCACAAGCACTTACTCCGTTGTTGGCGCCGGAGACGCTTTTGTAGCCGGCGTGGTATTCAAACTCGCCTCCTCGTCAAAGGTCAAATTCAATTTCAAAGAAAACGTCGACGCCGCTGCGTTTGGCTCGAAAGTCGCCGCGTTGTGCGTGGGGACGACCAAAAATTCGCTCGGAAGCACTTCGGAGAACGTTAGGAAGTTGGAAAAAATAGTCAATAGTCAAAATAGCTCTAGAATAGTAGAATTGAAGCCGCTCATCGCCGCGTTTCCTTGACGTTATTACTACATTTGTTGTACTTAAGAAGGTATTGTTGCCGCAACCAAGCCATTCTTCTTTCTCGTCGGACGATAATAATCGTTAATTTTCGGTCGGAACGTGCACTCTTTCATTTCTCTTTTCATTTTTTCATTTTCCAACTTTTCCGCCTTCTCTCTCAATCTTTGCGTCTGGTTTCGAGCAAAGTTGAACTCTTTCGGTTTCGTGATTTTATGTCGCACGTCTATTTGCGAGACGTTTTCTAAGAAGACTTTTTGTCTCCTGCTCTCTTTCTCAGCTTTCATTTTCGTCGCTTTTTCGACGTTATCGTAATACTTATCGATGCCTTTGACGATCTCTTCCGCGGGGACGTGCGGATTCGTAATGCCGATTTCGGCTTTGATCTGTGGTGAAAACGTGCACGTCTTGCGCTCTTCAAACGCGTGTTCGCGTCTGGCTCGTTCCAAGTAATACTCGCGCGTTTCTTTTTCTGATTTCACGCGGTTCGTGATTGTATCTGCGTCGTATTTACCGTAACTGCCGGATTTCTTACTCACGGCGAGAAGAAAATCCGCGTCGTCTGTTTTCTGGTTCACGTGCGGGCTAAACGTGCACTCCTTCAACGTCTCCATTTCGTGTACTCGCTTTGAGGCTTCTCTCTCCAAATCTCTAGATTTCGAACTCGCGAGTTCGTCTAGATTCGTCGCGTTTGCTATGAAGTTCGATTTATTGTTTATTGTTGGTACGAACGTGAATTGTTCGTCGCGTTCTCGGCGCATATTTTCAGCGCGTTCGTGCATGTTTTGCGCCTCGGTAATCGCCAGTCGGCGGGCGCGTTCACTTTGCGTCTCGTAGTAGTGTTGGTGGTGTTTCTCTGACGATGTCGACGATGAGTGTATCTTCGGAGAAAACGTGCATTCGTTTTCAAACAGTTGTTCGTTTAACGCATTTTTATCCGCTCGTTTCGCGCGAATTCTCGAGGCGAATTCGTATTGTCGCTCCAGGAAGCCTTCGCCAATTTTACCGTTTTGAATGTTTTTGCGCATAATTTTTTCCGAGTTTGCAGAGATGGAGAATTTCCCGCCGTTTTCGTATCTTTCCGCACTTTCGATATCAACACTTGTTCTCTTCGCTTTCGGTTTCAGCGTTCCCGTATCGTCCTCTTTCTTTCGTCGATTCGCGATCGCGGCTAATCTTTCACTCGTGCTTCGCATCTTTGACGGCTTGAATGTGTGCGCCTCTCGAAACGCCTCGTCGGCTTTCTTTGCCGCCTCGCGCATCACGCGTTCTCGTTTTTCGGACAACTCTTTCAGTCGCTCGTGCATTGGCATCCCTGGAGAAGGAGAAGAGGCAGAACTCGTCGCTTTCCTCGCCGAAGCGCGTCGAAACTCTTCTTGAACTTCTTCTTCCTCGCGTTCGCGACGCTCTCGTAAACGTTCCTCTCGCACTCGCGCTTCCACATACAACCGATCGCTCACGCTCACCACATCACCCGTATCTTCTTCTTCTTCTTTCTTATTTTTTATTCCTAAAACTTTCGGTCGAAACGTGCACTCCTTCTCAAACGCCGCCTTCTCCGCCTCTCTCTTCGCCGCTTCTCTCGCGCGCACGATATCCAATCTCGATTGGAGCAACCGCTCCCGCCTCGCTTTTCTCCGTTCCACATCTTCCTCCATAAATGCTTTCGCGATCGTTTCCGGACGAAACGTACACGTCGATTGATTCTCTTCCACCGCTTTTCTCAGTATCTCCTCCAGCGAGTGTCTGTTGGTTTTGGTGGTCATCTCGTTCCCCAAAACGCATGGTCTTTGTCGTCGTCTTATATCATTATTCACAGGATGTACGTCCGAAAACGCGCACTTCTTCTCGTCCAGCACCACTTCTCTCTCGCCTCGCTCGTTTGGTTTTCGGTACACCGTCGCGTTCGAGTTCATCCAACGTTGTTTTGGTCTTCGTTCATCATCGCTTCGTTTTCCATATCTTTCGTGTCGCAACAACGCTAACTCGCACCTCGTGATTTCCAAGTTTATCGCGTCCACTTCGAACAAAACGTCATCATTATTATCATCATCACCCTCGCTGTTGTTGTTTTTGTTCTCCTCGTCATCAATAGTCGTTGTTCTCGTCGTCGCCGTCGTCCTATTCGTCGACATAGTCTTTTCCTCTTCTTCTTTCTCTAACGGCTTTTTTCTTTCTTTTTCTCCAAGGACGAGAAACAACGTTTAGGGTATTAAACCCTAAGCGTTTTGCTCTCTTTGCTTTCATCCATCCATCACCATCACTTTTAAAGCGCGCGTTTTATTATATATACACATACAAAATGACATCCGCATTGGTGTCCTCCTCCTCCTGTGCATCGACGACGACGTGTTCTTCACGTCGTCGTTTTGACCGCAGCAGCAGTATAAAGACGACGAAAAGGTATGCACGGATTTTGTCGAGGTTTGATATTTTCTCTTTTTCTTTCTCTCGTTTTCCCGCCAATAATAACTGATGATGATGAGCAAATTTTCTCCTCTTTTATTCTCTAATTATTCACAGAAGAATTAGTATCAATTCGCGCGCGGAGAACGATGGCGATTCTGCGTCGACGACGACTCCTGCTGCTTCCGCTGCGCCGAAATTGGTCCCGTCCAACGCCGCTTCCATCAAGGTAAACGAATTTATGCGATTGGAAAAGTTTTGTTTTTTCTGTTTTTCTCGATCAAAATCGTTTTTTTTGCCTCTCGCTTGGGGAAGATCGTGTCTCTCTCTTTCCTCCCTCCTGCAACAAGTCGGACGACGAAGTTCGACGTCGTGATTTTTTATAGGCAGCATAAGAGCTTTTTTGTGTGCGTGTCATGTGTGCATTCGACGAGAGAATGAAAATGAAAATATTCTGAAAAACTGAAACTCACTTTTGTTCTCTTTTATTAAAAAATATAGGTCATCGGAGTCGGCGGCGGCGGCTCGAACGCGGTGAACAGAATGGTGGAAACGGATATCCAAGGCGTGGAGTTCTGGGTGGTGAACACGGACGCGCAAGCGTTGACGTCTTCCACGGTTCCGAAATCGAACACGATTCAAATTGGCGAGACGTTGACGAGAGGTCTCGGCGCCGGGTCGAACCCGGAGATTGGACAGAAAGCGGCGGAAGAGTCGAGGAAGTCGATCGAGGACGCGTTGCAAGGTTCGGATATGGTATTCGTGACGGCCGGGATGGGTGGTGGTACCGGGTCTGGAGCGGCGCCGGTGGTTGCGAATGTCGCGAAGACGGCGGGGATTTTGACGGTTGGGATTGTCACCATGCCGTTTAAGTTTGAAGGGAGACAGAGGTATAATCAAGCGATGGAGGCGGTGGAAAGGTTGAGACAGAACGTGGATACGTTGATTGTGATTCCAAACGACCGATTGTTGTCCACGGTGGACGGCGCGTTACCGTTGCAAGATGCGTTTTTGTTGGCGGATGATATTTTGAGACAAGGAGTGAGAGGTATTTGTGATATCATCGTGTTACCGGGTTTGATCAACGTCGATTTTGCGGATGTGAGAGCGGTAATGGCGGATGCCGGGTCGTCTTTGATGGGTATTGGTCGAGCGACTGGTAAGAACAGAGCGAGAGATGCGGCTGCGGCTGCGATTTCGTCACCGTTGTTGGATTTGGGCATCGATCGAGCGACTGGCATTGTGTGGAACATTTCCGGCGGGAAGGATTTGACGTTGCACGAAGTCAACGAGGCGGCGGAGGTGATTTACGATTTAGTCGACGACTCCGCGCTGATTATCTTTGGGGCGGTGGTGAACCCGACCATGCAATTAGCGGACGGGGAGGTTGCTATCACGTTGATTGCGACGGGATTTTCGCCGTTTTCGCAATCGAACGCGGGCGAACAAAGAGTCCCGAGAGCCGCCGCGCCGCCGCCACCACAAATGCCGCCGCCGCAACAAAGACAACAACAACAACAACAACAACAACGAAGAGAAGAACCGCGACAAGAACAAGAGCCCTCTGGATGGGGGAATCAGCAAGCGCCGCCGCAACAGCAGCCGGAAGGTGGGCGATCGGCCATCCCAAGCTTTTTGCGAAAGAGAATGGGTCGTTAAGTTTTCAAAAAGAAAAAGATAAAAACAGATAAATATTGAGAAGCTATACAAAGAAAGAGTGAACAGAGATGCAGAGGTACGTGGAGTAGTGCGAATCGCCGGTGCGCCCGTGTGTGTGTGTGTGTGCGTGTATGTAAAAGAAGAAAGCATTTTTAATGAAAACACCTTTAATCTAACAAATTTGATGATAATCAATGAAAGAAATTCACAAGAGGACCTTTACGCCTTCGCCTTCGATGACTCTTTTCGCGCGTCTGATGACCTCATCAGATGGCGGTTTCATCTGCTCCAACTTATAAGCTATATTCATCTCTTTGTACTTGAACGCGCCAAAGTTATGGTACGGTAAGATCTCGACTCCTTTGACGCACCTTTTGTGCATCTTTGCGAGAGCAGCCACGCCGAGTAACTCTTCTTCGCCGTCGGTAACGATATCTTGAAACTTTTCGTCATCAGAAGACATCAAGACAAATCTCAACCAAGTGGGCACTTTATATTCTTCCAGTTTCGCCAAAAACGCGAGCATGACGCCGAAATTTTCTGGACGTCCTGTTATCTTTCCGTATCGAACGGGGTGAGAACTTTTACAACACAAGAGCACCATGTCGATGTGCGGCAAGACAAAGTCCCAAATCATATCATTTCCGGCGGCGGCGGTATCGATGATGGAAGTCAAACCTCTCGCGCGCGCTTCTCTCGCCAACGCTACCACAAAACGATACTGTAACATGCATTCCCCTCCTGACATGGTGATTCCGCCTCCTGATTTTCGATAGTACGTCATTTTCGTTTCCAAAGCAGAGAAGACTTCTTCCAAAAGCATCTTCTTCCCAACGTTTTCCTCCAACGAATCTGGGTTGCAACAAAACGCGCATCTCTTTTGACACCCCTGGAAAAAAATCATCGCTCTCAGCCCTGGTCCGTCCACGCTCGTCATGCTATCGATGGAATGAATCCAACCCCAATTCTTCGGAGAGAAGTCTGCGCTCGTTTCCGTCTCGTTCTTTGAAAAGTTCACATCTTCGATGTCTGGGAGATGGCAAGAAAAGTGGTTTTTGTGCGAACAAGGTACGTTGCCTCTGGAATGTTTCGCGCCGCCTTTCAACGCCAAAAGCAGTAGTTGTTGTTCCGTCGTCGTCGGTGGCGACAACAACAGACTATCCTCTTCTTCGTCGTCTTCTTCTTTCATCATCAAAGTTTTCATGCTTTCCATTATTTGTTTATATCAGTTTCCTTCGTGTATTTTTGAGAAGCATTTCAAGATACAAAAATATTCCTCACTACGAAAAACCAAAAGCGCGCGCGGAATGGGGTTCGACGATCCGACGAAAAAGCTCCCTCGGGAGATCCCAACTTCGCCAGATGGTGTACCCGTCGGGGACGTCGCGAATTGGATCGCGAAAAACTACGACCCGTTCGACGGCACTTTCGTGCCTTCCTCGGCGACAGAGAAAACGAGAACTTTGTTAGAAGAAGTGGAGAGGAAACAAAACAAAGAAATCGCGTCTGGAGGCGTTCTGTGTTGCGATTCGAAGACACCTTCGACGATTTTAAGCCACGGGGTTGGGTACATCGCGGATGATTGTTTGCTCGATTCCGTCATCGTCGGCCTGCAAACGACGAAAATGCTGGAAAGGACGATGAAGATGAAAGGAGGCATTCGAATTGTCGAGAAAGCGTTGACAGAGCAAGGCGAACGCATGGATCTGTTCACGAAGAAGGTGTTTGAGCAAAACGTGCGGACGCACAACGAGTGCGTGTTTGATTTGTACACGCCTGAGATGAGGTTGGTACGATCGAGTCACGCGCTGACGGGTTTGCCGGATAGCTACGGACGCGGTCGCCTCATCGGAGACTATCGAAGAGTCGCGTTATACGGGGTAGATCGGTTGATCGAGGAGAAGCAGAGAGACGCGGCGAGGTTGGATATCTCGAACGCGAACGAGGCGAACATGGAGAAGAAGGATAAAATTTCGATGCAAATCAGAGCTTTGCATTCGTTGGACGGGTTGGCGAAACTATACGGGAAAAATATCTCGAAACCGGCGACGACGGCTAAAGAAGCGGCGCAGGCGATTTATTTCGCGTACTTGGCGGTGGTGAAATCGAACGATGGAGCGGCGATATCTTTCGGAAGAGTCGATGCGTTTTTAGATATTTACTTTGAGCGCGATTTACGCACCGGGGTGCTCGCGAGCGAAGACGAAGCGCAAGAAATCATCGATAACTTGGTGCTTAAATTGAGATTGGTTCGACACCTGCGCCCAAAGGCGTACGATGAGATTTTTGCGGGTGACCCGATTTGGGCGACAAACGCCATCGCCGGCGTTTTAGTCGATGCTAGCGGCTCGAAGAAGCACATGGTGACCAAAACTTCCTATCGTTTCTTGCAAACGCTCGTAACTTTAGGCGCCGCGCCGGAACCGAACATGACGGTTCTATTTGACGAGTGTTTACCCGAGCCGTTTAAGAAGTTTGCGACGGATATCTCGATCGCGAGTAGTAGCGTTCAATACATCAACGACAAACTCCTTCGCGAAAACTGGAGTTGCGATACGACCGTTTCGTGTTGCGTCAGTGGTATGCGACTCGGTAAAGACGCCCAATTTTTCGGCGCTCGATGCAACTTACCCAAGATTCTCTTGTACGCTCTCAATGACGGTAAAGATGAAATCTCTGGTAAACAAATCGCGCCCGTAGAACTCGCGCAGCTGTTTGACTCGCTCGCCGAGAAAGCGCAAACGGACGAAAATTTTATCCATCTCGATTACGAGGACGTGAAGAAACGTTTCGAGACATACATGGATTGGATCGCCGAGTTATACGTGTCAACCATGAACGCCATTCATTTTTCGCACGAAAAATACGCGTACGAAAGCTTGTTGTACGCTCTGATGGATTCTGAACCTGAATACAACATGGCTTTCGGCATCGCGGGCTTATCCGTTTTGGTTGATTCACTTTCGGCGATAAAATACGCAAAAGTTCGTCCGATATTCTCCGATGAAAAGGAAAGGAAAGGGATCATTACATCGTTTGACATCAAAGGCGATTTTCCAAAGTACGGCAACGACTCGGACGATGCGGATGAACTCGCGAAGTGGGTTGTGCAAACATTCATCGAAAAGCTTCGCAAGACGCCCGCGTTCAAAAACGCCAAGCACACGCTGTCAATTCTTACCATCACGCCGAACGTCATGTACGGATCGAACACCGGGGCGACGCCAGATGGTCGAAGATTGGGTGAAGCATTTGCTCCGGGTGCAAATCCTATGCACAGTCGCGACAATACCGGTGCGTTAAACTCGCTTAATTCAGTCGCGAAAGTGCCGTACGGCGCGTGCTTGGACGGTATCTCGAATACTTTTTCAATAACCAAAGGTAGTTTGGGCAAAGACGACGCGAGTCGCACCGGAAATATGGGTCCGCTTTTGGCCGGGTACTTCGAGAAAGGAGCAATGCACTTGAACGTGAACGTTTTGTCGCGCGAAACGTTGAAGGATGCGCAGATTCATCCGGAAAAGTATCCAAATTTAACGATTCGAGTGTCCGGGTATGCGGTGAAGTTCATCAAACTCTCAAAAGCGCACCAGGACGAGGTAATCAGTCGCACGTTCCATGAATTCATGTGAGCGCAGAAGAAGAGTATAAAGAGAGAGAGAGAGAGAGAGAGAGAGAGAGAGAGAGAGACAATACAAGGAAATAAATGTTCTTTGAATAAATACTTTTGTTAATACAAATTTGTTTCGTTGCTAAACTTTAAATGTTATCTATTAATATTCTTGTCGTTGTTCCAACGAAACTCACCGTTTCGCTTGGAACTTGTACTTATATTTGGCGTCCGTCGCCGATTCCGACACCACTTGTTGACCGCTAATTATACTCTCCGTCATAGACTTTGATCCCGTTCCATAGCTATTGAATTTCGGTACAGCCACCGAAAAGAGGGCATCCTTCTCGCTATCGAGAATAGAATCAATTCCCGTGTTGCCGTTTTGTAACCGGACAATCACGATCAAAGAGGACCCCCACAATAACAAAAAGGCGCACGCCGCGATGAGCCACCCACCCCAAACTATGCTCATAGACTCCAACGCATCGTCCACGGAGTCTTCTAACTTTTCCAAAGCATCTGAAACCATCTTACACGTCGCTAACGCCATGATGTCCGACTCTTGATCCTTCAAAGTGATTATCACTTCCGAGTTCTTCACCATAGCGTCGAATAGGTTGGCCGGAATTTGCGCCGGTTCTTCTTTACCGCACTGTTCAACCAACGCAACTTGCGTTGAGTCGTATTGGCATCGAGAATACATAGTGCCAACTTCGTTAATCTTCACCTTATGGTTCCTTCCTGCACTTTCGTTAAAATAACCTCTTTGCGTCTTGATGTACGTCTTCGTGTCAGACGGGATCAACGCGCGGCGATAAGCGTCGCAAAATGCGGTGTAATAATCATCCCCGGGTCTATCAAACGCGCAATACTTGGAAGCTGCTTCTGCGTCGCCATCGTATTCTTGATCGATGAGCGGTAAGGTTTTCCTCGGATCGTACATTTGAATGAAATCGTTGTACAGATATACGCCAGCGGCGATGGACATGCGCGCGGTGTTCATGAGTTGAACTACGTCTTTACCATCCATGCAAGGCAACGCGTTTTCTAAATCCGAATCGAAGGTGTAACCAAATTTTTGCGAGGCGGAGTAGTCTGCCGAAGCGTACTGAAAGTCTGCCAAGAACGTCGTCGTACCGGTGAGTACACCCCAGAACAACCACGAACCGACGAGCGAAAGCGTGAGAAATCCAGTCAAGTACGTAAACCATCGCCATTTGCCGACGAGAGAGGTAAGCGCGAGAATAATGCCACTCAAGCCCATCACCGCGGCTAAAACCAAAGCGACATCTGCCGTGACTAATCCAACTTCCGTGTACTCTTCCATCTTCCCGTCGATTTCGGAAATGTTCGCGATAGTGTCTGCCAAAGCCAAGGCTTCGGTTTCCGCCTCGTAGGTGAACATTTTCGCGTCGTCCAAAGCTTGGATAATTCGCACGCTTTGCGCGTTCATTTCCGCGGTGGAGTTGGAAATACTGTCCGCGATAACTTGAATATCCTGTCGCAACGCCATACCTTTGTTCCAAACGAGAAAGCAACCGAGACAGGCAATCAAGGCAAATAAAATCAACTGCGCGCGCGCAAAGAACAAACCAGTTCCAGAGAACGGCGTCCAGTTACACGCGTTTCGGCCAAAGCAAGATTCAAACCAGTGTCGTCGATGCCAGAAGACGAAAGAGAAGAACAAAACAAAAACGGCAACGGCAACGCCGGGAAGCGATTGTCCAACTAACATCATCGTGTAGTTGTCGTTTACACCAAACTCCAAGTCGTCGAAACCTTGCAAAGTGCGAGGATCGTATCTCGGGATACCGAAGAAACCATCGGATTCTTCCAAGTGGCTGACAATGGGTACGCACGAGGACAAATCGCTCGTGTCGTCGCAGCTGTAATGTTTGACGAACGCTTTTGTCCCGTTGTTGATAATGTCTTTCGTGTTCGCTTTCTTCGAGATGATGTCGAACCAACCGCGAATGTCTTGGTTGAAATTCGGGGCGTCGCAAAAGATGCGTTCCATGGTCGTTACCGCGCCAACTTTCCACTTGGAGATGTCTTGATTGAACACTCTGCTGTTTTCAAATTGGTGTGCCATGACTTTATTGTTCGAGACATCCCATTTGTCCAACGGCGAGTTGAAACTCGTGGCGTTGTAAAACATGTACTCGGTGGAAACGACGCCGCGCATGTCCCAAGAGTTGATGTTTTGGTTGAACATAAACGTGTCTCTGAACATGTAGTTCATGTATTTGACGTTTCTAGTGTCCAAAAAGTCCATAGGTTGATCGAAATCCCATGCGCCGTCAAACATTCTGTCCATATCCTTCACGTTCGTGGTGATCCAGTACGTCAACGGCGAGTTGAAGCTCTTCGCGCCTTTGAACATACCTTGCATGGAAGTCACCGCGGTTGTGTTCCAGTTGGACAAGTCGCCGTTGAACTGTTCGCGGTTGACGAAAGCGTTGCGCATGTCGGTGATTTTGGAAACATCCCACTGATCGATGGTCCCTTCTCCCGTGCGCTGCGAAAATTTGAAGCACTTGCCGTTCACCGGCGCCTCTTGCAAACACACTTGGATCTTTTGATAGAACTCGGCAACCGTTTTGATCGTTTTCACGTTCTTCTTCACGCCTTTGTACACTGGAAACGGTCTAGGTCCGGCCAATTCGCTCTCGTCTTCGTCCCCGTCGGTCGGCGCCGTGAAGCCGCTCGAGTACTCCTCGAGCTGCATGCCGTTTTCATCCGTGTTCAAGTTCCCTCGACGCATTTTGTCCGTGAAGTTGGAGTAATCGTGCAGCTTTGTCCACTTTGGCACGTACTTTTGCTTCTCGTATTCTGCAACGGTTGGTTTGAAACTCTTCGCCTCTTGTTGCATCTCCTTGAAAAGCTTCTCCTCTTCGTACGTCATCCCTGTTTTAGGGTTGACCTTCATCATCTTCGGATCAGCTTTCGCCACGCCTCCGTTTGCGTCGATCAAACTCACCTCATTCGGTCTCGGTCGTCCGTCACGCACCCATTTTTTGTACTCATCCGTCCCTGGCGTCGGCTCGATCCAGGTCGCGTCCATCGTCGTCGATTTACCTTCGTTCGCGATGACGTCGTACGCCTCCGGATTCTTCATCTTCTCACCCATCATCTCTTGGTACGCTTTCAACTGATCGTCCCAATCCGCGGTTCCACTCGTGGCTATCTTGTGCATGTACTGTAACCTCTGCGCTTCAAACTTCTTGTACAACTCGTCGTCTTTCAAATCGCCAGATTTCTCCGCCGCCTCTTTGTTCATCTTCTTTGAAACCTCCGCGATGGCGACGTTCTGCGCATCTTTCGGATCAATCCCGACCGATTTCAGCAGCTCAATCTCCTCTTTGCTCATCTTTTGATTCCGAATCTTCGCTTTCGCTTTTTCAATCTTCATCTTCACTCGCTTCTCCTTTCTTAACTTTTCCTTCTCGATTTCCTTCTTCTGGTCCTCTTGCAAGTGGTACTTCCCCGGGTGCAGCGTCCGGTCCTTCAATTGCTCCGTCGTCAGTTCTCGGTCCGGATGCATCGCTTGGTAGTGCATGACTAACTGCTCGGTTTCAGGGTAGTCCTCAACCTGTGTTTGTTTTGATGTTTTAAAAGTCGGCGGAAACGGTCAGTATTTTCGCAACATTTCGATCTCTTGGGAGAAAGCAAGCGAGCGCCCCATCATCATCATCATCAGTAAACGCGCAAAGATCATCGAACGAACGACGTAAACAACAAACGATAAAAAACGAAGAACGACGATTCTGTGCACGCGAACAGAAAGAGACACTCGTGTCGTTCTGAAAAAAGACGACCAAAAGAGGAGGAGATAAAAAACGCCAACAAGGGGGGCGGGAGGTCACAAAAGCCCCCCGCGGTCCCAATTTTATATCTCTAATGTTTTAACGTACGTTATGCGCGGGATGTTCCGCCAACACGTCCATTTTGTGTTCAATCGCGGCTAAATACGCGTCCATATCCGTGATGTGTCCAACTTGCTTGGCCGCATCGCGGACTTCGTCCGTGTTCAGCGCTGGGTCCAGGAGATGTTCTTTCGTCGTCGTCGTTTCCTCCTCGACCGGAGTTGGCGACGCTTCCCCGGCGGGAGAACTCTTCGTCGAGTGATGTTTAATCGCGTCCGCGGAGAACACACCCAGACTCAATAACAACGCGACTATCATCGTCGCGAGTATCATCCTTTTCGAGATCATGGAAGACTGCCGCCGCCGAATGAACGACGACGACCTCATCTCTTCTCTTCGAAACGCGTTTACTACGAGAGCGGTTCTTTGTGTGGGCGGATTTCTCTGTTTCCCCGCGGGACTAAAAATCAAAATGCTACCCTAAACAATTAATTGAATTCAAAAATGGAAAAAACGGGCAAAATTATGTTCTGTACAAAAAAGATCTCACATGTGATTTAACTATATACTACTACTCATAATTTTAAACGCGCAAGAATAGTACAACAATGAGACGAAAGAATCCACTTCCTAAACGCGCGGTGGACGCGAGGACGGTTTTGAAGGTGGTGAAGGGTAGGAGAGATAAAGAAGAAGAAGTGGAGGAAGAAGAACCGGTGTTGTGTTTGAAGATTCCTGACGAGGAGGATGATCTCGAGGCAAATCATCATCAGATACAAAAAGAAGAAACGACTTTTAATAAGAAAGGAGTGAAGAGGAAGAGAACGCAACACGAGTGCGATGTGTGCGAGAAGAGTTTTAGCACAGCTGGTAATTTGAAAAGGCACATGCTTATTCACACGAACGAGAAACCGTACGAATGTGATGTGTGCGAGAAGCGTTTTACGCAAGCTGGTACTTTGAAAGACCACATGCGTATTCACACGAACGAGAAACCGTACGAGTGCGATGTTTGCGAGAAGCGCTTTAATCAATCTGGTGCTTTGCAAAGCCACATGCGTACGCACACGAACGAGAAACCGTATGAATGTGATGTGTGCGAGAAGCGTTTTACTACATTTGGTAATTTGAAAGTCCACATGCGTATTCACACGAACGAGAAACCGTATGAATGCGATGTGTGCGAGAAGCGTTTTCGTACATCTGGTAATTTGCAAAGGCACATTCGCATTCACACGAAGGAGAAACCGTATGAATGCGATGCTTTTCATAATAGCAAGTTTAAATACACACACTTTACTCAGTACAACAAAACCTTAAATAAATTTCCTTCTGAGCGAATATGTACTTCATGCGAGATGATACAGACTTTTACACGTGGTGGTACTACTTTTAAGAATACGAATACAAAAGTACCAACACACTTTAAGAAGAGACGACGACAAATGATGTCTATTAAAAAGTCACGCCTCTTCTGACTTTTCCGGGGCCGTTGTTGTTGTTTACATCCGCACCCGCGCACGCCGCTTCCAACATGTCCATCGCTTCTCGGCCTAAACTCGGTCTAAACTCTCTTTTCTTCACTCGCACTTCCTCTAAAAACACGTCTATGCTTTGCGAAAACCTTTTTTTAGCGCGACAGGCGTTGAGGCAGGATAACACGCGCACGGCGAATGCTCGACTGTACGGCGGCTGCGCGAACTCGAGAAACTCAGAGAGGAAGCGTTTCACGTGAGATTGATCGATGCGGTTCGGCGTCCAGACTTCGACGCACTCGTCGAGCGCGTCGGTGATAAATTCCTCGTAGTTTTCCAAAGAACTTATTTTCTCGTCTTCAAATAACGATAAGATGACGTCGATAGCTGCTTTAGGGATGTCGTCGCCGCAGCCGCGGCCGGCGACTTCAATCGCCGTCGAGACACACTCTAAAGCGCGCAAACGCAACGTCGGTTGTGATTGGACGCACGTCTCGAGCAAAGCAAACGCAACTTTGTGTGACTTTTCTGGGTCGCGTCGAATGGCAGATTCGATCCACGTGATGACGGCAGCTGTGGCAGGGAGAGACGATGAAAGTGTTTTGAGTTCAGCGCACTTTTCGAGAAACTCGCTCGGCGATAACTTTTCGTTCACCCCGGATCCATTTTTCCTGTCGTCGTTGGTCAAAGTGGTAGAATTATCGAACGTTTTCGACGCTTGATTGCATATTTGTAGAGCCGAAAGTAAATCCTTGCGCGAGGCGTTGACGTCATCTTTCACGTAGCAATCGTTCGCCGTCGCGAGCGCTAAAATCTCCACGCACAAAGCTTTGGGAGAATTTTCCAATTCGCCCGACGTCAACGCAGTCACGAGTTGATGGAGGTTAGCGTCGTACTGAAATGCTTCCTCGAAAAGTGCGCGCAACGCATCTGGACGACGCAACGGTGCCGCCGACGGTTTCTGACGTCCTCCGTTGTCGTTCTCTTTGTCGTTTTCTCCTGCTTTGTATTTTCCTAAAATCTTCTTCAAGTCCCACGCGGCGAGCGCGCGTTTGCCGTGCCCGCCACCACCCGCCGAAGCCGCCACCGCGGCAGCTAAGACCGCTGAACCACCGCCTGCACCGACGTCGAAACCGCCACTATCACTACTCCCAACACCACTGCGCAACCTTTTGCGACTCGCGAACGAGGACGAACCTAACGCGAGACCACCGATCGGTTTCCCGGCTGCTTGTAACAAATCCGAAATCGCCGAAGCGACGTCTGCATCCTCACTCGTCACGCTCAACGCCGTAGCTATCCTCCTCACCGCCGCTGCACCGTGTTTCTCCGCTGCAGCTATTTCTAAATCTTGAGAGAACCGTTTCGCGACGTCTTGGATGATTGAGTTGAACGAAGACTTCAAGGAAGAAAATTCATCGCCGTTGATGATATCCGAAAGCAAAATCTGCGCGAACATGTACGCTCCGACCGTTCTCGTGCACATATCCGTGATCGCGATCGTGTCCTTTCTAATCTTTTCCTCTAACTCGCCCGGCGCGGTATTATTATTAACACTGCTCTTCGACGAAGCCGCCGCCAAGACGTTCTCGCACAAGCTCGTAAAATGGTCCGCCATCAACTCGTGAAAGACCCCAAAATACGCGCTCGCCGCCGACCCTAACGCTCGCACTTCTCTTCTCAACCCCGCTCTCCACGCGTGTTGAATCGCTAAATCGATCAACAAACAATTCTGGTGCCTATCTGCCAATTTAAACAACAACGCTCTCCCTCTTTCCGATCGAAAAATCTTCTCCAACCACGCCGGTGGTTTCCCTTTAAACTTATCAAACACCGCGTCCGCTTTCGACGCGTCAAAAGTGCGTTCGATCAACCGCTCTAACAAACCAGTCTCATCCATGGTTCCGTCTGCTAAACCTACTTCGTTATTGAACGTCATCGCGTGGTGGTGGTGGTGGTGGTGCGCCGCCGCGTTCGTCCCGGCGCCGACTACTTTTAAATCCGCCGCGGTCTTCGTCCCGTCTCGCATCACCGCACCTTTCTCACCATCCGCGCTCAATAGTAACGAAGGATTATTATTCACTCCTCCCGTCGGCGTCTGTTCGTTCGTTCCTTTCGCTCCCCGGACGCCTCCCCCGTCCTGCCCTTCGTTTCGCTTCTCATTCAGTCCCATTTTCCCTTCGTTCTCCTCCTCCTTCTCGCCGCCTACGTTGCCAAACTTTGCAAAACTGACTTTCGGTCCCGGGCTCGTCGTCGCGCTCACTCTCGGTGGTCTCGTAATTTTCAGCCAATCGCACACTAAACTCGTCATTTGCGCGTACCCTCGGTAATTGCCTCCGAGCAATTCCACCGCCCTGTTCGGTTCCCCGCCGGACAAAGTTGGGTGCACGTACTCTCTTAAGGTTTCCACCACGGACGCGTCCATGACGAAATCTTTCTGAGAAAGAATCAGCTCCAGATAAAGTCGTCGCTTCTCTTTGGTGTTGTTCTCATCATTATCGTCTTCTTTCTTGTCGTCTCCTTCTTCGAAAGTCATGTTTAATGTCTTTTCCGGGGGGGGGAACGGCGTTGAAAACTCTGAAGTGTTTTGGATGCATTCGCCACTTCTTTACATTGAATGGGCGCGAGACGGCGAAAGTTGAACCGCGAACTTCTCGGGATCGACAGAGCAGACGAACGGGACGACGAGGAGTCGTTTTTGGGAAGTCAAGGTTCGTGTTTGCTTCTATTATTCTTCTTATTATTAGTAGTAGTCTTTCTTTGCATTCATCATCCCATTCTGTAACCGCTTTTGTTTACTCACACAATGGATTCTCTTTTCTCTCTCTGTTCTCTCTTTGACGACTTCAAAATCAAAAACAGACGACCATAAACGACGGAAACGACGACACGAAAAGTACATCGAAACGCGCAAAGCGACGAGCGAAGCGTTCGTGGCGATTTGCGCAGTCGCGGCGGTGATTTTTGGACTCGTTTTGTGGGCGCATACACACCATCTGTAGGAAAAAATGGCTGCTGCGCAGCGAAGAAGCGCGGCGGCGAAGCGCATCGAAGAGCTCGCTTCGGAACCGACGACTGCGAAGGCTTTAGCGAAACTGATTTATTACAGCGCGGCGATGATTGTGACGCCGTTGGTGACGTATAACCTGTCCATGACGAGGTTTGTTCCGTATTTGTACGAGAAGTACGGCACGGAGTTTCTCGAGAACCCGACGACGTGTAGCGGGTTGTTCGCTGTATTGAGCGTGCAAGTTGTGTTGGTGATGTACGTGATTTCCGCGTTGAGAGAAGATGGTTCGTCACCGGCGAAGAAAAGAGAGTAGTATAGATTCTGTTGTGCGTTTAAAAAGTACAATATTTTGTGTGATATTCATATTTATAACAAAGAGCGCTTCCAAATCACCAGATTTATATGGTTCTTCGCGCTTCGCGCCTTCTCAAAAATGTATCAATGAAAAACTTATTCAGTTGTGTCCGTAGTCAACTCTTGCGCTCGGTTTCTCGTCGCCATGACGTCTGAGAAGCACGAGTTCCAAATGAGCGTGGTTTGTAACCACGCCACTGGGAGCAAACTCAAGAAGAACAAAAAGCCGAAAATGCACCCGCCCAAAAACTTGTCCATTTCTTTGTACCAGAAATCGCCGTAGTCTCTGCACACTTGCAACGAGTTACGATACCCGTACGCCACGCGAGGTTTCCATCCAGACTGTTGAATAGGGTTACCCTCCGCGTCGAGGCCCGTTTTCAACAAAAAGTCTAGCGAGTTCTCAATTTGGTAGTTACCGATCAAAATGAAGGACTCGATGATGACCGAGTTGACGCAAATCGCCGCGACCGTGGCGTAAAAGAGTTGGCGGAATACCCACAAGTTTGGCACGTGTTCGTATAACAGTGCGCCGTACAAACCGATCCACAAGATGACAAACGCGAATCGAACGCCGCCGCGAATGACTGATATTTTCCAAAGTTCGTCCGGTTGCATCTTACGATGTTCTCGGTCCATCAATCGCGTGGAGAACAAGAATTTTTGGAGCATCATCAAGACGCCCATGATAGCAGACGCCATGGCGATGGTGATGCAGTTCAAGGAAAACTGTTCATCTTGCGTGAAGCCTTCAATGAGCTCGGTACCGTGGTAGGCACCGATGAGAACAAAGATCAAGACAAAACGGCCGAGTGCAGAGAAGCACACGACGCCGAACTTGTACCAAACAGAAAGCATTTCGCGGTAGTTCTCCAACATGCCCGCGTGCCATTTGCTCCACGAACCACTCGACACTTTTGGTTGATCAAACGTACCGTCTAACCATTTTCTCCAATCTAACCACGAACGTTGCATCCAGTAGAGATTCAAACTTTGCGGAGAGAACCACCACGGGGCAATGATGAGACAAATAGCAAACGGCCACACCGACCAGGCGTACAAAATTGAACTCTTCACCGATGTGTTTGCGTGGAACAAGAGGAGATAAAAGAGAACCTCGAAACCGAGGTACAAGTGCGATTTGGCGTACAAACCGTACAAGACAACCATGGAGGCGTTCGATAAAACGTAACCCCGTTCGGTACCGATATACATAGCCTGACCAAAGATCAACGATCTCATGTAGTTGTACCCTTTCGTAGCCATGGTGAAAACGTTGAACGCCCACGATCCGGCGAGCTGCGTTTCTAGAGTGTACTCCACGCCGGCGCGGAGGCCTCGATCCATGATCATTTTCATCAGTAACGGAAGGAGCGTGAGCAAACCAATCTGTAACGCGTAGATTGAGTTGTAATAACCGCCCTCTTCCTTTGAAAGAGATAAGGTAGTTTGCGTCTCTGTCATTTTAAAGTAACGATAGACACGGTACAATTCCAAATCCGCAATGGCTAAACTCGCGTGCGTCAAGGCAAAGAAGTAAACCGCCCACGCAGTTTGCATGACTGAGACGTAGAAACCAGGTCCGGAGAAGTACAATGAAAAAATTCTGAAGAAATCTAGCCCGCGATGAAGTCTGAACAAATCTCTCGACATGGAAATTGTACCGGCGGAACCGGAAATCTTTTGTTCGAAACCGTTAACAGAGGTAAAACCCATATCTCGTCCTTTGCCGCACTCGATGAATTCCTCAAACAATACCTTACCGCCTCGGGCGATGGCGTTAACACCGCCGAAGAAATCCTCGGCGACGTGAATCATCTTTGAAGCTTTCGAGACGCCCCCGTTGGTGCACGCGAATGCTTTGTCCCAAACGTCAGGGTGACCGTAGTGAAAGCGAACCATCAACGGCCACGTCATGAACCGCTGAAAGGTTTGGAAAATGAACTCAGAAATTGCGGCGAATTGCGCCACGGCACCATGCGTTTCTGAAAAGATTACCTCGGGAAACCCGACCAAGACGACGTCGTCGCGAAAAACATCCATCAAGTTACGAATCTTGAAAGATTCACCCATGTAGTTATCTTGGTTCATATCCAAAGTTTGCAAGTAGGAACCTCGCGTGAAGATAATCGCATGGTTCTGGTTCTCCGGTTTACCTTCTCCGATAATCGGGTCACCGGGCAGTCTGACTTTATACGTGAGTTGCAAGTTACCCTGGTTTTCTTCGTCTATACCCACTAAGCACGAAGCAAAGCCGTTGAAGTTTTTCTCATCTTCTTGAGCGTTTTGGCGCGGCATGTCTACGAAGCACACCTTCAAGTCGCGATGGGATTTGATCAATCGTTCAATCTCCGTCGCTTTCGCCCGATCCATCGTTCCGGGTGTAGCCTGACGCATGCGTCCGAACACCTGACACGTAACGACGTATTCGAACTTATGTGAAACTAACCGTTCGATGGATTCTTCTGGTATCCCTTCTGCGCGCGCTTGCAAACGCAAAGCATCCCCGTACAAGCACACACCTCGAATGCACCTTCCCAACGTCTGCGAACGATCAGATGCCCACCTTTGTGCCTCGTCCCAGTGCTCGTCAAGAATAGTCTCGTCGTCTTTGTGCAAAGCTTTCACGCGTTCTTTAAAGTTTTCGTAATCGTCCGGAAACGTTGCGACGATGAGCGAAAAGAGCGTCTTTTCATCCTCCAAGTGCGCGGTGAGTTCATGGCGTTGAAACGCAACATCCTCCGCATAATAAGGCGTGAACGCCGAGAAGCCACGCATCGTTCGAATATCAGATGGTGTTCTTAAAGCTGTGAAACGTAAAGAGTTTGCAAAAAACATAAGTTGTCTTTGCCCTTCAGCCGATCTTGGCTGACCACCTGGGTTACTGGAATTCATCGAACGCAAGAGAGCGTCGATGATATCGTGCATCTCCGGCGACGCTGCCGAAGCTGCAACAACCTGTACATGGTTCTTGTCTCTCAACAAATCGGATTGGATCATATCGAGTAACTTTGAATACAATTGCGAAACTTTGTATTTGTATTGATTGGCGTGAGCCGACCATTTCCCAGAGTCGCGCTCCATGGCAAATGCGCAAATCTTCCTGACCGCGAGCAAGACATCATGTAAAGCCTCCGCGACACGCTCACCTCGCGTGTCCGAATTCTCTGGAAGCGTGATGTTTTTATACCTTTTCGCTTCCTTTCGCTTTGTCTTTCGAGCCTTTTTGCTTGAACCTGCGAGCTCAGCTTCGCGCTCTTCGTCATTTTGTTTCATCTCTTCATACGCCGCTTTTTCAGCTTCGGTGAGTTCGATGTTCTCTTCAATCACAAAGCATGCAAACCTGCCGCCTTTTTCGCGCATCTTCTTCCTCGTTTTCTTGCTAAAGAATCCGGTGCATCCATACTTTAACTCAAGATTCATCGCTTCGAGCATTTGCTCTTGTCTGGCGAGTTCTTTTTCACGAAGTTCGCGTTTTTGGCGGTTGTACCTTTTCCTTGCCAATGCCTTTTTGATGCGCTCAGCTTCTTCCAATTCGCCAGCCGCTGTGAGCCTTTCAATCTTGTCCTCATCGTCGTCATCGTTATCTGATTCCGAGTCAAAGTCACTATCAGGCGTTTCACCTTCGGCTTCGACATCAACACCGCACGCTTTCAACTCCTGGAGCAAACGAATGATAGCGTCTCGTAAAACCATGTAGCTCTCGATATCTCCAGTTTTGCGGTGGTGCATTTGCTCGTTTTCTACTTGCGCGATTTCTACGATGATCTTCATGAAGTCCTCCAAGTCTCTTGGAGCGACTAAACGCAAGGCATCGGTAAACAAGACCGCAAGCAAATCTTTCGTTTGTACCATAGTGCGATAAAATGCAGGATATGCCTTCATAGTGCCAGTTTGGAAAGACACGGTTGAAAAGACAGTGGAGGTCATCATCGCCGGCAGGATAACATACTCCGGGGCATGGAAAATCTGCGACATGTCACGGCCAGACAAAAAAGTAAAGCACAAGTCGTGATATTCAGCGTCACTGAGAAGGTCACGATCGCGCAAATTCTTCGCAATTGCATTCCACGCTCTTCCAAAGTGTTGCCACTTTATGTCAAGCGCATCGGCGCAGAAGTCCGCCGGGCTGGTTTCGTATGCATTTGGGTCCGTTTCGTCGATTTTCTCCGTGATTGTAAGCAAAGAATCTCTGCCAGCTCTTGAATCATCGTCCATCTCATCGATGTGCGCACTGTAACCACCACCAGATTTACCTGTTCGCTTATCGCTCAAACCTTTCGCCATACCTAGCATTTTATTGCTCGGGTTCTCCATGTCGTCTTCTGAATCCGACTCTGCCATCTTCTGGCTCCCTTCGCCAGAACGCACGACAAACTCTGGCTTCGGCCATTTTCTGTTCAGGCACTTGTCGCAGAAGAGATACGGGATAGTCGAGAAGCTTCGCAAGAAGAAGCTCCAGTTTTGCGCGTGCGAAATTTTACCCCACCACTGAAGCGCAATCGTAAAGGCAGTCGCGTACACGGTGTACCAAACAAAGGTATCACAAAAGTACGTTACCAACGCCGGTAAAACGCGCATTACTGTCATGAGGTACATCAAAACGGTACTCGCGTGCACATCGTAGTAACTCGACGGGATTTCACCTTCAATTTCTTCACCAATGTAGCCCAATGAGGCGAGAGGCGTGATGTTATCGCCCCCACCCAAAATAGCGGCAAGCTTGCCGATATTTGCCGAGAGATCAAAACTTCCCGAATCGGCACCAGATAATAAAGTACGACGACGCATAGTTTTATCTTCCTCGTAGTCGTCGTCGTAATCGAGCGGGTCTAACTGCTCAGCCAACAATTCTTCTTCTTTAGTGATATCTTGCAAGAAGTACTTTTCTCTCGCCTCAAAGTGCAAAGCATTTTTCAACGCGTCGCCGTCCAAGTTGATGCACGAGGTGTACGTATCAGACTCCTTGTTCCAGCACAAATCTGGATGTTGCAATGCATTCACAGACTCGCGCAAGGGAGGAATAAGAAGATAGTGACCAAATGCCAACTTTGTGGCCAACACGAATATCCAGAAAATGGAGTAAATGCAGCGTTCGCGGAACGGTGTTGCGAACTGCGCACTGCCGCCCATGTAGGGCTCTCTCTTGATCACCGACGTCATGACGCCACACATGGCTAAGGCGTAAACAGCAGCCAGAGCTTGGAAGTATGGTGTTTTACTATCCGGGTGGAAAGACTTTTCCAACCCATAAAATAAAGGAATCATGATAAACGCGAGCGATCGCGTGATGATAACGAACCAATCTTCGAAGGATTCCTGTTTCAAGTTGCGAAAGGAGAGCGTGGCAAACTCGCAAATAAGCTTCAAAACTGCGTGCGTAACTGCGGCAGTGCACACATATCCCCAATCGAAACCATCAGCAAATGCGCACACGCACGAAATGTGGAAGCACACCGCATGAAATACGATGACCGTGTTAAAGTTGACATAAAGACTGAGCCATCCAGCAACTTCGCGATGCGTCTTGAAAAATGTCTTCGACAACCCCTCGCCGGCACCAAGCGGATGCTTCGCCTTGTTCATCATGTACGCTCTGAAATGTGCGTACATGCGTTGATCAAGTGGGTTGTCGCGCATTTCCATAGGTACACCAATAAATTCAGGTTGTCGGTTCTGCTTTTCCTCTTCTGGCATTTCAGCTTCGCGTTTCTCGACGTCCTCGTTTGCATGGCCGTCCACTGGAGGCATGACTTCCTTGAACCTATTGTACTCCCAGAAGAACTCGTTGACGTCATCGTACATGACCCGATCAACAATTGGCGCTTTCGCGCGTTCCTTCAACTCGCGGCGCATGAATAAGTACATCGGAGTGACAATGTTGTTGAGATAATCGCACTCCTTGTATGACATTTCAGACCCCTTTACTGGTTGCGCCAAAATGAGTTCCGCGTTGGTCTCGGGATCTCTTTCTGAACGGTTTTCGAGCGTAACTGCGCATAATGCGCAATGGAAGAGATAACAGAGTACTTCAGACATGTGGCGTAAATTAGCGGATTCACCGTAAAGCAAAAACCAAATCGCCAAATGATGGGCTTTCGCGTTCGTTTCCACCTTCAAGAACTCTTCCCGATTGACGTTGTTGAAGAAGACTTCGTTACTTTTGCGCTGTGCCATGAAGAGCGCAAGAATCGGGGATTTCTTCTCTTCCGAACCACTGTTGTCGATTTCGAATGCCTGCACGTCCGCGTTTGTCTGTGCTTGATCAAGCATACCGGTGTAATCCACCCAGTGTTTGAAGTTTAAGAACATGTGGCCGTGTAAGTGGTTGATCGCTTCCGCCCACTGCGCCTCACTCAAACCGTCTTCGGAGATACCAGCCTCATCGGAATACGTGGCAATGGTGTTTTCAACCCATCGCGACATGTTCTCAAGTGCATTGTGCATGTTCGATTTCACTTCAACTGGTGTTTCCGAGAAGTTCGAATCAGGGCACGTCTTTTGGAATCCAAAAAGAGTAGCTTGCTGTTCGAATAATGGCATCAAGCGTTTCTTGATATCTTCGCATCTCGGATTAATGGCCGACCCAGAACCTGGAACGGTCATATCGCGAGGCACATCTGGCAAGACCGTCGGTGCCGGACGTTTATATTTCATGGACTTCACGTGCAAGCCGATAACTTTTCTGAAGAAGAGTTTAAATCCAGAGAGTTTTTGACGCGCTCTCGAGGACACGTCCGATCGGTTGATGGACGCAATCATCTCTCGTCTGCGCATTTCAACCGTCAACACGGCCGCATACGCGCGGTTGAACAACGCTCTAGCGTGTATGAACGATATTGGAAACAAACCAATAACGAGCAAGACGATGTGCAAAATCGTACCATTGATGATATCGATTTCTCTTGCCATGAAGTCACCATAGGAGCGAAAGGACAACATGAGCCCTCGGAACGCTCTTGGAGGCTGATCCGAGATGAGACCAAAGACTGCTGAAGTGCAGCTGATGAACACGTAGCCAGATATCGCGAAGACAACGGCATTAAGGAAATCCCATTGATTCATTTGCGCCGAAAACAATCTTTGACAGAGGAAGTGATGCAAAACCACGCACACGATTTTGAAAAAGTAGCCGTAAATCAAGACAATGGATTGCTTCGTAACTTCCGATAACGTACCTTTGCCAGCAAATCGCTTCGCGAGAGACACTAATCTGTGTGGCCACAAGAACTGCGGCGATAAGGCAAAGTAATACACCGCCGCTAATAATCCAGCGGCAACACCAGAAGTCAAGATAATAATTGGACGCAGCGCAGTGGTAGACGAGGCATCTCCGACGTTCAGCGCTGCAGCCGCAGCTAAGGAAACAATTATAGGTCCAGGAACGAGTCTCAAAGACACGTGCCAAAACTTTACAGACATTGGAAGTTTTCTCCAGTTACGCATCGTATCTGCGCGCCAAGTCCACCACGTTGGTTTATTCCCCAAACCGCGTCTGGCATTGACTTTCTCCTTCGCCGTGCGCTCGTCGTCTCCTCGAGGGATAGAGTCCAACCAGCAGACCCACTCAGCCATACCAAACTTGATCATGCCACTCTTGAACGTTTGCGGATGGAATAACCAGGGTGCCATAGTTAAGTTCCAAATTGCAAACCAGACGTGCCAAGTGCTCGAGAAGAATTCGTGTAAAGGACCGAGCGAAGAGAGCGACATGATAGCCCCCGCCACCCATGCCATTTCGATAGCCGGTTTGATGTGACTTTCGGCGTACTTAGAGTACAAGCTGACGAAACCAGCGCGCATGGTCATGCCACGCTTAGTCTTCATGTAAGCCGCTTCACCGGTATTGATTGAGCTGTCCAATGAAAAACCTCTCATTTTAGCGATGAACATATTGAAAATAAAGCTTCCGGTAATCGTGTGGTGATACAGCTTGGAAAACATATTCACAAAGCCGCCGTCGAGCCAGCCTTCTAACATGACTGGCCACGCCATAACAAAGGACGCTTGAATAAACCAGTGCGATGGATATATATTGTGCGTACCGACTTCCTCGTGGAAACCAATGTTATCGAACGCATCTCCAGATTTGAAGTACGTTTCGACGTGCACCATAACTATGATAAGTTTGGTCACTACGAACGCAAGAAGTGACGCGAATAATACAAATTCCGTGAACATTATGCCCGCGGAGGATTGAAAAAACGACAGACCTCTTAAGAAATCGAAGGATTTTGATAATCTGTGGAAATCACGCGAAATGAGCTGCATACCGTTACCGGTAGCAATCTTCGCGTGAAACTGGTTCGCGCCGTCAAAGGAAACTTCTCTGGCTTTACCAACCATCTTGAAACCTACGTATCGCACTTTCCCTCCTCTTAATATGACATTCATACCACCAAAGATATCTTCAGATAAGTGCAAAGATTTAGTAGCTTTCGAGACACCACCATTCGATCGGACCCACGCCAAATCCCAAACGTCCGGGTGACCGTAGTGGAACCTCACGCACAGCGGCTTCGCCATGTACCGCTGAACCATTGTACCGAACACTTGCTCAGACAAAGCGGAAAATTGCGCGACTGAACCGTTCTGTTCGGTGATCATTTGCTCGGGGAAACCAACGATGACAGTATCATCATCATCCTCGAAAGTACGGATAAGATTTCGCACTTTCAAACCTTCAGATAATTGCGCGTCTTGATTCATATCGATTGTTTGCATGTAATTCCCTCTGGCGTAAACAATCCCGAGATTCTGGTTCTCTGGCTTACCTTCACCGACGATCGGATTTCCAGGTAAGCGAATTCTATGCGTGAGCTTCATAATGCCGGCAGGATCTTCTTCGTAATCGATTCGAGATCGGCACAGGTAATAATAGCTCCCCGCGTCTTCCATACTCTTCGCCGCCAAATCGGGCTGCTCGTAGTGCGTGAGTACGGTGTGTGGATGTGCCTTGCACATCTCAACAATTTGTTTATCCTTGGCTTCCCAGCCTTTAACGCCGTACATTTGGCAAGATAACACGTGCTCGTACTTCAAGCGAACGAGCGCTTCAATCTCTTCTTCTTTTATGCCTTCCAGTCTCGCCAATATTCTCGACGCATCTGCGTAAGAGGAGAAGCCTTTCACCGTGCGTGAGAGCGTCTGCGTACGGTCTGACGCCCAACGCGAGATTGTCGCAAGAACTGCGACATCCTCTGCCGTTTCCGCGTTCGTCTCGCGTCTTCCTGCGAGTTCATCCAAGAACGCTTCGTAGTTTTGGTGTGGCAAACGTAAATTTGTTCGTTCAAGCACGTTTGCCCATTCGCGCGGAAGCATGGTGGTCAAAAATCGAAACGTGGAGACGTTCTCCCCATCGATTTGCTCCCTCAAATCGTCCGTCGTCAATTCAACTTCTTCGACGTACATGGGAGTGAGCGTGGATAAGGCCGGCGTTTGTAAGACACTTCTGGCTTTCTGCAATTGCGGGTCGGTGAGAGATTCCAAGAAAAATCTTAAAATTTCCCGAGCTTCCGCGCAATCTGGTTCCCCCGTAGGATTCGCAGTGGAGAACGTTCTGTGAAGAACGTCGACAACGCCCCTACCTGGAGCGGTCAACAGAGCAGGCTTCACTCGCGATCGTACGTGCGACGCGTCTTCTAATTTAGTCGAATCCGAGAGCACCTTCAACAACGAATCGCAAACCTGGCCCAACACGACGTTGGTTTCTTTGTGCGCTGCCGATAACTTTTCGTTGTCATCCGCGACGATATCGTTCTTGATCAATTCAATCGACTTTTCAATGTTTTGCTTGAAAACTTTACACGCCTCAACGAGTGAGTTGCCGGAGGCGTCCTCTTCATCGTCGCGTGCTTTGCGAATCAACTTGATACCGTCGTGGACCAGCGTGCGAATATCGATGAGCCATTTCGGCGCGCGCGTCGACTCTCGGCGAACGACGACGCCCATCAGATCCGTCGCTGACTTCAACAACGTGCAAAACTCTGCGCGTTTGCTCGAATCTACGACGCCTAAAATACAAACAAACATGAACGCCGAGACATCAATCATTTGCGACATGACTGATCCCAACAAGGCGTATTTCATACTCGCGTTACGCTCTGCGCCAACTTTCGAAAATACCGGCGCAGTTAACATTGTAGGGAATAACACGTACATATCAGAATCACCACCGAGGAAACTCTTCACAGTTTTTCCATTCAGTGGTGCAAACGAAAGCGCGCTGCGCTCTTCGTCGCTCAATAAATCACGCTTGCGCAAAGATTTAATCACCGCGTTCCAGGCACGCGCAAATTCTCTCCACTGCTCCGAAGCAGCTTCCGCGCATAAATGTGTCGAAGGCGACGATGCCGGCATTGGCTTGAGCTGCTGAGTGGATATAATCTTCTCCCCAAAAGCGGCGATCTTGAGCGGAAGCTCGCGAACAACTTTCGACCATCCGTCTTCCACGCCTTTCCAACGCAAACGATCAAAAGCTGAGGCGATACCCAAGCCGATGAGGTACCAGAAGAAGGTATCCGCGTAGTACAAGAGAGTGCTCGGAAGCCATCTTTGAATGACGACAAGGTACTTGTACGTGTGTCGTCGGAAAATGCGGACGATGTGGATCATAAACTCTGGTAACATATCGCTGTAATCGTACTGATCGCAGTCTTCGCCGGCAAAGTCGTACCCCCAGCAGTACAAATCGAGCTGTAAAATAGCTCTGGTTGGTTTTTCAAGCGGCGAGAGGATGAATACGAAGTCAAATAAGAACTTAGCCGCCAATACGACGATCCAGAAGAGACGATACCGGAAGCTGTCGCTTCTATCCGTGCTCACATCTTCTTTCGTGCCTAAATATTCTTTTTGGCCGCCCATCGGAACGAGTCCACTAAAATCAATTAAACTGATCGCGATGTACGCGTATCCAATTGGAGCAAACACGGTCAAAGAAAAGAGACCGCAAGCAGTCAAACCAGTTACAATCAACGCCGCAGAAGCGATTGCAAGTTTTGCAATGCTCATAGTCTTGCTCTTGTAGAGTTCTCGACGGTGCACGAGGAGGACTTGCAACTCAACGAAAAAGTCACATCCAGCCGCGACGCCTGCCAGGAACGAGTAATATTGCCACTGTAAACCTGCGAACAAGTAAATAGTCATAAATGCAAAGGCACACGTCATGAACGTGAACATTCTGTGGAAATTCAAAAGGACCATGGTCCATCCAAGAAATTCGTTGTGCGTCTTTTCGAAAACTGCGCCGAGCGTCTGATCGATTTCCGCTGCAATGCGTGCCCGGCGCATGTAGTTTCTGTAGTTCACGTAAGACACCGTCGTTCCATCCCCAGTATCGTTCGTTGTCATTCGCTTTAACTTACTTGGGATCAAGTAGCACTCGTTGATATCGTCGTAGCCAAGTCTACGGTACACGCGCAAATCCGAACGAATTTGCGTGGCGAGGAATTCCGTCACGGGCATAATGATAGACTCAACAAAGTCTCCCTTCTCAAACTTCATGACCTTTGAGTTCACTGGCTTCCCGTTTGCAGTGATAGCGTTGGAACACACGTGAAAAAGAAATGCAATCATTTCAGGCATGCCGCGGCAGTTTGCGGCTTCGTCCGCGATGCACTCAAAGAGCACGAGCGATCTCAGCTTGTTCTGCCCCATTTGTGACTCTAACGATCCAGAGTGCATAATGCCTAAATCACCAACAAAGTTACGCCATCGAACGTAGTTTCGAAACGACTTCGCATATCTCTTTTCGATGATAAAATCTTCACCCTTGCCTTTGGATTCCTCGGTCGAGCCAATGTTCCAAAGTTGACCAGCTAATCGATCTGCGACGTTTTCAACCGTAGCACCAACGTTATCGTCTCCGGCGCTTTGGAAACCAAAGACTGACGCTAGTTCTTGCGCGATAGGCAAGATTTTGTTCCGCCATTTTGTCACGGCGCGTTCAATTTCAGACTTTCCGGTTGGCTCCGGACCGCGGCGCGTCAAGTCTTCGCCTTCTAATTCTTCTAAATCTTGCCCACTCGTCGTGGCTGGTTCAGAAGCCAAATCGGCGGCGAACCTTTGCGAAGAAGGAGGACTTTTCGTCGATTGCGCCGCCTTTTTGGTGAGCTCAATTTCTTCTGGTTCGTGCGATTTCGAAAACCACGAGAACACCGGCGTCTTCGCTCTCACCAGCGCGTGAAATGCATCTCTCCAAATTCTGCCCAACTGTTTTCGCTTCAAACCAAGAGCAATGATGATGTAACCAATAAAGATAAGTTTGAGCCACGTTTGAAACTTAAGATCAAGCATGTTCAAATCGTATCCGTCGGTCCCCGGGCAGGAGGTATCCCCGGGCTGCGTCCACGTCGAGTTTTCTTTTGCAATAAAACCTTCGACGTCGAGCGCGAAAGTCGGCGGTGCCGGACACACAGTTGGTGACTTTTGGTGCACCAACATTTGGTGGTGGCAAGACAAGTACGGCGACTGCAACGACACGGCTGTCGGGTTAATTAGCCCCGGCGGATGCGACAGAATGGCCGAAAAGTTCTCGAAAAACGCAAACTGCGGCACCAACTGTCCCGGCTTCAACTTAATTTGATGCCACGCTTCGGCTTCCGTGTGTGCAAACGCGTGCACGGAAGCGTTGTGCGCATCGTTGATTGCTTCCCCACACTTTGGAAATTTGAGTGGATCGTACGCTTGAAGTTCCTCACCGCCGTAAAACGGCGTACACGTGCCGCCTTTTTTCCAGAGGAGTTTTAACATGAAGTAAACCGCTCTCGGTCGAAGTAAATCAACGTGATTCACTTTGCACCTTTTTTCTACCGCCATCATCCCGAAATACTCCTCAGACGTGTATAAATCTGGCTGCGTCGGCGACATGTAGCCGCACGGAGAGTGTAACTTTTCTTTCAAACTCGGGCAGACTTTTTCGATGATTGGAATTCTTTCATCCGTGGTCGGCACAGCGGTGACTGCCTTTCCCTTCCAATATTCGTCCACCCACGCCATAATAGATCCACCGGTAACGAATCGCGTGCCACAGCCACTCGCGCACGTCGTGGCATGTTTTTCTAAATCTTCAATCATCGACGTCGTCCAATCGGCTTGGGCAATTTGGTCTTCTTCGCCCATAGTATCGTAGCCGTTCCATCCTTCGTGTTGTGGAGCTAATTTATACGCATCTACGCCGTATTCAGAAACTATGAACGGCTTTTTGGAAACTAAGTGATACTTTTTGAACAAAGTGAGCGGCGACCAAAATCTCCGCGTGTACATGTTCACCGCCCAGAAGTCGAGCTGGTCCATCCACACGTCTGAATAACGAATCCACGCTAGTGCCCCCCACATTTGCATCCCAACGACGTGTTGTTTTGTCCTCGGTAAGTTCACGTTCGCTAAAGCGGTTCCGCACAAGACACCTTCGGAACGCACGACCGAGCACAACAAGTTGACGGATTTCATCAACTTTTCGATGGAATCTTCGAATTGACACCCGCTGATGCCAAAGTTCTCCGCTAAATCTTTATCGCAAACGAACAAATTCCACGGTCCATTCAACTCATTTCCTACAATCCAAGCGCCAATGGCTGGGTGCTTTGCGGCTCTAACTTGCGATCTAAGTTTTCTTTGGACTTTCGTCATGGACTCCTCGTCGTTGAAGAACGACTTGGTTCCGTCTTCGAAATCGTAACCAACAATAATAACAATCCCGTACTGGTGACACAAATCAAAGAACTGCGTGTGTCTGTGCGAATATTTCAACGTATAAATACGAATCGCGTTCACACCGGCATCGGCTAGGAGAGGAATATCTCGTTCAAAAATCCCGGCGTAGTTGGACGTGAAATAATCCCCATACGGTTCAAACCAATCCGGGTCGGCTCCTACTGGCACTGGAGAATAGCACACAGCGCGCATTAACCATGGTTTCCCGTCTAAGTATAAAGTTCTACCTAACCTACGCAACCTACCGGTATCTAAAGTCGTTTCGTTCAAATTTGGTGGGTTCCTAAACGCCTCCAATCGCTTTCTACCCTCCGCGGATAAAAACTCCTTCTGCGGATTGTGGAAAGCCGGGTCGTAAATATCTACGTCATCATCTATAGCTGGTGCAGTTAAACCGGTCGCGTTTACCTCTTCTTCGTGTTCGATTTGTTTCTCCATTTTCTTTTGCTCGTCCGCTTCTTCGGCACTTACTTCGGCTTCGGAGTCTTCGGTCAAGTCGTTCGCCGTTCCGGGATCTACCCCAGTAGCAGTGGACGTACCCGTCCCGTCGTCCGCACCTAACTTACTCAATTTAAATGGCACCGATCCTTTCACTGTTTCTTTACCACCGCTCGGTTTTGCTCCATCGAACGGCCATACCATCCCGCCGAGTTTCGCGTTCAACCTTTCCAAGGGAGAAGGAGATCCGTGAATGGTACTCTTATTCTTTTTATGACTCGCCGTACTTCTCGCGCCGCGGAACATCGCGTCCGCTTTGCGCCCGCTGTTGTGATCGTAATCGTACTCTTCGTAATCGTCTTCGATTTTATATTTGCGATCGTTCACCAAAGACGGCTCTTCGCTCCCGTAGCGCGCGAACGCGATGTCCAATTCACTCGGTTTGACGCGGCTTTTCCCCGTCATCGAGCCACCAGACAAGGCGACGAAGGTTGTCGCGAAGAGCACGGCAAAGATGGCCGAGAGGATCACGCGCCACGACATTTTCTTCCTCTTCAGTCCTTCCTCGTCGTCGTATCGCCGATGAGAGTCGTCTGGTGGTGCGAATGTCGCGTAGCCTCCTCCGTTCATCAACGCTCCAGGAGGAGGTGGTGCTCGTCCTCCTCGGGCAGCGGGGGAGGAGGAAGTCATTTTTGTAGACAAAAAGCAAAGAAGAGAGACAACTTCCTTTGTTTTTTTTACGAGATGTTTATCCGCGGGCAACGAAAAGTGCCTTTGTTTGTGTGTTTGTGTGTGTGTGTGTGTTTGCGTGCGTGTATATAAAGCGCGCGCGGTGCAGAGGAATAATGACGCGAAGAGCAGACAGAGGGAACGATTCGATTTTTGCTCCTTTTTTTTTTCTGCTACCCTAAATAGTTTTTGTGTGTGTGCTTTTTCTCTCTTCTCGTATTTCGTATTACAACATCTCTTCTCTCTCTTTCTCTCTCTTTTGTGTTTAGTATTTATTATGTTTGAATTCACTTCTTTTCTTCTTTGTCGAAACTCGTCGCAGAGGTATCGGTATCGCAGAAGTTTTCATCGTCTTCGCAGAGCGCGTTGGAGGCGATTTTACCGACGTACCACGCGGAGAGCGCGGATAAGCCGAGCGCCAACAGCGCGGGACCGATTTGTTGGACGGTGGCGCCTCCGCCGGCGGAAATGGTTCGCGCGACGTCGCCGCTCGCGACGTACGCCGCCGTCCCCGGTATCATGCCCAAGAAGGACGCCGGAGCGTACTCCAACACCGAGACGGATGTCAAGCCGTAGAGGTAGTTGGACACGGAAAACGGTAAAAGTGGGCTCAAGCGTAACATGAAGACCACGCCGAATCCGTTCTCTCCAATCGCCTCGTCGATTTTCCTGTACTGCTCGCCGAACTTTTCGCTCGCCAATTTTTTCACCGAGTCTCTGGCCACGTACCTGGAAACAAGAAACGCCGCTACCGCTGCCACCGTCGCGGAACTCACCACAACCAGAGTCCCTTCAAACGCGCCAAACAACGCCCCGGCAGACATCGTCAACGGAAACGCCGGCACCGCGAACATTTCCAAAACGAAATACCCGAACCCGAACAACAACGGCCCGTTCACGGGACCGAGCGAGTCCAAATACGAAGCGTATCCGAATAAAGCCTCCGTGATTGGTTCTCTAAAGTACACCGAAGACGCTAATATCCCCAACAGAACGCATCCAAACGCGACGAGCGTCGTCTTTGAATTCGTCTCGTCTCGCTCGTCGTCTATGGAATCTCGAGAAGCGTCCACGATATCTTTCGCGCCTAAAGTTTTGAGTAACTCCGTCGGCGAAGAAGCGCTACTACTATTTCTGTTACCTTGGTTCTCGGGAGAAGAATCTACCGCCGCCGCCGTCGCCGCTGCTTTCGTCGCGCTTTCTTTATCCTCGTCCCGAGAGTCGAATATCGCCTTGTTTCTTCTTATTCTTCTACTACTACTACTACTCCTACTCCTACTATTACTGCTACTCCTACTCTCGTTACGTCCTATCGCCTCTGTTTTCGTTGTTTCCGTTGTTCTTATTATTGCTGTCGTCGTCATCGTCCGTCGTCCTCTCCCCTGCCGCCGCGACCCCGGCCAAAACAAAGTCTTAGACTTTGCGAACGATGATGGTGATGACGAGGCGTGCGTGACGACGACGCCATCACGCGACGACGACGTGCTCTTACTCCGCGCGAAACTCTTTCGGCCTCTCTTCTTCAACAAAGCGTCGTTCGAAAAAGAACACGCATTTGTATTCCTCCTCCTCGCAGAAGACAAAGACAAAGAACGAAAAGAAGCGCCGTTCATCGTCGGTATCGATATCGACGACATCGATGACGTTTCTGTGCTAAAGAATATACCTTTTAATGGAATTCAGATGAGATTTGGATATCAGCGCGTTTAAGAGAGAGATCTGCTCTTTTTCGCGCGTGTGCGTGTGTGTGTATATACTATAGCGCTATAGCGGTGTAGCGCTCGGTGGTGTATGCGAGAATACTACGGGGGAATTCTGATAATACAACCGCGCGAAAGAGCAAACAAAGTGTGACGCGACAAAACTCTTCTTATCTCTTTCAACTGCCACTGCTTTTTAAAATCGAGAAAAAAAGCAATTAAGAAGCGAGAAAACGATGCATCCAAGCAAGGAGGAAAAAAGCTGCTGCGCTCGTCTTCGAGATCATTTTTTTATCACATAAACGTTATTATTATTAGAGTATTGTCATTATTATTATTCTTTCGCGATCTCTCTCTTTCTCTCTCTCTCTCTCTCTCTCTGACTATTATACGCGCGCTGCTTCACACGAGCTTCGCTCGGCCTCGCGCGGCGTTTATATTCCTGCTCCTGTGGACCTTCTCCGCGGTTTCCATTCCTAAAAACGCAAACACGATGAAACACCCGGTCCATTGGATGTTCGTTAACGTTTGGTTTGGGTTTCTAAATACCGAATAGACGGTGCTAAAAATCTTTCTCGTCGTCGTGACCGTGGTCAGGACTAAAACGTCAAAGCTCGTGATGGTGTGGTAGATGAAATTTTGGCCAACCGCGGAGGCTAAGGAATAACTCACGATCGCTTTAAAAACTTTCGGGTATTTCGCGCAAAACGCGAAACCGCTGGTGATTTGACCCGTCAATATGGCAAAGACCAACGCGACGATGGCTCCGGATAAGTTCGTATACAACATGCTCTCGTGCGCGCTCGGTTTCGCCGTTTTTCGGTGACTCGGATTTAAAACTTTCGTGCTCGTTTTAACTTTATCTTGCAACCCGCCGGTAATGGCGTCGAACACCAAGGACAAGAAAATCAAACTCAAACCGTACGTGGAGTTTTCCGTCACACTCGCAGACTTCCCGCTCGACAACGACGCTTTGCCGTAGTTGAACAAAAATACGCCAAACGTAACAAACGCGACCGAGAGATATTGAAACCTCGAAAACTTCCTCCCTCCTAAAACCAACCCACCGAGCATGACGGGAACCATCTTACAACTCTTCCCTAAAACCTGCGTCGGGTAACTGACGTACCTCAACGCCTCGTTCGACGCCGCCATCGCTAACATCTGCGACGACCCGCTGTGAAAAATTTCCTTCAGAGGCAGTTTATACCCACTCCCACCAAAGACAAAAATAGCCAACAACGCGCACAACGCGTTCACCGCTCGCTCAAACACGAGCGCAAAAAACGTCATCGAAAACCTCTCCCCTCCGTTTTCTCCTTGCGCTTCGTACACGTCCTCTTGCATCACCGCGAATAAGCTAAACGACACGAACACGCCTACACAGCAGACGATGAGTTCCAACTCTCTCGACATCATCCCAAAAACGTTAAAACTTTTCCCATCGGGTAAAAAGTTAAATCCAGAGTTTTTCAAAACGCCTTTGTACCGAGGCGACGGGGTCATTTCTCGCACCACCCGCGGAGATAAAGATGCCTGTCGTCGAGTCGTTGCCGGCATTAGTAGTATTATTAGATATATTAACAATTAGTAGTATTATTAGATATATTAACAACAACAACAGGATTGAACACAAAAAAAGGTCGAAGGGGCTCCTCTTTTTTGCAATTTGCGAAAAAAAAAAAATTTGACGAGACCTTGACCTTTCTCTCTCTTCCGAAAACTCTCCTCATTTTTTCCCGCACTTTAATCTCGAAACGTGTATTAACGCTTCTTCTCCAAAAGCGCGTCGTGGTGTGTCTTCTCTCTCTCTCTCTCTTATCATTCTCTTTTATTGCTACTCTGCGCGTGGTGCAAAGATATATATAGAGAGAGACGAACGGGGAAACTTGGAACCGACGAGAGAGAAACAGAAGAAGCGATCAAGGAGAGTTTTATTTTTTAATTACTCGTAAAGCGCTTTTGCTGCAAAATATCTTCTCTTCAAAACCAAATCATTGCGCGGAAAGAAACGAACGATAATGGATTTCACGTCGGTCAGCGATAAGATCTCCACGTTCACCCGAAATGCGAAAATGGAAGCGGAGCGATTGTTTTTACCGTCCGCGTCGAGTTTAGGATTACCGGTGAGCTCCGCCGAGGACGTGATCATGGCCGAGAGCGAGTTTGCGAGGTTGTGTGCGCAGTCGCAAGCCCCGGAGGAGGCGGAAAAATATAAAAAAGAGTTGGACGAGGCGAGGTTTCGATTGGCGTGGGCGTTGTCGCACAGCAGACGGGAGGAACATTTGAGACACGCGGAGAATATTTTGATGGACGAGACGTTAGAGTGGGACGACGTTTTGACGCATAGAGATAGGTATTATTTGAAGGCGGTATTGTATTACAATCGTAACGACTATTTGTCGTGCAGAGACAACGCGTTTACGTGTTTGAGCGTAGATCCAACGTGCGTCCAGGCGCAAAATTTGAGGCAGGCGTGCGAGGAATATTTGGCCAGGGATGGGATTATTGGAATAACGGGCGTTGTGGCCGGTGTGGCGGTGTTAGGAGCGATGTTCGCGTCGAGACGATAAGAGAAGAGAAGAGAGAGAAGAGAAACAAATAAACACGCATGGCTTTTCAGAAGTCGTACATAATATAGAATCCAAATAATAATAAGTAGGGTCCGTGATATACCTCGGTACCTACAATTTTGTGATCATAATACTAAACTATTACAACAATTGCGGCGGCTAAATTTACCATCTTTTAATACTACGACTATCTATCTCTAAACTACATCTACTGTTTCAAAATTTACTTCGATAGCTTTCTCTTCGCTAAACTCTTTTTGTAGTCGCGAATGGATTTAGTCATCTTCGTCACTTGTTGATTTTCGCAAAGCCAAATCTCTTTTGCCACTTTCTCGATTAAGCGGAAATCGTGCGATACTAAAATTAATCCGCCGCTGTACTCATTTATCGCATCCGCTAACCCGTCGATGGCGTCTATGTCCAAGTGATTCGTAGGTTCGTCTAATAACAAAATGTTAGGTTTGGACAAACATATCATCGCAAAGACGAGACGCGATTGCTGCCCCGCGGATAAGAGCGCGATAGGTTTCATTTGCGTCTTGCCGGAAATTCCGTATGTTCCTAAATACGAACGCCAATAATCGTCCAGCTTTTTCATGTCTTGAAATGTCCCGGAAAAAAATTCCAACGGCGTCGAGCGCGGATCGAGAGATTCAAACGAATGTTGCGTGTATCTACCAACGATGACGCCGTTTCGTCTTTCGACGACGCCAGTTGTCGGTTGTAAATCCTGGGCGAGCAATTTCAACAACGTAGACTTACCGGCGCCGTTTGGACCAACCAACGCCACGCGGCTATCCATATCGATGCCAAAATCTACGTTTTTCAAAATGTCTATTTCGGTTCCCGGATACCGGAACGTGACGTCTTTGAACGGCAAAACCGGAGGCGCGATTTTTGCTCCGCAATCCGGGAACTTAAAACGGAACGAGTTCCTCTCCTCGCTCGGTTCGGGAGTCAACCCTGCCGCGATCATCTTATCGAGCACTTTTTGACGCGAATTCGCGAGTTTCATTTTATCCTCAAAAGTACCGGCTTTGGCGATGAACTCTTTAATCGCTTTGACTTCCGCTTGCTCTTTGTCGTATTTGCGCTGGTTGACTAAATCTTCGCTCGCTCGTGTTCGCTGGAACGTTTCGTAATCACCATTATAATGCGTGAGTTTCGTATTTGTGAGTCGAATAATGTGCGTACAGACACCGTCGAGAAAATCTTGCGAGTGACTGACTACGACTAAACACTTGTCGTATTTCGCGAGATAGTTTTCCAACCAAACTACGGCGGATAAATCCAAATGATTCGTAGGCTCATCGAGTAAAAGTAACGCAGGAGCCGCAAAAAGAGCGCGCGCTAACGATACTCGCATTCTCCATCCCCCAGACATGTCTTTCGTCGAGCGTTGCATCATATCTTTATCAAAGCCTAGACCGAATAATAACTCAGCCGCCTTCGTTTCAAACATGGACGGATCGAGCTCTTCTAAACGTTCGTAAATGAGTTGTAAACGCTCGTCGCCGGGACCGTAATTTGCCATCAAATCTTCCTCCTTCTTTCTCAATTTCTCAATCTCTAACTTGACGTGGTCGACGACCGATTCCAGCGCGGTTCGGTCTGAAGGCGCGGCTTCTTCACGAAGGTGATAAATGTCAACGTGCTCCGGAATAGGAATCTCCCTCTTGGCAATAGCAGAAAGTAAATTAGATTTCCCGCATCCGTTTTGACCGATTAAACCGTACCGACGCCCGTGGTTTAGTTCTAATTTGCACTCAGAAATCAGCTCTTGTCCGTTGACTTGCATAGAAAACCGTTCGATTTTAACATCGAGCGCCGTTTCGCGAGACGCCAATACGCCCGTCACCGTTCGATCAACATCGTCGTCGTCATATTCCTCGGATATCGTCTCGCCGTTATCTTCATTCCCATCGTTAGCAGTGCCAGGTGATTCATCGTTTCTTTTCTCGCGTTCGAGTCGTTTGCGTCTGGATCCACCGACTTTTGCACTCCCTACGCCTCGTCGTTCGTCTTCCGAACTCGCCACTTTGCCTTGGAAGACGCGCCACGTGTCCGAGCACACCTCACCGACGAACGCGGCATTGTGCGAAATGGTTAGAACACCACCTCTGAACTTTTTCAGCGCGAAAATTAAAGCTTTCAACGTTTCGTTATCGAGGTAGTTGGTAGGTTCGTCCAAACAAATGACGTGCGGTTTATTCCACATTGCCGCCGCCAGAACTAAGCGCGATTTTTGGCCTCCGGACATTCTTCGAATGTTCCCATCCCCCAGTTCGGTTGATATGCCGAAATCCGCCAAGTGTTTATACACCTCCGTCGACGTCAGCGGTCGCACGTCTAAACCAGATTGCATCGCTTTGTACGTCTCGTCGAAATTGAGGCACATTTTCTTACAGTAACTGTCGCGGTGTAAAAACTTTGCGGGCTCCCACTTGGTCACGCCCGGTCGGTCGCCGTTTTTTCTCACTTCGTAACACAACTCGCCGCCTTTGACTGCTCTTCCTAGAATTTCGTTCACGTTCCCGCGCTGTAATCGCGCGGATTCTTCTTCCTCAGTTAGTTTCATAGTTTTCATCGCCGCGAGCTCTTTGTCTCTTCCTAAGAAGAAACGCGTTTGAATGTACTCTTTCGGCGTCAAATGCAGATTGGATTCTAAATGGTGCATGCTGTGCTGCGAGACGTACGCTATCCTCAAATTATGGTGTTTCCAAATAGTTCCCGATTGCGGTTCAATCTCGCCAACGATATTCTTCATCAACGTGGTTTTACCAGCGCCGTTCGCACCAACAATAGCAACTCGGGAACCCAAGTACGCGCGCACGCACACTTGTTCTAAGATGTTCTTCTCGCCGCCGTCGTATTTGAAAGTGACGTCATCGAGTCTCATAACTACTTGGCCGCGATTTTTAATACCGTCTAAAACACCTGGATCTGGGAAAACGAGCAAAGGCTTTTCGCTCGAGCCTCGAATGCCTCCGTTCATTTCATTTTTACCGACACCGTTGCTTCCGCCTATAGTCATCGCGCCTTTTTTGTTCATCGCGGAAACGAGTCCAGCCGTATT
>Ga0257106_1000102_pt1 | contig 51812 bp, 32 predicted proteins | sample LP_taG_3_FD_190177 | JGI IMG/M metagenome (GOLD analysis project Ga0257106, IMG submission 190177) | Marine microbial communities from Northeast Subartic Pacific Ocean, Canada - LP_J_2011_P26_10m | ecosystem: Environmental > Aquatic > Marine > Oceanic | place: Canada: Northeast Subartic Pacific...
AACTCGTCGCCGTCTCCGGCGTCGGAGCCGCGACGGCGCTCACCGCCGCCGAGACGTACGCTAAATCCGACGAGTTCCGCGAATACCTCGCGACGCAGTATCCACTCATCGCCGAGACGCTCGCGAGGCAGATCGGTGAACGCGTGGATGCCGTGCGCGACGGCGACGCCGCCTTTCGTTTGGCGCTGCGGATGCGACGCGACTTGAACGCGATTGATGATTTGCGAAGTCGGGTGCGGCGCAACGACGCGGGGCACGAACGGGCGGTTGTGAAGGAGAGGCTCAAGCTGGTGGACGAGCGACGGAGGGTGGTCAATGCGGAGGCCAAGGCGTCGGCGTTGAGGCGGTGAACGAATGACTGTTCACTTGTGTGCTTTACAAACGGGGCATATAAGCGCATCCCCGCGACGAATTGAATTTCATCTCCACCAGACTCGACTCCTCCTCCGTCGTCGTTAATCAGAGTGCACGTGCCTCTCCTCCAGGTTCTTCGCCCGAACCTCCCGCATGCGCTCCTCTACCCTGTTGGTCATGCTCCTGAACAGGTCTTCCCGTGACTTATCCGTCCGACACTTGCCGCATCGCGCGGTGAGGTCGGCGAAGTCGATGGGTTCGCCCACCGTCACGTGTACCCGGTTGAACGGGTAGAACCACATCACTCCGTACCGTTTCACCTTCTCCATGCCGCTGTGCCAGAAGGGTAAGACCACCGGCGCCGGCCCCCCGCGTTCGTCGATGTCGCACAGCATCTTACCGAGGCCCCACTTCAGCCTGCCGAGTTCGTTGGGAACCTTCGTGACGCGGCCCTCCGGGAAGATGTGGAGCCAGTCTCCTTTTGATACGCGATCCGCCATGACGCCCATGACAGCCTGGTTGATCCCGCCGCCGCGGGTGATTGGCACCGTCTTACCCGCGGCGAAGAACTTGTGCACCAGCGCGTTCTTGGCGCAGATCTCGGACGTGCACATGGTCCAGCGGATCCCCCCGTGTTCCGACTCCGTGGCGAAGTACCTCCACGGGATGAGCCACGACAGGAGGCCGGGATCGTCGAACGTGCTCGCGTGGTTGCTCACGGTGATGAGGCCGTTCGGCCGCTGGCGCTGTGTGACGTGGTGGAGAAAGGTTTCGTAGTTGGTGCACGTCGTGCGGTTCATGATGGACGTGACGAACTTGGAGAAGGCGCTGACGACCCCGAGCACCGCCATGCGCCCGACGTCGCCCCACGCCTCCGTGGGCGGGACCTTGTTCACGTCGCACTCGCCGAAGCCGGACATCTCGAGCCGGCGACCCTCGACGGTGTCCGCCATGTCCTCCATCCGGAGCGAGACCTTCGCGCGGCGCGGCGCGACCCCCGCGACTCGGCGTACCTACGCGTGCGCGCGCTCTCAAGTGAGCGAACGTCACCTCTCATTCGGATTCTACAAACTCAGAAAGCCACGCTGGCAGAAGATAACGCTTAGATTTTTTCACAGACGCGACGTGTTCGTTCGACCGTGTCGTTGCATTGAATGCTAGTTCGAGGTACAAAGAATGAATCAATCGTGTCCACCGCGCCCACGCGTGGACCCCACCACCACCGCCACCACCACCACAACCACTCACCGTATGTGCGTCCGCCCCATGGACCACACCGAGTTGTCGTGCACCGACCCTTGGCTCTTTTGCCCCGGGAAGACGTTCCAGAACCGCAGCGTCTCATCCCCGGCGCCCGTGACCACCGTCTGACCGTCGGGCGATATCGCGAGGTACAGCACCCGCAGCGTGTGCCCCGTCAACGTCGCCAGCTTGGACATCGTGGGATACCTCCACACGATGATCTGGTTCTGCGAGTACCCGTGCGTGCTGACCAGCTCGTTGACGTTCTTGCTCCACACCAAGTTACACACCTGCGAGCCGGTGTCTATGCAGCTCAGCGGGGTGTTCGTCGTGGTGTTCCAGAAGCGGATGCACCGATCCGCGGTGCCTCCGCCGGACGCTAGGAGCCCGTGCTGATGCGGCGACCACGCGATCGCCTTAACCGCCGCGGTGTGATCGGAATATCGAAGCAACGGATGCGTGGAGTTCGCGGACCAGATGTACAGCTGGTTATCGTTCCCCCCTGACGCGAGCTCCCTGTCGTCGTAGCTCCACTTCAAACCGCACACCTCGGACTTGTGCCCGGTGAGTTTGCTGGTGTAGTGCTCGGGGGCGCGGACGTCCCTCTGCAGGATGTTTCGATCGCGCGAGCCGGAGGAGAGCGTGGAGGAGGACCACGCCAACGTCCCGACTCGAGTCCTGTGCCCAGTCATCCCCCGAACCTTCTTACACTTTGTGGCGTCCCATATCTGCACCTCGCCGTTGTTCGTGCCCACCGCGAGGTACGTCCCGCGCTGCGTCCACCCCACGCTGCACACGGAGTCGCCGGGACCCAAGTCGCATAGCTTCGTGACCCGCGACGTACACGCGCTCCACAGGTACACGCACGTCCCTAGCCCCACCGCGAGGACGTTGTGCGAACTCCAGTCCACCAGGTTGAGGTAGAAGTCGTCCTGGAGCGCGGGGGCGTCGAGGACCTTGAACGGGGACCGCGCGATCTTGCGGTGCGTCCGGCGCTGCGACGGTCGGTTCAACGCGTCGTCGCCGCCGACTGGGGATAACGAAAACGGGGAATCGACCGCCACGCCCTCCGACAGCACGCCGTCGCTCTTGAACCTGAACAGTTTCTTACTCGGACTGTGGGATATAGACGAATGGGGAGGGGAACGTGTGCGGTGAGTGAATGGCGCGTCGGAAAGAGGTGCGCGCCGAATTCGGGTCCGAGCCGAAGTCTCGGAGAATTATCGGGCGAATTGTCGGTACCGCGGCTCACCTGGAGTGCGAATACTGCCGTGCGCCCTCGGGGCCCGGCGGGGACTTGATCGGCGATGCGCCCAGCACGGATGCGCCGTTCTCCCCGAGCATCTCCGAGCGAAGCAGCGTGGAATACGCCGCGGATGTATCCTGCGCAGGGAGGGGGGCGGCTTTCGGACGTGAGGATGATACATAATTTTAGCCGAAAGGGGCGAAAAGTCGGGGGGGAAAGCGGGCGACGCGCTCGGGCGCCGGGGTTTGAACCGGCGCCTTTCGGGACCGGACGCGATCGCGGACGTCTATCGAACACGCGTCGAGGCGAACCCCGTGGCGCGGGTCATCGAACGCACCTCCCGTTCGCCGGAGCTCGGGTGCGACGCGCTCGCCGGCGGGGACCCGGTGTCGAGCAGGTTGAATCCCCGCAGGCCCGCGGACGCGGACCGGCTCGGCACGAAGCGGTCGGAGTAGACCGTGGGGCGCTTGCCCCCGGGGGTTTTCATGTTGGGCGTCGTGGGCGTGGACATCCCTCCTATTCGTGTCCTAAACCCTCTGACTCGCCGTCCCCGTGCCGCGGGGTGTGTCCCGCACAGCTGTGAGATCTCGCAAAAGGCCTTCTAACAACGCAGATTTCTGCCGATACCAGACTGCCAGACAGGTCTGGTATCGAAGCCCAATTTTCGCAAGTGGCAGTCGCTCAGAAGGCCACGTCGATTCAGACCACTTTCCGAGGACCATAACGTTTCGGATGCTTTTTGCAACGCGTTACGCTATCCCCAGCGGGCACTTCCACGCGCACACACGCACACCACCAACACCAAACATCTCAACAACAATGGCCACCATGATGCTCACCGCGCTTCCCGCCGTCGCGCTCACCAAGCCCACCGCCGCCTCCACCGCGCGCGCCGCCAAGGGCCTCGGCCCCAACGCGCCCTCCCTCGCCATCAACAAGCGCGGCTCGACCGTCGCAACTCGCGCGCTGAACCAGCCCTCGGAGGACGGCGTCCTCGCCCAGAAGTCCGCCACGCTCGGCTTCGACGTCACCGAGGGCATCTTCGGCTTCAATCCCTTCGCCGAGCTCTTCTGCGGAAGGCTCGCCATGATGGGCTTCACCGTCGGCCTCGCCGAGGAGATCGCCACCGGCCAAGGCATCCTCGCTCAGATCAACGTCTCCGCCCCGGGCGTCCCCAACCCCATCGCGCTCGCGTTCCTCACCGCGCTCATCGTCGGTGGCACCGGGTACGGCTCCGCCAAGACCCTCGTGCGCGCGCAGAACGGCACCATGACCCTCCGCACGTTCAAGCGGTGGTGCGACCTCCTCGGAGCCGATCAGGACGCCGTCGCCGAGAAGCTCCGCGTCGACCTCACCAAGATGGAATCCGCGGGTAAGTCCCAGGCGGATATCCTCTCCACCGTGACCAAGGACGGTTCCGTCACATTCGCGGAATCCGATTCGGCCACCGCGCTGCTCTCCATGGACGCCAAAGCTGAGGCTTTCGCGGCGGCTGAGAAGATGAAGGCGGAGAACGCGACCGTCGCGGTGAGCTTCTCCACCGACGAGCTCGACGCGTCCTCGCCCAACGTCAACCTTCCCCCGCTCAAGCCCGCGACCGGCGGCGTGAGCGCGGACATGAAGTACGCGCTCGACGTGGAGATGAACAACGGTCGGTGGGCCATGATGGGCTTCGCGCTCGCGGTGTGGACGGAGGCGTGCACGGGGCAGGGGATCATGGGGCAGCTCGTGTTCGCCGCGAAGGCTACCGGCGTGCTCGGACCGGACTCGGGGTTCTGATCGACCACGATCGCCGATGGCCGCTGTACGCTAAACCGCTTTCACCGCATTGACTTGACACACACGCTCGCTGCTCGCTTCATAGAACAAGAAAGATGTATTCACACAAGACTCGATAATACGAATAAGACTCACGTGGTTTCAACGTGTCCGTAATGCACGTGGCAATGCACCGATATTCCGCGTTAAAGTAAAATTTTCCCGCCCAACGCGCCACCACATCGCTATCGCTTTTTTGATTGACGAGAGCAAAGCGGCGGCAAGAGACTCGTCGTTTCCCGATTAATTTCGCGGTACTTTCACCGGGGGGGGTCATTTTTCCCACTCGACTCCCTCGATTTTGCTCGTTCCCGATTGGTCGGCGATGTCCACTTGGAAATTTTTTCCAAGTCAGCAACCGAAAAAAGCGGGATATTTAGACTGGGAGGAGGGCGGGTTAACAAATGCGCAACGGCTCTCGCGCACGATAACAAATCTCTCTCGTCTCTATTGATGAAGAGGACAACAACATACCCGGTATGTGTACAGTGCCCGGTATGATACAGGAGCTAAAATACTTCGTCCGATGCTACATTCCACCCGGCGCCAACAAATTTCCTCACCCTTAAGCGGTCGTCGGCTCCTCGCCCTCGGTCAGGAACTTGGGCGTGCACCCGTCCTCGTCGCAGTCGTTCTCCGCCTTGAACTCTTGCTCTGACAACAGGTCGGGCCTGCATCCCTCGTCCTCGTCGCAGATGATCTCGCAGAAGTAGACCGGGAAGCGGGTCATGGCGACACCGCCGACGACCGCGGCGATGCCGGACGAGCACAGGATGGCCAGCTTGGCGGACGTCGCCGCGGCGGGCATGCCCACGAGCGCCTGCTCGATCAGGAACAGCGACATCGTGAAGCCGATACCCGCGAGCATGCCGACGGTCAGCAGGTGCTTACCGTTCATGCCCTTGGGGAACTCGCAGATGCCAGCCTTGACCGCGCCGTAGCACAGCGCGAAGATACCGAGGGGCTTGCCGATGAGCAGGCCCGCCATGATGCCGAGGCCGACGGGCGTGCCGGTGACGCCGCCGAGCGCCGCCGCGTCGACGGGGACGGCGCAGTTGGCGAGGGCGAAGAGCGGCATGATGAGCATCGACGAGATGGGGTGGAGGTTGTGGATGAGGTCGTCCAGGAGGGTGGGCTCCATGCCCTCCTCCATGCCGTGCGCGTGGCTGCCGGGGGGCGCGGGGGCCGCGGCGGGCACGGCGAGCGCCGCGATGACGCCGGCGATGTCCGCGTTGATGCCACCCTTGAGCAAGGCGTACCAGAGCGCCACGCCCAAGCCGCCGTAGACGAGCATGCTGGTCACCTTCTTCTTGCACGCGACGAAGAGCGCGCCGCAGATCCCCGCGGACGCCGCGAGGTACGCCGGGACGATACCCTTGGCGAAGCAGACGGCGATGACCGCGATGGCGCCCAAGTCGTCCACCGTGGCTAGCGTGAGGAGAAACGCGGCCACCGCGGGGGGCATGCGGTTCTTGAAAAAGTTGTAGACGCCCATCGCGAACGCGATGTCGGTGGCCATGGGGATGGCCCAGCCCGCGGTGACGCCGCCGTTGACCATGTTGCACGCGAGGTAGATGCCCATGGGCGCGATCATGCCGCCCAGCGCGCCAAAGCACGGCAGCAGCGCGGCTTTGACGTCGCTGAGGGATCCAAACGCGAATTCCCGTTTGATCTCGAGTCCGACGTTGAAGAAGAAGATGGCCATCAGCCCCTCGTTGACCCACTCGTGCGCGTTGAGGAAGAGCCCCAAGGACTTGGGCCCGAGGTGGAAGTGTTCCCAGAACCCGATGAAGTCGGTGGCGTAGCCGGAGTTGGCGAGGTAGAGCGACAGCGCGGTGGCTCCGAGGAGCATCACGGATCCGAGACCTTTGTCGAGGGCGATGTGCACGTCGAACTCGCGCGCGTACCACGGCGCGGGTCGTGGGTCGTTGAACGCGATGGACTCGACGCGGGGAGCCTTAGCCGCGGACGAGGGGATGACGGAGCGGCGCCTGGGGAGGGAGAAGGGAAGGGAAGGGGTTAGATCGCGTTAATTTATTTCCTGGGTTTGGCGGAAACCCGGGAATGAGGAGGATGAGGAGGATACGGTTCGGGCACCGCGCGCGGGAAAGGGCGCGCGGGTTCGGCGTGACGGGTTCGAGGGGTCGTATCCAGTGGGAAGGAGGCGTACCTGAGGTTGGCGCCGTTCTGAGCGCCGCCCGGGGCGACCGTGGAGGCGACCGTCGCGAGCTCCACCGCGCGTCGCACGGGGAAGGAGGACTTCATCCGAATCGATTGGCCCGCCCTGGCGCGGACGGAGGACTTGCGCTGGACCGCCGCCGGTCCGACGCGCGCGCCGGCGAGGCCGGAGATCATCATGGACGCCATTTCGAACGAGCTAAGAGGTTGAGGTTTAGCTCGGGTGGTGCGTGAGAGCGCGACGGAAGTATGAGCCGCGTCCCGCGTCGGGTAACCCGCTTATTGAATGCAGCGGGGGGGCGAAAAACACAGCTGTGCCAGGTAGACCAGCAAACTCGGTTCCTTTTGATTCGGTGCGAAAGATTTCCGCCGAATCGTTAGGGCAAAATGCAACGTGAGTGGCTGAGCCGAATCTCGGGGGATTTCATTGGCGGATCAGTCGAAGGGGGTGCCCAGTGCATTTCACATGCCTGAACTCTCATACGCGTCGAGAAGTTGAAAAAGCGCGGTTTGAAAGTCGGTTCAAAGCGCCCGCCCGGCCTGTGAGAGCCCGTATAGAGACTAGCACTGCGTTCGGCACGGCAGAATCGCGTGTCCTTTAGACGGAGCGCGGGGCGCGACCCTGGGTGGGTGGCGTGATGGGCGACACGGAGGATGCGGCGCGTGTGGACATCGCGGACGAACGCGGCGGTGACCCCGTCGCGGACGACGATGCGAACGCGCGCGCCGCCGGGACGGAGTCAACGCCCGGGGACGACGGGGGTGTTGCCTCTGAAGATGCGACCACTTCAGGGGCAGATTTAGATTTGCACGTCGACGCGACGCGGGGAGGCGTCGCCGAGGCGTCGTCCGCGGGGGATTCCCAGGGCGACGACCCGCGGACGATACAGGCGCCGGCGATACAGATACCCGGCCGCGCGGGCCACCACCGGGGCAGGCACCGCCGCGGCAAGTCCCGCGGGGGAAGCGGAGGCGGAAGCGGGTGGGGCTCCTACGGCGGAGGCAGCGGAGATGGGTTCGGGCGCTTCGGATGGGGAAGCGCCACGATTGACGAGTGGGTGATGAGCGGATGGAACGCGTCGCAGTCCAACACGCCGCGAGGAGGGGACGTGAGTGGCTCACCCGCGTGGGGGCGCGCAGCAGGCGGCTTCGACCCGTTCGCCGGGTCCCCGCGCGCGGGCTCCTTCACCTCGGGCTCCAACCCCACCACCAATAATGGCAACGGAAATCCAAGCCACGCGCGGTGGTCCAACGCCGCGAGCCAAGGCGGCGCGTCCCCGAGGAAGGCGGGCCGCCTGTCACGGGGCAGCGTCGAGCCCGCGGACCTCCCGCACGATGGTGAATCCATGCACTCCGCGTCGCACCGACTCGGCGGTGGGTCCCGGAGCGGCCGAGCGCATCAAAGCCAAAGCCAAAATCAAAATCACGGAGCCCATCACCACCGCGGGTACCATCACTCCATCCTCACCGTGCACGTGCGCGAGATCCCCGCGGGCGCGTCCGAGGCAGACGTCCACGCCCACTTCTACACGTGCGGCGTCGTGCGCGAGTGCCGCATGCTCCCGGACCCGCGGCCGGGCCATTCAAACGGAGGGACGCAAACGGCGTTTGTCGCGTTTGGCGACGAAAACGCCGTGCGAGAGGCGCTGACGATGGATGGATCCTTACTCCGCGGCGAGCCCGTGAGGGTGATGCCCTCGCGCACCGAGGTGGTCCCGGTGGACCCGGGTCTGTTACCGCGGACGGAGGAGGAGAAGGAGAGGACCGCGCGGACCGTGTACGTCTCATGCGTCTGCCCGTCGATCCGATCGCCAAATTTAAGAGCGTTTCTCGAGTCGGCGGTGAACGGCGCCGTGGTGGCGCTGCACCTGCAGAAGAAGAACAAGGGGAACGCGCACGCGGGGGGGCGAGGCGGGAAGCCGGCGGGCAGCGTCGCGTTCGTGGAGTTCGAGACGGTGGAGTCCGCGGTTGCCGCGATTGGCGTCACCGGCACCGTGCTCGGCGAGCTGGCGCTTCGAGCGGCGCCGTCGAAAACTCCGCTGAAGGAACCGAAGAAGAAGCAGAGGACGCGCAGTCACCACAGCGCCGAGGTGAGCAGCACCGTCTCCGGCGCCACGACAGGCATGGAGACCACGGAGAGTGGCGAGACGGAGATTGTACACGACGACGTAGAACTCGAGGATCAGGCGTTGGCGGAGGATGGCGCCGACGATGACTCGGACTCGGACGAAGGGAACTCCTCGGATGGTTTGGACATCGTCCTCGACGACGCCAACGGGGACTCGTCGGAGACGACGACGGCGAGCGGATCGCCGAGTGGCGTCGTCAATGACATCGAGGCGACGCGTGATACGATGGGCAAGTTGAAGGTGAGCGCGGAGATACCGCTGGTGGACGAGACGGAGTTCCCGCCGTTGGGTAAGAGTTGATGGTTATAGACGAGAGTGAGAGTTCGAGCTCGAGTGATTATTAAATAAGTTGATTAGTTCCTAACGCCAGCGCTCGAGGTCCATCGTGGAGAGGCGCTCGATGACCCCGTTGCAGTGCGCGAGGCCCACCACGCACACCGTCCGCACCGGTCCACCCGCCGCACCATTCGTCGACTCGCCATTCATCTCGGAAGCCCCCCCCCAGACCGACGCTCTGTCCTCGGGTCCTCCGTCCTCATCGGTAACCGCGCAGAGATACCCCGCCGGATGCGCCGCGATCGACGATACCCTCGGGACGTACCCGCCGGGCGTCGAGTCATCCATCCCTTCGATCCAAACCTCCAGCTTTCGATCACCCGTCACAGACCGCCGCCCTTCCTCGCAACGAAGCACGCGCGCGCGGCGCATCCACGGCTCGATGACCACGTCCGCGGCTCTGAACCCGGATCGACGGTTCGACTCGCATGACCTTAACTCCCCCGTAAGATTAGCGCTATCATCGTCCGATCCACCGCACGTCCCGTTCCGACATCGCGCGAGCCATTCCTCGGCGACGTATCGCCTGCTCACGCCCAGCATGCACCCCAACGTCGCGCCCACGAGCGTCCCGCCGTTGGATTCCGCGAGCCGGTCCATGAGACTCAGCCACCGAGGTTCGAATAAGTTAAGCCGTCGAACCTCCCCCGCGCCGAGCGGCTTTCGCAGCGTGAAGCACGGCGTGCCGCTCGGTCCATCCGCACGTTCGGCAGCTAACGCCGTCAACGCTGGGTTCGCGGTGAAGCCGTACGATACACGCGCCAGGTCACCTCGACGCATGCCGTGTACGCACGCGGAGGCGCGAGCGGCACTCGTCGACAACACTTCGTCGCGGTCCTCCAGCAACACCTCCGCGCTCCGTCCGGTGGCCACCAACGCCGCGCACGTCAACAACGCGTCCAGGGCTTCCGAGACCGACACGTGGATGCCGCCGCCAAAGCCGCCCGCGTGCGTCGGGACTCCTCCTCCGCCGGATGTCAAGTCGTGTACGAATGCGAGGGTGCCGAGCGCGAGGAGACCGAGCGGGCCGACGAGCGGCGAGAGTTTCCCTTTGTCCTCGGCGAGCGCCGCGGTGAAGCTCACCGTCCGCGCCTCTTCTCCGATGCCCCCCGCCGTTTCGGGCGCCGCGGATAGTGGGCGGGTCTCGCCGCGGGAGCCGAAGGCGCGCGCGACGTACCCGAGCGATCGCGCGAGCCTGGAGAGATCGAGCGGGTCGTCCGTGATGCGCGCGCGAAGTTCGTCGGGCAGCGATCGTGCCTTGGCGTCTCCCAGGACGACGAGCGCGCCGATGGCCTCCGCCGCGGACGCGCCCGCTACGAAATCCGCGCCGTATCCCCGCGCGGATGACGCGAGCGCGTACGGCAGCGACATGCCGGATGATGTCGACGCGGAGTCTTGGGACTGCGTCCGCGCCGCGTCGTCGTCTTCGTCTCGCATGAATGTCGCGAGCACGCCGTCGAACCTCTCCTGATCGAGCTCGAGGACCACCGCCTGCGGCCGCACGCGCTCGATGACGGAGCGGACCTCGTCCGCGGACGCGCTCCCGGGCGTGTGCACGGTACCGACGACGTAGAACTCGCGGTCCACGCCGCGCGAGTCGACGCGTTTGACCCATCCAACGCACGAGGGAAGGTCGCCCACGTGGCCGGCGGTAGCGCCATCGATGGCGTGCGTCGACGGGACCCCGGATGACGACGCCGCGGCGCAGGGCGCGATGCGGCGATGGCGCTCCCGGCGCCGCGTCTCTCCTCCTCTCGCCGCCGCCGGGCACGACGCCGCGTGGCTCGCCGTCGCGACACACCCCATCCGCGCTCCCTCTCTGGTGACGTCTCATCATCGATCGAATCACGTGTTCAAGTTTCTCGGTCGGGTGCTTTCAAGTCTCGTGAACGACGACACAGCTGGCGGGCGCGAACGATGGCCTCCGCCGCCCTTCGCGTCGTTTCATCCGCCGCGGCGGGATCCTCGCCGCGCGTGCACGCGCCCGTCGTCGCATCCCGCGCATCCCGCGCGCGGTCGACACGTGCACACACGGCACGCGGGGCGGCGTCGCCCTCCATCTCGGCGGCGTCGGAGCTTCCGATGGGAGACGGGTGGGACGCACAGCTGGCGGACGCCTTCAGGGACTCCCCCGAGACCCGCGCGCTCGTGACCGGCGACCTGGTGACATTACGACCGTGCGAGCTGTGCCCGGAGCTCCCCATGTGGCTGCTCGACGACGGCGACGACGTCCTCACGCTCTGGGAACGAACCGAGACGTTCGCGGGGGACACCGCGTCGTCATCCCACGGCGCGAGCGACGGCGGCCTGTGCCCGCCGTACTGGGCGGTGCCGTGGGTCGGGGGGCAAGGGCTCGCGCGGTACATCCTCGACAACCCAGACGTCGTCCGAGGTCGATCCGTGCTGGACGTCGGCAGCGGATGCGGCGTCGCAGCGCTCGCCGCGGCAACCGCCGGCGCATCCCGGGTCTGCGGTGAGTTTATTTTAATGTATTCTCGTACGGGCAATTAGACTAACGCCGTGTTTTATTCACAGCCAACGACATCGATCCGCTCGCCGCCGTCGCGTTCCTCGCCAACGCGGACGCGTCCGGTGTCACGAACGGTCCGTGCGTGTTGGAGACCTCCCACGAGGACCTCCTTCGTTCCCCCGCGTCGAGGGTCGCGGAGTACGACGTCGTGATGGCCGGTGACGTGTGCTTCGTGAAGGGTCTGGCGGACGCGTTTCAATCCTGGCTAGCGTCAGTCGCCGAGGACGGAAGGAAGGACGGCGCCGACGCACGGACACGGACGGTGCTGCTCGGGGACCCCGCGAGGCAGACGCGGTGGGCGCCGACGGCGGGGTGGGCGAAGGGCGCGCGACGCGTCGCGGAGTACGAGGTGGTGACCGCGGCGACGTCGGCGCTGACCGAGGGCGCGCCTGTGAGGAGCACGAGCGTGTGGAGGGTGGACTGAGTCAGGGACGTCGATAGGGTTACGTTCGTGTGGTAGCACTAGGTCGTTTCATTAGGTTGACGTGCGTGTGGTGATAAAGGCTAGTTTACGCTCATCGCGTGAAAGGCGGGTCGTGCGCTTCGACGTCGTCTACGGTCCCGACGCCGCCTCATCAGACCTGTGAACTAGCATCTCAAAAACCGCCCGAGCTGGAGGGAACCTGTTGAGGAAACGGCCCGTCACGCGCAGTTCATATTGCTAAGAATCGATCTATGAGTAATTCACGAACCGACCTTCCCGGAAATATTCGGGGGACATGCGAGTGTGCAAACACTCAGAATCCTAGAAATAGGAATCCTCTATAGCTCAGTTGGTAGAGCGTGCGGCTGTTAACCGCAAGGTCGTAGGTTCGATCCCTGCTGGAGGAGAATTGCAAAATTCTCTACCGCCCACTGCAATGTGGGAATATCGTGATCATTTCTTTTTTATTTTCGCTTGAAAAGGGGCTTTAACGGATAATACGTATCGACGGTCCGTATCGTACCAGTCACGATGAACGCGCACCGGCGTGTAATTCGTATTTTTGTCCGTGTGAGAGTGAGTCACGATGAATCCACAACAACGCCGTAATAAGACTGAGACATCAACCGAGCTACTCGTGCGCACCCACCACCGACCCTACGATCCACCACCCTGCATCGTCGACAGCGCCACCATCGTCGCCTCGTACACCGCGAACGTGATCGCCGACGCCGGCGCTGACTTGATCACGCCGGGCAACAGGCCCTTGTAGAACCCGGCGACGCCCTCCTTCTTCAAGATGGCGCCAAACGCGGCGCCGAAGTTGGCGTACGCCGCGGGCGCCACGCGCTCGCCGTACTTTAAACTCCTCGCCAGACCCGCCACCTGGAACCGTTTCTTGACGACGTCCAGCGGGTGGATGATCAGCCGCGCCACGGTCCCGGCGCCGAAGCCGCACGCGGCGTTGGTAACCGGGTCGATCTTTTTCTCGATATTTTTCTCGCCATTCGCGGCCCCGCCGTTCCCGCCGCCTCCTCCGTTCCCCCCGTCTCTCACGCCGCCTTTGGTCGCCATGTTCCTCAGCGCCGCGTACGCGCCGAACTGGATCGCGGACGCGGGCACGATCTCGATCAAGGTCACGCCGCATCCGGCGTAAAGACCCGCGAGTCCCTTGTCTCGCACGATGCCCCGCGCCGCGGCTTGTAACGAGTCGTAGACCCTCGGTGAGCCTTGCGCCGCGAGCACGGTTCGCATGACGTCGAAAGGGTAGGTGCACACCGTGGCGGACGCGCCCGCGATGGCGCCGCCGAGGAACGCCCACGGCGGTGCGGTCGGATCCGCGCCTCGCTCGCGACATCGCTTGCGAAATTCGCCCAGCGACGCGAACTGGATGGCGGTGTACGGTACCCAGAGGAAGAGCGCCGGGACGGTGCCGGCCCAGAGCCCGCGCGCGCCTTCTTCCTTCAGGATCGTCGTCGCGCACTGCACGATGCCCCGGTACTTACCCCCTGACATCCCGCTAACGGGTTCCACCTGGACCTGCATCCGGATCTTGACGACGTCGAGCGGGGCGACGACGACGCGTGAGATGCCGCCGGCGAACGCGCCGGCCATGGCGTGGGTGAACGCGCCGATGGTCTGCTTACCCTGCTGCTTTTCGGAGGAGCCGCCCATCTTGGCGTGCGCGGCGCGGCGCTGGATCCCCAGTCCCGACGCGAGCCCCGCGGCGGTGCCCAGCACCGCCAGTCGTCGGATCCGGGCGTTGCTCGATGATGCCCCACGTCCGGTCGACTGCGCGCCGGCGAACGCCGGGTTAGGGTTCGATGCCCCGAATGCACCCCACGCCATGCGACAGTGCGGTGAGCGCGTGCGTGAGAGGTCGACCCCGAGGTGCCCCCGATTGACCCGCGCGCACTACTCGCGCGCGTTAATATCTGGCGCGAAAATATCTCACAGCACAGCTTTTTCAAAGTAACGACTCGGCAATGATGTGACAACGGCAAACGTACAACATGTTACAATGGCAAACGTGCACACCGCTGACCCCGCGACACCCACACACGCACGATGACACCACGATGACACACGCACGATGTCGACACCACCCACCGGCTCTTCGTCATCGTCGGCTCTTGGTCCGCGCGTCGGGCTCGGCGGCGTCGAAGTGGCATCGCGTCGGCACTTGTTCCGGTCTGGGCACCGGCCTCCACTCCCCTTGCCGTGAGATGACGTACTGCCCGCACATGCTCAATCGTTCACCGTGGGCCATCTTCGGGCCCTTGGCCGCCTCCTTCGCGGCGGTCTGCACGTTGACGCCGGAGATGCCCAAGTCGATGCCCATACCAGCCGCTAGTCTTCTTCACCCTTGGACCGTGTCTTCTTCCCCCACGAACGCCCGCTTGCCTACGACTGCCAGTAGAGCCCACGCGTCGAGACCCACCCGCGTACCCACCGGCGTTCCCGTGACCTCCTGATGGCGATTGGATGGGGCGTGAGTAAGGGTCAGTGAAGTCACGAAGATGGACGGGCTGGGCACCGGAGTCTTCCTCGGGGAGGCATCGGTCAACGCCAAAACGCGACACGGGCCCGGGGGTGACAGATGGCACGACGTTCACGTGGGTCGAGGGGTGGGTGGGACGGATAGACGCGTCCCGGGGGGTATTAGGGATGTCCTGATGCCGGTGGTGACGTTGCATCGGCGAATGTACCCACCTGAGAGATGTCGTGCCGTGGTCCTCTGTGCGCTGCCGACTCGGAGGAAAGTTGTCCTTGTCCCCCTGCCGAGAACTCTCGTGCACTTTTCCGATCTTCTGCGGATCTCTGGTTTTTATATGGGGCACGGTCTAATGAATCAAGGAATTGCGAAAAGCAGCCGGGCACACAGCCAATCGGGGTGCTCCGCGTGTGAGAACGCCATAAAGCGGTCGCAAATCACTACATCCAGCCGCGCGAAGGGGGCTGAGACTCAGAGAGAGCCACCTTCCATATGATGTACGCGTCGCTCGCCACCGCGGCGCCCTCCGTCGGGCGCGCCCGCGTCACGCCGTCCGCGTCCTCCCGCTCCAACCTCGGCGCGGGTCGCGCGATGCGCGGTCTCGGGTCCGAATCGTTGCACAGGAGCAACGGGGCGGCCGGCGTGAGACTCTCGCGTCGCCGCGTCGCGACCCCGTGCCGCGCCAAGACCCTGGAGGAGCGCATCGCGTCCGGCGAGTTCACCAAGCCGCGCTCCTCCCCGGCCGAGGACCTGCTCAACGGCGTCCGCGGGCTCATCAGGAACGTCGACAACCCCCAAGGTGAGTGCGCTGCTGCCGGCTCCCGAGTACAATGAAATCCGGGGTTTACATGGGACGCCCGCCCCGTCAGCGCCCCAGCCCGACCGTGTCGCGCCGGGTCGATCGCGATGGACGCTCCGATACCATCGTCGTGTCGCATCGAGCGCGAACCCCCCGCCGAATCGCGACGGTGAATCGCGCCGCGCCGCGACCCGCATCCCCCATCCCTAAACCGTTTGGATAAGGCGCCCCTTTCGCCCGACACAGCTGTGATTTATGACATCAGCTGAACCTAACAACCGCCCCGCTCGATCCCTTGTGAACCAACAGCCCGAGGACTCTCCGTGTCCCTCGCCAAGCTCTCGCGCCGGTGGAGGAACGAGTCCATGAGCCGCATGCCCGTCGCGGCGGGAGACATCCGCGAGATCGCCGGCCAACCCGTCTTCGTCCCGCTCTACAAACTCTTCCTGGCGTACGGCGAGATGTTCATCTTGGCCATCGGACCCAAGAAATTCGTCGTGGTGTCGGACAACGACGTCGCGAAAGAGATGCTCCTCACGCAAGCAAACTCCTTCAGCAAAGGCTTGCTCTCCGAGATCCTGGACTTTGTCATGGGCACCGGCTTGATACCCGCCAACGGTGAGACGTGGAAGATTCGGCGCCGGGTGGTGGTGCCGTCGTTGCATAAAAAGTACGTGGCGTCCATGGTGGACATGTTCGGCGACTGCGGCGTCCACGGCAGCGCGCAGCTCGCCAAGTCCGAGGCGGAGGGTAAGACGGTGGAGATGGAGAACTTCTACTCGCGCCTGGCGCTGGACATCATCGGCAAGGCGGTGTTCAACTATGATTTCGACTCGCTGAAGAAGGACGACCCGGTGATCAAGGCGGTGTACACCGTGCTGCGCGAGGCTGAGTACCGCAGCGTGACGTTCATCCCGTACTGGAAGGTGCCGCCGCTTCAGTGGCTGGTGCCACGGCAGAAGGCGTGCCAGGAGGCGCTCGTCGTGGTCAACGACACGCTCAACATGCTCATCGAGCGAACCAAGAAAATCGTGGAAGACGCCGACGAGGAGTTCGTCGAGGAGTACCTCTCCGGGGACGATCCGTCTATTCTCAACTTCCTCATCGCGTCCGGCGACGACGTCACGTCGAAGCAGCTGCGGGACGACCTGATGACGCTGCTCATCGCGGGGCACGAGACCACCGCGGCTGTGCTGACGTGGACGACGTACCTACTCGCCACGCACCCGGAGCAGATGCGGAAGGTTCAGGAAGAAGTGGACCGCGTCATCGGCGACAGGAGACCGACGATCCAGGACATGATGGAGCTCAAGTACACCACACGCGTCATCAACGAGTCCATGCGACTGTACCCGCAGCCCCCCGTGCTGATCCGACGGGCGCTGGAGCCCGTGACGTTGGACGGGTACAAGATTGAAACCGGCACCGATTTCTTCATCTCCGTCTGGAACCTACACCGCAACCCGCGGCTGTGGCCCGAACCCGACAAGTTCATCCCCGAACGATTCCCACTGGACCAGAAGATGCCCAACGAAGTCACCGAGAACTTCGCGTACCTTCCCTTTGGCGGCGGTCAGCGCAAGTGCGTCGGCGATCAGTTCGCGCTCTTCGAGTCCATCATCACGCTCGCCATGGTCTGCCGCAGGTTCGACGTCGACCTAGACCCCGCGTTTCACCCAGACGGCGAGTGCGGCATGACCACCGGCGCCACCATCCACACCACCGGCGGGCTCCACGTCAAGCTCAAGCGGCGCGCCGGCGCGAACGGCGCCGAGATGGGCTTCGACGAGACGGTTTCCTCGTTGGACGAGCTCGAGGACGTCAACACGCGGGGCGGGACCCCCGAAGCCGCCTCCGCTGCCTTCGACGAGAAGGAGCTCCAGGAGGCGAAGGACGTGAAGGAGGCGGCGGTCGTCGTGGGCGCGGCAACCGTGGGGGCGAGTGGGGTCAAGAGCGGCAGCGGCGGGGCGAAGGGTGAGAGCCCGAGCATCGAAGGAGAAAGGTTCGATCAGGCGGTGGCGGAGGCGGAGGACATCCTGGCCAAGGAGGAGGCGGCCAGGGTGGAGGCGCAAAAGGCGCGATGATGATGATCGTGAGACGAGAAGACGTTTGAATTTAAATTGATTTGGTTGTTCGTTCACGTTCACGGGTCCTTTCACGTTCACGGGTCCTCCCCCGAGGGCTCCACGTAGTCGTCCGGCTGCGTGAGCCCGCCCTTGAGCGAGCTCATCCGTTTCGCCAGGCCCACCGATTCAAAGTCGAATCCCGGGAAGAGCTCCTCCATCGCGAGCGACCCGCGCCTGTGCCGGACGTCGATGGCCATCTTCGCCAGCACCGCGTTCGCGAACCTGATCGCCGGGCGGTTCTTGATCGCGCCCGCGCGCAGCACGTCGCGGAGCTTCTTCCAGTTGTCCTTGGCGTCTGAGATTTTGGGCAAACCGAGATCGTTCTCGTCCAAGCCGTCGGCGGCGCCGCTCCTCGGGGTCAAAAACACCACCGCGCACGTCACGTCGTCGCTCCTAGAGTCCTCCGTCGCCCAGTAGTCGTACGCCGCCTCCACGATCTCCTCGCACGCGGCCATGGCGTTACCCCAGTGCCTCTTCGCAGCGTTCATGACTTCCTCGTTTGTCATAAACTCGAAAACCCCGTCGCTCGCGAGAACCAACGCTCGGGAGTTCTTGTCCAGCTGGTACGTCAGTAACTCGGGATCGGAGGATACCCCCAGGCGCTTACCCACGGTATCCCCTAAACTCCTGGTGAACGCGCACCCGGGGTAGGAGGCGCCGTTGCGGAACACCCGGGGCGGATCGTCTGCCGCTTCGATGGATTCATCCCCAAAGTCTTCGCTCAGCGGCGTCTCTCCGAGGATCATGCCCAGCGTCGCGAAGAGCACGGGCTCCTTCGCTTCTTTCCGCATGCGCTCGCGTTCATCCCTCCTGAAGCATGTCTGGTCGTGGGTGACCTCGACGATGTCCCAGGCGCCCGCGTTGCCGTCCACGCCGTCGCGAGCGGTGCCTAAGATGGCCCTCGAGTCGCCCACGTTGCCCATGTGTAGCATGTCGTTGATGATGTGCGCGACGACGGCGGTGGTGCCGCTGCTCTTGCACGCGTCGCCGAGGTTCTTCTGCACGGCGGCGTCGGTGTCCACGAAGGCGCGAGCGTACGCGGTGGTGTGCGCGTCCGTGGGCACCGGCGCGTGTCGATCGCCGTGTGATTCCAGTGATGGATCTTTGCGATGTTTCTCGAGCTCGCGCGGGAAGGTTGCCGCGGCGATCTGCGCGGCGTGCTCCCCCGCGCCGCCGTGTCCGTCGAACACCCCGATCAGCACGTGCTCGCGCTCGCCGCCGAATTGCGTCTCCAGGATGTACGTGTCCTGGTTGACGTGCGCCTTTTTGTCGGGGTAGCATCCCTCTTGGCAGACCACCGCGCACTGCAGATCGTGATAGGGGAGGCGCAGGTTGGTGTTTCCGCGCGTCTCCCGCCGTGACTTGTCCATCTCGACCTCATCGGGTTGGTACGAGGGTGGATCGCGCGTGGGCCACCACTGCTGATCCGTCCCGAGCGCCGCCATGTCCCCACAAATCTACCCGAGCGCGGGTTCTACACCCGCAGTCGGATGCCGGTTTTCCGCAAAGCCGCCCCCGAAAAGTGACGCCACTGGGATGCCAGCCGCCCACGCGCGCCGTGTGGGTTCCGGCGCTTCGAATCAACACTGAACGCTCGAACGCGCGTCTGGTGTCCGGGATACACGATCGGTTTTTGACAACCGAACGCGAGTCCGATCGAAGTCCGACGTGCAAGCGCGATCCTACGATGGCAGTCCGACGTGGATGTGGGGGGGTTCTGGCTGACGGCCTCCCAAAAAAGGGCATTCGAAGGGGCGCGGTTCGACATCGAGTTTCGCTTTCAAGCGTCGATCAAGCGAATCGATCGGCGTGACCGACTTTGAAAGCATGTCGCCTTTCAGAGTTTATCTCATTTGAAACTGAATTTCCTAACTTTTTTCCTAACTTTCACGAGCTGCTGTCCGAGAGCTTGGCGATGAGCGCCTCCTGCTCCTGCCGGACTCGTAAGAGGGAGTCGTACTCCGCCTGCAGCCTGTCCAGCTCCGCCTGCTTCTCCAGCCTGAGCGACGCGAGCTCCGCCTTTTTCCGCCTTCGCTGCTCCGCGTCCGCGGCCACCTGGTTCCGTTTGCCCACCGCCCGCAGCTTCTCCCGCTCGGTCCTCGCAGCCTGCCGATCCACGCTCTCCACCGTCTCCTTCACGATGTCGTTGAGTTGAGACACCTTCGTACAGAACTCCGTGGCGCTGTCCGCCAACGCGAGGGTCTTGTCGTACTTGTCCTGCGCCAGGACCCGCACCCTGTTGTTCTCGTCGAAGGTCACGTCGCCCATGATGACGATACGCCGATGACGCTGTTTTGTTAGTATCCGTTTCTTCAACAACACTCGATGCGGTCGACCCCCGGCTACTTGGCTACTATGGCTACTGTGTCGATGCACCCGACGCGGCGACTTGGTGTATCGAGTCGCGACGTGTGTGGCCGCGCGGTGCGAGCACGGGCGCTTCGAGGGACGAGTCACGCGCACCGCGGTCGCGCTCCGTCGTCTGCGTTTGACTTTCTCACGGAAAAACGATGAGTGAGTTTGCAAAAGCCACGACGACGAGAAAAGGGAGGCGACCCCGCGACCGCCCTCTCAAACCGCAGACGAGCGAGCATGCCGCTCCAGCCGCCCGGATCGCCCGTGAAAGACGCCGAAGGGTTCGTCCCTCCCCCCGGCACGGGCGTCATGCCCGGTATCGCCGCGCTCACCACGGGAACCGGCAAGGAGGTGCACGTCAGCTCACCCGCGCTCGCCAGGGCGAAGGAGTTTTTTAAGGAGCCGAGCCCCGCCAGCCCAACCGTGGAGACTCCGCTGGATCCTTTCGCGACGGTGCGCGCCCGTGACTCCCCACGCATCACGCGATCTGACGCCCCGCACGTACAGGCGACGAAGCACGAACCCCCCGCGCCCGAGTCCGAAGAAGCGGCGGCGCAGAAGCGACGCAGGCGATAGGCTCGGTGCGACGACGAGAAAAAGAGCCGCATATTCACACACAGAGGCGAGGCGACCACCGTTCGAAAGTCTAACCTTCATTCAACAACCGTTAACAAACGACGCACAGATCACTCGTCACCCTCCGACGTCCACCCCGCGCCGGTACCCACGCCCCCGATCCCAGTCACCGCACCGTCGGGGTCCACGCTCTGCCACCTGGCGCTCTCCGCCAGCTCCGCACTCTCAACCTCAGTCGCGTGAAGCTCCCGCACCAGGTTGTACAACGTAGCCTCCATGGCCCACTCGGCGAGGGACCTGAACTCGGGGTTAGCCTGCGCCTTGGCAACCTCGAGGGGCTCGAGGAACGCGTACTCATCCGGCTCTGGTTCATCCTCCGTCTCGGAAGGAGCCTCGTCCAGCGCGACAGCCTCGACGTCGCCCGCGACGGACGGAGCCTTGGAAGTCGCTCTCGTAGACGGAGCCTTGGAAGACGCCGCCTTGGTAGATCCCTCGTGGACCGATCCCTCGCCACCTGCGTCCACCACCACGACGCCGTCGTCGTATCCAACAAAGTCTCCATCGCCATCTTCGGGAACGTCTGGGAGGAAGTCGCGCGGCGCGCCGCCGCCCCTCTGCGCGAGGTACATCGGGACAACCTCGTCGGCGAGATCCTCCATCCCGCGTCGCACCGCGGGATCGGATAAGAGCTCGTGCAGCATATCCTGGAAGATTTGTTCCATGTCCTCCTCGTCGAGGTGCGCGGGGATGGAGTCCATGTTGATGTCGGGGCGCCAGTCCGGGACGAAGAAGCGGTCGAACGCGTCGGCGCCGTGTTCCTCCCGAAACGCAACCTGCGGAACCGACCGGCCCTCGAGCGTTAGGTGCAGCGTGATGGGCTCGGGCGGCGGCCTCGGCTTGGGCAGCGTCTTCTCGTGCGCCGCGTCGTGGATCTTCTCCGGGTGGGGAAACTTAGCCGCCGAGGACGTGGTGTGGTTGTGCATCACGCTCCTTCGAAGCGTCTGGTCCTGGGCGGCTATCGCGCCCCAAACCTCGGATTCACCCGCGAGCTCCTTCTTCGTCGGCATGGTCGGCTCGGGCGGGCCGTCGATGGCGATGTACTCCGGCTCGTTCGCCTTCTCCGCGAGGTACCGCTCCTCCTCCTCGATCTCTTCCTTGGTCCGCGCCGGCGGTGTGAGCACGCAGCGAATCTCGCCGTCGAACACCTGCGGGTTGGGCCCGGCGCCGTACGTGATCTTCACGAAAACCTCCTCGCCCCGCTCGACGACTCCCCGCATGGGCTCAATCGCGACAGAGCTGCCGGGTTCCAACCCGCCCGCATCCTCCGCGAACGCGCCGAGCTGCCACTCGAACTCGTACTCGCGGTCGTCCGTCATCGACCGGAGCGTGACGACCCTTCGAACGATCGAAAGCGTCGGGACGGCTCCAAAGACGCAACTCCCGGACGAAAGCGCGACTTCCGACGCGGGCGGGAGGGACGGCACGGTCCGATACCCGATCCAGGACTCCCGCGCGCAGTCGCCGACGAGGCTGTCGTCCACCGGTGCACCCCCGCGGTCCTCCGGCAGCGTCCCGGCGCCGCGAAGGGTCATCACGCACGTCTCCGCAGTCTCCCACTTGAATCGCTTTACAATCTCAACCGCCACCGCGCACTCGTACGCCCTTTCCTCGCACGGCTGGAACGTCCAGTTGAGCAGCGCGGTGCCGAACGGGGGTATGGTACCGCGCGGGTTGTGACAGGTGAGGATGTCGAACCCCCAGTTCGCGGTTCGAAGCGCGGCGAGGGGGGTCAAGTCCACGTTCCACTCCACTTCCTCGCCGGTTGGATTTCTGAGCTCGACGGATTGCTTCGGCGGGTGGACGTCGCCGATGCGAACGGGCGCGAAGGTGTGAAGCGCCATGCTCGGGTTCGCCGGGGAGATGTCCAGGCACCGTACCTTGGACCCCACGGTGCGCCCGCCCAGCTCCAGCCGCACGGCACGCCCATCCTTGACGTTGAGCAGCGCGGTGAGCCAGTGCTGGCCGACGCGCGCGTGCTTGTACAACACCCGCACCGGCTGACGCTCCCCGGGCTGCAACACGCCACGCTTCGGTGACACCTCCACGATGCCGTGCTCGACGACGAATCGCTGGTGCGCGGTGATCTCATCGTCGGGCTCCCCGATCTCCACCCAGTTCTCCATGTCAACCTCCGATTCGTCCCGGGTCATCAGCCGCCACTCGGCGGGGAGCGCGCCCGTGTTGCAAACCTCGACGTACGCAGCCGTCGGTTCGGCACCTTCCAACCCCACGCCGAGGCCGAGCGCGACGGAGGTGAGACCCTGGAGGGACCTTACGGACGCGAGGGACCCGTCGTACCCGCCCGTGCGCTGCAGCCTGTCCTCCACCGCGGTGGGCGGTCGCGCGAGCTCCGCGTTGAGAGCGTTGAGTGATAGCCTTTTCCACAAAACCGGTTTAGCGACGCCGGGGCACGCGGCGTCGGTGACGCAGAGCGTGGGGTAGTCCGCGGTGGCGATGCCGTGGACACTCGGTGCATCGTCCTCCTCTTCCTGGACCGTGCGCGAGGGTTTCGCGGCGTTGACCACGCGGCACACGATACGAAACCCGACGTCGCCGCGGCACCGACCCCGGTACGTCACCCGGACCGTGCTGGACGAACGCGCGGGAATCTGCCCGACGGACTCGTCGAACGTGACGTCCGCGTCGAATTCCGTGCACCCGTCGTCGAACACCGTCTCCAGTCTGTACCGGACGATCCCGTTGGAGCGGTTGTGAAGCTCGATCGTTCGCTCCGCCGATTGGTCGACGACGGCGTGGCCGAAGTCGACGCTCTCCGGACGCATCGCGACCGACCCGGAGGTCCCTTCCGCGTGGATGTTGACGTCCACGCGTTCCTCGACTGTCCCGGCGCCGACGAACGCTTCCCGCCGGCCGGTCGCGCCCGGGTCGGACACCTCGCCGTTCGGCACGCGGAGCAGCAGCGGAATCTTAAACCCAAACTTTCGCGATTTGTTCGGGCAAAAGGTCCAGGTTGACTTGATCGTCTGGTCCCCGCGGATCATACCCGCGTGCGGTGACACCCCCAACACGTTCGCCAGCCTCTCGGGTATGGCCCACTCGTACAGTACGTTGATGCGGCTCGCGTTGCGCATCTCAATCTCGCGCGTCGCCGCCGCGCCGACGCACGTGGGGGTGAAAACAAACGCGTTGCCGTCCCCAACCGTCACCCTCGGCACGTGCCCGCGCGCCCTGACGTCCAGCGTGATGGCGCGCTCCGGTAAGCCGTTAAGGACGCAGTGCATCTGCTCCCTGTGCGGCTCGGTGTCCGTCGCGTCGAACCGGAAGGTGACGAGCGTGAATGACCTGGGCGGGACGGCGCCTTTGGACGGGTGGCACGAAAACGGCGAAGCGTACCCGGTGTTTTCGTCAACCTCCAAGCCGGACCCTAACGCCTTGGCGGGAAACTCGAATCCCACGGCGGTATCGCCGTCGTTGCGAAGCGCGATGGTCTGGAACGCGTAGTCCCCTTTGACGGTCGGGGGGAAGTAGAGCCGCGAGCCGCGAGCGGTGAACGAGCACTTGGGCTGGAAGCCCAGTTGAGCCCCCGCGTGCCCGTGCGTGTGTCCAAACGCCCATACGGTGCTGGTCCACGGAGGGGTGAAGTTATCTTCCGTCACCTGCCGGAACGATCGCATCGATTTGACGTACGCGAAGCACTCAAGCTGTCGCGCGTAGTGCTGCTTGTCCTTGGTCGGTCGGAAGGTGATCCGGAACTCCGCGGATTGGCCCGGTCGCAAATCGCAGCTCTCCGGAAACGCGAAAAACGGGTTTCGATCCGCGGCAGCCGCGCGCTTAGCCTCCGCGTCCACGCTGGTGTCGTTGACCGCCGCCGGTTCCTGCCCGCCCCAGAACACCACCAGTTTCTGCTTGCAGTCGTTCGTCACGGTGACCGTTCGCGACTGCGGCGTCTTGAACCGATTGGTGGGACCGAAGTCAATCTGCGACTTGTCCAGCGAAACCGCGACGAGCGGATCGGGCTCGAACATCGCCATGTACGTCTCCTGCGCCGTCATCGCGCTCGCCTTGACCGCATCGATCTCGTTGGGAAAGAGCGAGCGCTCGCGTCGGCTCGGGGGTTGGCCCGGGGTGATCAAACCGGCGGCGCACATCGCGCGGTATTCCTCCACGTGCGACTGCCGCATCGGCGCGGGCCGCCGTTTATCGTCGTACCCCGTGCCCACGACGTCGAACGCGAGGGGCCTGTGGTCCCTGAGCGCGACGATGATTCGTTTGTGGTAATTCGCGGGCTCGATGGGCGCGAACGTCACCACCACCTGCGCCTTCCCGGGGATGCCCTGAAACTTGGGCTCCAGCACGCCGCGATCGGCGCCCAGCGCAAACGTCCCGAGGCACTCGCTGTCAATCTGCCAGTGCACCGGTAAGTCGCTGTGGTTCTCGATGTCCAACACGCGCCGCACGGACTTCCCGGCGACGACGCTGCCAAACTGAAAAGTGCTCTGCGACAGCGTCACCGACGGACCGATCGCGGTTCCCGTGATCTTCACCGTCGCCACGTTACCACCCGGGGTGTACGCCTTGAACGATTCCGAGCTGAACGTCCCGGGCATGGACGGCATGAACTGTACTTTGAACTCCTCGTGCGACTTTTGCTTCAAGTACCCGCCCTGGCTACCCTTCCCGGTGCACTTAAAGACGTGATCGTGCTCCGTCTCGCCCCGGGCCACCTCGTAACTCGCGCCGACGGGGGACTGATTCATGAGCTTCACCGTCTGCTCCACTGTCCGGCCGACCATCACCTCGCCAAAGTCAATCTCCGGCTCGCTGAATCGCACGTACGGGTACTTACCCACCGCGGTCACGGAACAGTTATACGACTCCGTGGGCAGCGCGTGGCCCGAACGGTCGGTGAGAGCGCAGATCGCGTTGACCACGTTGACGGTGGCGTCGGCGGGGGTAAACTCCGCGTGCACGTGCCCAGTCTCCCCCGGTTCAAGCGTGCCTTCACCCGGTGTGAACACGAAGGGCAGGTCCACCGCCCACTTGTACGACACGGCGACGTCTCCGTCGTTGACGAATGTGAAGTCTTTTTGCATCAGTTCGTTCACGGCGCCGTAGCCGAAGTCCACCGCCGGCGGCATCTTCAGCGAGATGAACGGAAGCAGCGCGGATACTTTCACCTGGAAGGCGCCGGCGCCCGCGACTTTGAACTCGATGAAGTCGTCGTACTGCTCGAATCGGATCGGGCGGAACGTGACGTCCACGGTGGCGGAGAGCCCTGGTTGGATCTTCATCGTCTCTGGGAATTCCATCTCGAAGTACTTGGTCTGCGGGAGGCGGTACTTGACCTTGAGCGCCTTCTTGCCGACGTTCTTGAGCGTCACGGTTCGCACGTAGGAGCCGCCGGGTTCCCACCCGCGCCACGTGAGCCGCTCCACGCAGTCGATCCCCCACACGTGCGCGCGTTCGTACCGCGCGGTCATGACCTGGGGCTCTATCGTCTCGTACATGGTACTGATTCGCCCGCTGTGGCCCGGGAGGGGGCCATCGGAGACCGCCGCTCCGCGCCCCATCTTCTCCCGCTATGCGTGAGACGTCGTCTCCGCCTCCCTAAACGTCCTCGACACGACGTGTGGCACTCGCGCGGGTGCGATATCAGGCGCCGGAGACCCCAGGCACCCGAACCCCCCGCCCCTCTGGCGCGTCCGGATTTGGCAAAAGATTGGGCAGGTTCAACGTATTTCTCAGTTTGACCGGCGATGTTTTCTATTGGGGAAGATTAAACCTCCATTCCTTGAGTTAAATGGTTTCGATACCAGTTGTGTATGGGATTCAGTCACGGCCCCGCCAAACGGCGGCTGGGGCTCTCTTTCACCGCCTCAGCCTCTATAAAAGGAGGAGGACCCGCCCGCGCGAACCCTCTTTCACCGCCGAGGGTGCGCCGTAGGTCGCCCCGAGGAAACGCACACGCCGTCCTCCTCCTTCGTTCAGGAGAGGTCGCCGGGTCACGCGGACAACCGCAGACCGCGCAACGGACCCGCACGCGAGTCGCATCGACCGAGGGTTTTTCAGCGCTCGTCGTGTTTGAGGGCGTAGAGATTTGAGAGGGGAGTCGCAGATCGATCGGACCGCACACCATGGCTGCCGACGCGTCCAAGTACGACCTGACGTCGGAGCTCGGCAAGTACCTGGACCGCCACCTGGTGTTCCCGCTGCTCGAGTTCCTCCAGGCCAAGAAGGTGTACCCCGAGGCTGAGATCCTCGAGGCGAAGATCGCGCTGCTGCAGAAGACGAACATGCTCGATTTCGCCGCGGACATCTACAAGAGCCTGCACAACGGCAAGGACGTGCCGGCGGAGATGGCGAAGCGACGGGAGGAGGTGATCGCGAACCTGACGGAGCTTCAGGCCAAAGCCGAGAAGGTGGTCACCTTCCTCAGCGACCCCGCGCTCGTCAAGCAGCTCCGCACCGACAAGGCTTTCAACATCAACTTTCTCAAAGAGAACCACGGGATCGGCGAGGAGGACATCGACGCCCTCTTCCACTACGCCAAGTTCCAGTTCGAGTGCGGCAACTACGCCGCCGCCGCGGAGTTCCTGTACCACTACCGCAGCCTCTGCACCAACGGCGAGAAGGGCGGAAGCGCGCTCTGGGGTAAATTCGCCTCGGACATTCTTCAACAGGACTGGAACGCCGCGGTGGAGGACATGAACAGGCTCAAGGATGCCGTCGAGAACCGCAACTACCCCTCGCCTTTGGCGCAGGTGCACGCGCGCGCGTGGCTCATCCATTGGTCCCTCTTCGTCTTCTTCAACCACGAGAACGGCCGCAACAGCATCATCGACCTCTTTTTCCAGGAGCGATACATGCAGTCCATCCAGGCGGAGGCGCCCCACCTCCTCCGCTACCTCGCCGCCGCGGTGATCACCAACAAGCGCCGCCGATCCATGCTTAAGGACCTCGTGCGCGTGCTCCAGAACGAGCAGTACTCCGACCCCATCACGGAGTTCTTGGTGTGCCTCTTCGTCGACTACGATTTCGAGGCGGCGCAGCAGAAGCTCGCGCAGTGCGACGAGGTTCTCGCGAATGACTTCTTCTTGGTGGGATGCCGGGAGGAGTTCAACGAGAACGCGCGGTTGTTCATCTTCGAGACGTACTGCCGCATCCACCAGTGTATCGACATCAACCAGCTGGCGAGCAAGCTGAACATGGACCGCGACAGCGCGGAGCGATGGATCGTGAACCTGATCCGATCCACCAAGCTCAACGCCAAGATTGACAGCGAGGCTGGAACGGTGGTGATGGGCAGCGAGGCGCCGTCCATTCACGAGCTCGTGGTCGAGAAGACCAAGGCGATCACCGGTAAGACGTACGCTCTCACGCACGCCGTCCTCAGCAACACCCAGGGCGCGATCGTGTGAGTAACGCGGGCTGGTGCGCGCGGGTTTGGGCAGCGGTGGGCCGCTGAAACAGTGTCATTAGAAATCTAAATCAAATTTTTGTCATCGAGAGACGAGCATCTCTTACAACTAAACGAAAAGAATCACTTCGACGAACGCGCCGATCGCCTCGTGGAGACGGGCTCCGGAGCCTTACGCTTCGTACCGGACTTCGCCGCCGGGGTTTTCGGGGCGGAAGCCTTCTTCGCGGGGGGCTTTTTGGCCGCCGGCTTCGCCTTTGGAGCGGCGGTTTTCTTAGCCGGTGTAGCCTTCTTTGCGGGAGTGGCCACCTTCTTTGCGGGAGTCTTAGCCTTTTTGTTCGCCGGCGAGAAGATCCCGGCGAACTTCTTCTTATCCTCGGCGGTGAATGCCGCGTCCTCGTCGATCTCCTCGTCGCTGAAGTCCTCGGGAAGGTCCAAGCCGCCGAAGATTTTGGCGTACTTTTTGTCATCCGTCGGTGAAAACGCCTCCTCCTCGGCCACTTCCTCATCCTCAAAGTCGGGTGGGAGGTCGTCGTATGTATCATCCTCGGACACCGCGACGGGGTTCGTCTTCTTACCGCCCTTAGCCTTGCCCTTAGCGGCGGGGGTAGCCTTCTTGGCGGGGGTCTTAGCCTTCTCCTTCTTGGCGGGGGTCTTGGCCTTTTTCTTCTCGGCGGGGGCGGGCTTAGCCTTGGCCGCCTTACCCTTAGCGCTGCCCTTCTCTCCCCACTTCTTCTTGATCTCGGCGTCGAGCTCGCCCCAGACGGCGCCACCGCCGGACACCTTCGGCGGCGTCACCTTGCGACGCTTGAGGTGCGGGACGAACCCTTCTTTAATACACACGTCGCACTCGCAGTCGAACCCGTAGGTCTCCCTCAACTCCTCCCTTCGCGTCTCGCCGTCCAGCTCCGGGTCCACGTAGGCGATCGTGCACTCCTCGTCGCACTTGACAACTCGCTTGGCGAGGATGTGCACGTCGCTGTTCTCGACGTAGGCGACCTCGCAGTTGGGATCGCAGCTGTGGTTCAGCGACGACGCGATTGGGAAAACCCCGGCGGCTTTAAAAGCGGGAAACACGGTTGTGTCAAACTCGAACGTCTCTTCACCCTTGGAACCCCACGCGAACGTGTACCGCTCGTCCCCGGCAGCCTCCCGCGTGTCGTCGTCGTCGGAGTCGGAGTCTAGGTCGATGTCGTCGATGTCCATGGCGCCGGAGAGAACCGCGTCCTCGTCCGCGGACTTTTTAGCCACTCGCTCCTCTTTTTCATCGACGAGCCATCGGACGTGGTCCACCAGCGCGCCCTCCGCGGCGATCGTGGACACGACGTACTTCATGAGCGGGTGGGGCACCTTGACGCTGAGCGCGTTCATCTGCACCGCGCCGCACATCGACGCGTACCCGTCCAGCGTGCACATGCCAACGGAGGATGAGTCGCCGATACTTTGCAACTTGGCGGCGGAATTCACCGCTTCGGCGCCTAAACCCGCTACCAAAGCGGCTCGGAGCTTCGGCCACGCACCCTTGACCGCATCCTTGATGTTGCGAACGTAATCGTCGGCATCCTCGGCGTTGGAGGTGGGCGCGAGGTCCCAGATGGGCGCGGCGCACAGGTGTCTCACGCCGGCGACCGCGTCGGGTGAACCGCCGACCGCCACCGCCATCAATTTGGCGCCGAGTAAAAGGCATCTGCGATCGACGCGCGGGACTCCTCCGACGGCGTCGACGAACGCGCGCCACTTGCCGTCCGCCTTCTCGCGCATCGCCGCGACGGGGTGGGAGCCACACGCGGAGCAGCAGAAGGATCCGGTCTTCTTGACGAACATGGCTTCGCGGAGCCTAGTGGGTTGCCACTCTGATTCGGGCAGGACGAGGGTGTCGAGTCCCTTGACCGGGGGTTCGGGGAGGGATGTGTCGTCCTTCGACTTCTTGCCCTTGGACTTCTTGCCCTTGGATCCCTTGGGCGCGGCGGACGCGTCGCGGGCGTCGGCGCGCGCGTTGAGCAGGGTCTTCAGCTGCGTGGTGAGCGTGCCGGTGAACGCGCTGCGAGGATGAGGGGGCGCGGGCGGCGGGGGTCAGTCGATCGATCGGAAGGACATCGTTTGGCTTTTTCGGGACGCCGCCGCCGCTTTTTCGGGATGGCGTTTCGGGACGAGAGCCGGACGGCGCCCCGCGTCGACGTTGGGTATCTTAAACCGTCCTCGACGCGGGATTCACGCCGCTGTGCGGTGTGTACACGTGTACGCGGGATACTCACCCGCACGTGGCGCAGGTGTCCATGACGGACGGTGGTAAGTCCTTGTCGTCGTCGATGGCAGCCTCGGACAGCTCGACCGACGGCACGAGCGCGACGGGGGAGTCGCGCAGGACGACCTCGCCGTCGTGCAGGTCCACGAGCGCGAAGACGCCCTTGCCCTTCCGCGGGTCATCGCACGCGCGGGTGCGTACCAGGGCGGTGTCGCCGAGGGCCTTGGCGAACAGCAGATCCATCGTCGTGGTGTCTCTCGTAGTGCCGCTGTTGACCGGGGCTTTTCCTCGGACGGGCTCGAGCAGTCGCGCGTTCGATCGTCCAACTCGACGTCGCCTCACTTCCATTTGGCATTCGACCGGGCCGCGGTGGGCGGGTCGCACCAGGGCGGGTTTAGGAGAGACGGGATGGCGCGGCGTCGCTTCATCGTCCTGTGCGTGGTCCTCCTCACGCTGTATCGCGTCGGAGCGTCGGACGATGCGGTCGAACCGCGCGACGACGACGACGCACGGGCATTCGGGAAGGCGGGCATCACTAATCTTCGGGTTGGCACCGAAGAATCATCGAGCCCCTCCGCCGTGTTCTCCATGCGACGCCGGCACAGCCCGCCAACCCCGGGCGCGCTCGCGCATCTCCGCGAGCACGACGCGCATCGCCGCCGCCGCCTGCTCGAAAGCACGGACAACACGCCCGCAGGCGCCGCCACGTTCCCGCTGCACGGCTCAGTCAAGGAACACGGGTACTACTACGCGGACATCGCGCTCGGCGATCCGTCCCCGCGAACCTTCCAGGTGATCGTCGACACCGGGAGCACGCTGACATACGTCCCGTGCACCACGTGCACCAAGTGCGGAACGCACACGGGCGGGACCAAATTCGATCCGACCGGGAAGTACTTAACATGCAAGGAGCCTTTATGTAAATCCGCGGGAGGGCCAACTTCATGCGGCCGCGGGCCCCAGGCGAACAGGTGCCATTACTCCAGGACGTACGCGGAAGGCAGCGGGGTGACCGGTGAGCTCGTCAAGGATAAGATGCATTTCGGCGGGGACATCAAACCAGACGTGAACGGCACCCTGGACATCGTCTTCGGCTGCACCAACGCCGAGTCGGGAACCATACACGACCAGGAAGCCGACGGATTGATCGGCCTCGGTAACAACCAGTTCGCGTCCATTCCCAACCAGCTTTCCACGACCCACGGGCTTCCGCTTGTATTCTCGCTGTGCTTCGGGTCGTTCGAGGGCGGTGGCGCGCTGTCCTTCGGCAGACTGCCGTCCACCCCACACACGCCGACGTTGAAGTACACGCCGATGACTCGAAACAACGCTCATCCCGCGTATTACGTCGTGAAGACGAGCGAGATGAAGATTGGCGATACAGCCGTGGCGAGCTCCGGGGACCTATCGGTCGGGTACGGGACGGTGATGGACAGCGGCACGACGTTCACGTACGTGCCCACGAAGGTGTTCCACGCCACCGCCGCGGCGCTCGACGCGGCGGTGACGACGGGAAACGGGGCGGAGTCAAAGTTGGTCAAAGTTGCCGGGCCCGATCCGGGCTACCCGGATGACGTCTGCTTCCAACGTGCGGGCGCCACGGCGACGGCGCCGATCGTCACGATGGATAACCTCGGGGATTACTACCCGCCCCTGACGCTGACGTTCGACGGGGACGGCGCGTCGCTCGTGTTACCCCCGAGCAATTACCTCTTCGCGCACGGGAAAAAAGCCGGCGCGTTTTGCTTGGGCGTCATGGACAACAAGTCGCAAGGGACGCTCATCGGGGGGATATCGGTGCGTAACGTGCTCGTGGAGTACGACAAGACAGTCGAGGGTGGGCGCATCGGGTTCGCGACGACGAACTGCGACGCGATGCTCGCGGATCACCTCGCGAGGCAGAGCGGCGCCAATGCAAATGCAAAAGCCGCGGGGAACGAAACGAATAGAGCCGGAGCCGCGCCCGTCGTCAACGAGGTTACCCCGCCGCCCCCGCCGCAGGGTTCAGACCTCGGCGCCGGTGACGTCAAGGCCAAGAGTAACGGCAAGAGTAACGGCTACACGGAGGCGGACGCGGGTGGGTACGTCCTCGGCTTTGTTCTGTGCGCGGGTATCGTCGGCGCGTGCGTGGCTCGGCTAAATTTACGCCGCGGGAGGATGGAGTTGCCGTACCTCGGCGAGGTTCGGTTCTTCGAGTGGAAGACATCCGGGTACGTGGAGGTGGACGGGGACGACGACGCGGGTGGCGGACGGGGAGGCGGTGGCCTGCAGCTGGCGTCCATATCGTCCAGCCTCGATTAGTTTAATGCCAATAGCTAGAATCGGCGTTTTGTTCAATCGGACTAACGTTTCAAGTGGTAACTCTCGCTCACTCGTCGCCGAGGCGGTGGCATGGCTTGGGCATCAGGCCGACCTTCGCGGCGGCGGCATCGCACGACGCCGCTTTAGAGCACGATGCGTAACACGGCTGCGCGAACGCCGGGTCCGGCGTGGGCGCTTCACGCCCGAACGTCATCACGCAGCTCCCGTCTTCGTGGTTCGGCTCCAGATGCGCGTCGACGCCGAAAGCTTCGCGAAAGAACCCCTCCGTCGGCCGCTTACAAAAGTTGGCGCACGACGCGGTGCATCCGCACTGCTCAAGGTACCTGCACTTGCGCAGCTTGACCGCCGCCATGACGCCGTCGTCCTCGCGCGGGACGATCTCGCACGGCCCGACGAGCCACGCGAACGCGTTCACCGTGATGACCGCGTTCATCTCGTCGACCCATCGCCACTCCGGTTTGATCATGCGCTTGAACTGTGCGCGGACCCAGGCCGGGATGAGGCCGAGGAGCGTCGCCAGGACCACCGCGCGTTGTTCGGGTGGGCTTCGGCCGCTCTGCGCGATGCGGTCGGCGAGCGCGACGAGGCGATCGAACCCCCCGGGTGGTAATCCCGCCCCGTTTTTCCTTCGCGTCTCGTCGTCGACGCCGTCGTTCACCGCCTGTTGCAGCTTCAGGTTGAAGAGCCAGATGGCCGCGGCGTCGAGTGGGCCGTCCGTGTATCGCGTCGTGGGCTCCGTGTCCTCGCGCAGCAGGGGTGTCGATGATGATGGGGTCGACGTGGATGACGCGTCACCGTCTTTGAGTGGGTAATACGCCACGCTCCCTCGGCCCAGGCCGTACCTGACCTCCTCGTATCCCTCGGACGATGCCACGCGGACGACGTGTCCGCCTCTGCGGTGGGTCCCCGCGTGACGTACTCTGAGCCCCGCGCCCGAGAACGACGCCGTCGTGGACATGTTCGGCGCGTGCGTCGCGGGTTGTGACCGCGTTTCCATCGGTCCGCGTTTCGATGAACTGAAGGAAACTTTTATTTTTAGCCGCGAGCGAGTTTCGTTCGCCTTCGTCACTTCACGCGAGGACGACGGACGCGACACGCGGTGAAGAAGTCCTGGACGGCACATGTTCTTCAGCTTGGTGCTACAGGCGGTGAAGAAGGGTCCAAACTCACCCGGCGGGCTGCAGTGGAAGAGCCACGCGTTCTGGAAGGTGTCCAAGACCCGCAAGGCCAATCAGTTGAAGAAGCTGAAGCAGGTGCGCGCGGTGGACGCGGTGCTCAAGGAGGCTGAGAAGCTCGAGTTCGCCGAGCTTGCCAAGGCGGCGAAGACGGTCACCGAGGCATTGCCCAAGTGAGGAGACACGGAGACGTGCGGCGGCGGCGGCGGGAGGCGACGAGAACGCGGGGCGACGGAGCATCTCAGGAGCGGTTAGGGTTAGAACAAGGGCGATCTCTCCCCACAGATGCTCAGACGCGTCGCGAGGGACGTCGCGTCGGCGCTCGCGTCGCACTCGAGATGCACCGCCGCGGTGGCGTCCGCGGGATCGCCGCGTCTCGCGAGATCCCACGTCATCGACGAGATCCCACGCGCCGACGCCGGCATCATCACCAGAACATTCGCAAAGGCGTCGAGGAGAGCGCCTCGGCGGGTCTCGCCGGGGGCCGCCACTGATAAGGCCCTGCAGCCCATGAGCGCGGCGTGGACCGAGGTCGCTGATCCACGCACCGGCCGGAGCTACTGGTGGAACAAGGCCACCGGGCAGACCACCGCGCTCGGAGACGCAAGGCCCGACGAGTACCGGCTGCCGGAGGTGTATCGAGGTAACCAACTCACGCGGCCGTTCGACGCGGAAGGACGGCCGACGCTGGGGTTGGCGATGGGCCAGATGATGGTGTTCGGGTTCGGGGGGGCGCTGGGGGTGACGTTCGTGAGTGCGGTGATCGCGTGGGTGAGCGGCGGCGCGGGCATGGAGGCGGCGGCGGCGGTTGGTCCGTCAGAGGTGGCAACCGCTCTACCACCGCCGGCGGAATAGGCTAGACGCGTGGCCACGACGCGATGTAAACTGATCCCTCCTCGTTACTAGCTAAATCTTATCGTGCCGCGTTTGTGCGTGTGTTTGTGTGTTGTGATGGTGCGATGTCGTTGCGTGCGCCGCGTGGGAGAGAGGGAGTCGGGGGAATACGCCCGGTGAGTGTTTTCACTCCTCAACCCGGAAAGGCACTGAGGGTTGTCGCGAGGGCGAACAACGCGGATGCGCGGCCTTCGACGACGTCGCGCGCGAGTCCACCGCGCAGAGGCCCTTTCGTCGCGTCCTCTTCTTCCTTTGTCCCGCGTTTCTCGTCCCGATATTCCTCGAACGACGCGTCATCGTCGCCGCTTCCTCCGGGTGTGCCGACGATAGGTGTCTCGAGAGTCTTTTTCGTCGCCAGCCGCCGGACCGCCCCTCCGTCCGCCGGACCCTCCACCGGTGCGTCTTTGGGCGTCTCCGGTGACGAGAGATGAAGCGACGCGTGCGTCGGCGCGGATGGGGTCGCGGCGTTCTCGGATACACGCAGCGGCAGGAGTCGCGCGAGTTCGGCGGAGGTGAGGTCGACGGCGAAGGTCCTCGAGGTGGAAGGTGAGCTCGTCGCGGGTCTCGTCGCGAACTGCCCAACGCACTCGAGGCGCGGGTCCGTCGAGGATCCCGCGCTCGCCTCGCGGCTCGCGCGGAACCCGCCGCGTATCTGCGATACTTGCGACTCCGTGACGCACATCGTCGGAGCGAGCCTCGGAGTGAGCAGCAAAGCGCGTGGGAAAGAAACCTAGTTGTCAGCGGCAGAGGTCACGCTTCGGAACCATAAAATATCATAGGGCGCACGCACGAAGAGAGGTTGGTGTCGACGGCGGGCTTCGGATAGCGCAGGTGCGTCTCCGCGTCATGTCCTCCTCGAGAAGGAGCGCGGTGACGGCGGCGCACGCGTTCATGTCGCGCGTCTCGACCATCGCGTCTCGCTCGCTCGTCGAGGAGGCCTCATCGAGACGCGCGGTTTTCGGCACCTTCCCCGAAACGGCGGCCGGGATGATGGGACCGTCGTGGCGCCGATGCAGCATCCAACCGTGGACGCGAGCCTACCACCCGGGCGGTGCCCCCGCGTGGGTCAAGGAGATGCGACCCGGCGTGCCCCGCATCCTCCCGGACGGCGTGAAACCCGAATCGCGCGGCCATCGCGCCGCCCGACTCGCCCGCGCGCGAATCGATCACGAGGTGAAGATGGCCAAGGAGAAGGCGCTGGAGGAACTCGAGTCCGAGGCGTGGGTCAAGGAACGAACGCGGCTCGAGAACCTCGCGGCATCCTCGCGGCTCGCGCACCGCGCCGTCGCGCTCGACCCGCACGCGACCGTCCCGACCGAGGACCAGCGATGCATCCGCGTCGGCATCCTGGGAGTCCCAAACGCGGGTAAATCGCAGCTGGTAAACACCCTGGTGGGTGCGCAGATCAGCGCGGTGTCATCAAAGACGAACACGACGCGCGTCGAGACCCTCGGCGCCGCGACGAGGGGTCCCGTACAGGCGGTGCTGCTCGACCTGCCCGGAGTGGTCGGCCCTGAGCACTACAGGAACCCGACGCACGCGACCAAGGTGAGCAGCGCGTGGGCGGCGGCTGCGAGCTGCGACTTGCTCCTCTTCATCGTCGACGCGCACAGACAGGCGCGAAGGCCGGACCCGAGGGTCGTCAACTTGCTCGCGTCCGCGCGCGCCAACCTGGAGCGGCTCAAGTACACCGACATCACCGGCATTCAGATGCCGCCCGCGGTGTTGGCGCTCAACAAGGTTGACCTTTTCCGCGGAGCCGAGGACCGCGAGGCGTTGAAGCGGGTCGCGCGGGAGCTCGCGTCCGTTCACCCGTTCGAGGACGTGTATCCCATCAGCGCCGGCAAGGGACGGGGCACGGACGCGTTGTTGAGTCACTTGCTCCTGAACGCGCCGCACCGGCCGTGGGATTTACCTCCGAGCGCGGTGACGGATAAGAGTAAAGTGGCGCAGGCCGTCGAGGTTGTCCGCGAGTCCGTGTACCGTCGGCTGAACCAGGAGCTGCCGTACTCCATCGTGCCGGTGCACGACAGCTGGACAAACTTCGACAACGGGAGCTACCGCATCGAGCAGACGCTCGTGGTGGATAGTGTGCCGATCAAGCAGATTGTGGTTGGTAAGCGGGGTAGCGTCATCGGGCAGATCGGTATCCGCGCGAGGACGGTGTTGGAGAAGATGTTCGGGCGGCGCGTGCACCTGGTGCTCAACGTCAAGGTGCGGAAGAAGAACAACACGCTGCGGGGCAAGGCGAGGACCACGGAGTACGAGCTTTACTAGATTACACATCTTACTCCATAACACTTATTACGTCAACTGAACCCGGTTGACGGTTGGGGAAAAGAGAGTATATTTTTGGCTATAACCGCATGCGTCACGCGTTCGCGACTTTGCCGTCGTCGCCGCTGAGCGGGTCGTGGTACCCCAGCACCCGCTTCGTGTGCTCCAGCGCCGAGAAGTACAGCACCCCGCCCAGCGAGATCTCCACCATCCGCGGCAGCGAACCGCGCAGCAACACCGCGGGCCCGCCCTGCTTGACCATCTGAACCAAACACTCCGTCCCCGTGCAGCTCAAACCCGCGCGCATCGCGCACACCTCCGCGGTCCTCGCGACGTCCAACGGCGTCGTCAATAACCCCGTGATCGCCCCCGCGACGCCCCCGAGCCACGCCAGCTCCGCCGGGGTCCGTCGCCGACCCGGCTCAACCGTCCTCGAGTGCCATCGCTTCAGCGCCTCAAACGACGTCATCTGGATCGCGTCGAACGGCAAGTCACGTATGAGAAACTGGGGGTACCCAACGAACAACCGCTTAATCGGGTTCGCGCTCTTGAACGCGACGCGGAGTTCACCGCGGACAGTCGCGCTCGGGTCCACCTGCATCCGCTGCTTCATCGCGTCGCACGGAGCGGTGAAGAGCGACCCGGCGACGGACGCGCCCGCCGCGCAGAGCGTTGGATGCAAGGCGCCGGTCGCCTTGAGCACCTCGTACGTCGCCATGAAGAGCCCGGTGCCCGGGAAGGTGCCCATGGTGTCGATGAAGAAGCCGCGGTAGAGACCTCTTAGGATGGAGCGGTCGGCGAAGCCCATGGCTGCGCCGACCGGGCGCGATTGCAGCCGTGTCTTGAGCGTGTTGAGCGGGAAGAGGCAGGTGTTCACGGTGAGGCCCGCGGACATGCCGCCGAGGAGACCCACCTTGAACGCGCTCCGCTTTCCGGTCTTGGCGCTCGCGTCTTTCGTATCGGACCTCGCCGTCGCCCTGTCCTTGGCCACCGACCTCGCCTTCGTCGCCATCCTTTCCGGGTTTTGTTAAACTCGTCCCCCTCTCGCGGATCAGCAGCGCGCGTGGACCATAACACTGGCGACGTCCCTATCCCTAATCCCGCTCGCGGTAGCGTTGAACCGTGTGTCTCGACGACGTTCGAATCGCCCGACGATACGACCGACGGTGACCGGCGCGGCCCGCAGTGACCGCCCAGACCGCTCCGCCGCCGTTCGTTACAAAAGCTGCTTCGTGATGACGACGCGTTTTGGTTGACAAGGAGAGTTGGCGAGTGCATTTGTATTTCACAGTGACTGTGTCGGCTCTTTCAATCAATACCGACGCCTTTCGGCGCACCTAAACTCACTCCAGGGACTTGCTCACGATCTCGAACACGTTCTCGCTGAGCCCCTCCGTGCCCACGATCCTCTCCAGCTGCGCCTTCATCATCACCCGCCTCTTCTCGTCGTACTTGCGCCAGCGCGTGAACCCGCCGACCATCCTCGCCGCCACGCCCCCGTTGAGCTTGTCAATCTTCAACACGATGTCGCCCAGGAACTCGTACCCGCTGCCGTCCGCGGCGTGAAAGTTCGTCGGGGTCCCGCCCACGAACCCGCCCACGAGCGAGTACACCTTGTTCGGGTTCTTGATGTCAAACGCGGGATGCTCCGTCAGACGCTTGACGTTTTCCACGTTGTTCGGAAGCGCCGCTCCGGCTTGGAGCCCGAGCCACTTGTTCATGATGAGCGGGTCGTGCTTCCACTGCTCGTAGAACATGTCGATGGCTTCCGTGCGTGCCTCGCAGTCGGCGCGGCCGCTGAGCGCGGACAGCGCGCTGATCTGATCGGTCATGTTATCCGCGGACTTGAACCTGGCCAACGCTTCGGCGTCGATCTCGGGATCTTCGAGATAGGAAAGAAGGCCGAGGCACATGTTCTTCAGCGTCCTCGCCGCGCGGGACTCGCCGTCGCGTTCGTATTTCTCCGACGTGTTGTCCTTCATGGTCCATATGAGCTCGCTCTTGAGCTCTTTGGCGAGAGTCTTGACGACGAAATCGCGCGCGGCGTGGATGACGTCGGGGTCCGCGGGTGAGACCATCTCGGAGAGTTCACCCTCGGACGGGAGCGCCATGGCTCGCGCGATGAAAGCCTTGTCCGCGCCCTTCTCCTTTGCGAGGTTGACGATGTTGCGCATGGCGTCGACGATCTTCTGGTCCATGACGAGCGTCTCGCCCTCGCCCGCCTTGGCGACGAGGTCGAGGAGGAGGGAGCGGGTGAGGGTCTGGCCGGCTTCCCACCTGTTGAACTGGTCGGAATCGTTAGCCATCAGGAAGATGAGGTCCTCCTGGGTGAGGTCGGTGGTGAGCCTGACGGGGGCGCTGAAGTTGCGTAAGATCGACGGCACCGGCTTCTCCCCGACGCACTTGAACACGAACGTCTGCGAGCTTTCGGAGAGCCTGAGAACCTTCGTGGTCTCGCCCTTCACGGCGTCGCCGTCCAACACGAGCTCCATGTCCGACCCGTCCGACGCGAGAAGACCGACCGCGATGGGCATGAGCACCGGGCTCTTATCACTCTGGCCGGGAGTGCCGGCGATAGACTGCGTGCACGTCATGGTGAACGTCTTGGCGTCAGAGTCGTACTCGGTGGTGACGTCGAGCGTAGGGGTACCGGCTTGCGAGTACCAGGGTTTGAACGCGGTGAGATCCGCGTCGTTGGCGTCCGCCATCGCGGCTAGGAAATCGTCGCACGTGACCGCCTGGCCGTCGTGCCTCGCGAAGTAGAGGTCCATGCCTTTCCTGAACCCATCCTTACCGAGCAGGGTTTCGTACATGCGAACCACCTCGGCGCCCTTCTCGTAGACGGTGACGGTGTAGAAATTGTCCATCTTGATGTAGGATTCGGGTCGGATGGGGTGCGCCATCGGGCCCGCGTCCTGGGGGAACTGTGACATGCGAAGCCTGGCGACGTCGCCGATTCGCTTCACGCCGCGGCTGTTCATGTCCGCGCTGAACTCCTGGTCCCTGTAGACGGTCAGGCCCTCTTTGAGTGAGAGCTGGAACCAATCGCGGCACGTCACGCGGTTGCCGGTCCAGTTGTGAAAGTACTCGTGCGCGACGACGCCCTCGATGGCGCTGTAGTCCATGTCGGTCGCCGTCGTGGGCGTCGCCAGCACCAGCCGGCTGTTGAAGATGTTCAGGGACTTGTTCTCCATCGCGCCCATGTTGAAGTCGTCCACGGCGACGATGTTGAACAGGTCCAGGTCGTACTCCAACCCGAAGACGTCCTCGTCCCACTTCATGGACTTGACCAGCGAGACCATGGCCCAGTCCGCCTTGTCGAGGTTGTGCTCCTCGACGTAGATCCGGAGGGCGACCTCGCGGCCGGACTTGGTGGTGAACGTGTCCTCGATCATGCCGAGGTCACCGGCGACGAGCGCGAAGAGGTAGGCGGGCTTGGGGAACGGATCCTCCCACACGGTGAAGTGTTTGCCGCCTTCGAGCTCGCCCGAGTCCGCGAGGTTGCCGTTGGAGAGGAGCACTGGGTACTTGGCCTTGTCCGCGGTGATCTTGGTGGTGAACTCGGACATGACGTCGGGCCTGTCCTGGTAGAAGGTGATGCGTCGGAATCCCTCGGCTTCGCACTGGGTGCAGAAGTTGCCGGATGACTTGTATAGGCCCTCGAGCTCGGTGTTCTCCTGGGGCTTGATCGTCGTGGTGATCTTGAGCTCGAAGGGAACGGCGGGCGGGGCGGTGATGGTGAGACCTTTGGGGGTGAGAACGTAGTCGGCGGCATCGAGCGCGGTGCCGTCGACCGTGACGGACTCGAGCTGCACGGTGGGATCGCCGTTGAGGAAGAGCGGGCGGGGGTCGCCGCCCGCCGCGAACGTGGGCTCGACCGCGATGGTGTTGCCGACGACGGTGACCTCTTCGCCGAGCTCGAAGTCCAGGACCACCTTGGCGAACTTGTAGTCCGGCGCGGTGTAGTCCTTGAGGTAGATGGGCTTGGGCGCCTCGGCGACCTTCTCGGCGGTCGTCGCGGCGGAGGCCATCGCGCGGACGGGCTGACGCGAAGCGGCGAATCCGAAAGATGGCTTGCCGACCGGCTGAGCTTTGGACGCGGCGCGAGCCAGGGCGTTGGTCGCGAGGCCCGCGCGGGCGACGCGGGACATCACCTGAGGCATGCTCATTTCTTTAACGGCGAACGGAGACGGCGCGCGTGGGTGCCGCTCGTGTCGGTGTGGCGTTCCGAGACGACGACGATCGAAAGTGCCGATAAAGTCCAATGATCGCGATGACGTGGCCACATGAACGGCCGTCAACATTCCTAACCTGCGCGCTGTGTGATCGCACTCACTAAATGCCATTAATTAAAATCGCACTGCCTACTTTTTTAGTTACTCTAAACTGAGGAACTGCGCGAGCTCCCTCGGCACCGGCTGCCCCGCCGTCTGAAGCAAACCGCACAGACTCCTCGCGTGCCGGGCGTCGCCGCTCGTGAACAGACTCATAGCCTTTCCCTTCGCCCCCGCGCGCCCCGTCCGCCCGATCCGGTGCACGTAATCCTCCATCTTGCCCGGAAAGTCGTAGTTGACGACCAAACTCACATCCTTCACGTCCAGACCCCTCGCCGCGACGTCCGTGGCGAGCATCACGGGCGACTTACCAGCCCGAAACTCACCCAACACCCACTCGCGCTCCTCCTGGCCTTTATCTCCGTGGATCGACAGCGCCGGGAACCCCTCGTGCCGCAGCCGCCGCGTCGACGCGTCCACCCTAGCTTTACTCGACAAAAACACGATAATCTTAGGAACCGCCCCAGCCGCTTCCGCGTCGCCCAGCGCCCGCTCCAACACGCTCACTAACCTCGCGTGCTTACCGTGCTCGTCGGTAACCTCCACGATCTGCGAGACGTTGTCCGACGCCTTGAGGGCATCGCCGCCGATGCGAACGGTGACGACGTCGTCGGTGAACTCGGCGGCGGCGGCGGCGACATCCGCGGGCCAGGTGGCGGTGAAGAGTAACGTCTGCCTGTCCGGCCGTGTCAGTCGCTCGATCCGCCGGATCTGCGGCTCGAACCCGAGGTCTAGCATCCGGTCCGCCTCGTCGAGCACGAAGTAGGTCACGCGTCGCAGGTTGGTCGCCTTGGAGTTGAGAAAGTCCAGAAGGCGGCCCGGAGTCGCCACGCACATCTCGACGCCTTCCCGCAGCGCCGCGATCTGAGGGTTCCGCGGTGCGCCGCCGTAGATGCACGCGCTCTTGATCTTGGACGATGCGCCGAACACCGCGGCCTGTTCCTGGATCTGCACCGCGAGCTCGCGGGTCGGCGCGAGGATCAGCACGATGGGTCCGTCGCCGCGTTCCAGGTACGGCTGAGCGTTGATGTGGACGACGGCTGGTAGGACAAAGGCGAGGGTTTTGCCGCTGCCCGTCTCCGCGATGGATATGACGTCGCGTCCGCTGAGTGCGGCGGGCCACGTCTGGGCCTGCACGGGCGTCGGCGCCGGGAACCCGGAGTTGGCGAGCTCGTCGACGCAGTACGCGGGGAGGGATGATTCCTCGAAGGTGTGTGCGGGTTTCGGGGGATCTCGCCCGGTGACGCGCATCTCGCGCGCGGTGCGGAAGGCGTCGACGTCTTTCGCCGAGCGCGACGTCACGGCGGGGTGCTCGAGATAGAAGTTCTTCTCGAAGAGCGGCGCGTCGCTCCAGTCATCCTGCGAAAGTGTGGTGGGATGGAAGGGAGGCGGGGGTTAGGGTACGGGAAGGTGCCGTCTCCGAGATTTATTTTGAGGCGGGGTGCCAGACCGGGTGCTGGAGGCGTGGGACGGGTGGATGATTCGCGCGTCTCACCTGAACGGCTCCCGCGCGCTCGCCGTACGCCATGTCGGGCACACCTGACGGCTCGCCGACCGCGGTTTCGTCCCCCGCGTCCCACGCTTCAGGCCGCAGCGCGTGTCTGATGAGTTGAAAGTTCCTATTGGCCCACAGGATTATCTCGTTGAAGGCGGGAAAAAACTAACAGCCGATCGGCACGAGACTCCCCCTCGGTCCTCCCCGAGGCGCCACACGACGCACCCGCGCGCGAGGATCCGCACGAATACGATGCCCGCGATGTCGTCGATCGCACCCACGCGCCTCTCGGCCAAGGTTCAACTCCGCGGCGCCTCGATCGGAAACGGAGTCACCGCGGCGGTGTCACGACCATCGCGTGTCGTCGCTCGCCAGGGGAAGCGTACCGGGGTTCGGGGAGCGTCCCTGCGCGTGTTCGCAGACCGCTGGATGCTCAAGAACTGCGGCCCGAAGACGATCGAGCACCTGGGCGAGGACGTGGAGATCCCGGGCGACTTCGAGCTGAGCGGACCGCGCGTGGTGGTCGGGCGCCAGGCGTCGGAGAGCGTCTCGCTCGAGATCGCCGTCCCGACGGTGTCCGGCGCGCACGCCATGCTGGAGGTGAGCGACGACGCGGTGATGGTCACCGACCTGTCGTCCACGAACGGAACCTTCATCGAGGGCGACGAGCTGCAGGCGGGGATCGCCTACGAGCTCAAGGAGGGATCCGAGGTCATCTTCGGAGACGAGTTCCTCGCATGCTTCGAGCTGCTCAGGCTCAAAAACTAGCCAATAAGACCCTCAGCTGCGTTCCGCATGCCCGCCTTCGACTTGTCGATAAATAATCAGTACACACATCAAAGAATACCCCCATCTCCTAGCTAGTAGCAGTGCCCACCTCCTCTACACACCGCAAACACCAATCATTCGACGCAATCACAGCGGCTGAGGACGCGACTGGAACACGTACACGTCCTCGCCAACCACGCAACCCTCGACGTTTTGAGGAGAACCAAACTCCGCCTCCAACGCCGCGCCAACCGCCGCCAGCCTCCTCCCCAACTTCTCCCTGAACCCGACGTCCAAGCTGAGCGCCTGCTTGCTGTAGTCCACAGCCTCGTCCCTCAAACCGAGGTGCTGGTGGTACACGCGAGCCATGCCAACCCCGCCAAACGCGGTGGTCTCGACGTCGCCAGTGGTCAAATCAACCTCGAGCCGCCAAGGCGTACCCTTGCTCTCCGTCCCGGACCTGGCCAACGCCTCGCCCAGACCCACCGCGAGTTCAACCTCGAGCTTTGGGTCCGGAAGGGTCCCAGGGTTGAGCGATTGGCACGATTCGACCCGCCCGCCGGTGTGCAGGACGAAGGAGAGCGACGCGGGCGCCATCTCTTGCGCGAAAACCGCCATGTGCGCCTCCGCCGACGAAGTTCCACCCGCCGCTGTCCTCGACAGCACAGCCTCGGGGGTGAACAGCGACGCCCACACCTCGCACACGGCGTCGGCGACGGCGGTGGCGCTGTTGGAATGCACGCCCACGACGCTGACGTGCCCGCCGCACCCGGACATCTGCGCCGGGTCCTCGACGTTGGCACTCGAACGAATCGCCAAGAGACCGGTGCCGAGGACGGAACCTGAACCTTCCCCGAGACCCGCGCAGATCGTCGCGGCGACGTCCAGAGGGCACCCGCACTGCGTGATCAACGAACGAACGACGTCGCACGCGCGCTCGAGGTCCGGGAGGGAGCCGCGGCACGTCGCCGCGTCCACCGCGCCGATCGCGTTTTGAAACTCCGACCACACGCCCCGCTCCCGGATTTGCAACTCCATCGCGCCGAAAGGAACCGCCACGCCGTCGAGCGCCGTGAACCCGCTACCCGGGCGCGACGCGACGCGCGTGAGGTCCCCGCAGGTCGCAGCCTTACGACCCGCGCGCTCCGCGACAGCCTCGGCGAGGCGCACGCACTCGACGCCGCTGGAGACGAGCCGAGGGGTGAGTGACGAGCTCAAAGTCGAAGCCTTCGATGTCCAGTCGCTCGACTCCCGCTTGGCGTCGTCGCGCTCCTGCGCCGACGCCCGGCCCAACAAAACCCCGCCGTCGTTCACCGTGAGCTGGACCCAGTCGCCCATGAGCTCACGCGCCGCCCTCGCCGCGTTCGTCGCGCCCTTCGCGGAAGACGTCGCCGTCAGCGGCACGCCCTCCTGCCTCGCTCGCACCGCGAGATGCGATGTCGGATTTAAAGCCCTCGCGGCGATGATTCCCCGCACGTGTCTCCCCGCGCACGTCACCTCCTCGGACCCGTCCACGTTCCACACGAACGCGACGACCGGGCCGTCAGCCTCCGACCCACACGACCCGGGGGTTAGCCTGTCGCACTCCACCAATCGGCCCACACCCTTGCCCAGCACGATGCTCTTCTTGGACCCCTCGCCCGCGCCCGCCGCGACGGACGCGGCCGCGCGCATGGGATCAACCAGCCTGGACAGCTGGAAAGGTAGCCCGCCGCGAATAGCGGTATCCGCGAAGGAGTCGCTGACGTAGCTCGGGACGTTCAGCGCGGTACCGAGCAGCGCGGGTGATTCCCCGTACGCCCGCGTCACAGCCTCCGTGTGCGCCCTCAACAGACGCAGCGCCCTCTCCAACGCGGCTCGCATTCTCAGCGCGTTCTCGGGCGTCCCGATCGGCCCGCTCGGTTCGGAACACCAAGCCTCGAGCTCACGCGCCACGGCGTGGCACTCCATCGGACGCCACATGGACAGCGCCACGTGCCGCAAACCCTGCGACACGCAGTTGCACGCCGCGGTCCACACCGCGGGGTCGTAGCTCAGACTGCGCTCAAATTCACCGTCGCCCTCGTCGTCGTCGCCGACAAACCCGGCGCAGAAGAGCGTCCTGGTCAGTAAGACGAAGCCGAGTTCCTCGAGGGAAACCTCCGCCATCCTCCACTGCTGCCGCGTGGTCATGGCCGCCACGTTGGAGTTACTGTCACGAAGCGCGGTGGAGAGCAAGGACGTGAAATATCCGCGAACCGCCGTGGTGGCTCTCAGCGCTCTTAGAACCGCCGCGCCCTCGGGCGTGGTGAGCCCGCTCCCAGCCGTCGTCGTGGCGCTCGCGCTGCGGCTCAGCTGCGACATGGCGTCGCGTAACTCGTCAACCATGAGTTTCTGGTCGTCGTCCAACGCTTCCATGGCGTAGAGCCTGTCGAGCGCGCCCGCGCAGTTGAAGTACCGCTTGAGCTCCTGCGTAAACGCGACGAATTCGTCGACGAAGCGTTGAGGGTACTGCCCCGGGTACGCATCTTCTTTGATGGTCTTGAGCATAGCCTCCGTGGCGAACAACGCCACCGGCCCTGCGTTCCTCGCGAGCTTGTCCTCGATGGATACACGAATTTCCTCACGCAACGGCTCGGGCACCTCGGGCATGGACGTGATGTTTCTGATGCGAGCCATCGGCGCGCCGCCCCGGGCAAACTCGTCGGCGAACGACGGAAGCCACGGCTGGATCTGACGCATCAGCGCGCGCTCAACCTCCCCGACCCGCGTGCCCCGCTTGTACAGCTCCCCGGCGGTCTGCTCGAGGCTCGTGAAGATCTCCCTGGCGACGTCGCACGCCGCGTTCGGCCCGCGCCTCCCGTCGTCCTCGGCGCAATCCACGTCGCAGGTGCCGAGCCACTTGACGTACACGACGCACGCAGCAATCTTATCCACGGTGACCTCGTTACCGGCGCCGATCATGCGGGAGACGATCTCGAGTTTCTCCAGCCACGTGGACGCGGCGTCGTCGGCGACGGCGAGGTCGCGGCACGCGCCGTCGGGCAGCAGTTGCACGGAATTACTCAGCCTCGGGGGAGTCGCGTACGTGTTTGACGACGAGTACGTGTCCACCTGGGGCGTCGCGGTGGCTGCGTACGACTGACCGGTGGCTGCGTACGACTGACCGGTGGCTGCTTGCGAATAACCGGTGGCTGCTTGCGACTGACCGGTGGCTGCTTGCGACTGACCGCCGCCGTCCCAGCCGTTAGTTCCGCCATTCCAACTGTTGGTTCCGCCGTCCCAACCGCCGCTCGAAGCCGTCGCCGCCGCGGGCTCCGTGTACCAGTCGCTGGACGATCGACCGCTCGACTGGCTCGCCTCCCTCTGCGTACCGTTGGGCACGACGTACGCGGGCTGGTAATCGCCGTTCGAGCGGTTCGGCTCGTTCCGTTCCCCCCGTCCAGACGACTGTTGGTTCCACCCGTTGGAGTTGGCGGTCGACGGCGGCGCGCTCTGCCACGAGTCCACCGGGCTATCCCGCGGGCTATCCCGACTCGACCCGACTCCGCCAACTCCTCCAGCCTCGAAGCCTCTCTCCGCGTCTTCCCTCCCATTCGAAGATTGAAGACCCGTGAGCCGCTCCAGCGTCTTGCTCACCCTGTCGTTGAAACTGGAGTAAGACGAGTCCCCTTCGTTCTCGTCGTAGGACGGCGACCGGGTGGACTGCCGCTTTCGGATATCCTCGTAAGATTCGTACGCGGCGACCGCCTGTTTAACCCCGGCGTTGAGGGTTCCCCCGTCGTAGCCGCCGTAAGAGTAAGAGTCGTAGCCGGCGTTGACGGGGACGGGTTCCGGCGCCCTCGTCTCAAACCCGAACGCCGCCGCGAACCCCTGCGACGCCTGCTCCGCCGCCTGGCTCAGCTCCGACCGTACGCCTGTACTCGAGCTCGAAGGGACGTCAGCCTCGGCGTTCCACTCCGCGGGTCGTCCCTCGTCCGCTTGGAGTAACTGAGACCCTTGCGACATTCCATCCTGACCCCATCCCGCGCCCGCTGCCCGCGGCATCTTGTTCTCATCGCGCGCAGCCTCCCTCGCGCGCTCCACGCGCTCGCTGAACGACTGCGAGAACGCGCCCATCCCGTTCGGTTTGGACGACGTGGTGCTCGCGTCGCCGGCGCTGGAAGTCGACCGCCAGGTTCCCTTGGAGAAGTCGGGTGGGTCCAAACTGATCCCGCCCGGCGTCTTCTTCCCGGCCGCTGGACCCCCCGCTGTGCCCGGTGCGGGCTCGAAGCGCGCGCCGGGTGGTGACGCGGAGTGAGCCGCGGAGTGAGCCGCGGCGGGTTGCGAGGTGATGTTGTTGACGTTGAGATGTTGTTGGGCATGTCCTTGACTTTGACGTTGCGCGGCGCCCCCCGTGTAGGCGGCGTCCGGCCCCGGCGCGGCGGGCGCCGCGGGCATCCCCGCGGGCCTCGGGGTGATCTGCACGTCGAGTGCTTTGCCGTACTCGCCCGATACCCTGCAAATGGCGTCGCCGCCGCCGGGCGTGAGGTCGAGGGTTCGGTTCTCGTAATCTTCCCAGTCAAACTCCTTCCCTTTGTAGGTGGTGAGGAGCTTGTACTCGACCTCCTTGACCGTGGACGGCAGGTCGACCCGCGCGGTCCACACGTCCCCTTCCGTCCACTTCAGGATGTACGCCCGTTCCGGTTTCCAATCCCCAAACTCCTTGTCGTCGCCCGAGATTCCCATCTGCAGGCCGTAGTCGAGCTTGCCGTGGATGCTCACCAGCAGCGTCGTGCCGCTCACCGTCGCGTCTCCGCCGGTTATCCCTTGCGCGTGAGCCCCGGAATCCGAGCCCCCGGTGGAGACGTTCGCGACGTGCGACGGCGCCTCGTGCGTTCCCGCGATGGCCCGCCGCGAAGGCCGCGGCCCCAACCCGACGCGTCGCGACCCGAGCGTGGGAAGCTGACTGTGCATTTCCTTCCCGCGAGCGGCGCCCGCGGGTCGGCGCCCGCGCGCGAGCTGCGTCACGCGCGGGGCGGCCTGCCCCGGCGCCACCAGCGGCCGCATCGCCGACATCGTCGTCGTTCGTGCGCCACGAACGCGACGAAGAGGTCGTGGAAGGCACGAACGTGCCCTTCTTTGTTCACCCACCAGGTGCCTTTGTTGGTCCTTTGTTGGTTCGCAAACCCCGTTTTGTACCCCTGCGCGGCCGTGGAGGGCCGCGCGGACAGCGGAGATCTCCAATTCCTCCCCGACCGTGAGTGATACGCCGCGCGAAAACTTTTCGCGGACGAGAGGAATTTTACAATCCGAATCGACAAAATCGCGAAACGACGGCCAATCAGACGCGGGAATTCGCTATTTGGGGTTAAACTACGAGTCACGAACCAGGCGAAATTAAGATTCTGCGAACCGTCGTTTCCAGTCTATTTCCCCCATATGTATGATGGCTTCGAAACGTCGATGTTCTGTTGGGCTTGAAACTGAATCTCAACAACGTGTGACGAGGCTGGAGACCCACCGCGGGCGACCACTACTAGAGACACATCGTCATCATCGATCGTCCCACGGATCGAGACGATGTTGACCCACCGCGCGATGATGGGCAGTGCGAACAGAGCGGCGATCGCACCCGCTCCGGCCTCGACCCGCTCCCATCGTCGATCTCGCGTTTGTCACGCCAGGTCATCATCATCGACAACCTCTGTCGATGAGGCCTCGTGGGATACGTCCCGGGTAAGACCTAAACGCCGCGACGCGCTCGCGCTCGGCATCGCCACCCTCGTGGGATCCGCATCCATCGCGTCCGTTCCGGAATCGATCGCATCCGTCGCGGAGCCCACCCTCGCGGAGGTGACCCCGCCCATCGCCCCCGCCGAGGCGCTCACCTCGCTCGAATCAGGCACCGTCGCGCTCTTCCAGCGATGCACACGATCCGTCGTCAACGTCGTGGACGTCACCGTGCTCTCCGGCAAGGCCATGACCTCGGGCGCGGTCGTCCCGGAAGGTAACGGCACAGGGTTCGTATGGGACGCCGACGGACACATCGTGACCAACTGGCACGTCATCGGAAGCATCCTCTCGCAGGTACCGAAAGGCCGAGACCCGGGAGAAGTCGCCAAAGTCACCCTAGAGGGAGCCGACGGGAGGACCAAAACCTTTCCCGCAACACTCGTGGGCGCCGAGCGCAGCAAAGACCTCGCGGTGCTCAAGGTGAACGCCCCGAAGGAGTTCATCACTCCAATCGCGAAAGGCGCGTCGAGCAACGTTAAAGTCGGCCAAGCCGTTTTCGCAATCGGTAACCCGTTCGGATTCGACCACACCCTCACCACCGGCGTGGTCTCGGGCCTAGGGCGGACGATCCAGAGCCAGGCGGGGTCGTTGATCAGCGGTGGGATCCAGACGGACGCCGCGATCAACCCGGGTAACTCGGGCGGACCGTTGTTGGACGCGTCGGGCCGGCTCGTCGGGGTGAACACCGCCATCTTCACGAGCACGGGCGCGAGCGCGGGGGTCGGGTTCGCGATCCCGGTGGACCTGGTCCAGAGGGTCGTGCCGCAGCTCATCGAGTTCGGCAGCGTGGTGCTCCCGAGCCTGAACATCACCGCCGCGGATCCGAACGTGGGGAAGCAGCTCGGCGTGAAGTCGCAAGGGGTGCTGGTGCAGGCGGTACCGAGCGGGGGCGAGGCGGCGAAATCGGGGTTGCTGGCGACGAGGCGCGGTCTGGGCGGGATCGTCGCCGGGGACGTCATCGTGGAGGCTGACGGGCGGCGCGTGGTGACGGAGGGTGACCTGGTGGCGGCGGTCGAGGCGCACCAGGTTGGGGAGAGCGTCAAGCTGAAGGTGAAGAGGGGCGAGGGCGGCGACGAGAAAGCCGTGGAGGAGGTGAGCCTCACGGTCAAGCTCGAAGCCGCGGTGGAGCAAAAGTAGTTCGATGGGTCTCTTCTTAATCAGAACACGAGCACGAGTAACAGTCACCGAAGGTACCTTCGAAGGTAGTACGTTCCAACACGACAACAAACATTGTTGTTCTTAGGAGGTATCACCGTCGGTCTCGTCCGTCAGGGTGGCGGCTAAGTTTGCCATCTTTTTCACAACCGCCTCCGCCTCCCCATCCTCCCCATCCTCCTCCCCATCCTCCGTGTTCTCCCTCGCCACGGCGGTGATGTTCTCGCACTTGTACTTGATGTTCTTCGAGTTGAAGTACGAGTACTCGTTGCTGAACGTGAACACCAGCGTGCCCGACCCGGGCGACTCGAGCACCTCGGACTTCACCCCAGCCCCGGCTTTGTGCTTGAACCGCTTCACCACCGTCATGGGCGTACCCTTGTTGATCCCGTTTTCCCGCAGCACCACGTCGATCTCCACACCCCGCTCCGTCACCTGCAGGTACCACGCCACCTTATCCCCGCGGTTCACCTCGACGTAAGCCTGCAACTTGTCCCGAGCGGCGACGTTGGCCGAGATCAACCCTTCGCCGTCGGTCCTCGCCACCATGGTCTTCTGATCGTTCGGCACGCCGCATATGCACCCCGGCCGGCACCTGCACGAGCCGCCCATGAACGTGGGTATGGTCTCCATGTCGATCATCTTGGCGAACGGGCACTTGGAGACGTCGCCCTTGAGGGTATCGCCCGGGCAGATGGCAACCTTGGCTCGGGTTTTGGCGCTGATGAGGCCGCGGACCATGCTCCAGATGACGCTGAAGATGTACGGGACGTTGACGAGCACCGCGCGGTCCAGCAGCTGCGGGTACAGCGTCTCGGACAGCTTGGACGACTCCCCGAGTACCTTCTGGAAGCGCTTCTCGGTCCCGGCCATCAGCGAGACGTGATTGAGGTCGTTGACGGTGATGAGCTTGTGCAGCTTGCGGGTCTCGCGGGTCTTCTCGTCGCAGATGCGGAAGCCGAGCTCTTTTCGGTACATCATGAAGGCGAGGACTTCGTCCTTCGTGTGCGCGTCCATCATCGCCGGCGGGTTGCTGACCCCCGCGCGGATGCAGTACACCGGGTTGCCCCGCTTGTCCTCGCCGTGGTAGTCCGCCGCGACGAATTTCTCGATCGATGCGAACTTCTTCACCTTCTCCCCCTTTCCCGCCAGTTCCAGCATCTCCGCGTGCTCCTTCCTCCACGCCAGCGTCCGTCTCGCGTGGCTCAAGGCTTCGGCGTCATCCTCGTGGCTCAGGCAGAATCTCAACGCCCAGATGTCGTCGTAGGTCGTGCCCTCGCCGACCGGGAGGGCGGCCTCGTCGTCCCCGGTTCCGGACTTTAGGGATGCGAAGAGCTTCGTCACCCGC
>Ga0257106_1000103_pt1 | contig 51751 bp, 39 predicted proteins | sample LP_taG_3_FD_190177 | JGI IMG/M metagenome (GOLD analysis project Ga0257106, IMG submission 190177) | Marine microbial communities from Northeast Subartic Pacific Ocean, Canada - LP_J_2011_P26_10m | ecosystem: Environmental > Aquatic > Marine > Oceanic | place: Canada: Northeast Subartic Pacific...
TGGTTAGGGGAGTTCCGGATTCTTTTTTATCTTCTTCTGTTGCGCGCTTATTGCAAATGTTGCCGCTGTGGCGGGTCCGCGCAAACCTCTCTCGAGTCTCGAGAGCTTTTTGTTCTAAATCATTTTTAAATGCGATTTGACATCTACCCTCCTCTTTTTTCTGTCGAGCTCGTGCTGGAATCGTCGAACAGCGTATTTTTGACCCCAACGATGACTTTGTTTGTGGCTTTCGTAGTACCGCTCAGGGCGGCGATGCCGGCTCTGGGTGCATTTTTAATCAACGTCTTTGCAGCCGCCTTTGCGCCTCCGCCGTAATCCTTTGGTGTTTGGAATTTTCGAAGAGGATCTCGTACGACTGCATTTTTAGCCTTGACGACGCCGCCGATAAAATCATGCCTTGCGGAGCTTACGCCATCGGCGATCCCATCTGGCATTCTGTCGCGGTCCGTTCTCTTCTCTCTGCGAACTTCTTCGCCATCTAACAAATTCTCAGCTGCTTCGAGTACCGCCGACGCATTTCCCGAAACAAATTCTCCCAATTTTAAAGCCTCCAATGAGACGGCTTTACAAAAGCGCGCCGTCGAAAGCACAACTTCACCAAACATGCGCGATGACCGCGCTGCATCTCCTTTTCTTTGCTTGTATGCCAACGGGTTTTTGTATATATCTTTAGCCGCTGATGTCACTCTGTTTGCACTTTGAACCGGAGCAAACGCCTTTACAAACTTGTGCGCTTGATCTTTCGTAACGCAATCGATAATCCGTGAGGAGATCGCATGGAGCATATTTCGTACGCCCGAAATACCGACCAAACGGAAAGTTGGAAACTCGAGAGACACTCCGCCCCAAGGAATTAAGTTCAACGCTTCTAAATAATTTCCCGCGGTGAGAGCGTAGACGTCCACGTTCTCATTCGCGCAATAATCTAGCCGCAATGACCACGGCGTAACCTCGACCAGTTGAAAGTACGTGTTATGATTACTAACATCACCATCATTTGATTCGCTATCAAAGCTGCCGCAAAAGCCATCGTCGTCGCTGTCTTCGTCACCGTCGGCGAATGCGCTCGTCATAAAATCGAGGAGTGTCTTTACGACGCTTTGCTCCAATCGCACTCGCGCTGGGCAAAGAGAAAATTTCAAAGCGATTTCGCACGCGCCGAGAGTAGTGTCTTCAGCATCGCATCGAACACCAGTGAGCATAATCTGAACGTCGCTGTTCGCGACTCCAGTAGGTTCTCTTTCGATGCGACGGGAATATATATTGGGCCACGCGACATTAGGCGTTAAATCTACGACATTGATCGAGTCGCCGTCACATACGAGATGGTACCCCCATCGCGAAGAAGCCTCGAATATATCAAATCGGTTCGATATGTTCTTAATTTCCATACGCAAACCTCTGCATGCATTTTCTGCTCCGTTGTGCAACGTCACATCGATACTTTTTGCAAACGCGTGAACTGATAACGAGGACGACTCTGGCGCGTTCAAAGGAAGTGGTAGAAAGCGAACCGTCTTCCGATTACTAAAAATACCATCACAATCACCACCAAATCCGTGTACTCGCGACGAGCGGCAAAGCGAAAGAACATTGATTTTCTCGTTGGCTGTTGAATGTCGAGAAGAAGCGTTTGAGTCCTGCACGTTTCGTCGACAGTTTGCTACGTCTTTCGAATCTAAATTCATTTCGAAATCAGCCTTGGATGCATCCTGCAAAGCTTTGGTGGTTGCCGCGAACGCAATTTTCGACCTTTCTTCTTCTTTAAAATTGTCGCGGCGTTTACGAGGCTGTCTTATGAAAACGTACTCCAAGTCATTCTCGTCGCGCTCTTCTCGCTCAATATTCGCTTTTGACAAAATATCTTGTTTATCTCTCGTCGACCCCATGATACAATCGAGACCGCTTCGTATAGTAGCGATTGTATGTGATTCATACATCGAAACATCGCACGGCCGGTCGAACGAGAAGATGACAGTACTTTTACCATCCGGCGAATACTCCGCGTCAAACGCAAAGACCAAAGATGAACAAGCGTCAACATCGTCGCGAAATGAAAGGAAAGTGACGTCATTTACTCTCACTGTGAATGAGTCACGCACACGCACGTCGATGACGTGCGTGGCAAAAACCTTCTGATTTTTTAAAAAGTTTTCGTGAACTTTAAAAGTGTCTTCGTTGGGCGCGACGTGAATTCCTATGCGTTTTGTTTCCACGATCACGGTCGAAGTTGCGTCGCGTGCGATGGCTTGTATTCTCTGAAAGTTCACACATGCACTCACCGCAACGACGACGGAGGATGTGTTCTTTTGTTCTTCTCTATTTACCTCCTCACTTGTATCGCCGTAATCCATCCCGAACGAATAAACTAACGCCTCGAAGAGAGCACGCCCATCTCGTGAGCATTTATCTTTGGAATTAGAAGACCGCCCGAGACATATATCGCAAGTATTAACAAAAATGCGAGATGAAATTTGTGAGTACGTGCAATCTTCCAAAACAGGTAATTTTGAAAGCTGTACTGCACACGTATCGATGGCCAATATTCGCCTATTCGCATCGTCGCCGCCATAGCTCGATATGCGAGAGGACGTGAACGACAAAAAATTTGCATCTTGATCACCACATACCGCCAAGGCTGCTACAAAAGCCACTTCAGTAAAGCAAACATGAAAACGCGTGCCTTTCCTCGATGAAAGCGACGGTAATTTCTCTGATGCGGAAGCAAACACATCGCTTTCTTCTGGTAAAATCAACGAGGCTTCCGATTTCCCGTCGATGTTAACATCGAGCGAATCAATATGCAAATCAATCGAGAAGGAGTCGACTACGTCTCCAATTTCGTTTTGCTTCAGTTTAAACGGGTGGACATCTGGTAAATTGCGAAACGAGTTCAATGATGTGTCAATTTGTCCCATGCGCGTCCTAGTAAAAAATACGTCCAAGTGGGTTGAAGTCATCGAATACTGAATCGAACTAGCTCGAGCAAGTTCGAGAATTTGCTCTGCAGAGTTGGCAATATCCATTGTTTCATCAGTAGTGCTTGCAAAAGCAGCATCTCGCGCACTATATTGATTTCGAGTGTTTCTATTCGTAAGAGTGAACACTTGATGCGCAAGCTCTGGTATTCGAATAAAAGTTTCACCGTCCAAAAATAATTCTGCGCCAACAGACGAAAGCGTCAAGGTCGTGATGCGTTCTTCTTCTGGACTGATTTTCTTGTTGATGATCGAGACAACGGGTAAAACTTCATCCGAGACTATTTCGAGCGAAAGGATAGGCGAGCTCTGGTCAACTTGCAAAGTCATCGCGATTCGCGGCGCGAATAGTTTCATCAGAGAAGACTCGCAATATACGAATCGCGACGAGCGATCGAAAGCTAAATACAGATTCGAGCCATCGTCCCACTCCATGGACACCTTCGAGTCGCTCTCAAAAGCGATGCAATACGTCGACGATGGCACTATAATAGAGTCCGCCTGCGATTGAACGCGACTCACACTTTCTTCGTAGAACGATGAAATCACCGACCGCGTAAATTTCTCTATATCCAAGTCATTCGAATGCTCAGAAGACTCGCAGTCGTAAAATTCATCGTCGCCGTCGTCGTCTCCTACGACGAAGCTGTGTTCGTTGCCATTCTTGTCGCCAACTTTTCTAGTTCGATTTCTTTTCTTAACCTCCAATATACAATCCAAGAAACTTTTGTTCAAAGCGTTCATTCGCGAATCTTCCACGAAACACTTCTCTTTTTCACCTGATTCCCTCTTTTCTTCCTTTACTAAATTTTCTATGGCTTCGCTGTCTCCCGTTGCATCCCCTTTCTCATTACTTTTCTCGCAAAGTTGCGAGAATGCGTGAACTGTGCGTTCCGTCAAAGATGCGTGGATTGAATTTTCTATGGATAAAGCGTACGTCGAGTGTTCACTTTCATCTTCACGTTTTGATAGTTGCGCATGAAAGGGACTAAGAACAACGTGCTCTCCGACTCTCAGCTCGACGCTACGCATGTTCACTATTGCTTGACCATCATGCACGTACGCTCCACTTTCAATCAATAGCGATACGATGGATTTCTCATCCACATTGTTGTTGCAAAAAGTATCAAAATCAAAAGAAATATTTCGAACGCTTAACAGTGCACCACGTATCAATCGTTTAATCGCTTTCATAACCGCTCCAGGTTCTGTTGTCTTTTCGTCTTCCTCGCTTGCGTCTCCCTCACCAACTCCTTTTACTACATCATCATCTTCGTCCTTGTTTAATTTCTGCGCGCGTTCTATTTCCTTAACATTCTCAGAGTGCGAGTTTAAGTCGTTGTTATCGTAGATGTGTAAGAGAGTTTTATCTTTTCGGATTCTTTCCGGGTGTTTCTTTTTCATCTCTCCTCCTTCTGCGCTTTCGCCTCCTCTCGCGCTTCTTCGAACGACGAGCACGGCAACATCTTCGATGAGGAGTTCGCAACGATCAGAGTACAAACTATTCCAAGGAATCTTTATCTTAATTTTGCCGCACTTTGCGCTCGCAATCGATATCGAGTCATTCTCGTTTCCGTCTTCACTGTTTATGAAAGAGGAGAACAAAGCGTCCCGAACGAATATCGTGTTCAACTCCACGTCTTTCAACTCTAAAATCCCTTCGGATAACGCAATATCTATCGATGCGAGACTTTCTCTCGCGCTTCCATCATTGTTACCGATAATCTTACTCAACGTGCGCTTCAATATAAACTTCACGAAGCGCTTCAGCGCCCATTCGCTCGCTCTTAACACCACCATGAGAGGATGTTCGTCTCGCGCGTTTTGGTGCCTTTTCGAAAATCACAAAGCGTAACGACTTTTAACGAATAACGAGAGGGAGTTGTTTCCAAGAACAACAATCTCAACCACCACCGAGAGTTTCCTATCTCGTTTTAAGTGATTGTAACGACCAGGGCATCTGAGTGATTGTCTATTTTCTCTGCTAAAAGGAAGGAGCTTGAGTTGCGTTTGCGCGCGCGCCCGCCAGCACTTTTTTTATAAAGGAGAATATCAGCTTCACGTTTTCCTTTCTTCTCGGAATTCGGACCGTGCGACAAGTTTTTAACAGAAAAAATCAAACGAACTCTAATAATTCCCCACAGCTCTGACAGCGCGTATTCGTTTATTTTTACGTTCACTTCACGTACTAGAGAAAGAGCGAGGATTACTCTCTCTTCTGTTGGCATGGCTTCGACGGCGAAAACCACGACGCATGTTCCTTCCACGCGAGCGTTGTTTTACGCTTTAGACCAGAAAACAACTTCCCAGGAGAAAGTGCTCGAGAAACTAGATGCGGCGACGCCGTTTTTGCAACAAGGTTTGAAAGCGTACGGTCCAAATAGCGCGGCTTCAAAAGCTGCACTCGAATCGGGTTCAATTGATGTGGGAGGCAAGACGATTGCCGTCGGAGCTGACATGCAGAAATGCACCGTTATGCTTGCGCAACTTCTCAAGTTGGACGAAATTCAAACGTATGTCATGCTTCGTCGAGCGTTGGAAGAAAAAGGGATTACCGCGCGTCCGAAAGAAGTGACCGGTGAATTGATTGAGTTAGTGTGCACCTTTTACCATCGAGAACGCCTCGCTTTGTTGAAATGCGTCGCGGTTTTAGGAACGCAGAAGGCGTATGTTTTCGACGGTGAAAACGACGACGGCTTTGGGGGAAACGAAAAAGAAGGAGAAGAAGCCGAGTTTGCTTCGCGACTTCCAGAAAAGCTCGAAGAGATGATAAAGAATGGATTAGAAGATAACATCGTGAATTACTTGTGCGACTCGTTACTTGCGAATGGAGAAGGACTAGGTTTACTCGCAATTGGGAGCAGTCGTGAAGAGAGAAGTACCGCTTTGGCGGTGAAAAATCCAACATCGACTGCGCTCGCCACCGGCGTTTCAAACGAGGGAGAGCAACAAGCAAGCACACTCATTCGCACGCAAGGAGAAGAGTTTATTCGTTTGAGTTCGTGTCTTGAATCTGTCGAAGAAATTAAAGCGTCTCTTGATGTTCTATTTTCATTATACTACGGCGTGGTGAAAGAATGCTCGTCGACACGTTTTCTTCAGTTGGCGAAAACGTTCGATCAAAAGGTTTTTTCGAAAATCCCACACAAGTGCACAGAAGTTATAAACTTAGCTCCATCTATGGCAGAGCAAATGGAGACTGCGGTTATGTTTGATATACGAGCGAGATGTGCAATCATTTTGATTGTTGCGGTAGATTTAGAACGTATCGTGCACACTTTCACGAGTGGACAAGGTTCTGGCGAAGCCCAGCATCATTTACTCTCGTCAGTTGTTCAAGTCACGACAGTTCTATCGCAAACGACAGATACCGTTGAATCTGGAGCAGTTAAGCTCTCATGGGCTGCGTTTCTATCCTTGGCAAAGTCTATGATTACTGGTATCAGCCAAGCTGACGAGCAAGCAATGACTGCCTTTTTGAGCGCGTCAGACGTAGCCAGCGGTTTAGATTCTTTGAAAAATATAGCGATGAACACAAAGTCCAGTTTTGATGGTTCTGATCCATCTGCGGTTCCTAGAAGAAGTGTCTTGAAGAATGTATTTTCGGCAACGTTAGCTGGATTTGACATACTTCCCGTGCACGGGTTGCTACCCACTCAACTCGACTTGATTCTCGAGTGCTTTGATGAAATTATATGCGGACAGCGCGAATTATGCGAACAGTTTTGGGAAGGTGCGAGCGAAAATGGGCAGGAAGCGCCTTTACTCGCGCTCGTAGAAGGTTGTCGAGAGCGCTTTCCCGCAGAATCTGCGCCTTTGTTGCGCATCTTAAAATCTCTCTCGGAAGGACCGAAAGCTGCAGAGTGCGCGCTTTCGTACCTCACAAAACTGCCTGCGGTTGCCTTGCCGTATCCAGATCGCGAGGTTGCCGAAGTTGCCATCAAGCAAGCCAGTACTAAAAGTCGATTCGATCGGAGCACTGGGAATATATTTGGACACGTAGTGTGTTCAGCACCTATTTCTAGCTCAAAAGTTCCTGGAGCGTGTATTCCTTCGAACTGTAGGGGTGTCTCTATACCGAGCTCGTCATCGTCGGGAACAAACCTAATTGTGTGGAGCGAACCGGCGGATGGGTTATACATCACGTTGTCTAGAATAGGAAACTTAAGCTCGGTTGCGAGGCGAAGGAGAGAGCATCTCACTCCAGAAGATCGTTCAGAGCTGCACGCTGCGTTATCGTTCATCGCGGTTGCGCTAGAAAACGCGCCTTCGTTTGCGGCGCCTCTGTTGAGGTGCGATTTACACGCTTCGGCATCTGAAATTGGAGGGACGCCGAGTGACGTCCTATCTGCACTCGCTCTATCTTTGCGCGTAGAAAAGTCCGATGATTATAGTATACAAGCAATGGCACTCGCAGCTTTGCGACCACTCGCCGCAGCAGCGCCGCGCCGCGCGGCGGATATCGTACTCAACACCCCTTTTTTCACAGAAGACGATAAAGCGTCTTCCACCAACGGAGTGACTGTTTCGCAATGCCTCCAGTTTGAAGAGTCTCGAGGAGTCCACGATAGTATCAAGGCGCTATGCGCGTTATCTGAAACGCTTTTACTTGCGGGTGAGTGTGGAGATGAATCGCAATTGTTGTTTCAGCGATCTGCGTTGTACGCCATGCTTCGTTTCGATAGCTGGAGATACCTAGAACGCTCGGAAAAGTGGATTGTGCATAAATACGCATCTCAAGCGTTGCAAGCGGCGTTGCTGACGTCAAAGTTTGAATATTTCGAGAGAATGTGTATGATTGATGATGATATAAATCTCAAAAATGGAATGGAGCGCTCTTCTCGATCTCCGAAACAAACGTTCAGTATTCGCACTTGTGTATTCTTGATGAACGATGAGCAAACCCTCGCTGGAGCTTTTGCACCATTACGATTCGATGCGCAATTCTTGCAGCGCGCGTACGAAAGCGGTTCCGAGTGTCGCTCAAAAGAGATTGTCGCGCTTGAGGATGCAATTGCGAGCGTTTTACGTGTCATCCCGGCGTTATCTTCTGTCTTTGAACATAATTCCGAAATAACCGGAGGGACGTTTTCGAGGTCAATCGCGAAAGCTCTGTTTATTCAAGCGCCTCCTCCAGAGCGAGGACCACCGATGGTGCAAGCGATCGCTTCGTATGCTTCGTACCCGTACGCTTCTGAATGTTGTACTTTAGCGATACCTGCGTTAATACCGTTGTGTACGACGGCTCCAGCATCAGCACCGTTATCTGCGGCATTCGGTGGAGTACAGGCCGACGAGACTTGCCGTCAACTGCGCGATAGGATTAAACTCGCTTTGAAAGAATTTGATATAGACCCGGGGTCTACATCTCACGCCATTTCTCTGCTTGCGAGTGCATCTGCAAATCAGCCACCGTTTGCTGATGCCATCATTTATGGACCAGACTATGCGCAGCTTATGCTTACTATCCGCGACGGGGCTTCGGGAGAAGATGACGGAGTTGAAAAAGATGACGGAACCAAGAGTACAGAAGACGGCAAGGGTAACAATGCGAATGCTCTCGCGGAGAAACAACCATCATCCGCTGCGTTAATTACACGAGCGATATTGAAATCCAGCGAGCCGCAGTATCCAACATACGATGAACTTTGGTTAGCCTTGGATAAAATACTGGATATCGAAGACGTCAGTTACGGGGCCACGTTTGCGTTTGCGCTTAATATTTTCTGGAAATCAAGGGTTGCTTTACCAAATCCAGTCGACGGCTTGGCTTCTGAGCCACGTGTGTTTCAAAAGCTCGCATCAATCGTCGAACGTGCGAATGAAGTGTGCTCACAAGCTTCAAATCATGATGATGTCGTCCACGCCAACGCGTTCTCTGCGCTCTCGTCTTCGCTAGGTATTCTCGCTAGCGAGTCTTTGGTTGCATTGACTGTTCCAGTGAACCGTTCTGAGCACTTACGCGAAGCTGTGCATCACTTTGTGTCTCGAGACGAAGGCTTGCTTCGATCGATAAAGCTCTCATTATCTTCTGTGGAAGACAAAACGAACGTGGCATGGATGAAAATGGATATATTCATATTAGGTTTGCGGGCGGTGATGCTCTCCGCAGCGGCTGAGTTAGCAACAGCTCAGGCTGGAGGCGATAGCGTCTGTTTCGCTTCAGCTACCCTTGAAGCAGGTGCGGAGCTTTTAGCGAGATCTCTTCTTGAGCAACCTGTGGCTCGAGAGGTTCTTTCGCGCGAAGGCCAAAAAGCCGCGGCGCGTCTGCTCACGGACGTTGCGCACGCAGCTACGGCGACGTTTGAGACCGTATTCGCAGACAATGATGCGTTCGTTAGAGACATCAGACACGCATCTTCACGAGTAAATGATCTATTACACCATGCAACGACATCCCATTGTGAGAATTTCATCTTTGTAGATGCGCCAATCGGCTTAAGTGGTGGATCTGTCTACGGAGATTCATATGTTTACGATTCGGAATGGATTGAGCGTGCCTGCGGTGTCTTCAACACGGATGACGGTAGATGGGGCGCACCAGAAACACGTCCTGCATCGCTTGCTCGCAAGGTTGCGGCGTGTTCGCGCGAAGTGTCGCTCGTTGTGAGCCTGTGTGATGCCAAGATAAGTGCGATTGAGAGTTTGAGCGCATTTTTGAAAGCATCTGGATCTTTGGAAACCTTCCAGGACATTGTGGGCCCAGAGTTGGACGCGCTGGACGCCGAGCAACTAAAAGCTCTGGAGGAACGTAAGGAACACGTGAAAAAGAACTTATTAGCTCCATTATCAAATGTAGGTATATCTGCGTTGGGATCGAGAAATGATGGGGGAAAGGTGAGAACATCTGATGGAGAGAACGACAACAACGAACAGAATGGTTGCGGCTTCTCGTTAGTTCAGCCCTCAATTCTTAAAAAGTGGTCACATCATTCGCGAAGAGATACGGTGAACACAATCGCTCTTGAACTCATCCACGCGGTCCAAAACCGTAGATCGGAAAGTCCGAGACAGGTCTCGTTGATTGTCGCGCTTTGCGAGTTGTTGGAAATCTCTGCCCGGTTATGGAGCTGTTCTCGCAAAAATTATTCTGCGAATCGAAGCGATGGCGCAAACGAAGATTACGAGGCTTTACAAAATGTTGCGCGTGCGGCGTGTGCATTTCTCTCTTCTAAAATATGTCCAATCAGTCACATTGCGTGCGCACATTCGTGTGCTGCATTCGAGAGAAGTCTATCATGTTGGTCGAGGGAAGCCAACTCGGAGGACGCAGCCAGAGCTATAGATATAGGGAACGTGGCGTCTCAGGCTATTCCACAGATTCGTGATCTGGCGGTATCGAATGCGGTACCTGCGGCGTCTTCTGTTTGCGCTTTGCGACTACTAACAAAGTTGTTCGGTAATGGTGGTGCGTTTGCATCCCCTTCGATGCTTGTCCTTGGAAGTGACGACTTTTCATCGTCAATGTTTATCCCAGACATATCTAGCGCTTTCACCTCCGTTGACTCTGACAACAACTCACTCGCAAGCTTGCGAGTAGCGATAACGAGTGGAGAACAAATACAAGTGGATTGCGTTCCATCCAAATTTGACGAACTCGCCCGATTAACCTCTTCTGACGTTGTCTTCTCTGCATTGTACGCGTGCTTAGAGTTGGCAAAGACGCCCGAAGGAGCATATGTGGTGGCGCAAACGGGTGCTTACGACCGAGTGCGCGAACTTGTTGCAAAGTTGTTGAATGAGTACACTCCCATGGCAGACGAATCTTTTGACGAACTGGATGTCTTGAAACTCGCAACGTTGAATTTATCGATTCAAATATCAACTGAACTTGCTAGGAGTTTGCGAAATTCCGATATAGATTCTTCCGTCACTTCCAAACTAGCGTCGTTTGCGTGCTTGGTGGAGCGTTATATCCTTTCGGCAATGAAACCAACGTCAATTATACTCAGCAATCTACGGAAGGCAAAAGTGTGTTGCGCTTTACTCTCTTCTATATCTAGCGATGAACGTTTGAAGTTTGGCTGGCAAGTGCAATCTCCGAACGGACAAGCGAACCTTCGCGATGAAGCCGCTCTCTTTCTCAGGTGGTTTGCGGCTCCGCCCGTTCACTCCGGCGCCACCTCGCACAATTGTTGTTTACCTCAGAATGCAGCAGAGGAAGCCCGTACACTTAAACCATCCGAGGCAGGACTATCCAGCTGTTGGTTTGGTGTTCTGAATCGTGGCTCGCGCGTGCTCACATCGCTACGAACTCAATCTTCAGCTCTTTCTCCTATGGCGTTGTCCCCGGCCGCGAATGGCGCGAGCCCGTTGATGTTAGGTTTAACACCATCGACCACGCCTCTCGGGACGAAGAACTCGGTCTTGTTTACCTCCTCGACGCCAACTAATGGCAACACTACCAATGTCTCAAAGACACCATCGACGCCGACGCTCATATCAAATCAAGGCGGGCAAGCTCTGGGGACGCCGTTGGGCAGGAAGCGTTTTAACGATGCAAAATCGCCAAAAACGCCAGACGGAGGTATTTTGAAATCCCCCTCACCGATTCATTCTTTAAATGCGGGAACTGCGAGCGAACGGACGAACTTGCACTCAGAGATTTTAGCTGCAGAACTGCACGACATTGCGATGCATTGCTCGCGTTTTTTGTCATCTTTCCAAGAGAAAAATGTCGCGCCGGATGTCGCTTCAGCGATTGTGGACCAGTGCGACGTGTTACTTGAGGAGTTAAACGTAAATAAAACGAATAAAACGAAAGCGGGAACTAGAATAGAAGAGAGCTTGGTAGGAATAAAACGCTCAATATTGAAAAGTGCGTAAATATTAGATTTGATTATGTTATGTACTATGTGAACGCTTTGCAGCGAACTGTACCTACTATATTTTCCTCTCCCCGACGCGCGCATTGTACATCTTTCCTGCTTCTGGAACGAATGCATCTTTTACTTCAGATGCAATAAACTTCACGCCAACCGTAGGCGCTTTGCTATCCGACGTACGAAATGCGCTGAAATGCAAATGCGGCTCTGGGCAAAATCCGCTCTCACCCGAGCGGCATATGATTTGACCTCTCTCCACGACATCTCCAACTTGAACTTTGAATGAGTTTTCTTGGACATGAACGTACTCAATGTACAAAGGGCCAGCTTGTCCAACTTTGGATGATGATGGTGATGATACCGCCGCCGCCGCCGTCGCTTCAGATATACTCAAACCGGCTATTCCCGTTTGTGCGGATGCGGTTGTTGAAGCTCCGCTACTACTCCTTTGCTCCGCGCTATCCGCGTTGATTTCCTCTATCTCTCCGTCTTCTATATTCACTTCTTCAGTGACGCGAATCTGAATCGAATTCCATGAGTACAAGTTGCTCGCCGAGATGCCCGTGCTTTGATCTTGTGCATTGTTTCGTACATCCGTAACTATCCCGTTTGCCCCGGCGACAATTGGCGTGCCGACTTCACATCGAAAATCTATGGCGTGATAATTACCGTAGAAAGTGTGCGTAAAGCTCCCTCCGATGCCTTGCGTGCATAAATAGAAACACTCGTCCTTTTCATCTTTAGTATTTTGAAAAGGAAAAGTAAGATGTAACGGATGGAAATCATTTGTTCTCGAGTGTCCTTCGCATCTCTGGAAGTCTGAATCGAGTTTCTGCATGACAAACTCTAATAGTTCGTCTCTATCTTTGATGCCTTCTCTTTCCAAGTCCACGACCAATCGACAGACGTGCAAGAACGTGTTCGCGGGAATCTTTACGATAAAAGTTGTGCACGTTGACTTACAGCCGTCTTTCGATACCGTATTACCGGCTTCCAATTCTGTACCGCCTTTCCCTAAACATCGAAGACCTTTGACCGATATCGTCGCAGAAAGCGCGTAATCGTGTGTATTCGTTAAAGTCAAGGTATTCGTGTCTGGATCTAATGCAACCGAAGGTATCTCGACGTCTGAGTCGTATTCGTCAGCGTAGAATTTCTCCAAGCCAATCAGAAAGTCGCTCGTTCTGTTTGGCGCCATCAAGCACACGTGACATCCTTTTGCAGCTTCTCTACAAAAATTAAACGGCTTTTCCATATCGTTGCGATATTTGTGCTTTCTTCTTTGGCTCATAATTGCTGCTTTGCGTTCCATCCTTTGCTATTCTTGTTATCTGTTATGTTATACTCTCGTAACTGTAGTGTTTTGAATGTCTTGAATGGAAGCAAAGACAAACAGAGGATAAACTATATCAGTTCCCTCTATCAAACGTAATCTGCGAAACTCTCGATGGATTTCATCACAGCAGCACCACGCGAGCACTTTCTTCAAAGCGGAACCAGAGAGAGAAAGAAAGAGTTGGTTGGTTCTTCTTGATGACCTTTACACCTTTTTTGTGTTGATTATGCTTTCTTCGCGAACAATTTTAAACACACATCATAAAATAGGCGTTTCAAAGTTCCGCGTCACATCAAAGTATTTCACAGCAAGCGATAAAGAACAGCATCGATAGAGTAAGAAAGATAAAGCGAGCAGAAGCATGTCTTCTGCGAAAACTACAGAACTCAAAGTGGATATGATGTGCGAAGGCTGCGTGGGCGCGGTGAAACGCATTTTAGGTAAAATGGAAGGTGTGGAATCGTTCGACGTAACTTTAGATACGAAGAAAGTCACAGTGACTGGATCAATCGAACCTTCGGCTGTGATTGAGAAATTGAACAAAGCAGGAAAAGCTACCGCGTTGTGGTCTTGAAAAAAAGAATGAGAGAATGTTGTACTTAAGCGCATACGTTTGAAATTAGTCTACCGAAAAGTTGCACCTAACTAAAGTACACTGTTGTTGTAAATAACTACATATGCCATAAGCCATTTTTACTTCATGGCTTTGCCGTGAAGTTTTGGTTCTTCGACAACGTCATCGTCCAGCTCGCGCCCATCGCACACGTAAAGCGCGACAAACGTTCGCCCGTAGCGGCGATTTCGAACGCGTCTCAGACGGTTACCAATCGATGCTTTGATTTCATCTCGCTGCCCGATGGCGTATTCAACCAAGACTATGGCATCGTCACTCACCAAAGGCGACGAATCTATTTCTAAAAGAAGGTCCGGATATGAAACTTTCTCGTATGGAGGACAGAACGACACGAAATTGAAAGCTCCACCGACACCAGAGGTGTTTTTTGAGTGTCTTTGTAAGAACGTTTCCACGGAAGCGCAGTGCGCCGTAGCGTTCTTCTCTTCCCCTAACGTCTTTATATTTACGCGCGTGACATTTTTAACCGTCCAGTCGTCCATCTCAACGAAATGCGCGTCTGCACATCCTCTCGAAAGCGCCTCTAATCCAATCGCGCCTGTACCGGCGAACAAATCTAACCATCTGGAATTTTCTGGGAATTGTACGTTTGAACGCGACCCGACGAGACTTAGAATCATATCAAACGTCGCCCCACGGACGACGCTCATCATTGGCCGAGTGTTCAACCCAGATGGAGTAAGAACTACGCGCCTTGAGTGTCGTCCCGCCACAATCTGCAATCGTTTGTGCGTCTTTTTCTCTTCACCAAAGGAATCCAGGTTCTTTTTCTTCTTCTTATCGTTGACGGCATCGACAAGTTCTTGCTCTCGTTCAATTTGCTCCAACAATGCTTTCGGGACACCCATTTGTATTAACGCCGCATTTTTTGCCGCTAAATCGAGTCGTTTTTTCGTTTTAGTGTCGTCGTCGGCACCAAAAGCGAGATAATCCTCTTCCTCGCTCTTGGCGTCGAATTCGGAGGTTTTCGGAGCTTTGTCCTTGGAAGTGTCGCGGATGAAGACATCGTTTTTGCTCCTAGATCTTCGAGGAGACCGCGTTGCGGTATTAATACTCGTTGTACTATTTGCTTCATCGCCTTCCCCGTCGATATCTTCTTCGTAACCTGGTTTTGTCTTTACGTACTCCGAGAGAAAACCAAAATCTTTATTCGTCGGGGAGTCGATGTTGTACAAATCCTCAGATTTAAATTCGATTCCGGAGCCTTTCGGTATGAACACGAAATCATCCTCTTCATCATCGTCTTTGTCGTCAGCATTACCATCATCGTAATCTTCATCGCTGACGTCAAAGTTCAAGTCTTCTTCAAAATCAAAGTCGTTCTCCGAGTCTATTTTGCCATTCTTTTTTAGGAAACTGGCGATATCCATGGACTCGCCGTCCTCTCCTTCAATGAAGAGACCATCTATGTCATCATCCTCGTCGTCATAATCAGCGTCCTCTCCGTCGACGTCGAGTCCGAGCATGGCGAGTTCGCGGTCTTCAATTATCAACTCCTCTGCTGAAAGTTTTCGAGTTTTCTCCAACAATTCAACTACTTCCTCGTCTTCTTCCAGCAAATCCTCTTCGTTATAAAACAATAAATCTTCTGCAGCTTCTTCGGAAGATTCGTACGTCTTCTTCTTCGCGCGTAGAGAGCACTTGCGGTGATGGTGTTGTATTCTTCGCGATATTGAGATGCACGAGTGGTGCGTGTTCTTGTTCATCGGAAACCGCGATAAAAGCGACGAAGTGGACGAAGTCGTTGCAAATTGGGCTGATTGCGCGCGAGGCACGCACCAGCTTGCGCGCGTTGAAACCGTAGTAAAGGTCATTGCGGCTTTAAGGAATCCGATATGATGTTTCGATAATGTGGTGCTTGTTCTGTCTTATGGATGTGTTAGAAAGTTTCCAACCACCGTGCGCACGAATACAATGCAAAAGAAATGGCGTCTTTCAGCCGCCAGCCCCTTTAAAAAAAGGAGATTTAGAAGGTGGACGAGGAGGGAACAGAGCATTTGTATTAAGGTTCGTTGTAGTAAGGTTCGTTGTATAATGGTCGTTGTATTAAGGTTCGTTCGCTATAAATCATTCACGAGAACGTGTCTGAACGCGGATTGTTTGCTTCGGAGTTCATCTAACGCGTCGTTTATTTTGCTCAACGGTGTTTTCTTCACCTTCGCGCCAAGCTTATTCTTCGCGCAAAACTCGAGCATTTCTTTCATGTCTTTGATGCTTCCGGTGTTCGAGGTCGTGCAGTTTGTCATCGTGAAACCCATGGTGAACGTATCAATCATAAACTTGGGAACCATACCTACAAAACACATAGTCCCGCGAGGTCGCAAGAGGCTGAAAATTTTTTCAAACTCCACCGTTTCTGATGTCGCGATGGTCACCAAAATAAAATCCAACGTTCCCGCCGCTTTTTCCATCTCGTCTTCCGAGGTGTGCACCAAAAAGCCCGTCGCGCCGTGTTCGAGAGCCATATCTTTTTTCGAATCCGAAGAGCTAATGGCGACGACTTCGTTTCCAAACGCCTTTGCGAATTTGATCGCCATGTGCCCGAGACCTCCGAGGCCTAACACCCCAATCTTATCGCCCGGCTTCGTTTGTTCCTTCAACGGTGTCCACACGGTTTGCCCTCCGCATAACATCGGAGCGACTTCGCAACTATCTAACGAATCTGGAATCGGAAAAACAAACTGCGAATCTTCGCATCGCATCACGTCCGCGAACCCGCCTCGGTTGCCTTCGCAACACGTACATTTCACTTTTCCGCAAAGCTGTTCGTTATTTTTAGTGCACCACTCGCACGAGTGGCACGACGCCGATTGCCAACCGACTCCAACTCTTTGACCAACTTTTACGTCTTTCACGTTTTTCCCGATTTGGCGGACCGTACCTACGACCTCGTGTCCGCAGACTTGAGGGAACACCGCGTATTCTCCATAATCACCTTTTATCAAGTGCTCGTCGCTTCCACAAAGCCCACAGCATTCCACTTTAATCTCTACTCCCTCGTCCGTTAACGGGAGCAAATCTATTTCAATCTGTTCGAGCTTTTTCGCGTTCACTTCGAGCGCCGCGTACGCTTTCGTAGTAGTATCTGACATTTGCGCTGTGGTGTTTTTTTGCCCGCGCGAATAAAATTCACGTCTGGGATGTTGTGCGGTCGGAGTGTACATCTATATCATTATCTTCTACAGCTGCTATAAATACCACTAAAGCTAACATTTTTTCACTAAAAATCTTTAAAACCCGGGAATGCCCAGCTCTTCAGCAACCCCCAAATGTATCGCAACAAGCACGAGTACGAGTACTCCCGAGTTCCAACACGAGTGGATGAACATAGGGACGAGGAGATTTCTCGTTCGTACGTATGAAAAGCCTAACACGCACCCAAGCGCAACGAGTTCAGGAAAATCTCTCGGCGCCAGGTGCGCGAGTCCAAAAATGAAACTCGAAAACACAACCGCGCCTGGAGCGGGCAGCCATTTTGTGAGCGAAGCTAATAAAAACCCTCTAAAAACAGTCTCTTCTAAAAGAGGTGCAAAAACGCTCGTCACTGCGAGCAGAGATCCGACAGCCACTGGGTCTTCTGATTTAATCAACGGTAAGACGCCGTCGATTGTTCCAGCTTCTTGAACTTTCGCCGTGGTAGCTGAAGCCGATGCCGAGGATATAGCATCGATCGTCGAGCTTGGATCGTTTGCAATTTGACTGTCTTGTATAGATTGTACAACTTCTTGCGTAGATTCGATCGCAAATCCAGTCAACGCGACGACGACAAAGGTCAGCAGATAACCGCTGATACCGTATACCAACCAGCCGTTTTTACTCGTGTCCAGCGGATGCGAAAAATCAATCCTGAACCAATCGTTCTCTGGATTCGAAAACATTTCGTCTTTATATTTCGCAACGCACGCGTATACTATGCCCAAAGATATCACCGTTTCAGCGACCTGGACCAGTAATAAATATTGCGCCTGTTGCTCGACATCAAACTGACTTCGGTCTAAGCCGAGCGCTTGCGAGACGAAGAGCGGAACTAAGACTGCCGCCGTGAGAACAAAGCTCGTTAACCAGCCGAGAATACCTCCGAATACTGTCCATCCACCCCAGGGAACGTCCCATTTACTTCGATATTGAGCTATATCGAGCACGCTTCCGATTCCAGACGATGGTCCTTTCAACATCTTGGAACCTCCTCGAACGCGTCCTTCGAGCATATCTTGAAAGATTACATTTTTCTGCTGTTGTTGTTGTTGTTGTTGTTCCTTTTCTACTTCTTCTTCATCGTCGCCGTCGTTTCGCTGCGCGCGAGAAACATCTGTTCTCCTTCCCCTTCCATAGAGTTGAAAACAGAAAGACTGGTAGGAAGAGGAGCGTGAAAGTGGTTCTTCGTAACGAGACGAGCGATGATTTTGAACCACCACCACCCCTTTTGGTCTTTCTTTGCTCCTAATAACGCGCTTCCCAGAAGAAGCCAACGCCGAGATGGAAGAGGGAGAGGAGGAAGAGGAGGGGTAGGAGGAGGAAAAGGAACACGGAAATGTGCTCCTCATTCTTCTTCTTCTTCTTCTTCTTCTTCTTCTTTTTCTGTTATGAATACGAGGTGCGTATTATGTTGTGGTGATGCCCAGATTGTCTTGGCACTTGTTTTTGGTCTCGATGCTTCAAAAACTGCTAAAACGACGAAACAAAATAAGAACAACTTTTGAATTTGAATTTGCCGATTCTTCATAATTATTGTAACAACGCGGGTGTTTCCCTATCACCACCACAACAAACAACCACACGCATTAGAGAGTGGGGGCGATTCTTTATCTCTTTTTGAACGATCCTGCGCGAAGAGAAGAGAAAGGGACGAGGGAGAGAGAAAATGTCTGACCTCAAAGTATGCAAGGTGATGACTTCGTACGCGACAACTGTAGTCGTTGTCCTTCCGAATTCCTCGAATTACAAAACGCTGGCCCGTGCGATTGAGAAGAAACACTCGGAGGTGTACGGGAAGACATACGGAGAAGTGGAAGTGACAAGCATAAATGGATTCTTACGCGAGAACGACGAAGGTGCCGGCGTTGGCGTCTCGTACCCAGTCGACGACGAGTCGTTTCGATCGCTTCCGTTCACCAATTATTTAGCTCAGCTGGAGGCTAAAAAAGGAGGAGAAAAAGCGGGCAACTCGAGCGCGAAGAAATCAGGCTTCGATGCGAGAACGATTGACGTTTTATCTCCCAAATCCTTGATCGATGCGAACGTGAAAGCCGTGGCGAAAGGTTCGACACCGATTTCCACCGGCCAGTCCAGGTTTCAAGGAGACGGTTACCTTCTGGGAGGCGCAACGACAATTGCCGCCGCCCAGCCGGTTCCGAATTTGAAGAGTAGATTCGCCTCCGAAGCCGCGAACATTGATGCGCCTTCGGCAAAGAAAAGCAAAACAGGAAGCGCTACTGCGCCAAAACCAATCGCCTCTGCGCCGAAACCAGTCGCCGCTGTGGCGAAAGCCAAGACGCCGACCCCACCTTCGGCGGGACAAGCCGCCGCTGCAGCTTCAAAACCTGATACTAAGATGACGACAGAAGAGAAGATTACGAAATTGCTGGATACATCAAAGAAAACCAATGTCCGCTTTCCGATATTTGCTAAGGCCTTGATGAAGCACTCTGGCTTTAAATCGGCTTGCGACAAATTGTCTGGAGATTCTGCTCAGAAAGCGTACGCGTCTGTAAAAGGGGTTGTGGAGGAAATGAAGAAATGCCAAGCAGATTTGGCAGATGGGAGTGAGAACATTTACGAGGAAACGCTGGCGAGTATCCAAGCGTTGTCTCCAAAAATTAATTCACCTTCAACACCTCTCATTGCCGTTTGTGTGATAGTAGCGAAGGCCTATCCAGGCGGCTACAAATCAAAGAAAGGACTCCCGACGAGAGTGTGGACATCCATGATTGGTGTCATAAAAGAAAGACCTCAGACGTTCAACGAAACTTCGCGAATGTTGCTCGGTGAAGTCGCGACTCGCTTAGGGTACGATGCGAAGTTACCAGCGGTTGTAGAAGGAGTGAACAAGATTGCAGCGGAAAAAGTCAAGACAACGAATCCTGCGGCAGCTACGAAGAAGGCTGAAGTTCCGAAACCTTCTTCCTCTTCTTCTTCTTCGTCTTCCTCTTCTTCTTCTTCTTCTTCTTCTTCTTCTTCTTCCTCTTCCTCCTCCTCCTCTTCCTCTTCGAGTAGTTCCGGTTCCGGTAGTAGCAGCAGCTCTAGCAGCAGTTCTTCGAGTAAAGGTAAAAAGAAAGCGGCGACGCCGACTGCTCAGAAGAAAAAAATGCCCGCCGCTGTCGAGAAGAAAGTGACAATGACTCCCGGAGGCTTGTCGAAAATCATGAAGACATTGAAGAATACTGACAACGGTGGCGTGCAGAAGAAGACGAGTGCAGTTGCTGAAACTCCATCTAAGAAAGATAAGAAAAAGAAGGATAATAAGAAAGACTTGCCGAAGCCAGCGCCGTCGAGCACAGTTGTCATCAAAGCTGCGCCTCTTGCACAAAAGAAAAGAAAGAAAGATCCAAGCGCTCCAAAAGGTGCTAAATCTGCATACATTTGCTTCTGTGAAAAGGAAAGAGCGAATATTGCCAAAGACAATCCAAATTTGGCGGCCACAGAAATCATGACGGAATTGGGGAAACGCTGGAAAGCGCTCTCGGACAAAGAGAAAAAGCCTTACGAAAAACAAGCCGAAACAGATAGAGCGCGGTTTAACGAAGCGATGAAGAATTACGAACCTCCAGAAACTGATGACGATGAAAAGCAAGGAAAGCGACGAAAGAGGGACCCGGACGCGCCGAAGAACGCAAAGTCTGCGTACATCATCTTCTGCGCGGCAAAGAGATCTACGATTCCCAAAGAAACTGCTCCCAAAGATGTTATGTCGAAGCTAGGCCAGATGTGGAGCGCAACGAGTGTAGCCGATAAGAAACCATACGAGGGTTTGTCAAAGAAAGATAAGGTGCGGTATGAGAAGGAGATGGCAAAGTACAAAGAGAAACAAAATTGAATTGAATATATAAATTTGTCTGAATATTTATGCGTATTTTACACAATAGACGAATCTATCAAAAATGTTTCTGAGTGAACATGACTGAAAGCGACACACTTTCTATCTATCTATCTTTCTTTCTATCTATCTATTTAGGGGGGCAAATGTGAAGCAAGATAGTTGCCCTCCTCGCTATTTTATCTTTGAACATTTTCGATGACGGAAGTGTTCTCGTTTTGTCGCTGGCTGCAGCGTTGTTGTTTCTTCCGTTCGTTTCCTTCTTTTTCCGAGCGTTTAAAATCTTAAATAAAGCTTCCTCCTCCTTCTCTTTCCACGACTTTGGCGTGCTTCTACTCGGGGCTTTGTCGATCGAATTCATTCCGCTTTGGGGTGAGTTAATATCATCCTTTATTGCAACATCTTTCTTTTGCCGCGAAGAAAAAATCGGAAGAAGTTTTTTGGGAGTCCCCTCTTCTTTCTTTTTCTTCGTCGGACTCTTCGTGACGGAGCGAATATATTCCTCTCTGTGTCTTCGTCGAGATTCAGCCGCTGCGCGCCTCCTCTTTTGAAGCCACTTTGAAATATCCGAACAGCGCGTTGCGGTCCATCGTTTCCAGGTACGAAAATTTTCCACGTTGAAGTCAATTCGAAACCGAATCGATGGTATTCCATCGAAATGTATGACCCATTTATCCCCCAACAGTACATTTGTGAGCAGAGAACGCACGTTCACATCGTACGAGATACTCTTCGTAAACGTATTAAAATGACGAAAAACGCCGCCCTTCATTTCCTCTCCTCCTCTTCCTCCTCCTCTTTTTCTTCTTTCATTTTCTCCTTCCATGCCGTGAGCGCGTCCCGTCTGGGATCGCTTTTCGCTTTCTTCTTGAACATCTCTCGTCGTAGTTGTCGCAGAGTCGTGCGAACCTATCCTCTCGCGCTTCTGAGAGCTTTCCAATTTATCTTCTTCTTCTTTCTCACTTTCTTTTGCTCTCGTCCGTTCCTCCTCATCCATGTTCTCACCGTTTGCGCGAACACCCTCTCTTTCTTCTTCTTCTTCTTCTTCTTCTTCTTCGAGAGCGACCGCGTTTATAAAATCATCAAACTCGGTGTAGTAGTCTCTTCCTATCTTTCTATCTTCTTCTTCCTCTTCAGTTGTGTTTTCAAATTCCTCTCCTTTGACAACAACAGCAACCGGGGCGCTTTCCTCTTCTTCTTCTCCTCCCGCTCTCAAATTTTCAATTTCAACAAAATCTTCTTCAGCGACGATGTCGTTGTCCTCCTCCTCCTCCTCCTCGTCGTCGTCGTCGAGCCGATAGTTTGAAGAGATACCATCACGTATATCATCATCATCGTGCACATATACGTATTCTATTTTGCCACCACTACCATCGCTCGTGTATTCAGCAGAGTTGTCGTTGTAATAAGAGTAATCCAGCATCGCCACCGAAGAAGAAATGTCAACATCGATAACACCGGGAGCATCATCAGCACCGTACCAAATATTATTATTCATCGAAGAATGCGAGTGAGAATGCAAAGACGAATCATCACTCCTTTGCATTCTCCGAAAGAATCGCATTATTCTTTCTTATTCTCTCTCTTTCGCGAACATATTTGTTGTTGTTGTTGTTATTATTGTCATTCTTTTGCAGAGTTCAAAAATGGCGGGAGTTTTCTCTCGCGAGTCGAGACTCCACAAATACTTCCTCTCTCTTCCTTCTTCGTGTCATCACCATCATCATCATCATTCTCATCCTCTTAATAACACGCAGATAAGTAGATAGAGAAAATGTCAACGCTCAAAGCGGTGTTCTTTGATTTAGACGACACGTTAGTTCCAACGTCCGTGTACGACGTGAGAGCATACGCGGACGTGAAAACCAGCGTACTCGCTTGGGTTGGAGAAGAAAAATTCCAGTCGTTAGATGTGGATAAATTAATCGCGGACTTTAAAGAGAAATTCGTCAAGGCACCGTGGGATCCAGAGTATAAAACCGACGTGTTCACGTGGCGTTCGAGAGTCTGGGAGCACGCGTTAAAGTTGCAAAACGTGGAAAACGCGGAAGAAGTTGGAGTGAAGTGTCAAAAATGTTTCGACGACAACCGCATGGGCACTTTTCCTTTGCACGACTGCGTGAAAGAACTGACCGAGTACATCAACTCGAAAGGCTTAGAGATGTGCATAATCACAAATGGGCATCATCGGGTGCAGAGAGATAAATTAGAAGCGTGCAGCGCGTACACGTTATTTGAGAACATAATCGTAGGTGGTGAAGAAGTGTTAGCAGGACGTAAAGAGAAACCAGACCGTGGTATTTTTATGAAAGCGTGCAACTACGTGGGATGTTTGCCGAGCGAAGCCATCCACGTCGGGGACTCTCTGGGTGCTGATATTCAAGGAGGCATCAACGCAGAGTTATTAGCGACGGTTTTTATTAACGTCAAATCGCGCGATGCGAGCACTTTTCAGCCCATGCCTACGTATACGATCAAACACATAGCCGAACTGAAAGAGATCATCGATAAATTATTAGTAGAATAAAATGAAAGAAAGCGGTTTCGTTTATGATTAGATATATTATTACATTTACTTTTTGAGGAGAGAGAGACTTTTTTAGTTTTTAGCTTTACTACGGTCTTTACGCAACATAGTCTCGATAAAAAACTCACCAGCTTTATACGAGCTGCGCACGAGGGCCCCGCTGGCTACGTAGCGAAAACCAATTTCCTTCTCGCCAAATTCTCTCCAATATTCAAATTTCTCCGGCGTTACAAACTCTTTCACCGTCAAATGCTTCTGCGTTGGCTGTAAATACTGACCTAAAGTAAATATATCAACCCCGGCATCTCTGCAATCTTTCATGGCTTGCTTAATCTCGTCGTCCGTTTCCCCTAATCCGAGCATAATGGACGTCTTCGTTACCATGCCTTCCTTTGCTTCCTTGGCCACTTTTAAGACGGTTAAAGACTGTTCGTAGTTCGCGCGCGGATCTCGAACTCGAGGCTGTAATCGCCTCACGGTTTCAATATTATGCGCAAATACGTCTAAACCAGAGTTTGCCAAGTGTTTAACCGCGTCTAAATCACCTTGAAAATCAGGCGTCAATGCTTCTACGAGAACGCTCGATTTTAACTCTTTCAACGTGCGCACGGTTCTCGCAAAGTGCTCCGCTCCTCCGTCCGGAATATCGTCTCTGTCTACTGATGTCAACACTATATACCCAACACCCCACGCAGCAATAGCCTTGGCAGTGTTCTCTGGTTCCATATCATCCGGTGGCGCTGGTGTGCTCGCCGTATTAACCGCGCAAAAACGACATCCTCGAGTGCACGTGTCCCCTAAGAGCATAATTGTCGCCGTTCCTGTTTCCCCATTCCAGCACTCGCCTACGTTTGGGCACATGGCTTCTTCGCACACGGTAGCAATTTTATACTCCGAATTATCTAAGGTGTCTTTCAAGAACTCAAAGCGTTCTCCACTCGGCGCTCTTTGTCTCAGCCACGGCGGCTTCTTCAAACCTGGAGGTAAACCGGGAATAGTCGCGGTTGCGGTCGTTCCTCCGCTCGAAGTTGTCTCTCCTCCGAATGATCCTTCTAAAGTTGCAACTGGTCCGCACATGGCTGCAGCGGCATTAAATTTTGGTGCTGGTGCCGGTGGATCAACCCCGTTTTCTTTTGCCATTCGAATGAGTTCCTCAAAAGCGTCTACGTTTTGTAACCGCTCGAACTCTTCATCTTCCTCGCCAATATTCCCACCATCGCTCGACGTGGCACACAGACGACGCGTTGTTGTCAAGTCACACCAAGCGCGATGATATTCATTCTTTACCCTGTCTGTGCGTTCCTTTCTTGAAATACCGAACGCCGACGATGATGAGGAAGAAGAAGAAGAAGAAGAAGAAGAAGAAGAAGAATGTGAATTTTGAGGACGGCGACGGCGCTTGTGCACAGACAGAGAACACAGCGCGGCGGACTTCGTGCTCATCTCGCTCCGCCGTGCGTCAGGATGCGAGAAAGCGGTTCCAACGGCAAGTTTATGGATGTGTACGCATGGATTCATTCCGTTCAATATCAAGAACTCTATTTTATCGCGGCGTGCAAACCTTTTTTTTTTATATGTGGTGGTTAGGTGAATAGAGAGAACGAAAGAGAAGATGAGACTTTGGGTGTTTTTTACGTTGTGTTTTTGCGAGTACACTTGATATAATAACTTTACCAAAACACATGCGTGGGAATACTCTATATCTGTTACAACAAAAGTATCTAATGAATATGTTTATCCTTTAAATGTAGTACTAATTCTTTTCATTCAAATTTATAAAGACAAAGCAATCGTCGACGTAAGTTAATACGATCTTCCAATAGAGTACAAACAGGTGCGCCCGTTTTCATTGGTGAAAATCGGGCAAATCGTGCTCCTGCAACCTTTGGTGTACGCGAAATACCTCTCGTAAAAAAGGTATGGGCGTTAATATGCTTTCAAGTATTTAGAAGATACGGAACGGCGGGCCCATCGTAGTCTTGATGTACAAGGACTTGACGTTTTGCCAGTTCTTCTTCAACAAAGAAACCAAAAAGTTCACCGCCATTTGCGTGTTGATGAACAATTCCTTCTCCGTCATTTCGACGTTACCGACGGCAACGGCCAAGCACAACACTTTCTTGAGCTGAAACTTGACTTGCGACTTGATGTCGGTTACTTTCGCTTCCAAGGACTCGCTGTGTGTGCACAACGTCGGAAACTTGCCCGCCTTGTTCAAACCCGGACCCAAAAGCCTTGGAATTTGTTTAATGACGGATTCAGAAGCGACGAAAACAGCGTATTTCTTGGCCATTTTCTTGATCAATTTCTTGTTCTTGTTCAACTTCTTCAACGCTTCGACGTCCATTTTGTCGATTCCGATACCCGCGGCTTCTTCGCAGTGCTTGGCGTCGCCAAGCATGCAAATCTTGAGCTTCGGTCTCGGCATCGCCGGTAAAACGACGGTACCGTTGAAACGCTTATCTTTTTGCGGATCGTAGTTCTTCAGACCGATTTGAAGCTCGACGGTTTCGACAAACTTTCTAGGTTTGGCTTTGGATTTCTCCAACATGAAGGTCACGCCTTCTTTCAAGGTATCCGAGTTGAGCTTACTGTGGGATTGGAGAGAACACACAAATGGAGAGAAAATGTACAAAGTTAGTTTTGTGTCCGCGAGGATTCATTAGCGTCCGTTATTCCGAAAAACAATTGAATTCCGCACGCAAATAGTATTACAGCGCGTGTTGATGCGTTTACCATACGAAACGAACGTTCGCACGAGCGCGAACGCGACGCGTTGTCGCAGAGGCAAAATCCTAGAAAAAGTTTGCGCCTCCATTTATTAGCAAAAAGACGGAAATCGCGCGCTACAAGTGCCACGCGAAGGTGCATTTTCTCTCTCGTCCCATCGCTGAGGTAGAACTGATGTGTTCACGAGAGAATGCAACGCGCGTAGAAGAGCTATAATACGAGACGCGACGAACGTACCTCATCTTTTTTTCTTTGAGTGAAAAGTGAGGATTTTCAGGCGAGACGTTTTTCTAAAAAAGAACAAGTTTACTTCTGTGTGATGTGAAACTTGTTGAAGAGAGAGTGGACGACGCGCTTCAAAAACAGCGCGCTACTTTTGGGATAAAGGAAAAGGAGAAGAATCAATACCGTAAAGATCACGATGACATCGGCGTCGATGTTGTTTCGGTCCACCACTTCTTCTTCTTTATCTCCTTCTTCTTCTTCGTCGTCGTCGTGGTCGCGTGCGGGTTGTCGCACAAAGTCATCAACTGGATGTCGTTTTTCCTCTTCTTCCAAAAACAGAGGAAAGAGAGTGAGCATTGAAAGCGGCAACACAAAAAGACGAAACGATGCGTGCGCTGCGCAAAAACGAAGGACACCTAATTGCTTTCGTCGTTCTTCTACCACCATTACCACCAGAGCGATGGCAGCAGCAGTCACAGCAGCAGCAGCATGTGGAGCTTCAACAGCGGGAGAAGTGGAAAACAAAAACAAGAAAACAAGAAAATCGAACAAGTTACCGACGCGAATGGTCGTCGAGACGGCCATGCTGGCTGCCATGACAGGCTTAAGTTTCCACTTATCGGCGTCGTTCAGATTGGAAACCTATTTAGGATCTCTCTTTCCTCTTCCAATCGTCGTAGCGTCCGCGCGATGGGGCGACGTCGCCGCTTGGAGAACTTTATTGGTGGCGTTCCTTTTGTTGACATTACTTAGCGGTCCTTTACGCGCCTCAAATTACGCGTGTTTGCATGGTTTCACCGGCCTAGCCTTGGGAATGTGTTGGAAGAGAAAGTTGTCTTGGGTGCAGAGCGTGCCTATATCTGCTCTCGCTCGAACCATCGGCGTCTTTTCTTCTCTCGCGATTTCCTCTTTAGTTATTCGAGAAAATGTCCTTCGCTTAATGGTTCAGCAAGTCTACGCGTTGATTGATCAAATTTGCGCGACTCTGGGAGCAACGTTCGTTCCAAACATGACGGCCATTTTGTGCGTTGCTTTTGTATTTGTGATTTTGAATTCGTTATCGTATACACTCATTCTCCACTTGGTGTATTCAATAGCCTTAGTGACGGCCACGCCTGATGGAAATTTCTCCAACGCTCCACTCAAAGTTCGAAGATCGTTAGGATTACCCTCGGCATTCATGCAGTAGAAGTAAATAGAATAGGCGTAGTCGTAGTAGCAGTCGCACGTGTAGTTGAGAATTCTAAAAGTTTAGTTATATTATATAATATTTCATTCGACTCGAGGGCGCCCTCCAGCTTGCGGCGGCGCGTATCTATCAAAGCCTTCACAGTCAATCCTCGCCTTGGCTTGCGCCGCTCTCCTCTCGCGCACGAGCCTTAATTTCTCCATTTCTTCCGCGAGCTGCTTCGCAGATTTTGGCGGCGGCGCCTCGTCTACTGCTTTCGCTTTCGGCTTCGCTTTCGGCTTTAAATATTCATCCTCAAAAGAGGAGGAAGACGAGGAATCGTCCTCCTCATCCGAGGACTCTTCCTCTTCTTCCTTTTGAACTCCAATCCCTGCGAATCGATCAAAATCCTTCACCATGACAATCTTCTCACCATCGTCATCTTTTTCTTCTTTTTCTTCTTCCTCCTCGTCTCCGGATGATGAGTCTTCTTCATCGTCATCATCATCGCTCGTTTCTTCGTCTTCGCCTCTTCTTTTTCTCGCTTGTTGTGCTCTCCAATCCTCCTCTTGCTCTTGTTGCGCGGCGTATCCTCTGCCACGGCCTCTGCCACGTCCACCTTTCGGTTTAAATCCTCGTCCCATCGCGTTATTAATAAATCCTTTTGATTATTATTATGATATGATGATGGCGTTATTCTGAAGGCGTTATTTATTCTTTCGTTCTTTTTGGTTCTGTTCTTGTGAGCGAAAAAAGCGAAAACTCTTGTTCTTTGTTCTCCTTCTTCTTCACATCTTCATCTCCTTCTTAATAAGAAGCGCACACTCAGAGAGCGTCAAATTTTTTAAAGGAACACACACACACACACAAACGAGAGGGAGAGGGAGCAAATCCTCCTCGCTTGGCGTCTTCTTCATCTTCGTACTTCCCGCCCTTGGAGGAGAGAGAGAGAGGGAGAAGAAAAGGAAGAGAGAGAGATTAAGTAAGACCGATCCTCCGCCGATTTTTACCAACACGCGGTAGAAAATATATAGAAAAAGAAACGAAACAAGGTACGTCCGTTTTTAGCGTGTACCATATCGCGCAACGCAGCGTGGTGTGTTTGTTTGTTAGTCTGTCTGCGTCTGTCTGTCGTCGTCGTCGTTACTTGTATCCTTTGCTGAATAAAGAGGGATAGGGGAGTGTTCGTCATGTGGATGAGAAAAGACAGAGAGAGAGGGAAGGAAAGAGAACAAAAATAACGAGAAGAAAAAAAGAGGCGTAAGGATGATATCACCACAAAACGCCAGTTCTGCTTCAGAGCTTTGCGATGAAGAACTTGGTGGATTACGCGTTGTTTTCATTAATGACGTCTGAACGCTCCTGGTTTCTCTCTTTTCGTTGGGAAAAATGTGTTATTCTTTCTCTTCTCTTCTCTTTCTTTCTTTCTTTCTTTCTTTTCTAACGTCGTCGTCGTCGTCGTCGTACTTTTCGTCCCATATCCTCTCACAGTGTCAGAGTACCTTGAACTCGTTCTTTTACGGGTAGTGAATGGTACCTTGGGTGAGTAGGAAGAGCAAACAGCCGATCGGACAGCTGGAAACGCGTTAGACATTCGTGATGCGCGCGGCATCCTTACCATCCGAACGATATTTTTTCGTTCGAAACCTACAACAAAAGACAACAACGCACATATTAATATGGATGATGACAGAAATATAATTAGATGACGAATCTGATCCTTCGTGAGTGTGGTTTTCACGCTCTGAAGGTTGCATTCGTGCAACACCTGATTGACAATCGAGGCATTTGTCTGACATATTTCATGATATTGTTGTCGTTGTTGGTTTCCTTGTGACTTCTTTCTCTAAACTTACGCACATTTGAAAACTTAAATCTAAAATACAGGCACGTTAGTTAAAATCGAGAGCGATGATCGCAAGAAGCTGTAACGCATGCTCGACATCGCGTGCAAAAGATACGAGAATCAATACTAAACCAAATTTTGTCTCTCGAAACAGTCAAAACCATCGGTCTTTGATAAAGACGCATTCTATCATCGACCCATCTTCTATGGGTACCGAGGAGACCAACCAAGCGATATCAGTCGTCGCAACCTCTATCCTATTCGGAGGTCTCGCTATCGTGCAAGGCTTAAAATCTGAACCAAAACCTTGTCCATCGTGTGCAACTTCGGGAGGCGAGGCGTGTATATTTTGCAATGCCACGGGAAGGAGAGAAACGCCGATTGAAATTACGAAGAAAGATCGACGCGACGACTCGGTGCTCGGTTTAACGCGACGGTCTCCGATGGAGTGCACCGGTTGCAAAGGAGCAGGTATGATTCTTTGCAAGACATGTAAAGGTTCAGGATACGTGTAAGTAGAAAATTATAGAAAAATATATTAGAGTCATCTTTGTAAAATATCAACACAATAGTAAGTTAGCGGCGCCAAACGTGAATTATTGTGACTTGCTGACTTTGTTTTCGCGTCTTCATTTGTTCTCCTCACTTCACATTTGGTTCGTTAGAACCACGCTTCTCTTTATTTTTACTCTTTTACAAGGGAAAACAATGCCACCGCGTCGTAAGAAAGCGCCAACCGCGGCATCTGCTGCTGCTAATGATGTGAAAGAAGTAGCACCATTATCTGCAGCAGTTGATGACGATAGAATGGATGCAGACAACAACAACACCACCAACAACAACGACAGCAAAAACGACGACGACGATTCGGAGGCTGGTGAAGATTTATCAGATTCGGAAGACGATTCGGACGATGATATGGATGAAGGTGATGATTCCGACGACGACGACGACGATAACGACATTGACGACACTTTGTTAGACGAAGTCATGGCTTTAGAAAATAAAGTAGAGGCGAGTAAAGGAAAGAATTACGGCGCGCACGCAAAGCTTTTACTCAAACTTCGTCAAGCAAATTTGAAGGAACGTTTAGAAGAGTCGAGAGTTGCGTTTGACCGAAAGTTCAACTTGAGCGAAGAGCAGTGGTTGAGTTGGTTGGACGATAAAACAAAAGAGTTGTATGAGTGCGCGTCTGGGAAAAAGAGAAAAGAAATGGAAGTGCGCGTTCAAGAGCTGTTTGAAAGAGCCACGGCCACGCTCCCAGCGAGCGTGCCGGTTTGGCTGAAATACTTGTCTTTTTCGGTGGCGAAAACGAGCGAAGATACGGAAGAGGACAGACGCCAATTTTACGAGAGAAGCTGTAAGATTGTAGCGAAGGACTACAAACGAGGCGACGCGTTTTGGCTCGCGTATAGAGCGTTCGAGTGCTCGCAAAATGATTCCTCGCAAAAGAAGAATCGCATTCATATGGTGTCGACGCGAGCGCTGGAGACGCCTTTGGAAAAGTTGGACGAGTTGAAAGAAAAAATAATAGCTGGAGTAGAAAATAGAGACGAGCTCGGCTCATACACGAAAGCGTACGAGGTTGGGCGTAAACGGAGAGATTTGAGGAAAGCGTTCGAGGACAAAATAGAAGAAACCGCAAGCAAAAATATCACCACACAAAAATCGGATCCAAAAGCGAATTTGCGCGCGTATCGCTCATACATTGCGATGGAGAAAACCTTGCACAAGAGAGAAAAGAACAAAGGCTTGAACGAGTCCATCCAATCACTATACGAGCGAGCACTACTGAAAAACCCGTACGTGGTGTTCTTATGGATAGAGTATGCAATGGAATTTTCTTCTTCTAAAATTGATATTTTGCATCGAGCACTCAGAGCGTGTCCGTCATCGTTCGAGCTCTTAATTGAACAGATTGACTCTTCTGCAGATGATAGCGATATACAAACGGTAAATGTTAGCGTGGTAACTGAAGCCTTTGCGAATGTCTTAGAAAAATCGAGCTTAAAAAGTTTCAAAGTGGCCAACGATGTCGCTCTCGCGTTTTTGCGAGCGAAATGGAAAGACAAAAAATCAGACGATACCAACAACTTGCTGAGCAACATGCACGCAATTTTAGTAGCACAATTTCCGAACAGAATACGCATCGACCCAGAGATGAAGTTAGCGAGATATTGGGCGCAACGCCACGCAAATCCAGAGACGGTTTGGAAATTTTTCCTCGTGGAAAATGAAAAGATCTATGGCGATTATCTCGAGGCGCACTTGCAGCGCGCCAGATATTTTGAATCGAGCGACCCACAACTGGCAAATCGAGCGTACGAATTTGCGTTCAGCAAGCGCAACAAACTCTCTCGAGCTGTGAAGGGTAGAGTGAAAGATGATACGAAATTGTTGATTACCCGGGACTTGTGCACTTCCTGGCGTAGTTTTCTGGAAACCTCTGAGGACTCCTTTCCGAGCTCGTACGAGAAGGTAAAATCTGAGCTACATTTGATTGATTTCGAAAAAGCGTGCGAACCTCCCGCCTCGGCTGAAGACATCAAGCGCATGCGCAGAGAAGGTCAGCTTGCGCGAAAACGCAACAACGAACAGGAAGACGGTGAATTCGCCGCCGCCGACGATGACAACAAGGACAACGCTACGGATGGTGAAAAGAATAAACGGACCAAGACACACGACGACTCGAAAAGCCACATTCCAACGTCATCTTTTGTTCCGCGATCAGAGAAACCACGGGAAGAAGTTATAAAAGAGCTATATCCCGACCGAGATCAGCAAACGGCTTTCGTTAAGAATGTTGATTTTAGCATAACGGAGGAGGAACTCGTCAAGTTTTTTGACATCAAGGAAGAAGGGACGGTGAAAGCGAGAGTGATAAAAGATCGGCACACCGGTCGATCCAAAGGTATCGCTTACGTGGATTTTGCGAGTGAACACGATTTACTCGCTGCAATCATGCGCGATGGTGAAGCGTTGAAAGGACGGGCGTTGAGTATTGCCAAATCTCGCCCGCCTCCCTCCTTTCCCGGTAGCGGTGGTAGAGGTGGTGGTAGAGGAAGAGGAAATGCGCCTCCTTCTTTGGCTGGTCGCGGTGGATTAGGCTTCGTACCGCGCGCGGTGAAGCAAAAGCCAAAGAAGGCGCTCGCTGATTTGTAACTCTGTGCTTGCATCCTATTTCTACTAAAAATCTAATTTTAAATACTAAGAGTCCCTACGGTGCCTCTAAATAGTTGTTAATTACTTCCAGTCCACATGGTTTCTTCGTTATCTTGGCCGTACCCTACATATCGAGGTCTTCGCGTTCCTTTTGGCGTGAAGTGCTTGAAATAGTTTGGCAACCCGCCTTCGATTATTTTCACTAAATCTCCACCGTATTCCTTCGACAGCGCTTCGAGAAATAAAGTTTCGTACTCATTTCCATTATCGTCTAACAGCACGATGATGTGCGTCTCCTCGGGTACTTTGCCTTTTACTTTCTTTACGCACTCTTCCACGTCTGGTTCGTCTACAAAGTCGCTCAAGCCTCCCTTGCGTATCGCCGCCGGAAAGCTTAATGCGCCCTTGCAAGTCTCGCGATTGAAATCCTTCACCGGCCTGGCGTCAATCGTAACCACTTTCTCTCCCTCCATCGCTTTTTCATACATAATTTGATAAGCTCTGTTAATGTTGATTGTTTTCCATGGTAATCCATCGTCAGTGTCGGTTTCTTCCGTGTCGATAAATTTAACAACTTGTTTGATGCTTAGCGTCGATTTTCCTTCCAACATTTTCTTTTTTGCCGCTTCGAATAACGCCTTTGCTTTCTCATCGTCAACAACTTTATCAGGTAACCGTTCCGGCGGCGGCGACGGTGGTGATACGTTAGTTATATCCTCTTCATTTACCCAGTTCGCTAAATATTCGCGAGATAATTGCAAATTGTTCACGTTTTGTTGTTCGTTTTGAACGTATCGCGCCGCCGATAAAAACGTCTCGTACGAAACCGTTCGTTCGCTCACTTTACTTTGAGAAGACGACTTATTTGCATCTAGTAACGCGCTCGTAAACGCCATCTCGTTCTCTACGCAAAAATCCAACACGAACGCGTCGATTGCACGATTTCTCACCGCTGAAAAAAAATCCAAAGGTTGGTTTGGAAAGTGAGAGACTAATTTTTCGGTATCTCGTTTGTCTAATCCATGTTGCGCGAAAATAGGCGTCATGATACCGATGATTTCCTCTCGCGACGGTTCCCAAAAGAATTTGTCCATTCGCCCATCTCTCGCTAAAGGTGCATAAAGTCGACTAAAATCGTTCCCAGTGACAATAATGGGTACTCTCGGAACGCTCGCGCGATTGCCTACGATGCTCGTATCTTCGTAAACGTTCGTGGGATTATCCGCGATGTTCATCAAAGTTCCTTGCACGATTTGATTGTTTACAGTTGAGGACGTCGTGTGCTTAAACCGACCGACGCCGGCATCGATATCATTAATAATCAAACACGTCGGCACGCCCGTTTCTCTCGTCATCTTTCCCGCCGCGAGGTACCGTCTTCTGAGAAGTTTTCCGGGCTCTCCCGCGGTGGCGTCCTCGAGCTCTCCCGCCGACGTGACTATCGGTAACACGCCCAACTTTGCGCACGCTAACTCTACGTTAAAGCTTTTGCCGCACCCTTTACCACCCCATATGCCTAACACGAGAGGAGACACTATCGTCCTTTTTTTCATAAATGTTTTCGCTTGATAATGCATAAAAAATGCATAATAGTTTTTGGTTAAAAACGTCCCTATCCTTTCTAAAAGTCGTTCAGGAACCGTAAAATCGTCCGCGTTTATCGATTTCATCTCTTTAAACTCGTTCACTCGCATCTCTCCGGTGGCGATATCCGCGTCCACGGAATTCATGAACAGTTCCTCCGTCACTCCAGACTTTTGAGAGTAGATGAAATCTTGCCCTCCCAGAGCGTCTCCTCTCGACGAGCGTTCGTCGTTATTCGACGACGTTGCTTTTGGTATTCGCACAGAAGAAGAAGAAGAAGAAGAAGAAGACATCAACAATAAGTCATCGTGAGTTGTTTTAGATACGCCTTTTTTGGTGGGAGGAGTGCTTCTTCTTCTTCTTCTTCTTCGAGACGCCGCCGCCGCAGAGGAGGAGAAGGAGGAAGGAGAAGAAGGGAAACAAGAGCAACAACAATTCATTATTCGCGTGCGACTTGGCTTCCGTCCGTCCGTTCGTCCGTCCGTCCGTGTGTGTGTGTGTGTTCTCCTTGTCTTTGAAGGAGGAGTGCTGTCTTTCTCCTTTTTTTTGGAACTTTGAGACAAAAAAAACAAGATAACTCACATCGACTGCGTCGTCATTATTATTGCTTAATATATTCACACGAGGCAATCAATCAATCAATCAGTTCGATTCATTTTACACACACACTCTCTCTCTCAAACAAAGCTACTGATAATCATGTTTGCCTCTGCGACAACGACGACGATGCGGGGTGCATCGACCTCCTCCTCCTCGTCGTCTTCCAGAATTCGTCGAAGTCATCGTCATCGGCAAAATACTAGACGAACTTCGAGGGTGGTGATTCATAGCGCTTTGTATACGGGAACACCGGCGGATTTCAAGGAAAAAGGGGATCAAATTTCATTCGACTCTTGGGACCCGCTCGGGTTATTATCGGCATCATCTCATTCTGCTTTTGACGAGCGCGCGCAAGATTCCCTCTTTGGGTTTGGTGGTATGATGAGAACGAAGAGCAATAAAAAGAGCAGCAGCAAAAACAACAAAAACAGCAAGAAGACGGAAAACACGAGTAGCAACAAGCGAACGACCAGTAGCAGACAATCGACGAAAACGTCCGCGTTTGGGACGTCCAGCGGTGGTGACGACGACGGGAACTTCGGGGACTTCTTCTCTGGAGATCTTCCGCAAAAAGTCGCGACTATCCTTGCGTTGCTCGTCGTCTCTAGAATTGGCGCGTACATTCCAATCAGTGGTGTCGATAGAACGGCGTTTGCAGAGTCACTTTCGAACACTGGGGGTGTGATGAGTTACGTGGATACGTTAACCGGCGGGTCTATTTCTAAGCTTGGTATTTTCTCGCTCGGTATCGTGCCGTTCATCAACTCGAGTATTATCTTTCAGTTGCTTTCGTCTGTATTTCCAGAGTTGCAAAAGCTCCAAAAGGAAGAGGGTGAATCTGGGCGACGTCAGTTTATGCAGTATCAACGGTACGTATTATTATTGGAATACTCTTTCGCACGAATTCTTTTCGATCTCCGTTAAAGTGTGTAGTAATCTGTAGTTTTTCGCGATGATGTGACCTTTTAGGTCTCGTTCGATTGAGCGTCACCGGCGCATGAAAAGAATAACGGAATTGAGCGAACACTACTGCTATACGAAGAGGCTAAAGAGAAACGAGAATGCAATTCGATGCGCTTCTTTCGTTTTTTCGTACCAATCTATGTAAACGCACGCTCACCCGTATATTTCTCTTCTTATAAAAAATAGATATGGGGCGCTCGCATTCGCGTTGATCCAAGCCGTAGGCCAGTGCTTGTACGTCCGACCGTACGTGGACGATTTCTCCGTCACGTGGTTAGCTGAATCAACCGCAGTTCTAACAGCTGGTGCAATGATTCTAATGTATATCGGTGAAGTTTTGAACGAGTTGAAGTTGGGTAACGGGACGTCACTTTTGATTTTCGCCAATATCGTCTCGTCGTTGCCTTCCTCGATTGGTCAAACGGTTGAACAAAGTAAAACGGATGGGAACGGAGCATTTACCTTAGCCGTGTTCTTCGGTGCATTCTTACTTTCGACGCTCGGCGTGGTGTACGTTCAAGAAGCCGAGCGTAAAATTCCCATGCAATACTCGACAAAGTTCAACTCGCAAGGCGCTGGATTATCGAAATCGTCGTACTTGCCGTTCAAAGTGAATTCCGCTGGTGTCATGCCGATTATTTTTAGTTCTTCGTTGATGGCGTTACCGGCAACATTGGCGAGATTTACTGATAATGGTGCCGTTACATCTGTAGCGAAGTTTATTTATCCTGGAGGTGCTGGGTACATACCCGTGAACGTAGCTTTGATCTGTTTCTTCAACTATTTCTACACGTTTTTACAGCTCGATCCGAAGGATGTCGCGGAACAGTTGAAGAGACAAGGTGCGTCCATCCCGGGTGTTCGACCGGGTAAAAACACGAGAGAGTACATTACGAGAGTGTTAGAGAGGCTATCCTTGCTTGGTTCTCTCTTTTTAGGTTTCCTTGCGTTGACACCGGGCGGAGTCGAGAAACTCACCGGGTTGCAAACCTTCAGAGGTTTCGCCGGGACGAGTTTGTTGATTCTCGTCGGCGTGGCCACTGACTGCGCCAGGAAGGTAAAGTCAGAGCTCGTGATGCAAAAATACTCAACCTCGATTGAAGACTTTTATAAGAAATAATAATAGTGTTGTTTAACACTCGATGATGAATACGTGGATCTAAAATAATAAATAATCTGTGCTACACTGTACCTAAGGTATTATTTACGTCCTCCAAAACGTCCTCCGAAGCGTCCACCACCTCTTCCACCTCCACCTCTTCCACCTCCACCTCGGCCTCCACCAAATCTCCCACCAACGCCCGGCGAGTGACTGCCTCCGCCTCTGCCGCCGTATCCTCGGCCACCTCCTCCTCTACCTCCGCCCCCGCCTCCACCGCCGCTTCCAAATCCTTGAGGACGTTGACTCAGTTCAGGAAGCTCTTCGCACACTTCGATGGTAATCGCGCTTCTCCCGCTAGAATTCTCACTCAACCCGCAATACTTATCCGCCAACTTTGCTGGGACGTCAAAAACGGCTTTTAAATTGTCCTGAGATAACGTCAAACGATTGATTTGAACTTCATTCTCCGGTAATCTCTGTTTCAAAAAATTCCACACATACGTTGGCGTTCGGATTTCGGTGCCGCCGGCGGATAAAATCAACGTCGTGCTCCCCGCCGTCGAGGTTAAAAGCGAGCGTTGTCGTAACTCACCGTGTCCACACGCATGTGCTAATGCCATCGCAAGAACTTCAACCGCGTCTCTGCCTTCGTCGTGGTCATCGCCTTCCTCTAACAAATCTCTCGCCGCTTGCATGAAGAGCTTCGCCGCGCCTTTGTGCACAGCTCGAACTTTTTCGCAGACAATTTTTGCCGCTGCTTTCGCCATCTCCGCCGGTTGCGGCGGTCCGATTCGCACGAATCGGAAGCCACCTTTTCGCTCGATGTTCGGAATAGCCCACTCGCTTCTCGGCGTGAGCAGTGTCACGCAGATTCCAGTCGCTCCAGCGCGTCCGGTTCGTCCCGAGCGATGAATGTACGTTTCTGGATCTTTCGGAGGTTCGCACTGAATGACAAGCTCGACTCCGGAAATATCCAAACCTCTCGCCGCAACGTCCGTGGCAACTAAAACCTGGAATTTGTTATCACGAAAGCCTTGCAAAACAACTTCTCTGTTGTTTTGCGCGATGTCGCCGTGTAAAGCCTTGGCGCCTTTTTCCAAACTCGATTGCAGAGCGTCGCACAGTTCCGTGCAATCTCTCTTCGTGTCGCAGAATAAAATACATCTCCCTCCAGTCGGCGCTTTTGCGCGAATTAAATCTGGAATCAATGACACACGCTCTTGCCACTGACATGGCAACAACAAGTGTTGCACTTGACCGCTCGCTTTTTGTTTTTCGTTGCCGACTAAATCGATCGTCGCGTAATCTTTCTTCAAGAACCGTTTGGCAATATCCTTCACCCACGGAGGCAAAGTCGCCGAAAACAATAAGGTTTGAATATCTCCAGAAACTTTCAAAATTGTTTCCACGTCGTCGACAAAACCCATATTCAACATCTCGTCCGCTTCGTCCAACACTCGAAACTTCAAATTGTCAAACTTCAAATTTTTCCTATCCAAATGGTCCTTCACTCTTCCCGGCGTGCCGACGATAATGTCGCACCCGCTTCGTAAACCTTGCTCTTGATCTCTGTACGGCGCACCACCGTACACGCACACGGTTTTCAAATTAAACGCTTGTCCGACCCAATCAAAATCTGCGCCGACTTGTTTCGCAAGCTCTCTCGTCGGGCACAAAACGCACACCACCGGCCGTCGTCCTTGTAACCTCCTTCCGCTCGCCGGCGTCGGGTCGGATTTGTTAATCTGTTCCACGATAGGCAACACGAACGCCAAGGTTTTCCCGCATCCAGTTCTCGCTCTTCCAACGATATCTTTCCCACTCAGCGCCGTGTCTAAAGTTTGCGCCTGTATCGCGAACAACGCGTCGATACCTTTTTTCTGAAGAGCGCTGACAACCTCCGGGGAGATGCTGAAATTCTCCAACGCCAAAGGATTTGGCGTTCGCGCGTCCATTCGATTCGGAATCTCGTCCGAGTTGTACCCACCTCCGTCGTCGTCGCCGTCGGAGTTTTGCCCATCCATCATGGTCAACGCTTTTATCTTTGTCGGTCTCTTTTCGTCGTCATCGTCTTCCTTCTCTCTCTCTTTCCGTTTCTCTTTTTTACCAGAGGAGGCGCTTTCTTTCTTCTTGTCCTTTTTGGAGGATTTGTCTTTTTTCGAACTCTTACCCATTGTTACTTACTCTATTCAATGATGACGAAGGACAAGAAGAACAGCTTTTCAACGATTATTATGGTGGTGTTGGAGTTTAGAATTTCTCTTTTCTCGTTTTCGCGCGCGCGTGTGTGGTGTGCGTATATAATAAGAAAGAGAGGAAGGTAGAAATTTATGATGATGGCGGCGTGTGCTTTTTGCCTTTTTTTGTGTGGCTTGTACACTTTCATTCGACTTTTTCATCTATCTCGCGGCTGAAAAAAACTAAAACTACAGGTTTACATACCTCCTAGTAGGTACTATTACTTTCTTTGACTTTAACTTCGAATCGTGAGACGGTTCCTGCGATATCGTTCGTTTCAAAGAAGATGCCATGACAAACGTCGCTCATGAAATCGTTTCCCGAGGAAGCGACGAGTGTATTTTTTATTCTCGAAGTGAAAGCGTCGTTGCCGTGCTCCTTAACGGATTCGTGGATGTGCCCGTGTAAAGTAATATCGGGCATTCTCTCTGCTATGAAATTTCTCAATGCTTTTGAACCAACTCTCTCGTTTCTGTGAGTTAAATCACCAATTGTATCAAACGGAGGACCGTGATTGACCCACACTTTCGTCAAACAAGAAGAATTTTCTAACGGAGCCATTTTTGGTTGCAAAGCCGCTAATGTTTTTGCAATCGTCGGTCTCGTACACGCATCGTTCACCCCCGCATATCTCTCCACTTCGTATTCTTCTCGTTCTTCGTTATATCGTGATATAAACCCGGCTCTTTGATTCTTCTCGGGAACGTTTTCTGCGTCTACATCTTTTCTCTCCCAATCCTTTTTTCGGTGATTCGAGGCGACGACGAGAGCGGTGAACACGAACTCCACGCACTCGTCTTCCACGAACACGTCGCCCAATCCAGAACACACTTTTACCGAATCATTTTCTAACGGAATAGAAAACTTTTGTTTCAGAACGGCTTCGTTTACTTGCCAATCGCTGTTACCGAGAACAATGAACAATTTTCTCTTCCTTTTTTGCTTCTCCTCCTCCCCTTGCTGAGGAAAATATTTCTCAACCAACTCGCAAAACTGTTCTTGAAACCATCTCTTTTGCTTCATCATCTCTCCGTGATGATATTCCACCGTCTCTTTGTCTCCTGCACTTTCGCCTCGAGGACCTATATCGCCTCCTAAAATGATATAATCGCCGTCCAGGTCGTTCACAGAGTAGTGAATAAACGCGCGGAGCATATTTAAGTTTCCGTGGAAATCCGATGAGAAAACGACTCTTCTGTTTTTATTCCTCTTCATCTTCACGGCATACTTTTGTATTCGATGCGTTTGGCGGTAATACGTCTCGTCCAGAACACACACACGAATACGACGACGACGAGTGGTGGTATTTTAAAAAACGCGTTAAACCGGATCTCTCTCTCGTTCTGTTACTGATAATAAATACTTCATCATCGTCATCAACATTCATAATACATAATAACGAACTTTTATAGGGGATGACTTTTTAGTTTTTTTATCTTTTTTCCGCAATTTCTTCACTTCTTACTCACTCGATTGTTGACTACATACACGCTAGCTATACTCGTACTAAAAAAGAATAATGTTTCATCGAACGCAGTCGATCGACGACATCGGTCTCTCCCGCATATTACAAACCGACAAATCGAACACGATTTCGTCGTTAACGAAAGTCATTTGCACGATCGGTGTGAAATCGCGAACGGTGGAGGAGTTATCGAAACTCTTAGAAGCTGGGATGTCCGTCGCGCGATTTGATTTCAGTTGGGGATCGCACAAATATCACACGGAAACGCTGATGAATCTGCGACAAGCGATGAAGAATACGAAAATTTTATGCGCGACGATGTTGGACACGTTCGGGAGTGAAGTGGCTGTTCGGTTAGCCGCGGAGGACGTGTCTTCCTTCGATAAAGACGCCCCGAAAACGCCATTGGAAATGAAGAAAGGCAATAAAGTCGTGCTGTCGGTGTGCAACGATCGAGAAGATCAGAAGAAGATGGTGGCCACGTCGGAGTTTTTTCCGGTGGTGAACTGCGATTCGTTGTGCGAAATAGTTGCGGTCGGCGACTCAATTTTCATCGGGCAGTATTTGTTTACCGGGTCAGAAACGTCGTCGGTTTATTTAACCGTCGAAAGTATTGATTTGGAAAACAAAGAGATCGTGTGCACGTGCAATAACGACGCGTTAATGCGAGGGGTTTTGTTAACCGTACAAATATCAAACGTCGGCGAGAAGTTGCCGACGATAAGCCGACACGACGAAAACGACATCGTCAATTGGGGGGTGAAGAATAACGTCGATTTCATTTCCTTATCGTTCACGGACAGCGCCGAGGATGTTAGAAAATGTAGACAAATATTAGACGAACACAAATCGTTTCACACGAAGATTTGCGCCAAAATTGAACGCGCTTCGGCGTTGAAAAACATCGACGAGATCATTCAAGAAGCGGACGGAGTGATTATTTCGAGAGGGAACTTAGGAACCGAATTGCCTGCTGAAAAAGTGTTTATCTTACAGAAGATGATATTAGCGCGGTGTAACTACGCTGGAAAACACGCCATCGTCGCTCGATTGGTGGACACGATGGCAGAAGCGCCGAGACCGACGCGAGCGGAAGCGACGGATGTCGCCAACGCCGTTTTAGACGGCGCGGACGCGTTGCTTTTAGGCGCCGAAACGCTCCGAGGTAACTTTGCCTCGGAAACAGTTGCCATGGTTCGTAAGATATGTCGCGAAGCCGAGCGCTTTTACGACCACGAATCGTTTTACAACGCGCAGATTTCGCAACGAAAAATTGAAGCTGGAGAAGTGTCGCAACCCGAAGCGTTGGCGTCCTCGGCGGTTCGTGCGGGAACCAAAGTCGGTGCAAAACTGATTGTCGTGTTTACGCGAACCGGGGAAACCGCGCGAATGGTGTCCAAATATCGTGCGCCAATGCCGGTAGTCTCCTTAGTCATTCCTCATTTGCGTCAAGACTCTATTCGATGGGTGTTAGAAGGCGAATCCGACGCGCGAGGCGCTTTACTCGCCCGAGGTATCGTCCCGATGTTAGCCAACCCGCAAAACTCCGAAGCGAATTCGCTTTTACAAATGGTGTTTGATTTTGCAAAGAAGAAAGCGGGATTAGTCATAGGCGATCGCGTGGTTATCATTCAAAAGTTGAGCGGAACGGCTATTGTAAAAGTTCAAGAGTTGACGTGATGAAAAGGCAGACCTCGTTGGTTCTTTACCTTTGGTTCTTTACTGTGTTGTTGTAACATAAATAAATTCAAATACACGCTTACGCAGTACGTACATTACTATTTCACTGCTGGTGCTTCTGGTGCTGGTGCTTCTGGTGCTACTCCTACGACTACTCTTGTTGGTTCTGACTCTACATTGTTGTTGTTTGTTTTGTTGTTTTTCCTCTTCTTGTTGTTACTGTTGCGTTTCCTTTTATTATTATTGTTGTTGTTGTTGTTGTTGCTCTGTCCGTTCTTGTTCTTGCTACTAATCAGCGTTCGTTTCCTCTTCGATCGGTCTAAAACCTCCGTCGCTTCCTCCAAAAAGCGAAAGTCCGAAGTCACGTGTTTATCTTCCATCTCTTTCAAGTTCACAAACTGAAAGCGGTCTCGTTTCCCATCGCAGTTGAACTTTTCTTTGTGTTTGTTGATGCACTTTAACGAACACGAGATGAGGAGACATTTCGGACAGCGATATTTTCCTTCACCAACTGTTGTTGTTGTTGTTTCCTCTTCTTCACACATTCGACAGTTTCCCATTTTAGTATTGTTGCTATTAATGATCGTCGTCGCGCTTTTCCCCATCGTCGTCTCTTCTTCTTCTTCTTCTTCTTCTTCTTCTCGTTCCTTGTCCTCCTCCTCCATTATTATTTCCGCTTCTTCGAAAAACGCGTTAAACTCGTATTAAAGAGTATTCTTTGATATGCCGTTTTTTAGAGGGACCTTCAGTTTTCTCGCCACAAAAAAGAAGACAAAGAAGAAGACAAAGAAGAAAAATTACACATAAATACTACTAATGTCTGCCGCCACCGCGTCCAACGCCGCCGCCGTCGCCGCATCATCTTCCGAGGGATCTCTGTTAGCAGTCATTGGAGACGAGGATACCGTCACCGGGTTTCTCCTCGCCGGGATAGGAAACTTGGACGCGAGACGAAAATCAAACTTTCTGATTGTAAAACCAGACACCTCGAGACGAGAGATGGAAGATGCGTTCAAGGATTTTACGACGAGAGAAGACGTGGCGGTGGTATTAATCGCACAATTTGTGGCCAACGAGATTAGATATATAGTGAACGAGTACGCTGAACCGATTCCAGCGGTGTTGGAGATTCCATCGCCGGATCATCCGTACGATCCTTCGGCGGACTCCATTTTAAATCGAGTGAAGCACCTTTTGGGAGCTGGAAATGATGGACTTTGATTAGAAAAAGAAGAGTTTGTCGTATTGTGAGAGGAAGAAGAGCACCAGAGAGAGAGAGAGAAAGAGAGAGAGAGAGTAAGAGAGTGAAAACGAATCTCGCAGCTCGCATGCGTAGTTGGTAGCCCTTAACAAATGCACATTAGCACGTAGTGTAAAGTAGTAGAATTTTTGCACGCAAGAGATACCCTAAACACCCGAAAGCTCGTTTTTTCTCCTCTTATTCCTCTCGAGTGAGTTTGCGTTTATCCGATTACTGCTCTCTCAATCATCAGAAAACGACTCGCGTTCATCACGACACGAATTTGTCCAATCTCTTTTAAGACACAAACTACATTAAGTAAATCTCATCTAAAATGTCTGCCTTCTCCTTACAATCATCCGCGTTCGTTGGCGCCAAGGTTTCCGCGAAATCTTCCGCGCGCAACCAAGTGAAATCCAGAGCGTCGTTACGCGTGAACGCCAAGGCTGACGGACCAGTCATCATCGGCTTAGCCGCGGATTCTGGATGCGGTAAGTGATAGTAATATTCTTTTACGTGAATTCGCAGAGGAATGCGAGATTCATCGTTCGCATCTGGTCGCACTTTCCGCGGATATATTCTCTTTTTATCTCATTAAATCTCTCAAATCGAGAGTATTGAAAGATTAGAGACAGATGATTGTCGATGGAGGGGAAGATATCAAACAAATTTTTGCTCACGCACCTCTCTCTTTATCTTTAAATAATCAAACAGGTAAATCCACGTTCATGAGAAGAATGACTTCTTTGTTCGGCGGTAAGGCTTCCCCGCCTGAGGGGGGCAACCCGGATTCCAACACTTTGATCTCGGACACCACCACCGTCTTGTGCTTGGATGACTACCACTTGAACGACCGTCAAGGCCGTAAGGAATCTGGCTTGACCGCGCTCAACTTGAAAGAGCAAAACTTTGACTTGATGCACGAACAAGTCAAAGCCTTGAAGGAAGGCAAAACGGTCCAAAAGCCGATCTACAACCACGTGACTGGCGTTTTTGACCCGGCTGAAGAGATTGTCTCCCCGAAAGTTTTGATTTTGGAAGGCTTGCACCCGTTCGCCGACGACCGCGTCAGAAACTTCTACGATTTCAAAATCTACTTAGACATCTCCGACGACGTCAAGTTCGCGTGGAAGATCCAAAGAGACATGGCCGAACGTGGTCACTCCTTGGAGTCCATCAAGGCGTCCATTGAAGCCCGTAAACCGGATTTCGATGCCTTTGTTGACCCGCAAAAGAAGTTCGCGGATGTCGTCATCCAAGTCTTGCCAACGCAATTGATCCCGGATGACAACGAAGGTAAAATCTTGAGAGTGCGCATGATCATGAAGGAAGGCGTCAAGTTCTTTGACACCCCGTACTTGTTCGACGAAGGTTCCACGATCTCTTGGATCCCGTGCGGCCGCAAGTTGACGTGCTCGTACCCGGGCATCAAGTTCTTCTACGGCCCGGACACTTTCTACGGAGAAGAAGTCTCCGTCTTAGAGATGGACGGTCAATTTGACAAGTTGGAGGAGTTGATCTACGTCGAATCCTTGTTGTCCAACACTTCCACCAAGTTCTACGGTGAATTGACGCAACAAATGTTGAAATACCAAAACGGCCCGGGCTCCAACAACGGTACCGGTTTCTTCCAAACTTTGGTTGGCTTGAAGGTGAGAGAGCTCTACGAGAAGATTTCGGAGACGGAAGTTGTCGCGAAGTAAACTTGTTGATGTATAATCGATGAAAGAACAAATTCAAACCGCAGCTATAAAATTAAGAGTAAGAGTAAAAGGGGGGGGTGTGTGACATATATAAAAACAGAGGATTTTTGATATATAACAACGTAAGCATAAAAATATAAATCAACACAATTTTGTCGTTCTTCGTCGTCCTTCTTATTATTCTAATGTACACGCTTTGATTCGCTTTTGATTATACTCGCGCGTGCGCGCGTGCTCTCTCTTGTTGGCATTGGTTTTCTGAAGAAAATTCTTTTTTGTCTCTTACGCCACAGTTTCCGCCCACTTCACGAACGCGTTGTTACTGTCCGTAGGATTATCGTCTTGCGGGCAATGACCAGCCGGCACGGGAGAATAAGTCGCGCTCGGTTTAATCTCCATGATTCTTTCTGCTTTCGTCGGCGTCATCCACGGATCGTTTTCTCCCCACAACAACATAACCGGCGCGTTCAAGTTTTCTAATAAATCCCTCGGTTTCACTTGCGTTCGAGAACCGGCCAACGAGATAGCGTAAAACGTTTCTCTCGCTTCCGGATCTTCTGCAGCCATCGCAATGCTTCGAACCAAATCCTCGTCCACATCATTATCGTATACTTGATTCAAAATCGTTTTGATGCGAATCTTAGTGAAATAAAAGATACCATACGCGGCTAGCTTCCCAAACGCTACCCGCAGTTTGCCTTGCAACGTGTTGTTTTCCTCGGCCTCTTCCATTTCTTGCGCCGTTCCTACGGCCTTTTGTGCCATTGTTTTCTTTTCTGGGCCCGGCGCCGCGTTCGGCTCGAAATTTCCCGCCGCGTTGACCAAGCACAGACCTTTAGTCCTCTCCGGTGCCCCTTTCGATGCCGCGTACAACGCCGCCAACGCGCCGATGGAGTTCCCGGCGATGAACGCTTTGTCTGTCTCCGTCGCTTTCGCAATCGTTCGCACGAAATCAGACACTTGTTCGCCCCAATATTCCATGCAATACTGCTCTTCGCTCGCTTTTGAGGACCATCCGTACCCGAGCATGCACAACGCGTACACTCGATAGCCTTTCTTCGCTAAATACGGGATCTGGTATCTCCAGTGGTAAGAGTGCGCTCCAAATCCGTGGACTAAAACGACAATCGGTCCCGTGTTCTCCTTCCCGGCGCTGATGTAGTTGCAATCGAATTTATCTTGGTACTTGTACGTTTCCCATCCATTTTTTTGTAACTTGACGCGTTCGATGCCTTTATCATCCAGTTCTAACGGTGGCATATCGGAGATATTTTCACTCGCGATTAGTTGCTCCTCAGACGACGTCGATGACGACAAACGAATGTTGTTGGTGTTCACTTTCTTCGCGGCGTTGCGAAGATTCTTCTTACGCGTGACGATTGAGGCAGACGAGGAGGAGGAAGACAGACGTGTTCTCGACGATATTTTCGCGCTGTTTGTGCTACTGGCAATCATCGTATTTGTTTCTTCTCCTTCTTCTTCTCGTTTGTTGTTGTGTGGAAGAGCGTCTGAGAGTTCGTAAAAATCTTCCTCCTCTTCCATGTCTTCCTCTCGTTTTGGTCGAACGAAAAAAAGCTCCTCTTCTTTTGCTGGTGTCGTCGTTTTTGTCGTCGTCGTGTATATCTTCTTCTTCTCCACGAAATAGCGCTTGGTTTTCACGCTCGTTCGAGGAAACAAAGCGTCGACGACGGCGATGACTCTCGTCGCGAACGACATCACTATTCTGTGCTGTTGTTTTTGTTTAACGTTTGCGCAGTAGGAGTGGAAAAGGCGTTCACTTAAATATGTGTAAGGCGGTCAAACTTTTTTTTTTGGTGCGTTTTTGGTCTGTGTATTTTTTTTTGTCGTTTTGACAAGAAAACGAGGTTTTTCATTTCGCACAAACTTCACTCACAAAGCGAATAATTTGTTAGAGACAAAACGCACAACACACACACACAAACACACACTCAACAACAACAACAACAATGACTACTATGGTGCAATCCAGAGTATCCACGCATTACGCGTCCACTTCGTCGTCGTCATCTTCTCGTCGCGCTCCTTGTCCTCCTGCGTCGTCGAAATTATTCGCGTTTCGTCATCAACAACCTTCTTCTTTCCACCAAACTCGTCGCAATACTAAGCAACAACAACAAAAAAGAAGCGGATCATTATCAGTGGTAGTAAAAGCTGGATTAGTGGAGAAAATGAACGCCGAACAGTTGGAAGTGGCCATGGCGGACAGGTCGACACCGCTTGTGATTGATTTTTACGCCACGTGGTGCGGTCCGTGCGTGTTGATGTCCGCAGAGTTGGAAAAAGTGAAGGAACAACTCGGCGAGGCGGTGCGATGCATCAAAGTGGACACGGACGAGGAGACAGAGTTAGCGACGCAACTTGGCATTGAAGGTTTACCCACGATAGTCTTCGTTTCGAAAGATGCGGCGTCGCCGGCGTTGAGAACAGAAGGGATGATACCGGCGGAGACGGTTATTTCCATCATCGAAAACCAGCTGCAAGGTTAAAAATAAAACAAAACAAAAAGGTAGCTTTTAAACGAGAAGCCTCATTTGCTGTTTGCAATAATGAACAATAATAATAATAATAATAATAATACATCTATCTTCAGCTATTTCTATTGCGCGTGTGGGTGTGCACATCTTACCACCCGTACTTTGATTTTGCCATCGTTCGGTGGCGCATGCCTTGTTGTTGCGCTAGTTTCAATTCCGCCTGTCTCGCGTCGTGCACTAACGAAGTCACTTGATTCTTCGCTCGAGCCGTTCCGGAAACCTTCCCTAACGAGCCACCCATATCGTTCGTGTTTTGAATTGCGCGCTCGTTCGCCAATAACGGATTATACGAGCCTCGTATGTCGTCTTGGGTGATTTCAACCATCTTGTTGGACTTTGTGAGCATATCTTCTAAACTCATGTTGTTGTTCTCAACTTTAGTTGTCGCCTGCTCGTTTCCTCCCGTCGATGGATGTTGTTGTTGTTGCATAGAATCGATCAATTTTTGATGAATATAGTTCCCATCGTCGTCTACTTCGTATAACTGCGAGGGATGAATCGTCGGAATTGCTGCTACTGTTGTTGTTGTTGTTGTTTCGTTTTGTTCTCGGTCTTGCGTTTTTACCGCGGCGGCTCTTTTCGTCGTCGTTCCACCGGGCAAGTCTATGCGAGTTCCTCCTCCTCCTCCTCCAAATCCACCTCCAAATGCTCCACCGTCGTGAAAATCGCCTCCAATACCGAGCGTTCCCGCATCCACTGCTACTGCTGGTTTTGGTAGGAACATGCCTAGACCAGACCCGCCCCCGTTTCTCTTCGCATTTGCTAAAACGTCTCTTCTTTTCCTCTCTTCTTCGTCGTCTTCTTCCTCCAGCAATTCGTCGTCGTCGTCCTTCTCCTCGTCAGCCTCGTCGTCACCTCTTCCTTCTCTTCTTCTTCCTTTACTCTTCATCAGTAACTTCTTCTGCTGCTTGTTCAAAAATCTTTTTCTCGCGACAGACTTTCTCTTTTCTTCCTCTTCCAAAGGTGGCGGTAAACGCGTTTCGAAAAGCACCGGCGCGTTTTCGATTTCTTCTTTGTCTTCTTCTTCTTCTCGCGGACGTTTCTTGTTCAAGGTTGCGCCGCCGCTTTGCACCACGCGCACCTCTTCTTCAGTAGTTTCCTTCTTCTTCTTTTCGTTCTTCTCGACGACTTTTACGTCGTCGTCTTCCGAGGAAGAGCCGTACGCGTCGTCCAGACCGAAAGACATTATTATTATTGAGATTGAGGAAATGAAGTGGAGAGAGAAAAGAGCTTTTTGCCTTTTTTTGGAGGGGATGCCTTCTGCTATACCCTAATCCGGAGAGCTTTTCTCTTTTTTGCCTTCCGCTGTGAGCTGTTGGGGGCCAAAAAAGGCCGTCGTCGTCTCTTTCTTTGCGGAGAAACGAGGAGAGGCCAAACGTCGCCTCGAAAACGAAAAGCCACAGAAGACAGAGAAGAGGTTGGTCGTGTGCCCAAAAGTAGTATATCCGTCGTCCGCCGGGAAGGAAGAGTAGTGTTGTTATACCACCATGAGTGCGGCAATCGAGAGCTTCGATAACCCGGCGATTCTCTCTTCGTTGGTAATCAACGCACCAATTTATATCGATTGTCGAACGTCCGTGTGCCCGGAGAAACCAATCGGGAAAGATGTCTTGAGCGCTTTATTAAAAGAAAGGAATAATAATGATGGTTCCACAGGAGGAGGAGGAGAAACCGATGAAACATCTTCGCAGCAACAACAAAACGGGGCCGACGATTCATTCGAAGAAGGTGGTGGAGAAAAAGGATTGGTTTTCTTGCGAGGTACGGTTGTAAAGAACGATCAACAAGGGGAGTGCATGGATGTAAACGCGTTCGTTTCCGACGGCGAAACGACTTTGCTAAAAGGCGTGTCGTATAAGAGAATTTTCGCAGGTAATCCAGCCAACTTGATTGAGTCGCTTTCGGACGTCGCGAGATTGACCAACTTGAATCCACCATCGATCGTTCATTTCTTAGAGGACCGGTTCATGAGAAACACCAAGAAAAGTAAGAATTCGTCGTTGAGAGAAATCTACTCTAAGGCTGGACCTATTCTTATCGCGTTGAATCCGTGCGAGCCGTTGCCGAGTAAATACGACCGGGAAGTGATGAACTTTTACTCGCCGAGGAACGCGGCGAGCGGAGTGAAAGCGACGGCATCCTCGACGACGACTGGCGCGGAAGGGGAAGCAACTTCGTCTTCATCTGTAAAGGATCTACCTCCACATTGTTTCCAAGTCGCCTCGAACGCGTTCGAACAGATGATGGAGAATCAATTGGACCAAGCGATTGTGATTTCGGGAGAATCCGGGTCTGGGAAAACGGAAACAACCAAGTTTATCATGAAGTTTTTAGCCGCAACGACATCTCACGATAGCAGCAGCAACGGCGAAGAGAAGCACAACATCGATATGTTTAACGCAGTTTCGAGAGATTTGTTAATGACAAATCCGATTTTAGAGGCGTTTGGGAACGCAAAAACGGCGAGAAACTTGAACTCTTCGCGATTTGGTAAATTGATCGACATCAAGTTTGATAAAAAGTCCAACGGAAAGTTAGCGCAGGCGATGATCGAGACGTATCTCTTGGAAAAGTCTCGAGTCGTGCACCACTCCAAAAGAGAACGATCGTTCCACGTGTTTTACCAACTCTTAGCCGGCGCGTCCAAGGAAGAGAAGAAAAAGTGGTTCTTGGACGATGCGAAAGAGGGATTCAACTATTTAGGCGGATTCGGCGTTCAAAGCAAAAAGAGCGCGGAAATCGACGACGAGAACAAGCACAAGGAGACGAAGGAGGCGTTGAAGGCGATTGGTATCGCGGATAAAACCATCGACGACATTTATCAAACGCTCGCGTCGGTGTTACATCTCGGGAACGTCGAGTTTGACACATTGAATGAATCTGGTCACGACGCCGCTGTTGTAAAGACAAAAGACGCTTTGAAATACACGAGTGAATTGTTAGGGGTGGATTCTGCGGCGTTAGAGCGTTCATTGATTAAGCGTGTTATTTCTGCTGGTGGAGAGAAGATTGAAACGGATTTGACATTGACGCAAGCGAATGACGCGCGCGACGCGTTGGCGAAGGCCATGTTCGAAGCGTTGTTCGAGTATTTGGTTAGCAAAATAAACGAATCCTTCGCGCGCGACGGTGCCGTGCAAAGAGACGACGAAGATTTGGTTTCTTTGAATATTTTGGATATTTACGGCTTTGAGAGCTTCCAACACAACACGTTTGAACAGTTGTGCATCAACTATGCCAACGAATCCATGCAGAAGATGTTCAACCATCACTTATTCGTAGTGGAACAGAAAGATTACGAGATGGAGAACATCGAATGGTCGAGAATCGAATTCGTCGATAACTCTTCTACGCTCGAAGTGATTGAAAACAAACCCATGGGTTTGTTTGCACTTTTAGATGATCAGGCCAGTTTCCCAGGCGCGACGGATGAAACGTACCACGCGAAAATCGTCAGCGAGCTCTCCAATATGGAAAAGTTTTCGTGCATGAGAAAGAAAGGAACATCGGAGACTTCGTTTGATATCGTTCACTACGCCGGGAGCGTCACGTACGAGTGCGCAGGGTTCCTCGAAAAGAACAGAGACGCGTTACCATTAGATTTGGCGACGGCTTTGTATACAGATAACACTTTCGAGTTTATGAAGACAAACATCGGTGAAGCGTTGCACAACCGCGCGATGGAAACAATGGTAACGAAAGCCTCAAAATCAGCGAAAGTGAAATCAACCGTTTGCACAAAATTTCGCAACCAGTTGAGTGGACTACTTCAAAAGCTGAATTCGTGCGAGCCGCACTTCATTCGATGCGTAAAGCCAAACGCTTCCCTCGTTCCAACCGAAACCGATCAAAAACTCATTTTGCACCAGTGCGCTTGCGCTGGTATTTTGGAGGCGACTCGCATCGCTCAAGCTGGGTACCCGACGCGTTCGCTCTACGAAGATTTTGCGCACAGATTCGGTTTCTTGGTCGGTAAAGATGTTATTGAGTCCTCCGGAGTTGACAGTAAAACTGTCACGAAGATGATTTTGGAGCTTTTCTCCGTTGACGCCGAAGAGCACGTCAAGTTTGGCACCACAAAAATTTTCTTCAAGCAAGGCGTCTTAGGCGCCTTGGAAGATGCACGATCGAACGCGATTTACTATTCAAAGATTATC
>Ga0257106_1000104_pt1 | contig 51536 bp, 57 predicted proteins | sample LP_taG_3_FD_190177 | JGI IMG/M metagenome (GOLD analysis project Ga0257106, IMG submission 190177) | Marine microbial communities from Northeast Subartic Pacific Ocean, Canada - LP_J_2011_P26_10m | ecosystem: Environmental > Aquatic > Marine > Oceanic | place: Canada: Northeast Subartic Pacific...
GAAAATTTTATATTTTTTGGAGAATCTTTCATTAGATTAAACAATTATGTTAACTACTTAGTTTTATTAGTTTTTTTTTGTATATTTTGTAAAAAAATAAAATTAATTAAATAATTATAAAAAAAATTATAAATTAAAAATTTAAAAAATTAATTTAAAAAAAAAAATAATTGCTCGTTACCTAACAAATCATTCGAATCAATTTTATTAAAAAAACTTATGCGACTGTAAGTCCGTTAATTATATTTTTATCGGCACTAAGAAGTAAAATATTATTATCATTATCAACTGCACCTAAAATTAAAACCTCTGACTCAATTCCAGCTATATTTTTCTTTTCAAAATTTATTACAGCTATAATTTGCTTATTAATTAGCTCTTCAATGCTATAATTTGTTATCTGAGCTGAGCTTGTTTTAATGCCAATTTCATGTCCAAAGTCAACTTTAAGTATATAAGCGGGCTTTCTAGCTTTTGGGTTGATTTTTGCCTCAGTAATTGTACCTGTAACCATCTTAATTTTTTCAAAATCTGAATATTCAATTTTATCTCTACTCATTTAGCTATATTGATTTTTTTATAATTTCTTAAAGCTTCATCTCTTGTTGTTTTGTGATCAACTACAGGATGGGGATAATCTTTTCCTAATTTTACATCATAGGTTAGTAGCTCCATTTCAGTTAATTCCCATGGAGAATGAATGAGCTTATTTGGCAAATCTTTTAGTTCGGGTACCCACTTTCTAATATATTCTCCATCCTTATCAAATCTTACACTTTGTAAAGTAGGGTTAAAAATTCTAAAATAAGGAGCTGCATCAGTTCCACAGCCTGCAACCCATTGCCATCCAGATGAGTTATTGGCAATATCTGCATCAAAAAGATTTTCCCAAAACCATTTAGCACCCTCTACCCATGAAATATTTAAGTTTTTGATTAAAAATGAAGCAACAATCATTCTTAGTCTATTATGCATATATCCTGTAGTTCGCAATTCTCTCATTCCAGCATCTACAATAGGGTATCCCGTTAAGCCTTTTTTCCATAAATTTAAAAGTTTGCTATTTTTGCTCCAGGGAAAATTATCGAACTTACTAATAAAATTTTTCCTTGGTAATTTTGGAAAATTATACAAAATATTGTATGAGAACTCACGCCATCCTAGCTGTGACGTAAATTTTGCATAATCGTTGATATTAATTTTTTTCTTATTTTTTCTCATTAGATAGAATATTTCATTAACTGATAACTCGCCTCTTGCTATGTAAGGTGATAGCTGACTAGTATTATTTTTGATTGGAAAATCTCTACCTTCTGAATATCCCTTTATATTAGTTGATGTTTTTCCAAGCATTTCTCTAGCACTGACTTCTCCCGGATTAAAATATGATAATATTTTTTTCCCCCACTTTTCATCAACGTCACTTATTGCAATATTCTTTAGTGATAAAATTTCTTTTTGATACACATACTTTATATTTGGAAATGGTAAAGGCTCTCTAAGGTTCAGCTTGTTCAGAGCATTTTTCCAGAATGGTGTGTACACTTTAAAAAAACTTCCTGCATTATTTAAAATTTCATTCGGATTAAACAATAATGATGAGTTGTACGCGTTTATTTTAAATAAGCTTCCAAATTCTTTATTAATAGAATTGTCAATTGCATCAATTTCAGGATCATATGTATTATTGATATAAAGATGTGAAAATTTAGTTTCTTTATACAGAGATTTTAGAACAGTATTATAATCCTGATTATATACATTCAAACGAAGGTTAAATAATTTTTTATACCGGGCTGAAAGTTCTAATAGACTTTTATTAGTCCATATATCTGCTGCTGATTTAATCTGTAGAGGGCCTGTAATTAAATCTTTAATATAAATTACAATAAGATCCTTATTGGATTTGGCTGCTTCCCAAAGTGCAATATTATCATTAAGTCTTAAATCTGATCTAATCCAATATATTATAGAACCTGTTGGTTTTTTTGACATTTTATTTGCTAATGATTATCAATCTTACGGTGATCCTAAACTAATAATGTCAATATGGCATTGAATAGAATCGATATTTGTTATTTAAAGTTTTCATAAGAATAAAATTAACATAGTTTTCATCTATGACAAATTTTATTGATAACGATAGTAAAAGTTTTGTAAAAACAGCTATGTCTCTTCCATTATTAGAAGAAACACATGAGCTAGATCTTGCATTAAAATGGAGAGACAAAAAAGACGAAAAAGCTCTTCATGAACTCATTCAAGCCCATATGAGACTAGTAGTTTCATTTGCCGTAAAATATAAGCAATACGGGCTTTCTCTTGGTGATTTAATTCAAGAAGGTAATATTGGATTAATGAAAGCTGCTCAAAAATTTGATCCTGATCGTGGTTTTAGATTTTCAACTTATGCAAGTTGGTGGATTAGGGCGTCGATTCAAGACTTTCTACTAAAGCATTGGTCTATTGTAAGAATAGCAACTACTTCAAAGCAAAAAAGTTTATTTTTTAGTTTACGTCGTTTAAAGCAAAAAATTAATGGTACGGATTCTGGTAATATTGATTACAGTATGGCTGAAAATATTGCTAGTGATCTAAATATATCTACTTCTGCAGTAGTTAATATGGATAGTAGAATCACACAAAACGACAGCTCTCTTAACAAAAAAATTAGTGAAGACGGCCAAGATGAATTCTTATCGTTACTTGAAGATGAGAACGCTAGACCTGATAACATAGTTTTTGCTAAAGATGAGATTAATCATAAGAAAGATATGGTTAGTACTGCTATTGGTTCACTGGATGAAAGAGAAACTCAGATTATTAATGAACGTCATCTATCAGAAAATCCTAAAACTTTGGAATATTTGGGTAAAAAACTAAAAATTTCTAAGGAAAGAGTAAGACAAATTGAAAAAAATGCTATGAATAAAATGAAGTCATTTATTAATAGTCACTTCGATTAAATATTACTCAACTAGATTTGAAACATAGTCTGCAATGACTAAAGATGATGTGAGTCCTGGAGACTCCATTCCAAATAAATTCACCAAATTTTTCACCCCATGTTCCTTGCTAGATTGAATCATAAAATCACTTTTACCTTCGCCTTTATTTTTTAATTTAGGTCTGATACCAGAATACCCCGGACGAAGATCTTCTTTTTTTATAGCTGGAAGATATTTAACAATATCATTATAGAATAAATTCACTCTAGATGGGTCAACTGTATAATTTATTTGATCTACCCACTCTACATCTGGCCCAAATCTCATTTGCATTGACAAATCTAATCCAAGATGCAGGCCTAAACTAGCTTCTGTAGGTAATGGATATATTAAATGTTTAATACCAAGCTTCTTATTAGTTTCAAAGTAATTACCTTTAGCATAATAGATTTTAGGTATTAGATCCTTGCTAAACCCATCAATTAACCCAGTAATATTATGAGCCTCAAGACCAGCTGCATTAATTAATGAATTAGCTATAATTATTGTTCCATCTGATGAAATAATTTTGAATTTTTGACCTTCAATATGAATATCTTTAATTTCTGTATTATAGGCAATCATACCTCCATTATCCTCAAAATCGCCAATGTAAGATCGCATTAATGATTGCTGATCAACTATTCCCGTAGATTTAACTTCTAATGCTTCATAACATACTACCAATGGCTCTTTTTTATTAACGTAGTCTTTGGTAACTCTTGATATGCCAACTACCTCATTTTCTTCAGCCTTATTATAAATTGAATCTAATTTTTTAGCCTCATCTTCTGAAGTGGCTACAACAAATTTACCAACATTTATGTGAGGTACATTCTTTTTATTACAATAATCATATAAAGCTCTGTTGCCCTTAGCGCATAACTTAGCTTTCATTGAGCCGGCATCATAATAAATACCAGCATGAATAACTCCACTATTTCTTGTGCTTGTGATTGACCCAAAGGTTGTTTCTTTTTCAATAACAATTACATCTTTTTTGCGCTGAGCTAATTCTCTAGCTATAGCTAAACCAACAACTCCAGCCCCTATGACGACTGTATCTACAGTATTATTACTCATAAATTTTTAACCATTAGAGATACTTCTTTAGTGCCTTCTTGAGTATTCAATTTGCCAACTCGTTGATAGCCAATTGATATGTGAAATTTTTCCGATTCATGATTCATAGGTTTTAAATTATATTCGCATGTGATCATTTTATAATTAGATTTAATTGACTTTTCTAGGTCTAAATATAATTTTTTTCCTAAACCACTTCTTTTATATTCTTCTAGTATGGCTATACGATCAATATAGGCAAATGCACTATACCTCTCTTGAAACCATTTATAATTCAAACTTTCATATTCAAGTAAAGAATTTAGAGCTAATAAAAATCCCTGCACCTCATTATTGATTGATTGAATTAATTTAAAATATATTGAGTTTTGATGAAACCACTCAAATTGAGCCTTGGAAATTGAGTTAACTGCTGGCACTGATAACTCATTAATTTTAATTAAATCTTCTATATCTGCAACTTCAACATTTCTGATTTGATAATCCATTATTTTGTCGTCACTTTGTATGATTTTTTAAATAAATCAGGCATTCTTCTGGGCTTATAGTTTTCTAGACTTACACAGACATAATCAACATTTGATCGAAAAATAGTTTTATTGTCAGCTATGCGTATTACCTGAAAAAGTCTGCTCAGCTTGATTTTATGATCACATTGAGTAATCCAAGTTGAAATTGCTATTTCATCATCTAAGAAAAGAGAGGCTAAATATTCAATCTTATTTCGAACAACTACACAGGCACTTTTAACTTTTTTAAAATCTTCATGTGAAACGCCAAGTAAATTAGAGTGATCCCAACTCACAGCTTCGGACCAATCTAAATATACTTTATTATTAACGTGCCCAAGAATATCGATATTATCTTCAATAACCTGAAATTTTAAAATATGTGGGTTAGGAAAATCCCAAGATAATTCGTTTATTGTATACATAATTATCTCAGACTGGATGGTATGCGAAATGTAACATTCTCCTTATCTAATGTCATTTCTTCAACGTCTAGCTCATAGCTATCTTTTAATTTTTCTATAACTGACATGACTAAAATATCTGGGACTGATGCGCCGGATGAAATGCCTATTGATTTATAGTTTTTATATTCATCTACATTAAGACTTTTTGCATCTTCAATTAAATCAGACTTTAAACAACCTGAATTTTTTGCAACTTCTACTAGTCTATTTGAATTTGATGAATTATTTGATCCTACTATAATGAACGCATCACATGCACTTGCAAATTCTTTAACAGCATTCTGCCTATTAGTAGTTGCATAGCAGATGTCTTCTTTTGGAGAACTTTCAATATGAGGAAATTTCTTCTTCAATTCTTTTATTATCATACTAGTATCTTCAACTGATAATGTAGTTTGAGTAATATAGGCAATCTTATCATTTTTTAATTTAAGATTTTCAACATCTTTAATATTTTCAACTAAGGTAATTTTTTCTTCTGGGACTTGGCCCATAGTTCCCTCTACTTCTGGGTGGTTTTTATGTCCTATTAAAATTAAATCATATCCACGATTATAAAATTTTAGAGCTTGAATATGTACTTTAGTAACGAGTGGACAAGTTGCATCTATAATTTCATTTTTTTTCTCTTTAGCCTGATTAGTAATTTTTTTAGATACCCCATGAGCTGAAAAAATTAAAGGTCTATCATTAGGTACATCATTTAAATCTTCAATAAAGATTGCACCCTTATCCTGCAGTTCATCAATTACATGCTTATTATGAACAATTTCATGCTTAACATAAACAGGTGCCCCATATTTTTCTAGAGTAAGCGTTACAGTATCCACTGCTCTTGTTACTCCAGCACAAAACCCTCTTGGTGCAATGAGATAAATTTTCTTTTTCATAAATAATTGATAAGTATCTATTAATATTTCAATTTATATATTGTTAAATATTAAATTAGTAAAATATTTAAACTCTTACTTCTTGATTGTGAATTTTTTGAAAAAGATCTGCATCCAATTTTATATATTGATTAGTCAATACATCTGCAAAATAAAGCTCATCAGAAATGGTATTGGGATCAAAACCATCTTTAACTAAATCTGTTTTTTTATATTTAAAAGTTCCAGTTATTTCGATTTCTGGAGATATTCTCAAGAAAACAGGTATTGAATATTTAGGTAGCTGATCAAGTAACAGTTCATAAAATTCTGAGATTAAAAAATTTTCATCAGTAACTAATGACGCCATACCAGCTCTACCATCTTGAGCAGGCACTTCAACACCATAAATATTTGCTTCTTTAATTCCTGGAATTGCAGAGACAACTTCACTTACTTCATTTGTAGATACATTTTCAGACTTCCATCTAAAGGTATCCCCAATTCGATCAATAAAGTAGAAGTATCCTTTTGAGTCTCTCTTTAATAAATCACCAGAAGAGAACCAGCGATCACCACTTTCAAAAACATTTTCAAGTATTTTTTTCTTTGAAGCCTCTTTGTTTGTATAGCCATCATATCTACCTGCAAACTTTCCATCATCTGGAATAAGACCGATCGCTTCACCAATTTCATCAGGATTGCATTCTATACAAAATCCATCAGAGTTACGAATAACTTTTTCTTCTTCAACATTAAATTTTACAATTTTCGTTTTCATTTTGGAGCCAAGATAAGGTGGTATTCTTCCTATTGAGCCAAAATAACTATCAGCATTTATAAGAGATATATTTCCTTCTGATGATCCATAAAATTCAATAATATTTGAAATATTAAATCTTTTCTCAAAGACTTTCCAAACGTCGGGGCGTAATCCATTGCCAAATATTCCTCTAATTTTATGCTTATTTTCAAATTCAGACTCTTTTGTATTAACAAGATACCTCAGCATTTCTCCAATGTAGGTGATAATAGTAATTTCTTTTTTGGCACAGTCTTTCCAAAAATTCTCAGCAGAAAATTTTCTTCTAAGCACGAGGGTACCACCTGTTAAAAATGTAGCTCCAACACCCACAACGCCACCGGTCGAATGATATAAAGGTAAAACCATATAAGTTTTATCACTTGTATTCATTTTTAATGACATAGATTGTAATGATGCTCCAGCTACAAACCTTGCATGATTAAATTTAGAGGCCTTAGGAAGACCTGTTGTTCCACTAGTGTATATATAAAATAAAGAATCAGTATTGATTAAGTCTTTTCTATGTTTCTTATCAGGTCTTGAATAATTATCAGACTTGATATTCTCAAAGCCTTGAACTTCTTCTCCGTAAATAAATGCATCAATTTTTTGATCAAGAATATCTTCTGCAGAAGAGAAATTATCTAAACACTCCTCACCAATAATAATAGATGCACTCTTTGATGCACCGATACAATGAGATAATGACTTGCCTTTAATATTTGAATTTAAGCATGCTGTTATAATTCCTATTTTAGCTAGTCCAATCCAAGCAAATAAGAATTCAGGCTTATTCTCCATTAAAAGAGAAATAACATCTCCATATTTGTAGCCTTTATCTATTGCCCAGTTTGCTACTTTGTTGGCTTCTTGATCAAGTTGCTGATAAGTATATTTTTTATCCTCATACTCTAATGCAATTAAATTAGGATTCTTATCAACCTGCTCTTCTATTAAATCTGCCACAGTAAGGGTAAGATTTTTATCTAATTTATTAGTCTTGCTAAGTAAGGGTAATAAAAAGCTTAGATATGTCCACTCTGTTTTAATACTTTTTAATATGCTCATATAATTTTTTTATTTTCTAAGATGTCTACAAGATTTGTATAGAATTTTTTATTATCTTCAAATGTTTTTCTGTATCCAAATATTGATTTAACCGGCCTTATCCCAAAAATACTATTTGTTAAAAAAATATACTCACTTTTCAATAGGTTATTTAATGTTGATGTTTGCGTTGTTGCAATCTTTTTTTTGAGAAATTGTTCTCTCATGACACCATTTAGAACTCCATCTTTTAAAGGAGGAGTGTATATCTTATTTTTTTGAACATAAAATATATTTGAAGTAGTTGTACAGCTAATTTTGTCATTAATATTTAAAAATATTGCATCTTCACAACCATTTTTAGCAGCTCTATTCTTTTCAATTACATTGTCTAAATAATTAAGTGTCTTATTTTGAGAAATAGGAGATGTACTATTCCTTCTAATACTAGCTAATCCTAATCTAATTGGTTTCATGAATAATGATTTAGGAATTAAATTTAATTTTATATAAATTCCAATTTTATGAGACTTCTCAAAATCTAAGCCTCTTTTTGAAATTCCTCTTGTTATATTAGTTCTGATAGCAACTTTTTTATTTTGAAAATTATTTTTGATTATCAAATTATTAATAATTTTTTTTAGCTGTTCATTAGTTAAATTGAAATTAAAAGAAAGTAGTTTGGCTGCAGACTTTAGTCTTTTGTAATGATCATTATAATAAATTAATTTTTCTTGATAAAGCATCGTATCAAAGATGCCATCGCCTAATAATAATCCTCTATCTGATATATCAAAAGTTAGTTTTTTTTGTGGGATATATTTTCCATTTGCATAAATAATCATAGACATCAATTTAGTTTAATCTGACTTTGGTCATAGTTAGTATTTAATAAATTACTTATCTTATCAATAGACTCTTGGTACTCTAATTCGGAATCAGAATCACTTACGATTCCCCCACCACAATTAACAACTATCTTATCTTTAGTTAATAAAATAGTTCGAATAGGAATATTCATGTCTAATGACCCACACAATGAAATATATCCAAGAGCGCCACAATAGGGACCTCTTGCAGTTTCTTCTAATTCACTAATTATTTCCATTGCTCTTATTTTGGGGGCACCAGTCACTGATGCTCCTGGTAAGCAAGCTTTTAGTAAGTCTACAGCTTTTTTTCCAGGTTGAATTCTACTAGATATATATGAAACTAGATGATGAACATTTTCGTAAGTTTCAAGTGATGCTAATTTTTTGACTTCAACACTACCTGTAATAGAGACTCTAGAAATATCATTGCGCAGTACATCAACAATCATCAAGTTTTCTGCTAAATTTTTTTTACTGTTAACTAAGTCTTCAATTAATGCCTTGTCTTGCTTATCTGTTAAGCCTCGTGGAGTAGTTCCTTTTATTGGTGCAGCAGTAATTATTTTATCATCCAAACTTAAAAGTCTTTCAGGGGAAAATGAACATACTGCATCATCTTTATTATTAGATATAAATGCAGAAAAAGGTGTTTGAGTTTTTTTTCTATAATTTAAATATGTATCAAAATGATTATTCAAACTATTATTGCTGGCAAAAAAACAATGTGTAAAATTTGCTTGGAATATATCTCCTGCCTTAATATATTCTAAGATTTTATTAATTGATTGTTTATAGGAATCTTTATCTTGATAGGGCTTCCATTCAAAATTGAAATTATGTTTCTCTTTAACTATGGCTGTATCATTTTTATATAGATTTAATAAATATTCTGATTTTACAACATTTAGCATATTGTCTGTATTTGCTTGATAATCATCTAAATTTACAGAGAATACATACGTCTTACGTTTTTTGTGATCAAAGGCAAAAACAACATCATATAAACCAAACCAGATATCATCAAAATCATAGTTACTATTTTTTACATTTTTAATTTTTTCGATGTCTAGACATGACTCATATGAAATAAATCCAGCTAAGCCACATTGAAAGCTTGGTAAATTAGGAATTTTTTCTGCCTGTAAAGTATCTAGTAAGTCTTCGATAATTTCAAAAAAAGAGCTGTTTGAAGTCTTATTATCAATAAAAATATTACTTTTCTTTTTATGTATCTTTAATACTGGTAGAGCTGCAATATAACTATACTGATTTAAAGCTACATCTTTACCCGCACTATCTAAATAGGTTAAACCATCTAAACCCTTTAGTTTTTGAAAAAAAATAATGGGCTCTTGATAGTCTAATTCTAATACATTTATAATTCTCATTTTTTGAACTTTAGTTTTGGTGGGGATACTCGGAGTCGAACCGAGACGACCGAAGTCACCAGATTTTGAGTCTGGCGCGTCTACCAATTCCGCCATACCCCCAACTATATAATTATCCGTAAACTATGACTAATTTGGAAGAGTTTCAAATAATTAAGTTCATAAACATATAATAATTATCAGGTGGATAAGCGTAGTTTTATTTGCAACGTGGATGTAGTATTAGTTTCTAAGAAAGTGATAGTAACTATGAGAAAAATATTTAATTTCTGTAAAGATTTAATGGATAATCAAATTAAGTCTTTTTCTAATACTAAATTTGCAATGCCCTTTGTTTTTTTAATTGGCTACATTGAAGCTATAATTTTCCCCCTACCTCAGGAAATATTTATGGTACCAATGATGTTATCAGAACGGTCTAAGATATTTAAAATTGCATTTTTTTCTTTTGTAGGATCCATCGTAGGTGGTATTACAGCCTATTATCTTGGTCTTTTGTTTTTTGACTCGATAGTAAATCCAATTTTAAATTTATATAATTACTTAGAAAATTTTGAATACTTTAAAGCTCAAATAAATGAATACGGATTTATATATGTATTTATTGGAGGATTTACACCATTACCCTTTAAGATTATCACCCTATCAAGTGGTGCTTTAGGTATTCCTTTTTGGAATTTTTTAGTTGCAGCAATTTTATCAAGAAGTATAAGATTTTACTTAATTGGATTCTTAGTCTGGAAATACGGCAATAAAGTAATTAATATAATTGATAGAAAATTAAACTTAATTACATTTATCATATTCGCTGTTATCTTAATGATATACCTATCTTATAAATTTATATTGTAATGAGTATTATTTTAAATAAATATATTTTAGTTAATCTAGTAGCCTCTTTTTTAATTCTATTGACCGTTTATATTCTTCAATATTTTTTTAATATGGCTCCTTGCGATATGTGTATCAAAGAGCGTTACCCCTATTACATAATTGGAATACTTGCAGTTATAAATATATTTATAGACTCACATCAAATTTTGAAAACTTTGATTATTAAACTACTATTTATTGCTACTTCTTTTTTTGGCTTCCTTTATTCGATTTATCATGTCGGGATAGAAAGAAAGTTTTGGACTGGTAGAACAGAATGTTCAGGCCAAAATACTGCTTTAGATATTGAAGCTTTATCTGCACAACTTATGAATACGCCAATTATTAGATGTGATGAGGCAACTTTATTATTTAATTTAATTTCAATTGCAGAATTAAATGTTGTAGCTATGACTTTGCTTTTGATTTTAAATGCATTTGTATTATATAAGAAGATATGAACGCTAAAGAAAAATTGTTAGCCCGAATAATTAGAGTTAATCAAGCGGGTGAATTAGGTGCACAAAAAATATACACTGCTCAAAAAAAAGTTTTTGAGTTTTTAGGAAAATATGATGATGTAAAAGAGATCTCAAGAATGGCAGAGGAAGAGCAAGAACATTTAGATTATTTTAATACTAAGATAAAAACGCATAATGTTAGGCCTACTATATTAGGGCCTATGTGGGAAATTGGGGCAACTGCGATTGGATTTTCCACTGCAATTATGGGATCTAAAGCTGCTTATACTTGTACAGAGGCTGTGGAAGAAGTAATTGTTGAACACTACCAAGATCAAATTGATCTACTGGAGGGTATAGATCCTGAACTCCAAAGCAAAATAAAAAAATTTCAACAGGATGAAGAAGGGCATAAACAAACTGCTATTGAACATGGTTCACAACAAGTATTTGCATATAAAATATTGAGACAAATTTTAAGAAAGACTACTCAAGCAGCAGTATTTGTTGCCGAAAAAATATAATATTTATTTAAATCTTTAATTTAGAGGCTAAAAAATCAACACCTATACGAAGTCCATCTTCTGCAATAGAATGTTGAGTGTGCTCAGAAATATGTGTTTTTATATCTATACTATATTCTTTTAAAACTTTTTCAGCCGTTAGAGACTCTTGATAAGGCACCATCGGGTCTTGATCGCCATGAATTAAATAAATTGATGGTTTAGAAATCAAATCATCTTTAAGCAAATCTGCACCAATCAATCTTCCAGAATAACCAAGAACTGCAGCCATTGTATTTTTTCTACGTAGACTTACATGAAGTGACATCATTGTTCCTTGACTAAAACCAATTAATGCTAAATTTTCTTCAGCAATATTATATTCTAATAATTTGCTATCTATAAACTCATTCAAATGATCTGCAGCTACTAAAATTTTACTCCATAAAACTGCTGGATCTGTTGATGTTAAATCAAACCACTGATAGCCAGACGGATTCATTGAGCAGGCTTCAGGAGCATGAGGTGATAAAAAAATTGCTTCTGGTAGGGTGCTTTGAAAATAATTTGCCAAACCAATCAGATCATTACCATCAGCACCATAACCATGAACAAAAATTATCATTTGCTTTGGAGAGTTTCCACTTGAAGGTTCTATAATAGGTCCACTAATCATATCTTTAATTATGGTTTAAATTTTTTTCAACAATACTAACTATGTCAGCCATAATATCTTTTAGCTGATAGTCCTTAGGTGTGTAGACGGCAGTAACACCTTGAGATTTTAATATTCTCTCATCTTCTATTGGTATTATACCTCCAACAATTAATGGAATATTATCAATTTTATTCTTTTTTAACTCTGACATAATTTCACCAACAAGCTGAATATGAGATCCAGACAAAATTGACAAGCCTATAATATGAACATCTTCTTCAACTGATGACTTAACAATCTGCTTCGGAGTTAATCTAATTCCCTCATATAAAACATCCATACCACAGTCACTGGCACTCACGGCAATTTGCTCAGCCCCACTTGAGTGTCCATCTAATCCAGGTTTACCAACTAAAAACTTAATTCTTCGACCAGTTTTTTCTGATAAAGCATCAACTCTTTTCTTAACCTCTAAATAGTCGTTATTAGTCGTTGTTTTCAAATTTTGAGTAATTCCAGTAGGAGCCCTAAATTCTCCAAATACCTCTCGCATTACATTGGTCCATTCGCCGGTTGTAACGCCAGCTTTAGCTGCTTCTATAGAAGCGTGCATGATGTTAGTGTTGGATTCTGCGGCTAACTTTAAGTCAGTTAATGATTTATTAACTAATAATTGATCACGATTTTGACGCCATTCATTTAAAGCCTTAATTTGTTCAGCTTCAACTTTAGGATCTATTGATTCTATTCCACTATCGTTTGCTGTTAATGGAGAATTCTCAGTCTCAATAAATTTATTTACTCCAACTACTATTTGCTCACCATCATTAATATTCTGAATTCTTTCTTTATTTGAATTAACTAATTCTTGTTTTAAATAACTATTTTCAATACCTACAACTGCTCCACCCATTGACTGAATATGATTAAATTCTTTTCTTGCTTCAATTTTCATTTGTTCAACTTTTTCTTCGACAACTTTAGAACCATTAAATAAATCTTCAAATTCTAGAAGGTCAGTTTCATAAGCTAAAATTTGTTGAAGTCTAAGTGACCATTGTTGATCCCATGGTCTTGGCAATCCTAGTGCTTCGTTCCAAGCTGGTAATTGAACAGCTCTTGCACGAGCATCTTTTGATAAGACTACTGCCATCATTTCGATAAGAATACGATAAACATTATTTTCAGGTTGCTGTTCTGTTAAACCCAAACTATTAACTTGAACACCGTATCTAAACCTTCTATTTTTTGGATCTTTTACTCCATATCTTTCTCTAGTTATTTCATCCCACAAATCTACAAATGCACGCATCTTGCACATTTCTGTAACAAACTTTATTCCAGAATTTACAAAAAAACTGATGCGTCCAACAACATTTTCAAATTCTTCTGGCGAAAGTACATCTGACTCTTTTACTCGATCTAAATATGCAACAGCAGTAGACAAAGCAAAAGCTAACTCTTGTACTGGCTTTGCTCCAACTTCTTGTAAATGATAAGAGCATATGTTCACCGGGTTCCATTTTGGTAATTCGGTATAAGTAAAAGTTATCATATCGGATATAAGTCTAAGACTTGGTGCTGGAGGAAAAATATGCGTTCCTCGAGATAAGTATTCTTTTATAATATCGTTCTGAGTTGTTCCTTGTAACTTATTTCGATTCACTTTCTGTTCATCGGCTAAAGCAATATAAAGACTTAACATCCATGCTGCAGTAGCATTGATAGTCATTGAGGTATTCATCTGATCAAGGGGAATCTGATTTAATAAAGTTCTCATATCTCCAATATGGCTTATGGGAACTCCTACTTTGCCAACTTCACCGCTAGCAAGAATGTGATCACTGTCATAGCCAGTTTGTGTAGGTAAATCAAAAGCTATAGATAAGCCTGTTTGCCCTTTAGAAAGATTATTTAGATATAGCTCATTTGACTTTTTAGCAGTCGAATGTCCCGCGTAAGTACGTATTAACCATGGTTTATCTGTCATTTTTAGTCCTTGAGCTTGTTTTTTTATTTTTTTGTTTTATTTATAGTTCATATATTAATAACAACAAACTGGCTATAAACCGAGAAAAAAGAAGTGTATATAAATTTATTTTCAAACTGGCTATAAGCCTAGAAAAAAGATTAAATTAGGCTATATTTCGAATAAATTTCATACATGGGAGACATATTAATGACTACAGAAGAAAAAGATATTTATGCAATTGGCGAAGTTCCACCTCTAGGTTTTGTTCCAAAGAAAATGCATGCTTGGGTAATTAGAAAAGATAGACATGGTAACCCAATGCAATCATTTCAATCAGAAGAAGTTGGTATTCCTGAAATTGGACCCAGCGATGTACTAGTTTTAGTTATGGCTGCAGGAGTAAATTATAATGGTGTATGGGCTGGTTTAGGTAAACCAATCTCAGTGCTAGATGTTACAAAAAAAGATTATCATATTGCTGGTTCTGATGCCTCTGGAATTGTTTGGAAAGTTGGTTCAGCTGTTAAAAAATGGAAAGTTGGTGATGAAGTTGTTATTCACGCAATGACATGGGATCACGAAGATGTTGAAGTTAATGGTGGAGAACCAATGCTATCTGAAACTAATAAAGTTTTTGGCTATGAGACTGCTGATGGTACTTTTGCTCAGTACACTGCTGTACAAGCACACCAGTTGATGAAAAAACCACCTCAACTAACATGGGAAGAAAGCGGTTGTTATAACTTAACTCTTGTTACTGCATATAGAATGCTTTTTGGGCATGCGCCGCATGAACTTAAGCCAGGCCAGTTCGTTCTAGTATGGGGCGCTTCTGGAGGACTAGGAAGTTTTGCAGTTCAGTTAGCAAAAATAGTTGGTGCTAAACCAATAGGTATAATATCTGACGATTCAAAAGCTGATTACGTTAAGAGCTTAGGTGCGGTTGGAGTTTTGAATAGAAAAAACTTTAATTGTTGGGGAGAACACCCTGATATTGATGATGCTGAAGCTTATGGCAATTATATGAAAGAAGTTAGGAAGTTTGGTAAAGCTCTATGGGAGTTTACAGGAAAAGGGAAAAATGTAGATATGGTATTTGAACACCCAGGAGAAACTACAGTGCCTGTTTCTATGTTTATTGTAAAAAGAGGTGGCATGGTTGTCATCTGTGCTGGAACTACAGGATACAATCTTACTTTGGATGCAAGATATCTTTGGATGCATAGCAAGAGACTTCAAGGTTCGCATTTTGGTAATTCAAAGCAAGCTTATGCTGCAAATAACCTGGTTTTAGATGGTGCAATTGACCCATGTATGTCAGAGGTTTTTGAATGGGATAAGATTCCATTTGCGCATGAAAAAATGTTAAATAATGAGCATAAAGCTGGAAATATGGCAGTTTTAGTTGGTGCTCTTGAAACAGGATTAAAAACTATCAAGGAAGAATAATCATTATGGATAATTTACTAATTAAGTGCAGAGAATCTTTACAGTCTGTTAACAAGTATACTGACGCCGCAAAACAACAAGTTAAGAAGCTTGTGATGGAAGATGGTTCAGTATCTAAGCAGTTAATGGCAAGAGAGCAGCATGCTGCTCATAGCTTAGCTTGGATAGCAACTTATAAAGCTACTCTTACTGAATTATTGAATTGGGCAGAACGACTTGAGAGTGAAAATAATTTCCAAGAGACGGAACAGCTTATACTGCAATTTGCATTCTCAGAGTATCTTTCACAATTGTGGCATGGCATTCCCATGTCACAATTGGAGTATGCAAGACCGCAGGATTTAGGTTTGAAAAATGGATTGTTAACAGAGCTCTCCACGAACTCTGTTAGAGATCTTATGCTTAATGGAAATGAAGCAGCTGATAGAGTGAAGCTTGCAGATATTTTACAAAATAACTTCTCTAGTAAAAATTTTGGTAATTTAGGACTTGATGATACATCATCAATGATTATTCAAGAATTTAAAAAATTTGTTGAAGAAGATGTTGTTCCATATGCACACGAATGGCACCTAAAAGATGAGTTAATTCCAATGGAGGTCATAAATAAAATGGCTGAACTTGGTATATTTGGATTAACAATACCTGAAGAGTATGGTGGTCTTGGTATGAATAAACTTTCTATGTGTGTTGTAACTGAAGAGCTTGCACGTGGATATATTGGAATAGGTTCATTAGGAACAAGAACTGACATTTCTTCTGAATTATTATTAATTGGTGGAACTGAAGAACAAAAGAAAAAATGGCTACCTAAAATTGCATCTGGTGAAATACTTCCAGCTGCTGTTTTCAGTGAGCCTAATACAGGCTCTGATTTGGCTTCATTAAGAACTCGTGCAGTTAAAAATGGAGATGATTATTCAATAACTGGAAATAAAACTTGGATTACACATGGTGCAAGAAGTGACTTAATGACTCTTTTAGCAAGATCAAATCCAGATGAAAAAGGTTACAAGGGCTTATCTATGTTCTTGGCTGAAAAAGAACGAGGAGATGATGATAATATGTTCCCAAGTGAAGGTATGTCTGGAGGAGAAATAGAGGTGCTAGGCTATAGAGGAATGAAAGAATACGAAATTGCATTTGATGAATTCAAAGTAAAAGGTGAAAATCTATTAGGTGGAGAAGAAGGTAAAGGCTTTAAACAATTAATGGAAACTTTTGAATCTGCTAGAATTCAAACTGCTGCAAGAGCAGTTGGTGTTGCTCAATCTGCAATGGAAACTGGAATGCAGTACGCTCTTGATAGAAATCAGTTTGGTAAATCAATTTACGAATTTCCAAGAGTTTCATCAAAAGTGACTTCAATGGTTACAGAAATAATGGCCGCTAGACAGCTCACTTACTTCTCAGCAAGAGAAAAAGATAAAGGCAATAGATGTGATTTAGAAGCGGGTATGGCAAAACTTCTAGGTGCAAGAGTGGCATGGGCAACTTCAGACAATTCGCTTCAGATTCATGGCGGTAATGGTTTTGCTTTAGAATATCCAATCAGTAGACTTTTATGTGACTCAAGAATTTTAAATATTTTTGAAGGTGCCGCTGAAATGCAAGCTGACGTTATAGCTAGAAGATTGCTTACTTCAAACTAATGCCAAATGTATTTTATTATATATTAATACCTATCACTATTGCTGCCGTAACTATTGTTCTTTTTACTGGTATCTTTGGAATGTTAAAAGGTGGAAAGTTTAATAAGCAATACTCTAATAAACTAATGCGCTTAAGAATTTTACTTCAATTTTTAGCCATAGTGATCATAATGACTGCTCTATATATTGCTTCTAAATAAAAATGGTAAAGTTAACTAGAATTTATACAAAAACTGGTGATAAGGGAAAGACAAGCCTTGTTTCAGGCAAAAGAGTTTCTAAAGATAATGTTAGAATTAGAGCTTATGGAACAGTTGACGAATTAAACTCTATACTTGGTGTCGTTAAACACCATGTATCTAAAAAACTTGTAAAAGTGATAGCAGAAATTCAGAATGACTTATTTGATCTAGGAGCAGATCTTGCAAATCCAATTACTAAATCACCAAAATTTCCTCCACTAAGAGTTACTAAAAACCAAGTTACAAGACTAGAGGAAGCCATTGATAAATTTAACAAACCATTATCAAGCTTGAACTCATTCATCTTGCCTGGTGGATCTCTTAGTGCGTCATATTTACACAATGCACGTACGGTAGCTAGGCGTGCTGAAAGTTTGATTGTTGAATTAAACAATAAAGAAAAAATAAACATATTTTCAATGACTTACGTTAATAGATTGTCAGATTTATTCTTTGTTCTATCAAGAGTAGAAAATGGAAATGGTAAAAAAGATGTCTTATGGAAACCTGGCCAGAACACTTAAATTAATTGATCAAAAGCTAAAAATACTATAATTCCTAACGATATATTTCTTTAATAAATTAATTAGAAAGAACTTTTAAATGAAGATCCTAGTACCCGTAAAAAGAGTTATCGATCCTTATGTAAACATTAGAGTAAAATCTGATCAAACAGGTGTTGAAACTGATAATGTAAAAATGTCTATGAATCCTTTTTGTGAAATAGCAGTAGAAGAAGCTATTAGATTAAAGGAAGCAGGCAAGGCAGAAGAAATAATTGCAATCTCTATAGGCAACCAACAATGCCAAGAAACAATTAGAACTGCTTTAGCAATGGGTGCTGACAGAGGAATTCACGTGCTAACTGATAATATTTTAGAGCCATTAGCTCTAGCAAAAATTTTAGCTAAAATATATGAAGAAGAAAAACCAGGACTAGTGGTAATGGGCAAACAAGCAATTGATGGTGATAATAATCAAACGGGACAAATGTTTGCTGCACTAACTAATTTATCCCAAGGCACATTTGCATCTAAAATTGATATTGAAGGTGAGCAAGCTATTGTTACAAGAGAAGTCGATGGTGGTTTACAAACAATAAAAATTAGTATGCCTGCAGTTATTACAACAGACTTAAGACTTAATGAACCAAGATATGCTTCGCTGCCAAATATTATGAAGGCAAAGAAAAAAACTATCGACCAAAAGGCACCAGAAGATTTTGGTGTTGATGTGTCGCCTAGATTAAAAATATTAAAGGTGGTTGAGCCACCCAAGAGACAAGCTGGAATCAAAGTAGAATCAGTATCAGAATTAGTAGAAAAACTTAAAAATGAAGCAGGTGTAATATGACAACATTATTTTTTACCGAACATGCAAAAGGTCAATTAAGTGATCAAAGCTTAAAAGCAATTAGTGGCGCAAAAAAATTTGGAGACGAACTCCATGTACTTATTGCTGGTAGCAATATAGATGATGCAGTTGCTCAAGCTAGTAAAATTGAAGGCGTTTCAAAAGTTATTCATCTTGATAATAGTGAATTTGATAATATTTTAGCAGAAAAGCTTACGACTGCTATTTTTGATATATCAGCTGATTACAATTTTTTTGCTGCAGCAGCAACTACAACTGGCAAAAATGTAATGCCCAGATTGGCTGCAAAATTAGATGTTAGCCAGATATCTGAAATAATAGGTGTTGAGTCACCAGATACATTTATTAGAACAATTTATGCAGGCAATGCAATTGCAACAGTACAATCTTCTGATGCAAAAAAAGTATTAACAATTAGACCAACTGCTTTTCAAATGAGTCTTATGGGTGACACAGCATGCGAAATTACAAAGGTTTCTTCAGAAAACATACCAACGCTTTCAGAATTTGTCAGTGAAGAACTTACAAAATCAGATAGACCTGAATTAACTTCTGCGAAAACAATTATATCTGGTGGTAGAGGGATGCAAAATGGTGAAAACTTTGAACTCTTAGATAAAGTAGCTGCTAAATTAAATGCAGCAGTTGGTGCTTCAAGAGCTGCTGTTGATGCTGGCTTTGTTCCAAATGATTATCAGGTTGGTCAAACTGGTAAAGTAGTTGCTCCTGAATTATATATTGCCGTAGGTATATCTGGAGCAATTCAGCATCTTGCAGGAATGAAAGATTCAAAGATTATCGTTGCAATAAATAAGGATGAAGAAGCTCCTATTTTTGATGTTGCAGATTATGGCCTCGTTGCTGATTTGTTTCAAGTTCTACCAGAGCTAGAAGAAGCGCTCTAAAAAATATATTTAGAAAATAAATCTATAAAATATTGATCTTCCCAATCTGCTGGTCCTAAATATTTTGCTACCTGAATGCCATTTTGATCAATTAAAATGGTCGCTGGTAATCCAATTGCCTTAATTTCTCTTGGAATTTTATTTTTGCTATCAAAATAAAGTGCAATATTCTCTATATTATTGTCACTAAAAAAACTAATAGCCTTTGCTTTTGGACCTCTATCAAGATTAATTGCAATTACTTCAAATTTATTTTTATCAAACTTACTTTGCAACCTATCTAATGAAGGCATTTCCTCTTTGCAAGGTTCGCACCAAGTTGCCCATAAATTCACTAAAATAAGTTTACCAGAAAAGTCATTTAGTAAGTGTTTTTGGCTATTTACATCCTCAAAGCTACTTGTAAATCCTGGCTTTTCTTCAAAAATTATTTTTTTTAATGTATCTGTTTCGGCATATAAGGGGTTGCAAAACAAAAATAATGTGGCATATAGCAACGATACTTTAGTAATAATATTATATAATTTCATATAAAGATACATAGTGAGAATACAGATAATGTCTAGAAAAAAAAACCCTATATTAAGACACAGATTTAATCAGAAAAATAAAGATATTTTTACTGAGATCAATACTTCAATTGATTTTGACAAATTTATGTTTAATGAAGATATTGAAGGTTCTATAGCTCACGCTGAAATGCTGTCCAAACAAAAGATAATTACTGTATTGGAAAAAAATAAAATCACATCCGGGCTAAAAAAGATTCTATTAGAGATAAAAAATAATAAATTCATCTTCAATCCTGAGCTTGAAGATATTCATATGAACATAGAGAATAGACTTCAAGAGCTTGTTGGTGATGTTGCGGGAAAACTACATACTGCACGATCTAGAAATGATCAGGTCGTAACAGACCTAAAACTATGGCTAAGAAAAGACATAGATTTGATATTAACTGAATTAAAGGTCTTAAAAAAAATCATAATAAAAAATGCTGAAAAAAATATTGATATAATCATGCCTGGCTTCACTCACCTACAGACAGCTCAGCCAATATCTGCAGGACATTATTATATGTCATATTATGAAATGTTTATGAGAGATACTGATAGATTCATTGAATCAAGAGAAAGATTAAATAAAAATCCTCTTGGATCCTGTGCCATGGCAGGAACCTCTTTTAAAATAGATAGATTTGAAACTTCTAAAAAACTTTCATTTAATGGGCCAACAAATAATTCTATAGATAGTGTTGCAGATAGAGATTTTGTAATTGATTACTTATATGCATCAAGCACATGTGCCATGCATTTATCAAGAATTGCTGAAGAGATAGTTTTGTGGTCTTCCAATCTTGTTAAATTTTGTGAAATAAAAGATGAGATGATGTCTAGTTCATCAATAATGCCTCAAAAGAAAAATCCTGATGCAGCTGAGTTAGTTCGTGCAAAGGCGTCTTTAATTAATGGGAATCTACTTTCATTATTAAATATAATGAAGGCACTTCCCTTGTCTTACAGCAAAGATCTTCAAGAAGACAAAAAGCTAGTTGTTGATACAAGTAAGAATTTACATGTATCCATCAAGGTAATTACAGAAATTTTAAAAGGTATAAGATTGAATAAAGAAAATATGCTTAAAGCTGCTTTAGATGGCTATTCTAATGCAACTGAATTAGCTGATTGGCTAGTTAAAAATCTAGGATATTCATTTAGAAAAGCCCATCAAATCTCAGCTAAAATTGTTAATTTTGCTGAAATAAACAAGCTAAGATTAGAAGATTTAAGTCTTGAAGAACTTAAAAAATTTGATTCAAATATTAATAATAATATTTTTAAATCATTAAATATAAAAAATGCAGTTTTAAGTAAAACAAGTTATGGTGGAACAAGTCCATCAGAAGTAATTAAGATGATAAAAAAAGCAAAGAAAATAAATAAATGAAAAAAATTACTATTTTTTTGATACTTAGTTTATCGTTTATTAGTTGTGGTAAAAAGGGATCTTTAGAGTTACCTGAAACAACATCTCAAAATAATATTCTTAAAGAAGTATCATCTACATTAATTTAATATTATGAAATATTTTAATTATAAAGATGAAAATTTAACATCTGAAAATATGTCTATTGCAGATATAGCAACAGAAGTTCAAACCCCATTTTATTGCTATAGTGCTAATGCATTTAAAAATAATTTTAATGCTTTAAAAAATGCGTTTAAAGAAATTAATCCAAAGATTTGTTATGCAACCAAATCTAATTCTAATTTATCAATACTAAACCTGTTACAAAAAGAAGGTGCTGGTGCCGACGTTGTCTCTGTTGGCGAATTAAAAAAATCACTAATAGCAGGCATTATGCCTCATGACATAGTTTTTTCAGGTGTAGGTAAAACTAGTGATGAAATTGAGTTTGCAATTATAAACAAAATATTTCAAATAAATGCAGAGTCCACCAGTGAATTAAATACTATAAACAAAATAGCACAAAAACTTGGTACTCTTCAGCAGGTTGGGATTAGAATTAATCCTGACGTTACAGGAAAAACTCATGAGAATATTTCAACTGGAGGAATTGGTGATAAATTTGGTATTCCATTTTCTGAAGTAAAAAATCTATTTTTAAATAATGAACATTTTGAGAATATTGACATATCAGGCATTGCTTTTCATATAGGCAGTCAAATTCATGATATAGAGCCTTTTAAGAAAGTATTTCAAAAGACAGGTGAATTAATTAAAGAAATCAATAAAAATAAGCAGATTATTAAAGTGTTAGATATAGGGGGAGGCTTTGGTGTTGATTATGAAAATAACCAAAAAGAGTTTCCAATTGAAGAATACGCTGAACTTGTAAAAAATTCTTTTGATACAAAAAATCTTACAGTTGTCATTGAACCAGGCAGGTCGATTTCATGGGATACTGGTATATTGGTAACAAAAGTTTTATATATAAAGAAACATGGTGAGAAAAAATTTATTATTACTGACTGCGGGATGAACGACTTAATGAGGCCTGCATTATATGATGGTTATCATAAAATCTTGCCATTAGCAGAAACTAAAAATACTGAAAAAATCTCTACTGACATAGTTGGCCCAATCTGTGAATCTACAGATAGATTATTTTCTAGCAATGAATTCTATGATGTAAAAGAAGGAGATTTATTGGCTATACTAAATTCTGGAGCTTATGGTTCATCAATGAGTTCTAATTATAATGTTCGACCACTTGTTGATGAAATATTAATTGATAAAGATAATTATAATATAATTAGAAATCGACAATCTTTTGAAGAAAGTATTGCTCAGGAAATTAAAATTAATAAGAATTAATTACCTTGGTAAGAATATATTCTGAAGAATTTCAATAGTGCTATACTTAATATACAACATCTCTACTGGGTCAATTTTATTGAAGTGATCAATGCCTAAGGCTGATACTATAAATAATATAAGAATAATAATGGCAGTCTTGTCTCGAGATAATTTTTTCTTTTCTTTATAAACAGCGGGTAAATTTTTATCAGATTCAGGGTTTCTTTTTTCTATGACTTCTTCAGAATTAGAAACAGATTCATTTACTTCAAAACCTGTATTATCTTGAAACCAAGAAAAATTACAGCGAGCACATCGTACCTGTCTACCAACACTTATTTGGACAGGGTCTACAAGATATTTTGCTTCACATGATGTACAAGAAATAATCATAAAATATTTAGTTAAATTTATATTTTTAGAATAATCTATTATTTTATATGATACATCAAATTAATAAAAAAATATTATATGCCTCATTATTTGTAATAGTAATATTAATAATAGTTCATTTTACTTACTATCTATTCCAAATTCCTAGCACAAGTAATCAAAATACTACTCTTATTAAAACTGATGGAATTGTTGTGTTGACTGGCGATAAATACAGGATTTCAGAAGGTATTAAAATTTTAAAAAAAAACTCAAATGAAAGATTACTTATTTCAGGGGTAAATAAAAAAATTTCAAAATCCAAGATAATATCCCTGTATGGCAATGATCCAGAGACTAAGCAGCTTTTTGATTGTTGTATAGATATTGATAAAGTTTCTACAAATACATTTGAGAATTCAAGAGAAGCTTATTTTTGGGCAAGAGATCGACAATTAAAAACTTTATTAATAGTTACTTCAAATTACCATATACCAAGAGTTAAATTAGAATTTTCAAGATTTTTCCAAGAAAATATTTTATATTATAATCCAGTAAATATTACTGAAGATGATGAATCAAATATTTCTTTAGAAATGATTAAAAAAATAACTTTTGAATATATTAAGTATTTAAGGACCTCTCTAAGCTTTCTGGTAAAAATATAGTATGTTATTTATTAGATCATTATTATCAAATTTTTTCTTTTATTTTTTTATTATAGGCTCTCTTGTTGTTGCGCCTTTTTCATTTGTTATGCCACGCTCTGTAATTTTTTGGCTAATTCGATTCCAGTCTATTCATGCACTAATCAACTTAAAGTATTTAGTAAATTTAAGAGTTGAATTTAGAGGGACAGAAAATATACCAAAGTTTAGGAAATACTTAATTGCCTCCAAACATCAGTCATTAGCTGAAGGAGTGTTTCTAAATTATGCAATTGAAAAACCAAGTATTGTTGCAAAAAGAGAATTATTATATATCCCAATAGTTGGGCTATGTTTTAAAAAAGCAAATTTTATTTATGTAAATAGAACTAAAGGTGAAACACCTATTGAAACATTGGTAAGAAAATCGAAGGTAAGTATGGAAAAAGATCCAAGGCCTCTTTTAATTTTTCCAGAAGGCACAAGAACTCCAATTGGTGAAACAAAACCATATAAATATGGCATTACTGCACTATATAAAGGGTTGAATGTTCCGTGTTTACCAGTAGCTGTAAATACAGGTTATTTTTGGCCACGAAGGAAATTTTTAAGATATCCAGGGAAAATGGTAATTGAATTCTTAAAGCCTATTGAGCCTGGAATGGATCCAGAAGATTTTAGTGATATCCTTAAAAGGACTATTGAAAAAAGAACTAATGAATTAGTGTTAGAAGCTCAGAATCAATCCACAGGTAAGGTTTAATAATATAACAAGCTGTGGATAACTTAATTTTAATGAATAAAAACAATACTTTAATTGTTTATAAAACTATAAACTTGTATGGATAAAATCTCATCTTTAAAAAAAATATTCTACTTAATTCTTTTTTCTTTACTACTCTATTCCGCATATTGGATTTATGTTTCAATAAAATTTAAGAATGAAATTGAATATTTCATTAATAAGCAAGAAATATCAATTGATCAAATATATGTAACTGGTTTTCCCTACAGGCTCGAATCGCATATAAAAAATTTATCTTTAGAAAGAGACCAAGAAGATTACCTCTATCTAACAATTCCTCATCTTAAAATTAGTATTTCTCCATTTTCATTTAATAAAATTTTTTTTCAATCAAATTCGTCTTCTTTAAAGTTTAAAAATGTGGCTCAAGAACTCGATATATTTAATAACCAAAGTCGTCTTTCAATCGTTATAGAAAATGAGTTGATAAAAAGATCAATATTTATGTTTGAAGAAAATGAAATCGCATATAAAAATATATTTTTTGATTATAATAAAAAATTAAATAATATAATTTTAGATGGAAAAATTAATTTTATTAATAATAAATTAAATGGAAATCTTCAACTAGATATTTATGATAATAATGGGGAAAAGAAATTTGCTGCTCCTATTTCAATTGAGAATAATATCTTAAAACTACTTTTTTTTGAATTAGATTTAGATAACTTATTTTAGTTTTTTCTTAGATCTGCCAAAATCATCTGCGTCTATATCCTGACCTGCAGCAATTATCTTTTTTCTAATTTTTCTAGTTCCACTAAATATCTTGAATAAAGTATCCTCATCATTCCATCTAACAGCTTTTTGCAATACACTGAGGTCCTCAGAAAATCTGCCAATCATCTCTAAAACTGCTTCTTTGTTATTTATAAATATATCTCGCCACATTGTTGGGTCAGATGATGCTATTCTGGTAAAATCTCTAAATCCACTTGCACTATATTTAATAACATCCGATTTTGTAACAGTCTCTAGGTCTGCAGCTGTATTAACAATGTTATAGGCAATCAAGTGTGGTAAGTGAGAAGTAATAGCAAGGACTCGGTCATGGTGTTCTGGTGACATTATTTCAACACTACTTCCAATTTTTTCCCAGAATTTTTTTACTATTAAAATATTTTTTTTATTAGTGTCTCTATATGGAGTTATAATACACCATCTGTTTATAAAAAGTTCTGCAAAGCCTGCCTCTGGACCACTTTTTTCTGTACCAGCAATTGGATGTGCAGGAATAAAGTCAAACTCTTTACTTATAATTTTTTTAACATCAGCCATGACTCTTGTTTTTGCTGAGCCTACATCAGTAATAATTGTATCTTTTTTTAAATGTGGCTTTATCTCCCAAAATAGTTTTTTGTAACTGCCTAAAGGAGTACATATAATTACTAAGTCAGCATTTTTAACGGTTTTTTCAATAGAAGACTCAACTTTAGAGACTAATTTAATTTTTTTCGCAGTTTGCCTAGTTTTAATGCTTTTAGCGTAGCCAGTGGTAGATATAGCAATTCTATTTTTTTTTATTGCTAGTGCTACTGAAGAACCTATCAGCCCTAAGCCGATAATTGCAATATTATTAAATTTTGATTTATTTGTCATTTTTAAAAAACGATTTAAACGCACCTATTAAAATCTTATTTTCTTTTTCTGTTCCAATTGTAACTCTTATACATTCTGGCATATTATAATTATCTAGAGTTCTTATAATAATAGATTTACTTAATAAATATTTATTTAATCTATCTTTTTCTTTAATTCCTTTTTTACATTTAATAAATATAAAATTTGCCTGGCTATCATATACAACCAATGGAAGTTTACTTAGTTCATCTTTAACTTTTTTAAGCCAAATCTTGTTATGAGAAATTAGTTTTTTTTCTACATTTTTCTCTAAAACTGCAACAGCGCCAGCTTCTTGAGCTATTCTGTTTACATTAAATGGACCTCTTATTTTATCAAGCAAACTAATTATACCTTGGTTAGTGTAACACCATCCAAGCCTTAAAGATGCTAAGCCATAAATCTTAGAAAATGTCCTCGTTACTATAATATTATCATACTTCTTGATATAACTCATTCCACTTTCATAATCATTTTCACTTAAGTATTCTGCGTAAGCAGCATCTAGAACAATAATTATTTTTTTAGGAATTTTTTTTATAAATTGATCTAAACTCAATTTATCTAAATAAAGTCCTGTTGGATTATTTGGATTAGCTATAAAAATTATTTTTGTTTTTTTACTTATGCTACTTAAAATACTTTTAACATCAACATTATAATCAATAGTTTTAGATTTAATAACTTTTGCATTATTTATTTTAGAATAAATTTCGTACATTAAAAAACTATTATGTGGGATAATAACTTCATCGCCCTTTGTTAGATAAAGCTGACAAATTAAACCCAAGATTTCATCTGAACCATTTGCACAAAAAATGTTCTTTTTATTTAATTTGTATCTTTTGGATATTGAATCTTTTAATTGCACACTCCCGCTTTCAGGGTACCTATTTGCAGTTGCTGATACTTTTTTTATTTTATCTAGTACTTTTTGACTTGGTCCAAATGGAGATTCATTTGATGAAAGCTTTATGACATCATTTTTACCTGCAATTTTACTTTCCCCAGCTTGATATGCGCTAATATTTTTTAATGTTTTTACAGTGCTCATTTATCTAATAGATAAGTGAATATTGACTAATTTTAAAGAAATTCTTTTATATTTTAATATTAATTCATTAACTTAATTGACTTATAATCAACCAAATAGTAATAAAAAGGTGCGCTGATTTGAATTACAGCTTGCGGGCGCAAAATAAAAACAGCTAAAGAGGTGATCTAAATGCCGCCAAACTTAGTTGTTAAGCGGTTTTTTTATGCTTGCTGATAAAGATTGATTAAAAATGAGTAAAAATACAATTGTAGAGTTAGCTTCCAGTAAGAATCCATTGGTTTTAGATTGTGGTAAATCTATAGGCCCAATTAAGACAGCTTATACTACATATGGAAAACTTAACGATTCTAAATCGAATGCAATTTTAATCTGTCACGCATTAACTGGTGATCAGTACGTTGCAAGTGAACATCCTATTACTAAAAAAGATGGTTGGTGGTCTTTGTTGATAGGGCCAGGTAAATCAATAGACACAGATAAATACTTTATAATATGTCCAAATGTTATCGGTGGCTGCATGGGATCAACGGGACCAAATGAAAAAAATCCAAAAACTGGAAGAGAATATGGCTTAGATTTCCCAGTTATAACTATTGCCGATATGGTTAAAGCACAAAAATTATTGATTGATAGTTTGGGTATAAAAAAATTATTTTCAGTTATTGGTGGATCTATGGGTGGTATGTTAGTTTTAGAGTGGCTATCTAAGTTTCCTTCACTTGTTTTTTCAGCAATACCTATTGCAACAACTACTAGTCACTCTGCACAAAATATTGCTCTTAACGAACTAGCAAGGCAGGCTATTATGGCTGATCCTGAATGGAAGTCTGGAAATTATAATGAACATAATACTAAGCCAACAAAAGGACTATCTGTTGCAAGAATGGCTGCGCATATAAGCTATTTATCAGAGCAATCATTACATGAAAAATTTGGGAGAAATTTACAAGATAAAACTAAAATTGAATTTTCTTTTGATGCAGATTTTCAAGTTGAAAGCTACCTAAGACATCAAGGTTTTAAATTTGTGGATCGTTTTGATGCCAATAGTTATTTATATATTACTCGAGCAATGGACTACTTTGATTTAAAAACAGATAATAATGGGTCTTTACTAGAAGCTTTTAAGGATACAAAGGCGCATATACTTTGTGCATCTTTTACAAGTGATTGGTTGTACCCAACTTCAGAGAACAAAGTAATAACAAAGACATTTAATGCTCTTGGTTTAAATGTTAGTTTTGTTGAAATTGATACTGATAATGGACATGACTCATTTTTATTAAATGAACCAGAATTTTTCCATACAGTTGAGGGATTTTTAGATGCAACATATAAAAAATTATGAGTTTATTTAATACTGATAAAGATTTTAATGTAATTTCAAATATGATTCCATCTGGAGCAAATATAATTGATGTTGGTTGTGGAGATGGATCTTTACTAGATTATTTGGCTAAAAAGAAAAATATTAATGGCAGAGGTTTAGAAATAGATCAGGATAAAATAAGAGAATGTTTAGCAAAAGGTATTGCTGTAATGCAAGGTGATGCTGATATTGACTTAATTGACTATCCCAACAAGTCTTTTGATTATTCAATTCTAACATATACATTGCAAGCTACAAAAAAACCTAAAGAAGTTTTAGAGGAATTAGTAAGAATTTCTGACAAAGCAATTGTATCATTTCCAAACTTTGGATACTGGAAAATAAGACTTAACCTATTGCTTAATGGAACTATGCCTGTAAGTGATGATTTAAGTTATTCATGGTATGAGACACCAAACTTACATTTTTGTACAATTTTTGATTTTATTAATTTATGTGAAGAGTCTAATATAAAAATTGAAAAAAAATGTAATTTAAAAAATCATTCAATTGAAAAGTATACAAAAAAGAACTGGTTTGATAATTTTTTATTAGAATCCGGAATGTTTTTAATTTCAAAAAAATAAATGAGTAATTTAAAAATAGATATTATTCCATGTCTAAGTGACAACTATTCTTATGTACTTTCTATTGGTAAGGATGCTTTAGTAATTGACCCATCAGAAGCTTTGCCTATTATTAAATTTCTTGAAAAAAATAATCTAAAGCTAAAATATATATTAAACACCCATCATCATTTTGATCATGTAGGTGGAAATTTGGAGCTTAAAAATAAATATAGCGCATTAATTGCTGGAAACGAAAAAGATAAAGAAAGAATACCTGGAATTGATATTTTATTAAATGAAAGTGAAAAGTTTTATTTCAATAACTCTGAATTTGAAATTATAAATGTACCAGGTCATACCTCGGAATGTATTGCATATTATATAAAATCTGAAAATGTTGTATTTACAGGTGATGCTATTTTTTCTCTAGGATGTGGAAGATTATTTGAAGGTTCACCTAATGATATGTGGAATTCAATATGTAAAATTAAATCTTTGCCTAATAATACTTTGATTTATTGTGGACATGAATACACAGCAAGCAATGCAAAATTTGTTCAGTCAATTAATGATAATGATCAAATAAAATTAAAGATTATAAAAATTAAAGAACTAAGAGAGAAAAATATTCCCACTGTTCCAACAACTATAGCTGAGGAAAAAGAGCTTAATATATTTTTTCAAGCTAACCAGAAAAATATTAAAAGCCTCCTCTCCGATAATAATATCAGTGATGAAGAGGCTTTTACTATAATTCGATCTGCTAAAGATACTTTTTAAATAAAGTATTGGCCACCATTGGCTGTAATTGTTGATCCTGTTATAAAGCCAGCATCTTCACTAGCTAAAAAAGTAACAGTTCTAGAGATCTCTTCAACCGTACCTAGTCTTCCCACAGGAATTTTAGTAATTAAACTTTTTAAAAAATCTTCTGATGCATCGGCTAAAATTTCTGTATCAATATAGCCTGGTGCAATTGCGTTAACTGTAATATTTTTTCTTGCTGTTTCCTGTGCTAATGCCTTTGTAAAACCTAAAACGCCTGCTTTTGCTGCACTATAGTTTACAAGGCCCATTTCACCTTTTTGACCATTAATAGATGAAATTGAAATTATTCTGCCAAAAGCTTTTTCTCTCATACCTTCAAGGACACATCTTGTCATGTAAAAGACTGAATCTAAGTCTGTTCTGATAACATCATCCCATTGTTCAATAGTCATCTTATGTGACATTGCTGCTTTAGATATTCCTGCATTATTAATCAATATATCCACAGCACCTAACTTTTCAGTTACTTCTTTTACGCCTTTTTCACACGCTGCTGCATCTGCTACATTCCACTGAAATACATCTATACCATGCTCCTTTGCAAAAGCTTCTGCTGCTGCTACGTTTGAATTATAAGTTGCTGCAACTTTACATCCCTCATTTTTTAGGGCAATTGATATTGCTCCACCTATTCCTCTTGTACCACCTGTTACTAAAGCTATTCTTGTCATAATTTAATTTCTCCTTTTTTTATCTTTCAACGCAAAGTGCTATACCCATGCCACCACCAATACAAAGTGTAGCTAAGCCTTTTTTAGCGTCTTGTCTTTTCATTTGGTGAAGCAATGTAACCAGAATTCTAGCTCCAGATGCACCTATAGGATGTCCAATAGCTATTGCGCCTCCATTAACATTAACTTTACTTGTATCCCAACCTAATTCTTTATTTACAGCACATGCTTGAGCTGCAAAAGCTTCATTTGATTCAATTAAGTCTAAGTCACCTATTGACCAACCAGCTTTATCTAATGCTTTGCGCACTGAAGGTATTGGCCCAGTTCCCATAATTGATGGGTCAACGCCAACACTTGCCCAAGATACAACTCTAGCTAAAGGTTCAATACTTCTTTTTTCCATCTCAGCTTCATTCATTAACATCAATGCTGCTGCTCCATCATTAATACCACTTGCATTTGCTGCTGTTACAGAACCATCTTTTGCAAATGCCGGTCTTAAAGATGCTAATTTCTCTAATTGAACATTATCTTTTATATATTCGTCTTGATCAAAAACTGTTGTTTCTTTTCTTGTTACAATATCAACTGGTGTAATTTCATCTTTAAATAAGCCTGCTGCCTTAGCCTTGCTTGCTTTTAATTGAGAATTATAAGCAAATTCATCTTGTTGATCTCTAGTAACTTGAAATTTCTCTGCTACATTTTCTGCAGTAGTACCCATATGATATCCATTAAAGGCATCCCATAAACCATCTTTAATCATTGTATCAATCATTTTAGCATCACCCATCTTTGTGCCTGAGCGCAAATGCATGCAATGTGGAGATCTACTCATACTCTCTTGACCGCCTGTAATTACAATATTTGCATCCTGATTTTTAATTGCTTGAAAACCTAATGCAACAGTTCTTAATCCAGATCCACAAACTTGATTAACTACCCACGCAGGAGTTTCTTTTGCAATACCCGCGTTAACAGATGCTTGTCTAGCTGGGTTTTGACCAGTTCCCGCCGTAAGTACTTGTCCAAGTATCACTTCATCTACTTCATGTGGTTGAACAGCAGATTTTTTTAAAGAGTCTTCTATTACTATTTTTCCTAAATCATGTGCCTCCAAATTACTTAGGGAGCCACTGAACGAACCAACGCCAGTTCTAGTTGCGGAAGTTATAAATACGTCTGTCATAATTAAATCCTAAAAAAATTATAAAATTTCAGGGATTTTTTCAGCCCTCGAGAGATTAAGATATCTAGCTGATTTTATTTTGCAACTATTATCTAAATCCAAAAATAGCGGATTACCTGTAGGAATTTCTAACTTTACTATGTCCTGATCCGAAATATTAAATAATTCTTTGCATAATGCCCTAAGACTATTTCCATGCGCCACAATTAAAGTGTCTCCTGATTCTAATAATGGGGTAATACTTTTTTTCCAATACGGGATCACCCTGTTATAAGTGTCTTGTAGGCATTCGGATAATGGCAATTCAGAACTTATTACTTCTGAGTAAAGAGGATCATTTTTAGGATTCATTTCGCTTAAAGAGTCTAATTTTGGAGGAGGTGTTTCATAACTTCTTCTCCACTTTAAAAATTGATCTTCACCATATTTATTTAAAGTTTCTTTTTTATTTAATCCTTGGAGACTTCCATAATGTCGTTCATTCAATTGCCAACTATAATTAATACTTGTGCTGTCATGCACATTAATCTCTTTAAGAATAATATCTAAAGTGTCTTTAGCTCTTTTTAGGTATGAGGTAAAACAAACTTTGGGTTTGAAGTTTATATCTTTAATTAATTCTCCTGATAATTTAGCTTCTTGCTCGCCTTTAGAAGTAAGTTCAACATCAACCCAACCTGTAAATATATTTTGAGCATTCCAGACACTTTGACCATGTCTGATAAGTATAAGTCTATTCATGTTATTTGTTTACTTGATTTATAATCTTATTATTTTTTATAAATTCAACAATTTGTTCTGCAATTTGATATGCAACTTTTTCTTGAGCCTCAACAGTACTTGCACCTATATGAGGTGTCATAACTACATTATCTAAACCTGAAAAAATACTATTTTTTTCTGGTTCATTTTCATAAACATCACAACCATAACCACCAAGCATTTCTAGCTCTAGAGCTTTCTTAATATCTTCTTCATTTACCAGTCCACCTCTTGCACAATTAATAATGAGGGCATTTTTTTTAACTAACTTTAAAGTTTCAGAGTTAATCAAATACTTGGATTTTTCAGAAAGTTTATTGTGAAATGTAATTATGTCAGAAACCTCTAAAAGCTTTTCAACTGAAAGATTTTTTACTTCAAAACTCGTAGCTTCTGTCTCAGTAAGTGAAGAACTATGAACTACAACATTCATTCCATAGACTTTAGATATTTCATTTATTTTCTTACCGATATTGCCAAAGCCAATTATTCCAATCGTTTTGCCAAACATCTCATTACCAATAAATTTCTTTTTTTCCCATTTATTTTGATGCATAGAATGGTTTGCAATATTTACTTTTCTCATTAGAGAGTGAATGATTCCAAATGTTAGTTCTGCAGTTGCCTGCACATTGCCTAATGGAGTATTCATAACAACTATACCTTTAGCAGTTGCAGCGATAAGATCTACATTATCTACGCCCACACCTGGTCTGCCTATTACCTTAAGATTTTCTGCATTATTAATAATTTTTTCTGTAACTGTAACAGCAGATCTTACAATTAAACCTGTATAATTTTTTATTTCTGAGGCTAATTCATCTTCAGATAAACCAACTTTTGTATCATATAAAATATTATGTTTATCAAATACTTCTGAAACAGCATTGGAAACATTATCTGCAATTAAAATTTTATTCATTAAGTGTAATTTGATTTTACTAGGTCGTACGCCCAATCAATCCATGGTAGCACAAGTTTAACATTTTCATTTGTGACAGTCGATCCTCCCCAAATTCTAATTCCAGACGGCGCTGTTTTATAAGAATTTAAGTCATAACCTGCCTCATTAGATTCTAATTCATTACAAACCTTCTTCATAAAATCAGATTTCTTTTCACTGTCTAAATCTTTAAACCAAGGGTCTTTTGGAATTAAACATATTGAAGTACAAGATAAGGTTTCAGGGTCTTTAGCAAGAAACTCGAATGTATCACTGGTTGCAACCCAATCAGATACAATCTTTAAATTATTTTCAGAGATATTAACAAGCTCATCTATACCACCAATTGATGAAGCCCAGTTAAGTGAATTTAAAGCATCTTCAACGCTCAACATTGATGGGGTATTTATGGTTGTGCCAGAAAATATAGCCTTTGCAAATTTTTGATTATTTGCAAGACGAAATATTTTTGGTATTGGCCATGGTGGAGTATAGCTTTCAAGCCTTTCTACTGCTCTAGGTGATAAAATTAACATTCCGTGAGCTGCTTCACTACCTAAAACTTTTTGCCAAGAGTAAGTAACGACGTCTAATTTATGCCAATCCATGTGCATTGAAAATACAGCAGATGTTGCATCACAAATTACAAGACCTTTCCTATCATCACTAATCCATTCAGTGTTTTTAATTCTCACACCAGCAGTGGTTCCATTCCATGTAAAAATAATATCATTATCAGAATTACTACTTGAGAAATCTGGAAGTACCCCATAGTCAGTTTTTTGAACAATCTTATTTTCTAAAGGAAGTTGGTCGCCAACATCAATTGACCAATCGTGTCCAAAGTTCTCCCATGAATATACTTCAACTCCACGTTGACCCAACATTGACCACATTGCCATCTCTACGGCACCAGTATCAGATGCTGGAACAATGCCAATATGATAATCATCTGGTATTTGCAGAATGTCTCTAGATTTATTAATTAACTCTTGAATTCTTTCCAGTCCGACCTTTGATCTGTGAGATCTAGAAACGACGGCATTTTCAAGATTCTTTAATGACCATCCAGGAGGTTTAGCACATGGTCCTGATGAAAAATATGGGTAAGGAGGTTTAACTTTTGGTTTATTTATCATAATTTTATAATTTCATTTGTAAATTTACTAGTCCGTCGATTAGCTTTGGATCAAAAAAAGTAGATTTTTGAGGTACAGTAGCTTTTCTGTTAGAAATTGACATTATCTCATGCATAGTCATTGGGCAAACAAAAAAAGCCATATCGGCTTCATTTTTTCTTACTTTTTTCTCAAGCTCTTTGTATCCAAATTTACCAGGTAGATAATTTAGATAATTCTTATACTCATTTTTTTTAATGCGACAAATTTTATCAACAATAAGTAAGTTAATTAAATCAATATCTGTTTCATGAGAAAACACTTTTTTTGAATTAATATTTAGCAAATTAAAAGAAAACCATTTATTACATATAAAAAGCATTACATCTCCTTTTGTATTTGGTTTTTTAAACTTACATAGCTTTACATCTATAAATGATTTTTTAATTAGATCTAAAATCTCCTTAGGATTAGTTTTTTTAAGTTTTATAAGTCGGTTGTAACTTAAAATTTTAACAGAAGACTGATCAAACAAAGCTGCTAAAAGTGGAACTGATTTTATTTTATTATTTTTTTGACTTGTTTTTTTAAATAATTTTGAGATTGCTGCAAACCTATGATGGCCATCTGCAATATATAAAGTTTCTATTTTTGATAGTTGTGATGAAATATAATTTCTATCTTTAAAATTTTTTGTTACCCACAACGAGTGCTTTGTTCCACCTGCACTTGTAAAGAAATATTCTGGCTTAGTATTTGAATACTTTTTAAATAATAATTTTAAATTATTCTTATTCTTATAAGTCAAATAAACTGGACCAACTTGAGTTTTAGTAGACTCTATATTTCTTAAGATAGAGTTTTCCTTAGATGTAAAAGTTTTTTCATGCGGTAATATATTTTTTTGTGATTTTTTATTAATTTCAATTGATGCAATAACCCCAAATTGGACTTTTGAGTTTTTACTTAATTTATAAATATAAAAATTTGGTTCATCGTCCTTAAATAATATTTGATTGTCCACCATACTCTTAAGGTAACCACGAACATAATTTGTTAACTGTTTCTTGCTATGACTTGGGAAAAAAGTTTCCGGACTTAAAATATTTAAAAAATTCCAATTAATATTTTTGGATGCTTTTTTGATTTCTTTTACACTTAAATTATCAAATGAAGATGATACAATTGAATGAGCAAGTTTTTTAATTGGTCTTAAACCTGTAAATGAACTAATTTTTATTGCCATACCTGAGTTATTCCAGATCTTAGTAGATTTGATATTATTTATTCTAGTTAATTGTTAGAAAAATGTTACCTTAAAATGCTTATAAAGCCTAGTTTTTCTGTATAATATCATCTATTGACATAAATAGAGGTGGGGTTATATTCACCAGACTTTAACATTCAAAATAATAATTCATAAATTATGTTCGCAGTAATATCCAGTGGTGGTAAACAATATAAGGTATCAGGTGATACTGTTCTAACAGTTAACAAGATTGCTGGTGAGGGTGGAGAGCAAATTACTATAGATGAAGTTTTATTTGCTTCCGACGGTAAGGATTTAAGTCTAGGTAGCCCAAATATTAAAGATGCTAAAGTTAAGTTTGAAATTATTAAACAAGATAGAGACAGAAAAATTCTTGTTTTTAAGAAGCAAAGAAGAAAAAACTTCAGAAGAAAAAATGGTCATAAGCAGGACATAACATTTTTAAAAGTCCTTGATATTGAGGTACCTGGCTTAACATTTCCAAAAGTAAAAGCTGAAAAAATAGAAAAAGTAGCAAAAGTAGAGGAAGTTGTTGAAGCTCCAGTAAAGAAAAAAGCAGTAAAGAAAAAAACTGCAGCTAAGGCAAAGGAATAGTACTCAATGGCACATAAAAAAGCAGGTGGTTCATCTAGGAATGGAAGAGACTCGGCCGGTAGGAGGCTTGGTATTAAAAAGTTTGGTGGTGAAGCTGTTATACCTGGAAACATAATTGCACGTCAACGTGGAACAAAATGGCATCCTGGTGATAATGTTGGTCTTGGAAAAGATCATACTATTTTCTCACTTATAGAGGGAGTAGTAACATTTGGAAAAAAGAAAAATGGAAAAACTTATATTTCCGTTGCACCAAATACAGTTAATTAAGAAAAATTCTTAATTCTTTAATTTTATTTATTTCAATTAATATTTTTATAAGCTCAAAACAATGAAGTTTATCGATGAAGCTAAAGTTTATATTAAAAGTGGAGATGGTGGAGATGGCTGTCTAAGCTTCAGACGAGAAAAATATATTGAATACGGTGGACCTGACGGTGGCAATGGTGGTCGTGGAGGGCATATCTATATTCAGGGTGTTATAGGTTTAAATACTCTTGTTGATTTTAGATTCCAAAAACATTTTAGGGCTAAAAAAGGAGTACATGGTGCGGGTAGAAAACGTAATGGTGCAGCTGGCAAAGATATTGTTCTAAAACTTCCAATTGGAACTCAAATCTATGAAGAAGATGAATTAGTTGAAGATATAATTGACACAAAGAAAATATTACTTTTTTCAGGTGGTAAAGGTGGCTTAGGAAATACAAATTTTAAATCATCCACAAATAGAGCTCCACGCAAAATAACCTTAGGAGAAAAAGGATACGAAGCTGATGTGTTGTTTAAACTTAAACTTATTGCTGACACAGGCCTTGTTGGACTTCCAAATGCGGGTAAGTCAAGTTTTATGCGAAAACTTACAGCCGCTAAGACAAAAGTTGGTGAATATCCTTTTACAACAATAGTTCCTAAGTTAGGAGTTATGCGACAAGGTGACAGAGAAAAGATTATAGCTGATATTCCTGGATTAATTGAAGGGGCGCATATTGGTACTGGGCTTGGCTTTCAATTTTTAAGGCATATTGAAAGATGTACTTCAATTATACATATTTTGGATATATCAGAAAAAAATGTTCTAGATAATTACAAAACTATTCGAAATGAATTAAAAAGCTATAATGTTGAATTAGGTAATAAAGCTGAAATTATTGTGCTCAATAAATCAGATTTATTAGAGAGTGATGTTATAAAAAAAATAGTTAAGGATTTAAAAAAAGAAGTTAAAAATAAAGTCTTTGTTATATCTACAATAACTAATGATGGTGTTGAAGAATTAAAACAAATTATTTTAGATGCTGGTGTAAATAATGAAAATTGAAAATACAAAGAGAATTGTAATTAAGATTGGCTCATCTCTTCTTTTTGATAATAAAACAAATAAGTTGAATAAAGAATGGTTAATATCACTTGCTGAAGATGTAAACTTTCTAAAGAGTCAAAATAAAGAAATTATCATTGTTTCATCGGGAGCAATAGCATTCGGTGCTAAAGATTTAAATTTAGAAATGGCTGAACTAAGATTAGATATTCACCAGGCTGTTGCCGCTGTAGGTCAAATACAATTAATGTCAGCATTTAAAAATGCATTTGAAAAGTATGAGTCTAAAGTATCACAAATATTATTGACTTTAGATGATACTGAGAAAAGAAGGCGCTCTATTAATGCAAGGAGAACAATAGACAATTTATTAAAATTAAACATTGTTCCAGTGGTAAATGAGAATGATACAATTGCTACAAATGAGATTAAATATGGCGATAATGATCGACTAGCAGCTAGAGTAGCCCAGATTACTGGAGCAGACTGCTTAATTCTTCTATCTAATATAAATGGCCTTTATTCCTCTGATCCAAAAAATAATGAAGAATTAAAGTTAATAGATTCAGTTGAATCAATAGATGAAACAATTGAAAGCATGGCTGGTTCATCAATTTCAGAAACTGGCAAAGGCGGTATGAAAACTAAAATTATGGCTGCAAAAACAGCGTTATCGGCTGGATGCCATATGGCTATAACTAATGGTACTATTAACAATCCAATCCAAGCTTTGTTTAATGGAAGACCATGCACATGGTTTACACCAAATAAAACTCCACTTGCAGCAAGAAAACAATGGATTGTAGGAACAATGCAAACTGTTGGTTCTGTGATAATTGATGACGGTGCCAATAAAGCCCTCATAAATGGAAGTAGCCTATTACCAGCTGGAATTCTAGAGGTAAATGGCGAGTTCGAAAGAGGAGATGCTATTGAAGTGTTATCTTCTAGTAAAGATAAGATTGGAATAGGCTTATCTAGCTATTCTTCTGAAGAAGGTAAAAAAATAATGGGTCATAAAAGTAATGAAATTGGAAATATTCTAAGTTACTCTTATAGAGAAGAAATGATCCATAAGGATGACTTGGTATTGCTATGAATATAAGAGATTATATGACTAATGTTGGTAAACAAAGTGTCAAAGCAAGTAAAGAAATTAAATCTCTCTCCACTATAGATAAAAATAATCTTCTACTGTCTATTGCTGAAAGTATTAGGGATGAAAAAGATAAGATTATTTCAGCTAATCAAGAAGATATTAACTTAGCAAAAAAAAATAATACATCTAAAGTGATGATTAATAGATTAATGCTTGATAATGAGCGAATTGAAAATATTGCTAAGTCAGTTGAAGATATAGTTAAATTATCAGATCCTGTTGGTAGAGTGCTGTATGAAACAGAAAGACCAAATGGCCTTATAATTAATAGAGTCTCTGTACCGTTAGGAGTAATTGGAATAATTTATGAAAGTAGACCCAACGTTACAGTTGATGCAAGTGTTCTCTGCATCAAAGCTGGTAACGTAGCCATATTAAGGGGTGGATCAGAATCTTTTAATTCTAATACAAGCCTAATAAAAGCTATTCAATTAGCATTAACTAAAAATGATTTAAATAAAGATACAATTCAACTTGTAGAAACTGTCGATAGAGCTGCAGTAGACTATATGCTTGCAGAAATGACAGATACAATTGATGTTATTGTGCCGAGGGGCGGCAAAGGACTCGTAAAAAAAGTTCAAGATATGGCTAGAGTACCTATCATTGGCCACCTTGAGGGTATTTGCCACATCTATGTTAATAACTCAGCAAACTTAGAAACGGCTTTAAAGATTATACATAATGCTAAGTTAAGAAGAACAGAAATTTGTGGTGCAGCTGAAACCCTCCTAATAGATCAGGCGTATGCTAAAGATAATTTAAATAAGATTGTTACTAATTTACATGAAGGAGGTTGTGAAATTAGAGGTGATATTGCAAGTCAAGAAATTGACAATCGAATTTTGCATGCCAATGAAGTAGACTGGAGTACTGAATATTTAGATGCAATTATTGCTATAAAATTAGTAAAGAATGTGGATGAAGCAGTTGAACATATTGCTGAATATGGATCTGGTCATACTGAAAGTATCATTGCCGAAGATAAAGAAGTTGCAGAAAAATTTCTTAATTTGGTTGATAGCGCAATTGTAATGCACAATACATCTACTCAATTTGCTGATGGTGGAGAATTTGGGCTTGGTGCTGAAATTGGAATTTCTACAGGTAGACTTCATGCGCGAGGACCAGTTGGCTTAGAAGGACTGACAACATATAAATATATTGTAAAAGGAAACGGCCAAATAAGGCCTTAATTAAAATGAAAATTGGAATTTTAGGTGGCTCATTTAATCCAGCCCATTTGGGACATATTAAAATTAGCTTAACCGCGATAGAGCTACTGAACCTTGATAAGATTTACTGGCTTATTACAGAACAAAATCCATTAAAATCTAGTAAGGAATATTTGCCACTAGATTTGAGAATTAAAAAAGCAAAAAACATAATAGATAAAAACAATATAGAAATAATAAGTACTGAAGAAAAGACTAAGTCTAATTATGCTATTGATAACCTTAGGTATATTAAATTAAATAATGCAGACCAATTTATATTTTTAATGGGTGCTGATTCTTTTATATCTCTCGATAAATGGAAAGACTATGATGATATTATACAAGAATTTCCTATTGCTATCTTTAATCGTAATGGCTTAGATGACCAAGTAATTAATGGATACATTGGCAAGAGGTATAAAAAATTTAGATTGAATTATAATTCAAGGGGACTATTGTATGAAAAAAATCCAAGTTGGATATTTATTCAAGACTTTGACGAAAACATATCATCTACAGAAATTAGATTAGAAAAATAAATTGGATAATCATACTAGCATATTAACAGATTTAGAGTCTAATAAGGCTGAAAATATACTTTCTATGGATGTTTCAAAAAAAACATCTATTGCAAGTCACATGATTTTTGCAACTGGTACATCTAATCGACATGTGAATGCACTTTCACAATCTATATATAGAAGCTTAAAAAAATCTGGTTTTAAGGGAGCTAATATAGAAGGGAATAATAATACAGGATGGATCGTAATAGACTGTGGAGATATAATTGTTCACATCTTTAAAAAAGAGGTTAGAGAATTTTATAATCTTGAAAAAATGTGGTCCATAGATCTAGAGTCTTATAGTGAATGAGAATTCAAGTTTTATACTTAGACAAATTAAAATTTGATGCTGAAAAAAACTTAGCCAATAAGTACTTAGAGAGAATCAAGTCTTCTGGTAGGAAGGTAATTGATCCTATTCATTTAAAACAAATAAATTTAAAGGAGCTTGATCAGGAATTAGGCTCTGGAAGCTTTAATATTTTACTTGATGAAAAAGGGGAAAAGTTAACTACTGCAAAATTTACTGAATTAATATTTGAAAGTTCCAATAAACGAATTAATTTCTTTATAGGCAATACCGATGGTTTTACAGAAATAATGAAAAAAAAAGCAAACTTGCTATTATCAATTAGTCCAATGACACTAACTCATTCATTTGCTACAATAATACTCTTAGAACAAATTTATAGAGCAACTACAATTAAAATTAATCATCCATATCATAAGGCTTAATAATGAAAAAATTACCAATATATATATTTCTTGCAGTCTTTTTATTTTCATTTTCACTAAGTGCTAATAATGAAAATTTGTATAAAAAACTTAATACTTTTGGTGACGTCTTTGAAACTATTAGATCAAATTATGTAAATGATGTTAATGAAGAAGACGTAATTGAAGCCGCAATTAATGGAATGCTCCAATCTCTTGATCCACACTCTAGTTACATGAATTTAGAAAACTATAAAGAAATGCAAGAGCAGACAGATGGTAAATTTGGTGGGCTTGGAATTGAAGTTACGTTAGAAAGTGGATATGTAAAAATAATATCCCCTATAGACGGAACACCAGGTGCAAAAGCAGGAGTACAGCCAGGTGACTATATTACACATATTGATGATGAAAGTATCTTTGGACTTAGCCTTACTGAGTCAGTAGATAAACTAAGAGGCTTAATTGGAACAACCGTAAATCTTAAAATTGCCAGAGAAGGTGAAGATGAGCCCCTGGAAATATCTATTACACGAGCCATAATTACTGTTGAAGCAGTAAAATTTCGTCGCGAAGGTAATGTAGGTTATATAAAACTAATATCATTTAGTGAGCAAGCTGACCGTGGTATTAAAAAAGCCATAAACAACCTAGAAGCAGAAATTGGGAATGATAAATTAGTTGGATATGTATTAGATCTAAGAAATAATCCCGGCGGCTTGTTAGGACAATCAATTGCAGTCACTGATAGTTTTTTAAATTCTGGTGAAATAGTTTCTACCAAAGGAAAAGATAAATCAGACATTGGATCATTTAAAGCTACCCGGGGTGACTTAACAAAAGATAAACCAATAATAGTTTTGATTAATCGTGGATCTGCATCTGCATCAGAAATTGTAGCTGGTGCCCTTCAAGATCATAAACGTGCAATAATTATTGGTGAGCAATCTTATGGAAAAGGCTCTGTTCAAACTGTTTTTCCTCTTAATGACAGAAGTGCTATAAGACTTACCACAGCATTGTACTACACACCGTCTGGAGACTCAATTCACAAAATAGGTATTACTCCAGATATAGAAGTTTTAAGATCAAAAGATACTGATAATGAAATAGATAATCAGCTTGATTATGCTTTAGATCTTTTAACAAAAGATCAATTTATTAAATAATATGGATTTTAAAGATTATAGACGTGGTGTTGGCATGCTTATTATTAATCATGAAAAAAAAATATTTATTGGACAAAGATTTGATAAAGATGAATCTGCATGGCAAATGCCACAAGGTGGTATAGATAATAATGAAACTCCCGAAGAAACTTGCATAAGAGAATTGGCTGAAGAAACTGGAATAGTATCAAATTATAAAATTTTAGATAAAACTAAAAATTGGTACAGTTATGATTTACCTAATAATTTACAAAAAAAACTTTGGAGGGGAAAATATAAGGGTCAAGTGCAACAGTGGTTTATTCTTAATTTTTTTGGCGACGATGCTGAAATAAATATTAAAACTAAACACCCCGAATTTAAAAATTGGAAATGGGCTTATAAAGAGGAATTAATGAAATTAATAGTTCCGTTTAAAAAAGAGCTATATGAAAAAACCTTTATTGAATTTGATAATTTTTTATAAACTTAAGGATTTAAGGCTATCTATTTTACTCTGAAGCTTAATATTTGAAATATTAGAATCTTGCATATTTTGCAGATCAATTATTTTTTGATTTACAAAATCACTATTCAAATCCTCTTTTTCTATAAGCTCAACAGCAATTATCAATAAGCTGTTATCATTAAATTGAGCAAAGCCTTCAGAAATATATATTACTTTTTCATCTCCACTTTCAAGATTAACAGAAATAAAGCCTGGTCTTATAGAGGAAATAAAATTCACGTGGTTAGCTAAAAAACCAATATCACCTTCAGTCGCAGGAACTGTAACTAAAGATGCATTGGCTTCCAAAAAAACTTTAGATGGTGTAACAAGTTTTATACTAAATATTTCTGACATACTAATTAAGCTGCAGCTTCCTCAGCCATTTTTTCAGCCTTCTTAACAGCTTCTTCAATAGTTCCTACCATATAAAAGGCTGCTTCTGGCAAATGATCATACTCACCCTTACAGATCGCATCAAAACCATTAATAGTATCTTCTAATTCAACATACTTTCCTGGTGTACCAGTAAAGACTTCTGCAACAAAAAATGGTTGTGACATAAATCTTTGTATCTTTCTTGCACGTGCTACTGTCAGCTTGTCGTCTTCTGATAATTCATCCATTCCTAAAATAGCAATAATATCTTGAAGAGATTTATATGTTTGAAGCACTGATTGGACATTTCTTGCTACATTATAGTGTTTATCACCTAGAATTCTTGCATCTAAAATTCTAGAAGTAGAGTCTAATGGATCTACTGCAGGATAAATTCCAAGCTCAGCAATTTGTCTAGATAAAACTGTCGTAGCATCTAAGTGAGCGAATGATGTTGCTGGAGCTGGATCGGTTAAATCATCTGCTGGCACATAAATTGCCTGCACTGAAGTAATAGAGCCTTTATCAGTAGAAGTAATTCTCTCTTGAAGTTGCCCCATATCTGTTGCTAAAGTTGGTTGATATCCAACTGCAGATGGTATTCTACCTAAAAGCGCTGATACTTCTGAACCAGCTTGAGTAAACCTAAAGATATTATCTACAAAAAATAGTACATCTTTTCCTTCTTGGTCTCTGAAGTATTCAGCTTGAGTGAGACCTGTTAAAGCAACTCTAGCTCTTGCCCCTGGAGGCTCGTTCATCTGGCCGTATACTAATGCACATTTAGATTTATCACCTTCTAAATCAATAACACCCGACTCTATCATTTCATGATAAAGGTCATTTCCTTCTCTAGTTCTTTCACCAACACCAGCAAAGACAGAATATCCACCGTGTGCTTTTGCAATATTGTTAATTAATTCCATAATAATAACTGTTTTACCAACGCCGGCACCACCAAATAGTCCAATTTTACCACCTCTTGAGTATGGAGCTAATAAGTCAACTACCTTAATTCCAGTAACAAGTATCTCTGTTTCAGTCGCTTGGTTAACAAATTCTGGTGCGTCTCTATGAATTCCCCAAGTTTCTGATGATTTTATCTCACCTCTTTCATCAATGGGATCACCTGTTACATTCATAATTCTTCCAAGTGTTTCAGGGCCAACTGGTACTTGAATTTGTTTTCCAGTATCAATAACTTCATCGCCTCTGGACATCCCCTCCGAAGCATCCATTGCTATAGTTCTCACGCTAGATTCTCCTAAATGTTGTGCCACTTCAAGAACAACAACTTTATCTCCTACTTTTACAGTTAAGGCGTTTAATATAGCTGGAAGGCTGTCTTCAAACTTAACGTCAACAACTGCTCCAATTACTTGTGAAATAGATCCTTTTATATTACTTGTCATATTTTCTCCTTTTTTTAAACTGCTTCTGCTCCAGAAATAATCTCTATTAATTCTTTAGTGATTACTGCTTGTCTAGAGCGATTATAAAATAATGTTAAACTATCAATCATATCAGAGGCGTTTCTAGATGCATTATCCATTGCGCTCATTCTTGATCCCTGTTCACTAGCTGAACTTTCTAAAAGTGCCTTAAAAATTTGTACTGCAAAATTTAAAGGCAATAGCTCTTCTAATATTTCTTTCTCATTGGGTTCAAATTCAAAAAAACTATTATCTCTAGAGATATTTTCATCATTATCATTCTCAACTATCTCTGCTGGAACAACTTGTTGTTCTGTAGGTATTTGAGATATTACTGATTTAAATTTATTATAAAATATTAAACATTTGTCAAACTCAGCATCAAAATACATTTTAATAATTTTATCTGAAATTTTTTTAGCATCTCCATATTGGATTGATTTAACTGCAGATAAATCTACTGTATCGACAATCTGATCACCATATTGTCTTTTAACAATGTCATAACCTTTTTTACCAATGCAGATAATCTTAACTGTTTTATTTTCTTTTTGTAAATCAACAACTTTTTCTCTCAAAGCTTTAGAAATTTGAGAGTTAAATCCACCACAAAGACCTCTTTCTGAGGTAAATAAAACTAAAAGATAGGTCTTATCTTCATCGCTGCCTGTTAAGAGGTTTCTAGAATTATCAGTTGGAACAAATCCTCTAGAAATAGAATCCATAAGATTTTTCATATTATCTGAATATGGACGAGATTGCTCCGCCGCCTCTTGGGCTTTACGAAGTTTAGCCGCAGCTACCATCTTCATTGCCTTTGTTATTTTTTGTGTTGATTTAACACTAGCAATTCTTTTTTTTAAATCATCTAAACTAGGCATGAAATATTTAAGCTTTTTTAAACTCCTCAATTACTGAGATCAATGTACTTTCAGCATCATCATCTAAAATTCCAGTTGTATTAACTTTTTCAATTAATTCTGGATTTGATGCACTTATTTTAGCAAAAAAATCTCTCTCAAAATCTTTAATTTGATTTAATTCAAGATCATCTAAGTATCCTTTTACTCCTGTGAAAACTGAAATAACTTGTTCAGCAACAGTCATTGGAGAATACTGATCTTGTTTTAAAAGTTCTGTTAATTTTGATCCACGATTTAATAAATTTTGAGTCGAAACATCTAAATCAGAGCCAAACTGAGCAAAAGCAGCCATTTCTCTATATTGGGCTAATTCTAACTTAATAGATCCAGAAACTTTTTTCATGGCTTTAGTTTGAGCAGCAGAACCAACTCTTGATACAGATAAGCCAACATTTACCGCAGGTCTAATACCTTGGTTAAATAATTCTGTTTCTAAAAATATTTGTCCATCAGTGATACTAATAACGTTAGTAGGAATAAATGCACTAACATCATTTGCTTGAGTTTCAATAATTGGTAAAGCAGTAAGTGAGCCGCCACCATTTTTATCACTTAATTTTGCAGCTCTTTCTAATAGTCTACTATGAAGATAAAATACATCACCTGGAAAGGCTTCACGGCCTGGAGGTCTTCTAAGTAATAATGACATTTGTCGATAAGCAACAGCCTGTTTTGATAAATCATCATAAACAATTAACGCGTGCATACCATTATCTCTAAAGTATTCAGCCATAGAGCATCCAGCATAAGGTGCTAAGAATTGAAGTGGTGCTGATTCTGATGCCGTTGCGGCTATTACGGTAGTGTATGACATTGCTCCTGCATCTTCTAAAGTCTTAACAATCTGAGCAACTGTAGATCTTTTTTGTCCAATTGCTACGTAGAAGCAATATAATTTTTTTGACTCATCAGAAGATTCATTGATTGTTTTCTGATTAATAATTGCATCAATTGCTACTGCTGTTTTACCGGTTTGCCTATCTCCAATAATTAGTTCTCGTTGTCCACGGCCAACAGGAATTAAACTATCAATTGCTTTTAAACCAGTTTGCATTGGTTCTGAGACTGATTGTCTTGGTATAATGCCTGGAGCTTTAACCTCAATACGAGATCTTTTATCTGAATTAATTGGTCCCTTACCATCTATTGGATTACCTAAAGCGTCAACAACACGACCCAAAAGTTCTTTTCCAACAGGTACGTCTACAATTGAGTTAGTTCTTTTAACCGTGTCACCTTCTTTAATTCCTGAGTCATTTCCAAATAAGACTATACCAACATTGTCACTCTCAAGATTAAGTGCCATTCCTTTGGTGCCATCACTAAACTCAACCAATTCTCCAGCTTGAACATTATCTAATCCATAAACTCTAGCAATACCGTCTCCAACAGATAAAACCTGTCCAACTTCAAGTATTTCGGAATCAGATCCAAAATTTTTAATTTCTTCTTTTAAAATCTTTGATATTTCTGATGGTTGAATATCCATTATGCTACCTCTTTCATTTTGGCTTTTAACGCGTTTAATTTACTTTTGATTGTACTATCAATCATTTGACTTCCAATTTTTATTTTTAAGCCTGCAATCAAGCTTTCGTCTATATCAGTGTGTAAAATAAATTCTGAGCTAAATTTTTCTCTAAGTTTTTGCTTTATAGAATCAATTTGATTTTCAGATAATGCTTTTGAAGATGAGACATAAGCATTTTTAATTCCATTAAAATCAGAAACTAAATCTTTATAGCTTTTTATAACGTCTTTAATATTACTTACACGACCTTTTTTAGTTACTACACCTATAAAGTCTTTTGTCAGTTTTGATAATTCAAGTTTATCGGCCACCATATCTAACAAACTTAATTTATTAATATTTTTAATAGATGGATTTTCTATAAAAGATGCAAAATTTTTATCTGACATCAAGAGTTCCATAATTTTATCTAAATCGTTAGAAATACTATCTAATACCTTCGCTTCTTTAGCCAACTGGAACAGCGCATTGGCATATCTTGATGCTGAAGCTGAATGACTAGATTTTGACATTTGTGGCTATTTTATTAGATTAATTTAAAGTCATTGCGTATCATTAAGTATAGTATTTTTCAAGCACTTGAATGTCGCATATGTACTTTTTATGTGAAGTTTTGTGGGTCAATATCAGTGGTAATAGTGACACTTGAAGTCTGGGAGACCTTAGCTAACCAATGCAGAATGATTTTTTGTATTTTTCTGCCTTTTTTCTCATGAATTAAGAACCTTAGTCTATGTTTGCCCTTCAATCGAGATAAGGGGGCTGGAGCTGGTCCATAGAAATCAACATTATCAATTTTAGGTATAGTTCTGGAAAGCTTAAGACAAGTTTGTTGAACTTCTGAAATATTTCTACCAGAAACAATGATTGCTGCCATTTTAGAAATAGGGGGGAGATTTGCCCTCATTCTAATACCTAATTCTTTCTTATAAAATTTTTCTCTATCCATGCTTGCTAGATCTTTAATTGTCTCATTTTCTGGAAAATAGCTTTGTAAAAAAACTTCTCCCGGTATGTCACCACGGCCAGCTCTTCCGGCAACTTGATAGAGCATTTGATAAGTTTTTTCAGAAGCTCGAAGATCTCCACCCCTCAAAGTCATATCAGCATCAACTACGCCAACACATGTAAGAAATGGGAAGTGATAACCTTTTGTTATTAATTGAGTGCCGATAATAATATCAAATTTATTATTATAAATTTTTTCAACTTTTTCATTCAAATCTTCACTAGATTTAATATGATCACTGGAGAAAAGACAAATTTTTGCTGTTGGAAAATCTCTAGCAATTTCATTGTAGATTTTTTCTATACCTGCACCAAAGTCAACAAATGATTCATCTTCATTATTACAGCTCTGACATTTAATTTGAAATGAGCCTAATTTATATCCACAATGGTGGCATAATAACTTTTTATCTTTTAAGTGTTCAACTAGATAACTGGAACAATTTTTGCATGTAAATTTATGCCCACAGCTTTTACAAATAATCATTGGTGCGTAACCTCTTTTGTTAATAAATAAAAGAGATTGTTCTCCATCAGACAATTTTTTTTGAATAACTTTTTTTAATTCATCAGAAACCCAATTATTTTTTTTAAGTTTACTTTTTTTCATATCAATAACTTTGATTTTTGGCTCTGGCGTTTTTGAAAATTTATTTTTTAATTTTACATGAAAATATTTATTCTGATCTATATTGTAAATTGTCTCAAGAGAAGGTGTTGCGCTAACAAGTATTAATGTAAATTTTTCAATTGAAGCTCTAACCACTGCCATATCTCTGGCATTATATATTCCTTTTTCTTCTTGCTTGTATGATGGATCATGCTCCTCATCAACAATCAACATACCAAGATTTTTATAAGGTAAAAACAAAGCTGATCTAGTGCCTATTACAATCTTACTCTTTCCAGAAATAATTTTATGAATAATATTTTTCTTTTTAGAAGGCGTAATTTTGCTATGCCAAATATCAGGCAAATAACCAAATCTTTTTTCGATTCTTTTAATAAAATCATTTGTTAAAGAAACTTCAGGAAATAATATTAAAGATTGTTTTGTATTCATTATATTTTTTTCAATTAGGTCAAAATAAACTTCAGTTTTTCCTGATCCAGGCATACCGTCTAACAAAACTGTTGAATATTCATTTTTAGAAATGATGTCTTCTATTTTTTCTTTTGCTTTACTCTGTGTGTCATTAAGCTCTAATTCATTGGGTACTATGATTTTTTCATTACTTTCACTTATAGTATCTTCAGAAAAATAAGCTTCACTTTTAGGTAAAATCATTTTTAATACGAGACCTTTGGGTATTAAATTATATGACGCTATCCATTCTAAGAATTTTATTGTTTTCTGAGAAATTGAGTATGAAGAAGTTTCTTTAATTGATTTAATCTTTTTAAGATCAAAATTTGTTTTATCTTTTATGTTTCTTACAACACCTAAATAACTTTTACTTCTAAATGGCACCAAGACAATAGTCCCTACTTTTATTATCTGATCCTCTGTAAAGCTATAGGTAAATTCTTGATCAAGTGGATAAGCCACTAAAACATTGGCAAAATATGTTTTATGCGTTGCTGAATTCATATGTATTATTTGTTTTTCATGTTATAAGTATAATAGTAAATTTAAACAAAATATTATGGACTTTTTTTTAGATACAGCAGAAGTTGATGTTATAAAAGACCTTAATGAAACTGGTCTCATTGATGGCATTACAACAAACCCTTCACTTGTAGCAAAATCTGGACAAGATTTCATTAGCGTTTTAGAAAAAATCGCTACAATTATTAGTGGTCCAATTAGTGCCGAGGTTACCGCTACTGATACTGAAGGTATGGTTAATGAAGGTTTAAAATTGTCAAAAATATCTAAAAATATTGTTGTTAAGCTACCTCTAACATTTGATGGTCTCAAGGCATGTGTTGCTCTTACTAAGAAAAAAATTTCCACTAATGTAACTCTTTGTTTTTCTTCAAATCAAGCACTTATTGCGGCAAAAGCAGGTGCTACCTATATATCTCCATTTATCGGCAGACTAGACGATATAGGTGAAAACGGTCTAGAACTAATTCAAGATATAAAATCTATTTACTCAAATTATAACAAGCTTAGCACTAGGATTTTAGTTGCCTCAGTTAGGAGCTTGGACCATGTAGCTAAGTCAGCAATTATTGGTGCAGATACAGTTACACTTCCACCAAAAGTTTTTATGGAAATGTATGAACATGAGTTAACAAAAAAAGGCTTAGATGCATTTCTTAAAGACTGGGCTGAGACTAAGCAGTCAATTTTATAATTTATTCTTAAGTGGAAGAATTTATTTTACAAAAAGAATATCAAGAATGGCTCGCTAACTTAAAGAATATCAAAGGATT
>Ga0257106_1000105_pt1 | contig 51461 bp, 35 predicted proteins | sample LP_taG_3_FD_190177 | JGI IMG/M metagenome (GOLD analysis project Ga0257106, IMG submission 190177) | Marine microbial communities from Northeast Subartic Pacific Ocean, Canada - LP_J_2011_P26_10m | ecosystem: Environmental > Aquatic > Marine > Oceanic | place: Canada: Northeast Subartic Pacific...
TTCATCAACGTGGTTTTACCAGCGCCGTTCGCACCAACAATAGCAACTCGGGAACCCAAGTACGCGCGCACGCACACTTGTTCTAAGATGTTCTTCTCTCCGCCGTCGTATTTGAAAGTGACGTCATCGAGTCTCATAACTACTTGGCCGCGATTTTTAATACCGTCTAAAACACCTGGATCTGGGAGAACGAGCAAAGGCTTTTCGCTCGAGCCTCGAATGCCTCCGTTCATTTCATTTTTACCGACACCGTTGCTTCCGCCTATAGTCATCGCGCCTTTTTTGTTCATCGCGGAAACGAGTCCAGCCGTATTCTCCAATCCTAAAGCTTCGCGACGTGCGAGTTCTTTCGATTTATCCAGCGACGACGCATCTCCTCTCATACCATCGTTCGACCCATCGTCCACGTCTAACCCATTCTCCTCCGCGTGTTTCGAAATAGCATCCAAAGTTTCTTTCTTCATCCTCGGCAAGACTAAATTTGGCTTCTTGGCGCGAAAGCCCGGGAACCCGCCGTCGAACACCGTGAGCTTTTGGTTTTCAAAATGCACGATGTCCGTGCACACTTTGGTTAAAAAGTCGTAATCGTGCGAAACAACCAAGACGGTAGAATTCGATGCAGTCAAAAAGTTAGCCAACCATTCGACCGCGTCCACGTCCAAATGGTTCGTAGGCTCATCAAGTAATAACAAATCCGCCTGTTGCGTCATGGCCGCCGCGATTGCTAATCTCATCCTCCATCCACCGGACAATTCGTTCACTCTCTTTCCCATCATCTTATCGTCAAACCCAACCTCTTTCAAGCATGCCTCGGAAGACGACGCGGTTTCGTCGCCACGACCACCGCTCTCTTCTTCCTTCTCCCTCGCAAACTCACTCACCGTCGCGTTCGATAAACTCAAAATCTCGTGTCTCACGAACACCACGTTCACATCCTCCGGAAAACCCAAAATATCTTTCGCCGCGATTCGATTCATCAGCGTCGTCTTCCCGGCGCCATTCTGACCAACAATGCCGTATCTCTTCATCTTCTCAAGTCGTAACGCGGTCGGTTTCAACAGAATCTTTGCCCCGAACCCGAGTATTATATTTTGCAAATCCACCAAAAATGTTTTCTGCTTCTTCGTTTCCGTTTCGCCGTTTTCCTCTCCTTCGCTCCGCCTCGCATCTTCCTCCGCACGACCACTCATCTTCGCCCGCACCAACGCGTTCGCGCACATATCCCTCACCTCCTCTTCCGTCACGAACGCCTCCAACATGTCTCCAACATTCTCCGAAATCGATTCCACGTCCGGAGTTTCGTTTTCTTCTTCTTCGAAGATGAGGTCCAAGAGTAAATCTTTCACGTATTCTAAAACTTCCTCGTCGACGGATTTCGAGCGCAGAAATTCGTGGACGAATTGTTCCACGTCTTCTCTTCTTTGTTCTCTCGTCGTCGACGACGGCGGGGCCATGCTGCCTAGAGTTTGGTTTTTGTGATGAAAGAAGATGAAAGAAGAGAAAAAGTGCCGCCAAATATCTTTTTTTCTTCTTTTTCCTTCTTTTCCTTTTTCTTTTTTTCTCTCAAAAATTTCAACCAATTTGAGCACTTCAACAACCCACACAAAAAACAAGCGCTTTTAGTTAGATACACACACACACACAGCTTGCGCACGTTTTTATGCATCACTGCTCAGAAGAAGAACAGAGATGATACCCAAAAGCGCTACTACTCTCAGACGAGGAGACTCTGTTGTGGTCTTTTCTTCATCTTCTTCCTTTTCGTTCGGGAAAAGAAGAAGATTCGTCCTCCTCCACGAAGCACATCATCCGTGTCGTCATCGTCGTCATCACCAAACGCATCATCAACATCCGAAAAAGTATTCTTCGCGTGGGGCCCCGTCGTTCGCGGCGGTGAACGACGACGCGAATGCTCGTGATGAAGATTTCTTGCACAAGTTAGGGGTGAAGTTACGAAAGGAGACGGGGAGAGAAGCCAAAATGCCTCCCGGGAGAGTCGGTTTGTTTGGCGTTCGAGAAACGCTCGAATATCTGATGGACTCGAACGCTTTCGTGGAAACGAGAGTGAAGAAATACGGACCGATTTTCAAGACGGCTTTTTTCTTCAAACCGACGATCGCGTTCGGGTCGAAAGAAGCCGTGGATGAGTTTAAATCGTTCGAGGCGAGTTTACCGGCGGATGAGGCGTTGCCGGAGACGTTCAGGGAGCTACACACGGAATACGGAGCGTTGAAACAAAGCGGCGCGAAGCATAAAGCGACTCGGAAGAACTTTTCGAGAGTGTTGGGAAGAGAGGCTTTGGAAACGTACGTGCCGGAAATCGCGATGCGAACGGAGGAATTCGTAAATAAGTTGGAGCAAAGGAAAGTGCCCTTGTTTCTTGGGAAAGATATCAAGCGGTACGCGTTAAAGACGTTGTTTTATCTGTTTTTGGGTAAAGTGCCCGAGGATGGTATTATAGAGGAGATGTATTTGTACAACGCCGGATTGTTGTCGTTGGGAAAGTTTGACCCGACGTTTAAGAAAGGGGAAAGCGCGTTGGAGAAACTGACGCAATACGTGCTCGAATACTATCTGGAAATTAAAAAAGACGAGGCAAAGTTGAACGCACCTGAACATTTCTTTCTAAAACAGTACTCCGAGGCGACGGATGAGTTTGGCGATACATTTTCGGACGAACGTGTCGCCGTGACGGTCGTTTTGATGGTTTGGGGTTCGTACATCGAGGCAGCCGCGTTAATGGGACACTCGATACGTATTCTAGGCGAGAAAGGAAACGCGGATGTTTTGAAAAAAGCGAAAGAAGAAGCGCGGGCGTTGCGAGAAGAAGAAGAACAGACGCTCTCCACGTTGGCGCAAAAAGGGAAATACTTATTAGCGGTGTCCAAGGAAACGTTGAGATTTCACCCACAAACCGCGGGTGGGTTGAGAGTAAACCCAACGGATAGGACGTTTTGCGGGTACGACATTCCTGCCGGGTACGTGTTAACCGCGGACCCGCGCATCGCGTTCCTCGACAAATCCGCCTTCTCCGATCCGAAAGCGTTCAATCCTTCGCGGTTCCTCGAAGCTTCCAAGAGCGAAGACCGTTTCTTCCCAGGCGGAATGGGTCAACATCAGTGTCCGGGGATTAACTTAGCGACGACCATGAACGTGATTTTCTTGACCAAATTCTTGACGACATTTTCATCTTGGACGCCGTCAGAAGGCATGCCCGAGGAGGTTCCATTGGTTCAAGTGCCGATCGTTATCATAGCGGATGAGTATAGCGTAGACTTGATGCAATAAAAATTAGTTACTATTGTTTGTATCTCTTTGAGGTGTTTTTCTCTATCTTATTGTACAACGCGCAATGAATGACTTCTATGCGTATGACTTCTATGTGTACGTTATATACTACTTATTCCCGGAGGAGATTTTAAGTCCTCTGTACTCCATCGCCAAGCATTCAAACGGCGAATCCTCAATTTCTACGAGCGTGAACAAACTTTCCGGTGTTATTTCTGTTATTTCTAGCTCCTCCTCTGTTTCTGTTTCTGTTTCAGTTTCTTCGTTCTCTCCTCCGTCCAAATCGTAATACGTGCAAACTCTATCGTCATTCACGTCGTAAGGCGGCACGAACACGTCCAATATCGCCACGTCCGTAATCGCGACTATCCTGTGTATGTTCTCTTCCGGTGAACACACCTGAATCCCACCGACCGATGCAACTATCACATCATCCGACACCAAATGACACCCTCTCGGTTTACACGCTGTCGTATCTTCGTACTTACCATCCGCCCATTTATACTTTTGCACCCTCGCCGAGCCGTATAAACATTTCGACAACACCGTCATTTCCGGGTGATTGTGCAAAGGGATTTCCATGCCTTTGGGAATGATAAACGTGCATATCTGAAAGTCTTCGCCGCCGTAAATCCTCTGACTGTACACTGCGGGCGGCTTCCCTCCCTCTTTGCTCCCTCCTAGTAGAAAGTTAAAAGCCTGAGCGGAAACGGACGAGGATTTCTTCATCTTCATCTTCTTCTTCTTCGCCCTCTTAAACATGCTCGCGAAGAGCGATTTCAGCGGGTCCCGCGCAAACTCTTCTTCCTCTTCCGTATCGTCACCGCTCGTCGTATCCTCTTCCTCCTCCGTCTCGACGAAATCTTCTCTCCACCTCAACAACCCAACTTCTCTGGCCGTCACGCGTTCCAAGTGCGGTTTTAACCGTTCGTAAATCTCCCTCGTTCGTTCGCGCTGCGTTTGTCTTCTCGCCGCGAAAGAAGTGGGCGTCGAGGCCGTCATCACAGCAGCAGACGAGGACGAAGAACACACTCTCTCGCACGCTGTGAAAAGCCGCTCGATCGCGTTCGCGTCCATCTCGTCTCCGTCTGAACAATACCTGTTGTTCTGATCTTCGTCTTCTTTTTCTTCACCGCATCCGTTCGGACAATCCTCGAATAAGAGTTGTTCAAAACTCTTTTTCTTCTTCTTCTTCTTCTTTCTCTCGTCTTCGGTTTTCCCGTTCGTTCCGAGCATGATTTTCTTTTACAGCGCGCACGCGCAGTCACCGACGTCTCTCGATTCTCGCCCTCCCCTTAATCGCCGGCCGCGTGTTGTCGGCCGCCGCGTCGCGAAAAAGGGAAAAGAGCAGCGTTTCGCCGAACCACCACGGGCGCCCGGACGACGGGCGAAAGAAGAGAAAGCACTAACGGTTTTTGGAGGGAACGTTTGTTGTTTTGACGTAAAGACGTCTTTTCTTTTCTCTTCTATCAAAATTTTGATTCAAAAAACGCCATTTTTTCTTCTTTGACGAAAAACAAATCATCTCGCCATTTTAGTAAAAAGACTTTGAGAGAAAGAAGAAGAAGAAGAAGAGGACGAGGAGAAGTTGGCGTCGCGAGACAAACGTCATGTCTTCTGGAGTGACGACGAGAGCGCAGAAAAGGCGGATCGGGGAGAGAGATTTGTGGAGTTTGATCGTGAAGAACGACGATATTTGTTTCCAACACATTCTTCCGAGATTGAATGCGACTGATGTGAAATTCTTGTACGAGGTGAATACGGAGACGAGAAAGTTGGTGAAGAGATCATCTCGCGCGGGTGATTTGAAAAAGGAGTTTCATGTTGGAGAGATGTCGTCGATATCGACTTTGGAAGTAGCGTGGGAGCATTATCCGTGGGATACGTTGGGAAAGTACGGCGTAAGGATGAACGAAAGATGGTTCTGCTCTCGAGTTGCTAAAACGAATAAACTCGAGTTGCTCAAGTGGGCGCGAGAGGAGAAAAAGTGTGAGTGGGGTGAAGGGACGATTACTGCGGCCGCACGTCAAGGTAATCTGGAAATGGTAAAGTATTGCGTTGCAAATGAGTGTCCTATTGATGAGTGGGCGTGTGCACGTGCTGCCCAAAACGGTCATCTCGAGATGCTCAAATACTTACACGAAGTAGCGAAAGCGCCTTGGGGTTCGGGTACTGCCGCTTGGGCGGCTTTAAATGGTCATCTCCACATACTCGAATATCTTGTCGAGCGTAAATATGATAAATATAACGATTGGGCGTGTGAGTATGCGGCCAAGTCCGGCCACTTCGACTGTTTGAAGTACTTGCGCGAAACCGCCAAAGCGCCGTGGAACTTTCGGGCCGTACAAGGAGCACACGAGAACAAACACCCCGAGTGTTTACAATACCTCCTCGACAACGACTGCCCTTTACCAGATGGTTGGTCTTACGAAGATGGAGAGTTACGCACACCAGAGTCATCGTCATCACTATCATCATCATCATAATAATCATTATCGTGATTACACAAATACAATTAAAGCACTTGTAATACAGAGAGACACCGCGCGTTTATTTTTTGCATTTTCTCCTTAAAAGCTCGAACCGTCTTCACAGTTTCACAGTATTAAAACACATATAAAAACGTGCTTTTGCTACTCGTCTCACTGAGAATGTCGTCGCGAGCGAGAGAAAAGCGCGAGAAGTACGGCAGGAAGAGCGCTAGTGGCAACAACAACAACAACAACGCGTCCTATTCTCGCGGCGGCGGTGGCGGTGGCGGATATACTAACAAAAGAAATGCAAAGCCGGCGGCGGCGGATGGCGGCATATTCAAGAATAAGTTGGTCTGTTTCGGATGCCGACGAACCGGGCACTCGTTGCGAGACTGTCGCTACCACAACGGCGGCGATGCGAACAGCAGTCGAGGGCAGAAGATTTGTTACAACTGCGGCAGCAGCGAGCACGCGTTGCGAGATTGCACGGAGCCGAATTCGAACTTTGCGTTTGCCAAGTGTTTCGTCTGCGATAAAGTCGGACACTTGTCGCGGAATTGTCCGGAGAATAAGAGCGGGTTGTACGTCAACGGTGGACAGTGTCGAATCTGTAAAGGCGTGGACCATTTAGCGAGAGATTGTCCGAAACAAGGCGTGTGTTTGCGATGCGGCGAGGAAGGACATCTCTCGAAAGAGTGTCCGAATAAAAAGAGTAGCGGCGACAAACGGAAGAAGAAATCGAAAGAAAACGACGACAATACTAATGAAGTTAAAAAGAGGAAAGGTGGAGACGATTTAGACGACGAAGAACAGTTCCTACTCGGCGACGAGGACGATTTAGACGACGGCAATGAGGACGACGACGACGAAGAAGAAGAAGAAGAAGAAGACAAGAAAAGGAAGAAGAAGAAAAAAATAAAGAAGGTTGAGAAGGTTGTTCGATTCTGAGAAGATCTAATTAAACAACGCTTAATAAACGTATGACGTGAGCCAACTTTTCAGCCTCTTCTTCGTCTTCTTTGTTTTCATTTTTATACGGCGTCTGCTGTATGAAGCGAGGCAGCGATACGTTCGCATCGTTCGCCTCTACTACTTTCTCCAAATATCTGCGAAGTTTCCCGTTTTCAGAGAGATCGTCGTCTTCATATCCACTTTTCCTTGTTTCGTCACCATCACCGAACGCGATCCATTCTCGAGGGTGAATGGATGTAAACTGCGGATTCTTCAAAGCTTTATACGGCGAATCGTCCACGAGTAAAATCTTCGTGTGCGTCCAAAAGATCCGCCGCCTCGTCTCTTTCAAAAACACCGGTTTCAACCCGTCGCCGAAAAACCCGACGCTCGTGCACTTATCCTGTCCCCACACGAACAACAGCTTCTTCCTCCTCTCCTTTCCCCAGGCGTGATCGACGAGCATTTCCAGATTGTGCTTTTGCACGCTCGACCACACCGCGCAGGTGAAATTTTCCAACAAAAAGTCTATAAAAGTATCCAGATGTGGGCGATTGTACACTTGAAAATTTCCCAATATCGTTGACAACTCTTCTTTTTCTTCTTCTGGTTTAATAGTCTTATTGCTGTTTCTGGTCCGTCGGCGTCGGTCGAACAAGACGCCGTTCAAATCGAGGACGAGTAATATGTCTTTCTTTTTCTTCTTTGTTGGATTCTTCTTTGGCATCACTATCAGCAAAATCGTCGGTTTCGGTTTTCAATTTAACATTATCAGCAGTGGTCAAACATCATCATCTTTTCGTGTGGTCGTCGTCCTTTTCATCATCATCATCATAATCGTTTTATCATCATCATCGTGTAAGCGAAAGAGTTTTTTTTTTATCAACAACATGGTTCTCTTTCTTCTCCTTTTATAATTAATGTGCTTTTGAAAATGAAGTGATGATGAAAAGAAAACGAGAGAGAAACGCTCGCTTTTTTTTTCGCAACAAAAATAAAGGTATTGCGATGATGATGCACAAAACCTCTTCTGGTGCTTCGGGAGTGACGACGAGAGAAACGCAGAAAAGACGGATGATCGGTCGGAGAGATTCTTTTTTGTTGTGGGATTTGATCGTGAAGTGCGACGATATTTGTTTCACACACGTTCTTCCGAGATTGAATGCGACTGATATAAAATTCTTGTACGAGGTGAATGGTGAGACGAGAGCGTTGGTGAAGAGATCGTCTCGCGCGGGTGATTTGAAAAAGATGTTTAAAGTTGAAGAGATGTCATCGGTATCGACTTTGGAGTTTGTGTGGGAGAATAAATCGTTGTGGCAGAGGCACTGGGACGAAACAAATTTCTGCTCTCAAGTTGCTCTCACGAATAAACTCGAGTTGCTCAAGTGGGCGCGAGAGGAGAAAAAGTGTAAGTGGCATGCAGGGACGATTAGAAGGGCCACAGAACAAGGTAATCTGGAAATGGTAAAGTATTGCGTTGCGAATGAGTGTACTATCACTGAGTATACGTGTGCATGTGCTGCCTTAAACGGTCATCTCGAGTGCCTCAAATACTTACGCGAAGAAGTCAAAGCGCCTTGGGATTTTGATACTGCCTCATGGGCGGCTAAAAATGGTCATCTTCACGTACTCGAATATCTTGTCGAGCGTAAATATGATAAATATAACGATTGGGCGTGTGAGTATGCGGCCAAGTCCGGCCACTTCGACTGTTTGAAGTACTTGCACGAAACCGCCAAAGCGCCGTGGGACTCTCAGGCCGTATTCTGGGCACACACGAAGAACAACCTCGAGTGTGTACAATACCTCCTCGACAACGACTGCCCTTTACCAGAAGGCTGGTCTTACGAAGATGGAGAGCTACGCACACCAGAGTCATCGTCATCATCATCATCATCATCATCATCATCAACATCATCATCATTATCGTGATCACATACTGCTATGGGGATCGTGGCTCGTCGTCGCTGATATTACTGTGGCATCTCGGGGCAAAAAACGCAAAGGCAAACGAAACGGCAAAAAAAAGAAGGAAGAATTCCGAGCGGAATCGATTCGTCGGGGACTCGAACCCCGGTCTCAGCGGTTCTCTTCTTGACATGACAGCGCCGTATACTAACCACCTATCTGTAGATGTCGTCAGAGAATGGACAAGAATTGGACGTCAAAGAACTCACACTAACGAATCCTGGCTTAAAGCGTATTGAACTGGACTTCTGACACAAAATAAGAGATAAGAATAGAAGCAAGATAAACCCTTAGAAAACAAAGCAAACCCTAAATCCTAGAAAAAGATCTCTCATCTCTTTGTTCCGAAAAAGAAGATAAAGCAGCTTTTTCTTATAAAGAAATCAAATTGGGATCAAGACCTCCTCACTTTAACTCCTATTCTATTCTATCATCGCATCGCGTGAGATTAACACAGAACAAACAAAGAACAATGTTGGCGTTACAACAAAAACAGTGTGTTGTTCAAAGCAATGTTTCGATCCTCCGATCTAAAAATCAACAACAACAAAAATCATCATCACCACGACGTCAAAGCCGTCAATCAACTATATTAACTCGATCGTTGTTCAACTTTGCGCAAAAGCCGGCTAATCAAAAGAAAGTGGTCGTCATTACCGGCGCGTCCTCTGGTTTGGGTTTGTACACCACCAAAGCTTTGGTGGAAACCGGGGAGTATTGCGTCGTCATGGCGGTCCGTAACCCGGCGAAAGCGGAGGAAAAAGCGAAAGAGTTTGGTTTCCCGGCGGATGCCTATCACGTGATGGAGTGCGAGTTGGCGGATTTGGATTCGGTGCGATCGTTCGGGAAGAAGTTCTTGGCGTCCAGATACGTCCAAAACTTTTCGGCGTTGATCTGTAACGCGGCGTTGTATTTGCCGAACGCGACGGTCCCGTCCTTTACGAAGCAAGGTTTCGAGGAGTGCGTCGGCGTGAACCACTTGGCGCACCACTTGTTGGCGTTGTTGTTGTTGGATAAACTCAGCGTTAACGCGAAAGCCGAGCAAAAGAGGTTAATCATCGTCGGTTCCGTCACTGGAAACACGAACACGTTGGCTGGCCAAGTCCCGCCGAGGGCGAATTTAGGAGACATGGAAGGCTTGAAAACCGGCTTTCGCGGCGGCGATAGAAACCAAAACGCGATGATTGACGGCGAACGATTCATCGGCGCCAAAGCGTACAAAGATTCCAAATTGTGCAACATGTTGGACATCAAAGAGTTTGCCCGACGATACGCGGACACTGGGGTGCAATTCTCCACCATGTATCCGGGTTGCATCGCCGAGTCCAACTTGTTCCGCAACCACACGCCGTTTTTCCAATGGTTGTTCCCGGTGATTCAAAAGAACGTCACCAAAGGTTACGTTTCGGAAACCGAAGCTGGTTTGCGTTTGGCGTCGTTAATTATCGACCCGCAATACAGCGAGCAAGGCGCGTACTGGTCGTGGAAGGGTGGCGGCGATCAGTTGATGGATAACTACTGGGATTCCGGAAACAGAGAGATTGCGTTCAACAACAAGCCGAGTAAGGAAGGCAGAGACATGGAAAAAGCGCAAGCGGTGTTTGACTACTCGAGCGCGTTGGTCGGCTACAAGCCGACCCCGACGATAAAGAAATTAGACACCGAGGCCATGGCTGCTCCGGCCAGATAAACTATATAAGCTACATACAAACGCCCGCATTAACTACATCGACATCAATAACAACAACAAGTATAAAAAGAATAAAATACTAAGTAAGAGAGATTTTTATATAAGCTTTTATACATACACACGCTACAAATACATTTACACTACAAAAAAACCTTTTCTAATACTAACGCGTTCAATCCGAACGGCTCCTTCACTAACTTCTCGTGCTTCCATATCCTCACGATCCACTTATCTTCCGGACCTAATACTTCCAAGCCTTCGTGTTCGACGCGTTCGTCGAACTCCCCGGATTCAGTCGCCGGAAAAAACAACAAAGCGCTCCCTTTCCTCGGCATCACTTTTATATTCAAACGATTGAACACCGTTTCGCCCCCGGAACTTTCCGACTGATCGTTCAAATACACTAACAACGTCGCTAACGTTTGGCCGCCTCTCTCTGCGTCTTCTATTTGCGCCCCTCTGTTGGCGTCAAAGTGCGCCGCTAACCGTTGTCCGGGTTCGTACCGAATACACGTCGGCGCCTCGAGCGTGTTCGGATTCGCTCCCGCTAACAACTTTCTCGTATTTCTAATCAACGTCTTTTCCCCATCGGACTGTCCTCCCAACACGCAACTGCTCGACGTTCGCATTTCTTGCAACTCTTTCTCTTTCTTCTGTTTCTCGAGCAACGAAAGCGCCACGGCGACGCCCAACGCGAACGCGTACGCGCCAACACCTCTCAAAAGAATAGGCAATCCAAACTCGTTCAAAACGGACGACCCGTACAAAATGTTCACTACGGCAAACCAGAACGCCGGGCCTCGCGCGGCTAACTCGACAGACGCCTTGAAATCGTTCGTCCATCCCGCGTACGCAATCGGAGACCGTTTTAGTTCGTTGGAATCTTTCGCCGCCTGTATGATACTATCACACTCTCCAGAGGTTAAATAGTCATCGATGACGAATATATTCGGAGATTGGTGTATTTGGCGTAAATTATCGTAGTACCGGTCGATTTGGACGTGCCGGTCGAGGATGGCGGCAGAAGGAGAAGAAGAAGAAGATGATGATGTTGCAAAGTTGTATCCCGCATTCGCTTGGACGAGAAACGGAGGAGTTCTCGTTGGCGGCGTTCTCGCCGAGGAGGAAGAAGAAGGAGAAGAATCAGAGGAAGAAGGGAACGGAGAAATGCCGACGAGGAATTGATGCCGTGCGATGGATGAAGTTCCAGCCAGCATGATGCTACAAAAAAAGGTAAGAAGAAGATGGTTGTTCTTGTGAAGAAGGAAAGATGGGACAGACGACGAGTGTTGATATCTCCTATACGAGTTAACTCTCTTCGATTTTTATTTACATACAAACAAAACTTTGATTTAAAAACAATACTTATTATTAAGCCTTGATGACTTTGGTAACTAAGAATCTCGTCATGTGTTGTCTGTGACCGTTTTTACGTCGGTAGTGCTTTTTCGGTCTGTATTTGAACACGATGACTTTCTCGTCTTTGTAGTTCTCTAACACCGTCGCTTCTACTCTCGCGCCTTTCACGTACGGTTGCCCAAACGTCGGTTTATCCGTGTCTCTCGTCGCTAAGACTCTCTCAAAAGCCACTTTGGAGCCTGGTTCCAAACCCGGTAAGGAGTGGCACTCGTAGTATCTGCCTTCGGAGACGAATTGTTGGGAGCCGCCGACTTCGATGATGGCGTCCCAGGCTGGCTTTTCGCCCGTCGATGGGGGGGTTTGGAAACCGATTTGGTTGATGGAAGACGGCGTGGCGGAGACGGTGGTGCGGGAGATTTTTTGTTGAACTGTTTGCATGGATGAGAGAGAGAGTAATAAGAGGTGAGCGCGTGATGTGGGAAAGGGCAGTTACGAGACAGTCGACGCTCTCGAAAAGGATCGATGAAAATCTCTTTGCTTTTTGGATAAAGCTCCCCCTGCTGCTTCAGGTTTTGGGGGCCGTCACCCTCGATTTTCTTCGGCGTTCACCCATCCACGCGGAAAGATTGGACCGATGCGACCCGCGCACTCTCGACGTTTCGAGAGAAACATAATCAACGCGCACTGTGTCGTTCTAAACCGTCGCGCGCGCGCTCGCCTCTCGCACGAACCGAACGCACGCGTCGTCGCCCGCCGCGTTTTTGCGCGAAACCAAATTTTCGCGCTCAAAGGAGAAAATCGCGCGCTGAAAGAGGAAGAAAAAAAAATCGTAAACGAGACGACGCTCGCGCGATGCGAATTATATGCGCACCTCTGCTGTTCGTCGACGCGGTCGGAACACTCGTCCCGACTAACGCGGAGGATCGCAACGCGAATGCCATTTTTGTTTTAGTGATGTCTAAGACTATTTTAATGCCGAATGTTGTGGCCCGTCTTTTTCTTGGTCTTGCTCTTTTTTCTTTTTTGGGTGCTTTTCCAAAAACCCGAAAGAAAAGAAGAAAGAAAAAGTGCTACGTACTACGCGGTGACTTTTAAAACGTTCTCTTCTATAAACAACTCTCCTTATTATACTACGGCACATTATTATTAAATCTCTCTCTCTGACTTTCTCTCTTTAATTCATTCACGACAAACAGGCGGCGTAGACTTGTAAGTATCCGTCGGCGGCTTCGCTCACCGTCGTGACGCGAATGTTGTTTTGGTACTCCTCGAATCTCAAAACGACTTCGTCTAACATCGCCGGGATTTCCTCTGGTCTTCGGTAACTTCGTCCTCCGGCTTTGACTAACTCCGCGTGACCACTTCCAGATTGGTAAACTGTCGGCATACCGCTCGCTAACGCTTCCACGAGCGCGTTGGAACACGGCTCTAAATACGAAGCCGCGAGAAAGATGTCGTGTTCTCTCAACATCGGCGCGAGTTTTTCGCTCGTCACCGGCGGCAAGGTTTTTATGTTCTTAAACACCATCCCGTCCGGAACGTTCCCGCTGAAGAAAAACTCGTACTTGGTAAAGTCCAAGTTATCGTCCAACCATTTAAACGTTTTAAATCCTTTTCGTTCGCCGCTGGACCACGAGCTGGCCATAATTTTCGTCTTGCGTAATCTCGAAAACGGCTGTCTTCCTCGATTGTGGAAAATCGTATCGTCAACCGCGTTATTTACGATTTGTAAATACCCTTTCGGATCGTACCCTAACATCTTATTCATATCGTACGACCATTTACTCTGAAAAATAGACGCGCAGGCGAACTCGTTGTTAATCCAATACACTCGATCGTCCTCTCTAGCTCGATACGGCAAATTCGCCTCCTTCCTCGGATCTTTGTTATACCTCGCGGAATAATACGGCCCATCTAATCTGTGCACCAACTTTAACTTCTTCCCGCTCTTCAGAAACGCCTCTCGAAACGGGTCCACTTTAAACGTCACCGCGTTGGCCATGTAAATTTTCACCCCCGGCACGATGGCGTTCTCCACGACTTTAATCTTCCTCCTCCGAAACTCCTTCACCAACGCCATTAAAAATTGATTCCCACCACCCCAGGGAGGTTTTCGAAACACGTGGAACACGCCGATAGATTTCACCCCGAACGTTTTATCTGAATTCTCGTGCGCCGGATTGTGCGCCCCCGCGTTGGTTTCTCCTCCTAATCCTATTCCTATTCCATCGTACGTTCCGTCCCCATCGTCTTTGCTCTTATTCAAAAACCGACCGCGCTCTTCCGCGTTTCCCGTACCCACGAACGAAAACCCAGGTTGCCACTCGTTTTCCAAGCCGAGTAAGTGCGTCAGCTGTTTCTCTCGAAACGAAAGGTTCGAGTTCGAACGACCAAAGAAGTGCGCGAAGTTTCCTCCTCTTTCTATATGATGATTTTCCCCTCCTCGACCGTGCTGTACAGGAGCAGCATTCCTCCTCTCAAAATTCTCGCTGGTGTAGTAATAGAGACCAAAAATCGCGCCGACGAGAACGAGGAGTCGTTTTCGTCGCTTCGTGATGATTGCCCCCATTTGTGTTCTTCTATATGCGAAGTGATGTGTGGCGGTTTTTTGTGGAAAATGCATCACTCCAAAAGCACTTGAGATGATGATGATGACGTTGAGCAGTCGCTCGAGCGCGGTCGCCTCGACGTCGTTACGTTGTTCAAAGCTTAAAACGCGACGACGAGCTGTTGCTAACAATATTGGACGTTTCGTCGGCGCGAACGACGGGAGGAGAAGATCTTTATCGGCGGTTTCATCATCATCATCAGACGACGAAAAGTTCGTTCCAATCGATTACGAGTCGCAAAACGCCCCGGGTGAAACTGCAAACGGCCGGTTCGGTCCGGACGCGATTCTTTTAATAGGGTTTACCCCGACCGAAAGAACAATTGTTCGAGAAATGCTGAACGATATGGGCGCGGATTTCATCGATTTGATCACGTGCACGAAAGAGATGTACGAAACTATGAGTCTACGAGAGTGCATGGGGGTGACACAAAGGGAGGAGGACGAAAAAGTGTTTTCAGTCGCCGGGGTGCAGACGAAGATTGTGATCATGAGCGGGATGATTGGAGCGGAAGTAGCGAGCGTGGTGGATGCGTTTTACGAATCACAGTTTAAGGATAACGCGCCGGCGTTCGCGTGCGCGGTGCCGAATAGCTGGGAGAAACCGATAAAGCAGACCGCAGAGGAGATCAGCGGAGACCACGCGGAAGCGACGAAGCAACGGAGCGCTTGACGGAGAGAGATCTTAATAATGATACTTTTAAGCGCGCAAAGATCTAGATACTTTAGTGTATACTACAAACATATAATATATAGGTGGAATTCGTCTACTACTTTCGTTTCTTTTGATGATTTTGTTTGCGCTTGGACGACATGGCGGCGTTGACTTTTATCTCTTGTTCGTTGGGTCCGCATCGCAACGTGTTTCGCATGGCAGGATTTTTCATCTCTTCTCGCTTCTTCTTTCCGAACAGCTGCGCGCATGTACTTCCATGTGAACCATCAGCTTCCCACCAACTCGGTTGGGTCTTCCTTTTAGTGCCGTCGCCAATAGACGGTTTGTCTTTTGGCACGGTAAACTCGTCGGCGCCTCCATCTTCATCTTTTTCTTCTCTTTTCTTTTTCTTCATATTCGATTTCTTTCCATTCTTCTCTTTTTCTTTCTCTTCTTCGACATCTGCTCCTCCTTGTTTTTCATCGTCGTCGTCGTCGTCGTCATCTTCACCGCGCTCATCGATTGGTTCGTCGCCGTTACCAAATTTGTCTCGAAACTTGTTTTCTAATTCCGGCAACGCCTCGGCAGCTTTCGCTAAAATCTTCAAATTCGGATCGACAAACTGTTTCGCGTTGGCTAACAATTCGATTAAATCTTTTGCCAAAGGGGCAAACTTCCTCGTGAAAAAACTAAGAGCGTTCCCAACTTTCTCGTTTCTTCCAGCTCGGCCGATTCTGTGTTGATACTGCTCGATGCTTCCCGGGAAATCCCAATTGACCACGCACTCTAAACCGGCGACGTCCAAGCCTCGACCGGCGACGTCCGTAGCGACTAAGATTGGCGTTTTTCCAGCCTTGAAATCTTTCAAGGCCAACTCTCTCTTATCTTGACGCATTTCACCGTGTAACGTGGACACTTTTTCGCCGTGCTTGACCAACAAATCTTTCACAAACTTTACCGTTTTGATGCGATTGGTAAACACGAGCACGCGCGACCGAGCGCGACCGTCCTCTTTCCGTAAGTTATCGACATATTTCATCAACTTTCGCGATTTCTTGTGCTCAGCGCACACGTGAACGGTTTGAATAACTTTTGAGGCGCGTTGTACGAGTTCTTCCTTCCCTTTCTCGGCGTTTTGCGCCGATATGTCGACCGCGTTTGCACTCAAAGTCACCTTCTCGTAGTCTTTCTTCAACCACTTTCTGGCAATCTGTTTCACTTTCGTCGGAAAGGTCGCCGAAAATAAAGCCGTTTGTCTTTCTTTCGGTAGATTCTCGTACAGTTGCTCCAACTGTGGTTCAAAACCAAGCGCTAACATTCTATCGGCTTCGTCTAAAATGAAAATCTTACAATCGCCTAATCGATTCTCGCTCGCCGGAACGACTACGGATTTCCCCGACCCGTCGTCGCTTTTTTTGGTCCCACCGGCGTTAAAACATACCGTCGCACACAATCTCCCCGGAGTTCCAACCACTAAAACCCCTAACTTTGTCGGCGCTAACAAGCTCTCCTCTTGCTCTTGCTGATTCGTCCCGCCAACCACGCATACTAATTTCACCGGCGCCGCTCGTTTCAACTTATTCCCGACGCTCGCAATCTGCTGCGCCAATTCTCTCGTCGGCGCGACGATGAGACCATCGATCACATTCTTCCTACTGATAGCGTTGTTACTACCGTTTTTCTTACCGTTCGTACTACTCATAAACTCCGCCACCCTCTTAATCACCACGTCAAACGCCGGCAACAAAAACGCCAACGTCTTCCCGCTCCCCGGCGGCGCCACGGATAAACAATCCGAGTTACTACACAAAGCCGCCCAGGACGATTTCTGTATCGGCGCTATCCGTCGATGACCGATTGTTTTCATCGCGTCGATGAAATACTCCGGGACGTTATTGTTTTGATTGTGTTCTTTATCTTCCTCCTCTTCGCTTTCCGACTTCTCTGATTCTTCATCACCGTCCGAGCCGCCACCCGTTTCCTCTCCTTTTCCTCCTCTTTCTCCCATCACGTTCTTCTCCATCTCCATCTTCACTTTCTTCCTCATCGCTTTCCTCGCCAACCTTTCCCTCTCCATCTTCCTCTTCTTCATTTTTTTCTCCGCCTCGTTCTGTTCGTCCTCCTCCGCCAACGCCGGCGGCAACGGAGGCGCGAAATTGCACATGCCGACGGTGTTTCGGTTTCTCCCTCGCTTCGCGCGGTTTCTGCGCTCGTTTTCGCCTTTCTTGTTCAGAGAGGCGAGACGTTTGGCGTTCTTTTTCGATTGCTTTCGCGCGAGGAAATCGACCGTCATTCTTCTTTAAAGAGCGGGAAAGAGAGACGAAGTGCGAGAGAAAAGTCTGACGTTTTTATCTTTTTACGATTTCTTTTCAACTCTTTTATGCTACGTTTTTATTTACTAATAGGAACTACTATATATAAGCGAATAGGCGATGCGCGCGAGATGTATTGTAAATCGCGCTGCTTCTGCTTCTGCTGCTTCTGCTGCTGCATTCTCTCTCTTTCTCTCTCTCTTTCTCTCTCTCGTGATTGATTTCTCATTCTTTTTTTTAGAGAAAGTAATCCGGACATCGCTTTTGCGCTTGTTGCTCCTCGCCTCTTCTCGGCGCCGGATCAAACTGTAAGAAATTCGTCTCCATCGTCTCGCTCACCTCCATAATCGCCGCTTGATTTCCGCATCGATAACAATAATTCGGCGCGCTAAATATCGTCACCAACGCCTTGTCGTGATGCCATAAAAACCCTTCCATGACCAACTGATGCGCGCGCGCGATTAACGTCAACCCGTTGTTGTGATTAAACTGCTCGGTAATATCTTGCCCAAAAGTATACCCCGCCCCTCTCGGGCTCATCCCCCACCCAGTTCTATCGTCAGGGTCCGACCACACTAAATCACACACCGGTCCTTCGTGCGGAACCTCCGCGAATCGATCAATCTTTCTCACCTGGTCGAGCGTATCGATGCTCGGACTTAACCCGCCGTGCGGGCAGAAAATCTGATTCTCAATGCACGCGGATAACGGCATGAAATCAAACAAATCCGTAAACGCTTTCCAAATCCCCGCGTGGCCGTATTTTCTCATGCACTCGTCGTAAAATCCATACACTTGCGTAATCTGTCGACTCTCGTGGTTTCCTCTGATTATGGTCACCCGATCGGGAAATCGGACTTTCAACGCCACCACTAACGTGACCGTTTCCACCGAATAATACCCACGATCGACGTAATCGCCCAAAAACAAGTAGTTCGTATCCGGCGCGTACCCACCCATCTTAAACATCTCCATCATATCGTGAAACTGCCCGTGAATATCCCCGACAACAGTCACCGGCGAGCGAACGTTCGTGACGTTCGATTCTTCGCTGATTAACGCTCGCGCGCGATCGCACAAGCGCAACACGTCCGCTTCCGGCAAGAACTGGTGCTTCAACAACGTCTCAATCATCGAGTCGTACGTTGGGTATTCCTCTAAACCTAAGCGCGCGTTCATTTTTTTCGTATTATACCCGTCAGCGTATATTTCCGCGATTGGTTATTTACTAAAAGTCTCTTTGGAAAAACGACCCCGAGCCCCCGATGATGATGCGTAAAAATAATACTCTCTCTTATGTATATAACGAGTAGACGTCAATAATCTCTCTCTCTCCCTCTCTGTGTGTCTGTCTGTCTGATTAAAGGAGAGAGACTGCGCAGGAAAAAGTTTTTGATGCTACTAATGTGAAGAGAGTTTGACGCGAGAGAAATGGCCGATCGTTTTATAAATATTACGAGAGAGAGCACTCTCGAAAAGTCTTCTTGGTCTTCTTCTTCTGACATGTCTGATGAACTTTTTTTTTACTTTTTCGAGATGTGTGTTTTAAAATAGTATAGTTTGTCTCTCTCTCTCTCTCTCTCTCTCTCTCTCTCTCTCTTTTTCTCTCAATAATCTCTCTATCTTCTCAGTCGCTGTTCTCTTCCTCGTGAGCTGGTTGCAGACCCTCGACAAATTTAGCGTATTCTTCGTCCGTTGGTTCTGGGCACCCTTTTTCGAGCAAATAGTTCACGCACTCGGGGTGCTCGCGATACCGAGCGAAAGCGATGTATTTCCAGTTGTCAAGAGGCACTTTCGCCTCTTCGACTAAGTATTTGATGCAATCGAGGCAGCCATACGCTGCAGCATTTGTCACGCATCTGACCTTTACTATCTCGGGTATCTTTCTTTCTTCGACGAAATATTTCAAGATCTCCACGTGACCACCGCATGTTGCTTGTACTGCCGCTTCTTTTTCCGTCTCTCGCGAAGGTTCCACTTGGTCGAAAAGAAATCGAAGACAGTCGAGGTGTCCTCCTGCAGCAGCTTGTTTCCACGACTCTTCTTCATCATACGGGCAATCATTAGAGAAGCAGTACTTTAATATCTCGAGATTACCTTTAGCTGCTGCCACATTAATCGTATTTTCATCCCACTCGCACTGTTTCACTTCTCTCGCCCACTTGAGGAACTCGAGTTTGTTCGTTGCAGCAACTTGCTCGCAAAACCAGGCTTGATCTATCACTCTTCCACTTTGACTTTTCTCTCCCCAGGGATAGTGATTCCACGCCCATTCCAACGTTGAAATGGATGAACATTCGTGAACATCCACACCTACTTTCGATACGTTTACCCCGGCGTACTTAAGCACATCAAAACTCTCAATATTCGCCCTTGCAAAGAAAAACCGATCTGTCCTATTCAATTTCGGAAGCACATGCGATACAAAAATATCCTTGTGATGCAACACCAATCCCGTCCATATCTTGCTCGGCCCGAGCTTTAAACGCTCCATCTCCGCCACAGCCTCTTCTCGATCGCCTCTTCTTTTTCTTCTTCTTTCTCTTCTGCGCGTTGCCGGAGAGAGAACTTCTTCTTCCCCAGTATTGTTCTTCGTTCCCTCCTGATGATGATGACGATGTGTTCTTTTTTCTCTGTATAAAAAAAAGCCGTTCTTTCACTTTTTCACACTTTTTCTCTCCACTTTTTCTCTGCTCTCTTTCTTTCTCTTTAGTACACATTAGAGAACGAGAGAGAGAGAGAGAGACGGAGAGAGAGAGAGTCTTTTCTTTCGTCGTTTGGAGAAGGAGGAGGAGGAATTATCCGGCGCGCTCTTCTCTCTTTGTTTCTCTCTCTCGTGTTGTGACGCGTATTGTTCGGATAGGAGATGATGTCTTCCAAGGGAAAGAAGAGAAAAAGCGACCGCCGCCTCGACGAGCGAGATTTAGATTACTTCGACGACGGGAAGCTACCGCCCGATCACGTGAGAGATAACGACGACGACGGGGACGGGGACGCCAAGGATCTCTTTTACGAGAGCGAGGACGAATTGCTCACCAAGAAAGAGAAGAGAAAAAGAGAGGACGAGGCTGAGCAATTGGCGCACGAGGAGAACCATCCTCCTGAAAAGAGAGAGACGGCGGAGGAAAAACGAACGCGTTTAGCGCGCTTGTATTTAGAGAAGTTACGGAGAGAAGCGGCGTTAGAAGGCGACGACGAGGAGTCGGATGTAGACGAGGACGAGGACGTGGATCCGTCCGTGAGAAAGAAGCGGAGAGATTTAGACAGCCACGACCGGTTGGCGAATAAACTCGCCAACGAGGCGGCGGAAGCGGCGGGGAGACACTTTCGGGAAATCGCCGACGGTGTGAAACCGACGAAAACGCCAGTATTGGGGACGTGCTTTTCTAGAAAAGCGCACAAACAAAGCGTGACTGGGGTATGTTTGAGTTCTGACGACCGAACGGCGTATAGCGTGAGTAAAGACGGGGCGATTGTGGAGTGGGACGTGGAAACCGGGAAGCGGACCAAGTATCCGAGATGTCCGGTGGTTACGCAGGAAGAGATGCGGACGAAAGGTGGGGGTGGACCGATGGCGCCGCCGAGAAGTGGCGCTGGGATTTTGTTAACCGTAGCATGTGCGAGCGAGAAGAATATCGTCGCGGTAGGTGGTAACGATAAACGAATTCACGTGTTTGATACTAGGATGAAAAAGTTCGTCACGACGTTCGCCGGCCATCGAGGCGCGGTGACTGGTTTGACGTTTAGGCACGGTACCGGGCAAATGTTTTCGTGTTCAGAAGATAGAACGGTAAAAATCTGGTCTGTGGACGATATGGCGTACGTGGATACGTTGTTTGGACACCAAAGCGAGTTGAACGGGATCGACGCGCACAAGAGAGAGCGATGCGCGACGGTCAGTTCGGATCGAACGTTGCGAGCGTGGAAAGTAGCCGAAGATTCGCAGTTGGTGTTCAGACCGTCCATAAATGACGAGAAGAGGACAGATTACGCCATGGAGTGCGTGGCCTCGGTGTCGCATGACCACTGGATTACTGGCGCCAGAGATGGCGCCGTATCATTGTGGAGCGCGAGTAAGAAGAAGCCGCTGTCGACTTTTTCAAACGTGCACGGATACGACGAACCCATCGGGTTACCGAAAAACTGGGAAGCAGAGGACGGAGAAATTGTTTTAGCCGATCGAATGGCCACGCAAGAATTTTTGAACCTCTCCGTGGAGGATAGAAATAGAGGCGGGTGTGGATATTTAGCGAGTTCGGTGGTCTCCGCCGCGGTGGGCAGAGGGACAAACTTGTGTGCGACAGGTGCCGGCGATGGAACGATTCGTTTGTGGAAAGCAACGCCAGGGGCGAAAGATACCTCGTTGGAACCGAAACACTCTTTGCCGCAAAGAGGCTTCGTGAATGGATTAGCCATCGCGTCGTCTGGGAAGTTTTTGTTAGCCGGCGTCGGGCAAGAGCCGAGACTCGGGAGGTGGGGAAGAGACGCCGGTGCGAAAAATGGGGTGGTCATGCATCGATTGGATCACATCGTCGAAGACGATTCGGACGACGACGATGAAGAAGATAGCGATGATGATTCCATGGACGACGACGATGAAGAGGACGACTAATGAATAAATAGTAGAGAAAATTTAGAAGCTTTAGACTGAAATTTATTGAAAGGAAAAATATGTGTGTCTTTCTTTTGTATCTCATCATTTTGATGTATCTCTTTCTTTCTCTCTCTCTTGTTCTAGTTTAATGGGTAGTAGTATAAGTGGTCGTAATCCTTGTTATTGTTATTGTTGTTGCTGTTGTTGTTGTGGTGGTGGCGGTGGTAGTATCAGTTTGCTCTCGTCTAGTAAGATTATTCGTGGTCGACCCAAGTCCATGGATCGTCGGAGTTCGCATATCCTTCAAGAAACTTCGTTCCTTTACACGTAAACCTCTCAAACGGGCACAGCAACCTCGGCTTCGGCAACGTCGCCTCGTACTCCTTCATGTGATCGAACCACTCCTTCGCGTAATCCGTCTCTCTGTAATCCGGGAACCACGGTCCGCCTTCCGTGTAATGAATCGCCTTTGGCTTTCTCTCCCCCTCGTACGGCTTGTACCACTCGACCAAGAAATTCCACTCGTAATCAATTTTACCAATCAACGAGTCGTCCGTAATCCACGAAAATCTGTGCAAGAACGAGCCCGGTTGGGAGTTGATCATGCTCAAGTTCACTCCTTGGTTCGCCGGGTGTCCACAGTTGTACAAAACCATCGACGACCAGTTCTTCCTCGGGTACGCCTCTTGCGCTTTACCGGCTAACTTCACATCCACCGTCGGTTTGTAATCGTGTTGCACGCACATGATGGCGTACTTGTCGTCGATTTGATCGATCAACTCCTTAATATCCCCCAACCACAAGAAATCGTCGTCCACAAACATCGCCCATCCTTTGTAGTTTTGCAAATACGGCACGAAAAAGCGGCAATATGTAAACTCGGTGGATTGCTTCGGATCTTGGGTTCTCGTGTAAATGCCTTGCTTGCGCATCTCTTCTCTCTTGAGAGGAATGACTTGGATGGGCACCGAGGAGTGCTTTTCCATGGAATATTTCGCCACCTTTTGAGACGCACAGATGAGTGCAACAATAGTAGCATTCAAAGTAAAAGAAGAAGAGGGAAAAAGTCAGTCAAGTGCGCGCGTTGTTAAAAGATGATTACAAAGAGAGAGCGAGAGAGATCATTTTCGAGAGAGGCAACCGATTGGTGGGATGACGACGCTTCGCGCGACCCCTCCTCCTCCTCCTCCTCCTCCTCCGAGAGAAGCAAAAAACGAAACGCAATACGAAACGAAAACTCTCAAACTCACCTCGAACGTGATGTCCTCGTGGGAATCGTACCCCACGTAGCACCTGAACGGCATCTCTTTCGTCGCTAACTCGTCGCTTTTATTCGCCATTTTTTGTTTCTTTTTTTTGTGAGATGTGGTGTAAATGAGGACGCGAAAATCGCGTTTTGAGCTCAAATCGTCAGTCAGATAACAAACAAAGCACAAAGCACAAAGCAACAACTTACAAATGAAAGAAGTAGAAAAGCGGAAGCGCATATGTACAAATCTGTCCGTGAAAACATAGTAATAATTCTCGGATATATATTTAAGCGTGTGCTGCTATTTACAAAGTTACGTTCTCCTCTCTCTCTATTTCCTACTTTTTCCTGGAGGAAGAGGAGGTTTCACCAATTCGCTCGGCGACTTCGGTGCTCAAGGCGGAGGCGAAGCGAAGCGCCAGGGCGGAGGCGCCCGGCGCGAGTCTCGGCGCCATTTCGAGAAGTTCCATGGCAATTTTTACATCGTTTTCAGACGGTGGCGAGAGGGAGACGGGTGGGAATTGCAGTTGAGACGAGCTGTCGTCTTTCTTTTGTTCGGAGTTTGCCGGTTTCGTCGTCGTCGTTGTCGTCGTCGTCGCGGAGGAAGAATTTTGTTCGGCGATCAAAGATGTCAACTCTCGAGCGATTTCCAACGTCTCTGCATCTTTGCTACTCACTCGAGAGACATCGGAAAGCGATTTCAATGCCAAATGCGCCGGTGCTAACGGTGTCATGATTTCTTTTGGCACGGATTTCTCGACTTCTTCGAGCGCTCGTAAAGGCGCGGAGAAGACGGAGGACACGGAGCCTGCCGCAGAGGCGATGAGAAAGCGACCAAACTCGCGAAGCGCGATGTCTTGCGCCGGACCACCTTCGGGCGAAAGCGCGAGCTCCAAAATTTGCTTCGCGCCCTTCGGAAGCGCAGAAACAGTAGCAGTGCGTTCACCATCTTCTTTCTTTTCTGCCGCCTCTTTCGTGACTACCTCCGGTTCGCCAATCTTTTCGTTATCCGTTATCGAAGAGTAGGATCTGAACGCATTCGAAAGTTGTTTGACTCGTTTCACGCTCAATCGACCACTCTTGGCGCCATCTTTACCATATAACATCTGTTCAAGAGCTCGACGAGACGTTGGCGAATTATCTGTTAATAATCTTCGCGCGACGTACGGGTAGCACTCGTTCGCGATGGAATAATCTGGGTCTGAGGCTAACCCGATGCCTTCGAGCACGGAAAACGAACGCAAAATGTATCCAAAATAACTCGGAATTTGGAAAATGTTGCCGTACTTTTCCTGGACGCCTTCTAAATCTTTCGTAAGTTTCGCAACTTTTGAATCCGCGCCGCCAGAGATTTCAATAAACGCGTCCCGTCGCTTCTTCGGATCCTTGATACCTCGTAACTCTTTTCGAACCTCTTTCAATTTCTCTTCATCCGGTAAACCGAGTTCGGACCGGAAACCGCTCGCGCCGCCGCCTCTGGCCAACGCGGAAAAGAGCAAACCGATCGCTCTAGCTACGCCGGCGTCTTCCATGGCTTCTCGTTTACCGCTGGGAATAAATCCTAACCGGTCGAGATCCGAAGGTACCTCTTCGAAATCTTCCGAGACTAAGTGCGAGATGAACTGTAAAATCGACGCAGATAACTCTCTCGACACCGGAGTGACCAACCCCCAATCTAAAATGACCAACTTCCCGTCGTTCTGTCTGAACAAATTTCCCGGGTGCGGATCCGCGTGTAAGAAACCTAAATCCAGCAACATTGATAAATACGCTGTCAACGCTACCGCACATAATTTCGGAATGTCACCTTCTTTCGACTCGTCCAATCGAGCACCGTTGATCCACCCCGTCGTCAACACTTTTCGAGTCGTCGCTGATGTATACACCGGCGCCGCGGTGACCACGTTCGCTAAATCCTGTCTCGATTCCATCGCTTCGCGGAACAACTGCCCGTTTCTCGCTTCCGCTAAGTAATCGAGTTCGGCGATGAACCTTTTTCCCCACTCGTCGATGATGCCTTCTAAATCCGAGTTCAAGCCTTTGAATTTCCTCCACGGCTCCGCGAACGATCGAATGATCCCAATATCTAAAGAGATGGCGACTAACGCGCCCGGTCGTTGGACTTTAACCGCCACGTCGATATTCTCGCCACCTTCGGTCTTTAAATTTGCCCTATATACTTGGCCTAAACTCGCGCTCGCGATTGGTTTTCCTTGATTCAAAACCACTCTCGTCTTGTCCGCCGAGTTGGAGCCTAACTCTTTTTCGATGATTCGTCTCGCGAGCTCGTCATCAAACGGCGGCACGTTATCTTGCAGCTCTCTCAACTCTTTTACGTACGCTTTTGGAATCAAATCCTGTCTCGAGGAGAGCACTTGTCCCAATTTCACGTACGTCGGCCCAAGTGAAATCAAAACGTCTTTCAACTGCGCCGCCCGTTTCGCATCCACTCGATTCTTCACCTCCTCCTTCGGCTCTTCCCCGTAAATCTTCTTATCCATCCACAAACCGACCGAAAATTTACCCAAAAGCGCCAAGGACTTCACCGCTCTTTTCAATAACACCACCGGTCGTTTCGAAAAGTACTCCCGAATGACTTTCGGATCGTACGTTTGCAACGCCTCTGGCTCCTCTTCCCCTTCCTTCGCCGCCAACGCCGCCCACTCGTCCATGCCTTTATTCGGATCGGCAGAGTTACTCAGCACGACTAAAACAACGCCGAAGAAAGCAATCATCGCGGCGTATAAAGCATACTCAGACGTTGACGAGGTCACTATTTTCAACGCCTCGTCGAGCTTGGTCAAATCCGTCCCGGCTGGCACGTTCGCCCTGGCGACTTCCGCCAACGCGTTCAACGCGCTCGTCGCTTTCTCCGTCGCATTACTAAACTCTATCTTCTCTCCTCCAAACAAAGCGCGTTTCCCGAGCTCGATCAAAGCATCCACCGCGTCCCATATCTTCGCGCTCTGCTCTAATTCCCACCGTTTCGCGCTTTCGACGAATTCGTTCGACGACGCGTCAAAGTTCGCGGAAGAAGGCAAAAAAGTAGGCACGTGAATTTCCGAAATTCGCGTTTTTGCATCCTCGAGAAAACGGTTCCCGACGTCGACGACACCATCTCCCAAAGCGTTGTTGTTCCTGTTGTTGTCATCCATCGTTGTCCCCGCGTTCTCTTGGATTTCTTTCAACTTCTGGTACTGTTTTTCTAAAACCTCGGACATGGGTCTGTCGGTACTCTTCTCCGCTCCTCTTCCTATTCCTCCTCCTCCGAACGCGCTTACCGTCGACGTCGATTTCTTCTCGAGCGTCTTTTTCTTCCTCGTGACGACGGTGGTGTTTCTGAAAGAGGAGGAAAAACCACGATGGATGCTGCTGCTGCCGCTCATTTTGAAGAGAGAGAGAGGAGTACAAAGAGTCTCCTTTCAAAAGTAGTATTCTTCTTCACGCGCCTTCGCCGCTCTTTCGCGCAACAACAATGCAAGTTTAGATATAGTGGAGAAAAAAAAAGCGGATTAATGTCGTTTTGTCGTCACAACCAACGCGCGCTAAAACGAATATATATTCACCCAAAAATGGACCAAGACCTGGCCCGGGTAAAAAACGCGACCGGGTTGACGTTACTCTGCGTGGATTTGCCTAAGAAAATCAATCACGCGATTGAATTCGGGATAAACTTATTCGCGTATCGCGTTTGCGACGGGGGGAGATGGAAAGGCGCGAAAATGCTCCCGAGGAGGCGGTTACATTTCGCGTTCGTCGGGACGACGGGAGGAGGAGGAACTGGTTCGCGAGTTGGGGAGTTTTTATACGCGGAAGAGGAAGGTGAGGTGGAAATTCGGACGTGGGACGCGAGGAACGAGCGGTTTTATGCTTCTTCATCTGAGCGGCGAAATGGTGACCAACATTTAACTGCAAAAGAGGAGGAGGAAAAGGAAAAGGAACAAAAAGAGAGATTGATTTTAGGGGTGAAACGAGGTGATTTCGACGCGGAACTGGGCGCCTACGAGGAAGATTCGCGAGAGGATTTACGGTGGAGAAGTTTAGTGAGCCTCATAGATTTACAATGTTTGAAACGATGCGAAGTAGAACCTGGCGTGATGTTCGTTCCAGGCGGCGTCGGGCGGTGTTTGGATGCGTACGGGAGGAAGAAACGCTTGGCGAGAGAGGCCGTCGAAGAGGAAGGAGCGAAGGAAGAAGAAGAGGAGGATAGGAGAACGGCGAAGTTCACGTTTAAAGCGACAACGCGGGTACCTGAAGATGCGAGCGCGGAGATGTTGACGAAAATTCACGTGGATTGTAAGTTTAGATTCGAGAGAGCACTGAATGTGTTTGGCGGAAACCGAGAGGCGATGTTAGCCGAACAACAGTTGGCGTACGTGCTCTTTTTCACGTTCGGGTGTGGGAAGGGTTTAGAGCAGTGGAAGGAGTTGACGGTGATTATCGCGAACGTTATGTTAGAGTATATGAAGGAAGAGGTGGAGAGGAAGACTGGTAGCGAGCAATCTGCGATGAAAGATGCGCGCATCGACCAGGGAGAAGAGAAAGAATTTTCCTCCTTCTTCGTGGGATTCCTCGATTCCTTGGAGGCGCAATTCAACGACGACGCGACGAACGAAGGCACGTTGGACGAGGTCGTCTCCGAACTGGCACCATCGAACTCGCGCGACGAGAAAAAACTCTCCGATATCCTTCGCGACGCCATCTCGAAAAGTTATCGCGTCGTTGCCTCCTCTCCATCCTTCCCTCGCAACGTCGACGACGCCACGTTTGGATGGCTCGCGCGTTTCGAAACCACCGCCAAACGAGTGTTACATCTGAAAATATTTAAAGAGCGAACGCCACGTGAACTGCACAATGCATATCCAACGCTTGTCGTCGACCACGACGCGGAAACCGAGGATGAACAACCTTTAATCGTGGAATTACCCGAAGGCGAGTACGCTCGCATGGACAAAGACGAGGACGAGATAGAAGTCGTCGTCGCGGAAGCAGAAGCCGAGGATAAAAATAACATCGCCAAAAACGAAAATAGTGGAAACACTCATCATCAAAATCGAATGAGTTGGATGGTCCAATAGTAATAGTTTGAGTAGCACTAGGTAGTATAACTCTCATCAGAGAGAGGTAGAAAAAAGCACACCTCTCTGCTCTCTCTTTTAACTCTCTTTTCTCAAACCACAAAACTTCACTTTTTCCATCGGAAGGAGCACACATCACATCGCGCGCACCTGCACGCGAACACACAAATAGAACAAAAAATGGACGCTTTACTCGCTCGCGCGCACGTGCTCGCGGAGAAGTGTAAAGATTCCAGCGTCGTTTGGTCCGACGTATGCGACGGTTTGCACGGAGAAGGTGCGCGATTGATTATCTTTTTTTTTTCTCTTCGTTCTCTCGCCGCCGTCGGTTAAAATCACAGCGAGGGCGAGAACTCGCGCGCGTTTGCCGCTAAGAACTCACCTTCCCTCTTTCTCTTTACGCGTGTGCGCAAAAACTCCAAATCTTTCGCGACAGATATCTCCTCGAAAGAATCCGCCGCGCTTCTCGTCAAATCTATCTTTCAAACGTTAAAGTTCAAGACGACAAAAACCAGTCGAAAATTGGTTGCTAAAACGATATCTAAAGCGCTGCGAGTGGGCGAGTCCGCGAGCGGCGAGAGTAGCAGAAGCGGCGGCGAGTTTGAGAAAGTGTTCATAGTTTTATTGAAGAAATTTTCGGAAAAAGTAGCCACGCGAGCGGATGAAGAGGAGTGCGAAACGTTTAGTCGATGGTGTTGCGCGTGTTTGGAGCACGTGTGTCGTCGGTTGGACGCGGCGGGAAATGATGCAAGCGAAGAATTTGAAAACGTCGTACTGGCGTTAGGAAACGTAGTGAAGGCATGTCTGGTGTCAAACAAGTACCATCACGTGCCTGGAATTGTGTCTTTGACTCTAAGAAAAGGCGAAATTGGGTTGAGAGTGAATGAGTTGAAGGATATGCCGCCGGATTTGCGAGGGGTGTTGTATGAGGCTTTGAAGAGGAGGAAAGGCGTAGACGCGAGCGAAATTCGAAGAGGGCATTTGGAGAAGTTATGTGATTTTGCTGTCGCCAGTGGAAGTGGTGCAGACGTTGTGCTCGCGGCGCGCGCGAGTAAACCGCTTTTGAAGGATTGCACGGCGGAAGATTTCGAGACTGTCGTGCGAGCGAAACTGGTCAAGGCCTTAAGAAGAAACCCAATTGAATCTACGTTGGAAGTCGTATCGAGAATGATTCGTCACGTGCCGGGAGAGAGCATTACGAAAGAATCCGCGCAAGCGTTTGCGGAAGTAGTCCTGCCTCTGGTGAAGCATGCGGACGAATCGAGACGCATCGCGGCCAAGGCTGTCGTAAAATCCTTTGCAAAGCTATTGTCCGCGGCGATGGCGAAAGAAATTTTTCTCGAACCGCTTGTAGAAGAAGTTACGGCGAATGCACCGAGCGCATGGGCAGCTAGAGTTGGGATCTGTGAAACTATTTCCGTCGTCGCGCAATCGCTAGTTGTCGCAGCTGTAGAGAATGAAGAAGATGGCAAAATTGCCGTTGAAACGATTGAAGGTTTAGCGGCGCGATTGAAGAGCGAGAAGCAAGTCGAAGCAAAATTTTCGTTGCTCGACGCGCTTTCGCACTGCCTTCAAAAGTGCTCTTCGTTCAGTGAAAACGCGAGAGATGCGATTTTTACGTCGTGTTCGGATGCCAAAGATCGACCGGCGACGCTTCGAGCTCTTTCTTCCGCGATTGCCGCGAGGCCCAATTTCAAGAAAGCGCTCGGGGCAAAAAGCGTGAAGGCGTTGATTGAAATCGTTAAACTCGGCGCGCAGAAAACAATATCGCGACCAGATGGTGTGGTTGCGTTATATATAGTCTCTGCGGCGGCATCGGAAGATGAAAGTGCTTATAGTGCTTCCTCAGATGTATGGAAACCGGAGTGCCTGGAGGCGTATGCAGCGGCTGCGGCAATTTCGAAACTTCCAGACGATTGCGCGGCATATTACGCAAAATCGTTAGAGTTAATATTCACTATGGACAAAATCCTCGACAAGAAGAAAGTACTTCTCAACGCCACGACCTTGCTGGCATTGCATCCAGACTCTGCAACGCGAAAATCAGCTCGAGATGCAATTGAAATGATGCGATGTAAGAATAAAGCGTCTTCTCGAGATGTCATGGAATCACTTTTAGAGTGGGTAAAAACAGCGGAAGAAGAACACGTGTTTCCAATCTTAGGTGAAGAACTAAACGCAGAAGCTACCAAGAGCGGATTGACGGGTTTTGTCGCGCCTTTTCCCAGTCGATACTGCGGCGCCGCCATCGAGTCGTCCATATTTAACAGAGTATACTTCGACGACGGTACAATTAAACAATACGCATCCATCGACGACGATACTTTTTGTGCGTTTGCGGGGATTTTAATAACGCTCTCGCACCACGAGCTGGTACAATCGAGAACGGGAAGCGATTGTTGGACGCTCATCTTTTCGCGATTCTGTCGAGAAAGGAGCCCGGATGATATTGATTTGAATCGCATCGCTAGTGAGTGTGCAAAACACATCGTTGACGAACTTCAAAACGGGAAGAATGTTCAAAGTAATCGAAAAGCCGTTCGAGCAGTATCAGCGATATCTTCCAACGTTGCATTAGATGTCATTCTGGAAGGCTATTTGCTCGACCCCATGTCTGCGTTTTCGGACGCCTGTCGACGCAACGAAAGCGAAATCACAGAGAACGACGTGAAAGTTTTCAAAACGCCAATTGGAAGACTCTCAACCGATCCGAAAGATTCGCCGAATAGTACATCGGCGCTAAGTAGCAGCGCGCCGGCCTCGTCGGCGGGAACTTCTCTTCGCACAAAAAAAGCGTCGCGGCCTTCGCAAGCTGGCGCTGCGACTGCAGGGAAGAGCAAACCAGGAGGTGGCCAAAAAAATGACCCGCGAGAGATTCAGAGACGTGCGCAGATGAAAGAAGAAACCGAAACGAGAGAAAGACTGGCGAAAATCGCGAAAATTATTGAAGATGGCTTAGAAATTATATCAAATGTCTTTGAAGGAGTTCTTGCGTACGACAAGAATCATCGGTCGTTGCTCTTTCAAGGCTACAAAGGGCAGCTCCCGGTCCAACCTAAGAACAAACTTGGTGATGTTGCTGCAAATGTCGCGTACGATGTTGTTTTCCCACTCTGCAACTCGAAGATTTTGCACGATAGCGTGTGCGTGAGTTGCTTTGAGAGTTTCTTTGAAATCGTCGCGAGCACGAAAGGTATTGTCGCGCTTGCGGGTAAAGATCGTTTCTCTTCGCATCTTCGTGCTAAATTTGCCAGGGCGGTGGTATTATGCGCAGAAGCTCGAGATGGGTTTGAGAAACGACCGATGCTCGATCCTTTATCGAAAGAACCGATTGATGAAGATGCGGATCACGTGGAATTTGAAGTCGCCGTCATCGCCGAAGCGCTGGAAGCTTTGAGGGATAACTTTACCAAATTAGGGGATGGGATTTCTGAGAGTAGAAATTTACTCTCGCTACTATTTCCGATTCTGTCCCGAGCGATTGAAAGAATCGATTGTTCATCGCAACATAAAATGTTATGCTTAGAGTTGCTTGGTGATTACGCCAGGAAAAGTTGTAAACCGATGCGATCGGTAGCTGCCGCCGTTCGGTGTTTGACGAGAGCCATCAACTATTCGGTGAGTCCCAAGTTTACTTTGCTTGCTCATGATACGTTGCTGTCAGTTGCGAAAACATCTACCAACGCAAACGATGTGCAGGCGTTAGTATATGGGTGCGAGAATGAATCATCGGAAGCTCGTAAAACGTGTTTAGAAGCGCTTTCATCTTTGTCAAACATTCATGCGATTACGGTAGAAGATATTGAAACGACGGATGAAATACTACGTGACATCGCCGTTCGACTGTTCATTGCTAAACATGATTCAAACGAAGCGTTCGCTGAAATGGCATCGACGGCTTATGCAAATGCGGGCGTATCTTTTGCCGATGAAGGCGATACCCAATCGCCGACTGTTTTACTCCCGTTTCTCTCGCACGAGTGTTTCGCAGTTCGAGAAGCGACGGTGAAAGCATTTGCGACAGCTGTCGAACAACTCCCAACGGGCGTTGCTTCTGTTTTAGCAAAATTGTTTGCGCTCTTCTCGAGTTGTACCGATGCATCTGGCCGCGCTGGTGTTGTTACCGCTCTGGGCGCCTCTTCCAATGCGTTGCAAAAACACGACGTTCCTTTGGTCGCCACGTTGCTGTTGAAGGCGCTCTCGGACGAATCCCTCGAAGTTCGCGAGGCGTCCATCGATGCCGGTAAAGTGGTCATCGCCGCTCACGGTGAAGCTAACACCGAAACATTACTTAAAGTATTTGAAGGTTATTTTGATAAACCGCCCGATAGAACGGTATCCGAAGAGATTCAGGATTACGCTAAATCCGGCGCGGTTGTCTTCCTGGCATCGTTGGCAGTGCATTTGGATTCGAGTGATCCAAAGGTCAAGCAAATTTTAGAACGTTTGTTGGAGGTTTTGGAAACGCCGTCTGAATCAGTTCAAAGAAAAGTCGCTGACGCGTTCCCACCGTTAATGAAACAACTCGCGACTGAAGAAGAGAAACGCGCGTTGATTGAAGGATTACTCGGGAAGTTGTCGCAAGGCGAATCGTACGCCGTGAGGAGAGGCGCAGCCTTTGGCGTCGCCGGTGCAGTGAAAGGTATCGGTATGGGATCATTAAAAGGTATGGGTATCATGGATAGCATTAAATCATTAATCGAGGATAAGAAATCGGCACAATCAAGAGAAGGAGCTTTGATGTGTTTCGAATTACTCGTTGAACGTCTCGGTCGACTCTTTGAACCATACGTCGTGACCATTTTACCAATGTTACTCGTCTCTTTTGGCGATCAAACAGAATCCGTGCGTCTCGCGTGCGAAGGCGCGTCCCAGAAAATTATGAAGAATTTATCCGCACAAGGCGTAAAGCTTGTTTTACCGGCGTTATTGGAAGGTTTACGCGACGATCAATGGCGCACGAAGAGCGGGTCTGCGAAACTTCTCGGCGCGATGTCGAGTTGCGCGCCGAAACAATTGGGTAGCTGTTTACCGCAAATTGTGCCAAGACTTTCCCAAGCTCTGGTGGACACGCACCCGAAAGTTGTCGATGCGGCTTCACTTGCGTTAAAGTCGATCGGGGACGTGATTAAAAATCCGGAAATTCAAGCGTTGTCAAAATATCTGTTAGGGGCAATCGCGCACCCGACGACGCACACAGAGAAATGTTTAGACATTCTCTTAGAAACAACGTTCGTTAACGTTGTTGACGCGCCGAGTCTAGCATTAATCATCCCAATAATTTCGAGAGGTTTAAAAGAACGCAAGGCGGATATGAAGAAAAAGGCAGCTAAGATTGCCGGAAACACGTGCGCTTTGGTCGCGGATCCGAAAGATATGGTTCCGTACATCCCGGAGTTAGTCTCGGAATTGAAGAAGTCTCTCATCGATCCAAACCCGGAAGTCCGTTCGGTATCTGCTCGTGCTTTAGCCTCGCTTTTGGATGGTGCAGGTGAAGAACATTTTGAAGATTTAATCCCATGGTTGACAGAGAAAATGCAAGGCGAAGGGTCCGGCGTCGAAAGAGCCGGTGCGGCGCAAGGTTTAGCCGAGTGTCTCAACGCACTCGGAGGTGACAGATTTGTTGCAATTCTTCCAGAAGTTTATCGCGGATGCAGTAGTTCTCTATCAAGAGTTCGCGAGGGTCATTTGCAGCTCCTGAAGTTTCTTCCCTTATCTGTTGGGCAAAAGTTCGAGCCGTACTTATCGGAGTCCTTGACCACTGTCCTTACCGGTCTCGCGGACGAGGAAGAGTCCGTCCGCGACGCCGCGTTGGGTGCCGGGAGAGTCTTTGTTTCCGCATATTCGCACTCTGAATCTGCGTTAGATTTAATTTTACCAGCAATCGAAACCGGCACGAACGCTACCGAATGGCGAATTCGACATTGCGCGTTGGAGCTCCTTGGTTCTATGCTCTTCAGAATAGTCGGCAGTTCCGGGAAAGCGCGCGTTCAGCGGGCGACGGCGGAAGAAGAAGAGGCGGCCGCGGACGAAGAAGGGATTTCAACCGAAGCACAAGGCGAGCAGTTGACGCGAATGTTAGGTCGAGAACGTCATTTGGACGTTTTGGCCGTCATTTATTTACTTCGGTGTGACGGGCAATCGCAAATTCGAAACGACGCCGTGCACGTATGGAAAACAGTTGTTGCGAATACGCCGAGAACTTTGAGAGCGACGTTACCGAGAATTGCCAAGCGCATTCTGCAAGCGTATTCGCAAGGTACGATATCGTCATTGTCCTCGTCGAAAACATCAACTGAAGGTTCAGACGACGATGAAGACGAAGAGGATGACGGCGAAGAGAGAAAAATGACCGGGGCGAGAGCCGTGGCGGATTTGACGAGAAAACTTGGTGAAAAGTTCATCGAGGGCATCTTACCAATTTTGCGCACTGTATTTGAGGCGACCGAGGGAGAAGCAGAACAAATCGTACGAAATGATAAAATCACGAAAGCTGGCGCGGCGCTGAGTCTCGCGGAGATTTTTGATTGCGCAGAAGAGTCCACGCACGAGGGTGGTATCGTCAGCCCGAAGCAAGCGACGTTGTTCACATCTTTCGTCGAAATCTGTCTCTCCAACCCGAACGCGGATACTCAAGACGCCGGCGGCGTGGCCTTCAAAGCCATGTACCGATGGATTGGCGGCAAAGAAGCAGCGGCGAAAATCGTCCCAGACTTGTTGCGCGATATGGAAAGAGACTCGGCTTCGGAGGAAGAGAAGGCGAACGCGCTCAACGGTTTGCGCGTGGCGCTGAAAGCGCAACCGAACATTTTAGCCGTGGCGCTTCCAAAATTGGCGGCGCCGCCGATTACTCCCGATAAAGCAAAGACTTTAGGTGCGTTAGCATCTGTAGCTGGTCCGGCGTTGCCACCGCATTTGGATTCGATCATTCCAAGACTTTTTGACGCGATTGAAGAAGAAACAAATCTGCAAGAAGAAATGTCGTGGACCAAGCGCGAATCCTTCGAAGACGTTTCTAAATTTCCAGCGTTCAACGCGTTGCGTTCTATCATTGCCGCCGCTCCTGAAGATTGTGGGGCAGAACTCCTTTCCGAATTATCTGACGCGCTCACAGAGCTCGCGAAAAAGTCTTCGCTGAAAAAAGTTGACGAAGAGAAGGAAAAGGCAAAAGCGAGACGACGAGCGTTGTCTTCCATCGCCCTCGCAGATTTTGCGACAACGTTTTCCGGCTATGACAATTTTGTCGACGCGCAGGTGTTGGTAAAAACGCTATCCGCGCAATTCTCGGACAAGTATAAATGCGCGCGAAACTCCGCATGGGGTGCTTTAAATGTCGTCGTGTCTACGATACATAAAGACGAGTTGATGGAATTCGTGGATTGTTGCCACGCGTCTATACGACAATGCAAAGAGCAAGCGAAACGTTTACACAAGCAACAAGTAGTGTGGTCAGGCGGCGAGAGTGCGATTGCAGATTCCTCATCCGCATCCACGTCGTCAAAATACACTATCATTCCCGCGTTGGCCTTACCGAGAGCGTTAGAGGCGCTTTCAAAAATCTACCTCGCGGGTGTCTTACACGGCGAAGAGCCTGAGCATAGACAACGCGCCGCGGAAGCGCTCCAACTCGCCGTCTCTTGTTCCACAAAAGATGCGCTGAAATCGCACATCGTTGGTATAGCCGGGCCTCTCATTCGCGTCGTTTCGGACAACTTTCCGTCGAGCGTACGCTCGGCGTTGCTCGATTGTCTCGCCACATTGGTCGAGAAAGGTGGCATCGGCTTGAAACCCTTTGTGCCTCAACTGCAAACAACCTTTTTGAAATCGTTGAACGATGCGAACAGATCGCCGAGAATGTCTAGTGCGAAAGGTTTAGGATTATTGATGGCAATCCAAGTCAGAGTTGACACAGTAACTGCCGATTTAGCGAAGAAACTCGCCAACAACGAAGTCAATGACGAGTGTATCGAAGCGCACTTCGAAGCCGCGCGAGGCGTAGCCAGGCACGGCGGATCAAAAATCACGCCCGAATCTACCGAAATCGCGTTGAATGCGTCCACCGTAGCCGCGATGACTTCGGAAGATGAAGAGATTCGATTTGCGGCAGCGCGGTGTGCAGCAGCTTTTGCTTCTCTGTACTACGACGAGAGCGGTGAGAACAAAGAATCGAAACGAGAAGAGTGGTTGAAGACGGACGTCGAGCAATTCGCTTCAGAGAACATCACCATCGCGTCTCGCGAAGGCAAATCGAAGATTTTGTCCGAGTTTGCGCGACTCGCGCCAGAGTCTATTTTATCAAGCCCGAAAGACAAAGCGACGACGTTGAACAGTTTAGCAAAATGTGCTTCGGACGATTTGAAATCGGTTAAATCAAATTGCGCGAAAGGATTAGGGTATTTAGGGGAAGCTTGCGTACGCGTCGAAGGCGCGTCGTCGGAGACCGTTTCAAAAATTTTACAAGTATTAACGAAACTTTTGAGAGACGCGAGCGGGGATGTGCGCGAGAACTCATCGAAAGCGATTCGGTCGATGATCAAATGCGCGTCTTTAAAGGACGAAATCGACGATGTAACCATTCACTTTCCAATCTTCCTCGCCGATCTCGCCGAAGTCGCAGTGGCAGATAAACACGATTTGGCAAAGAAGAGTGCCGAACGCGCAGTCTTCCGCGCCTTGCGTTTGGATTTAGGCGCCGAAGTTGCCCTTCCGTACTTGAAACAAGGCGGTACTGGATCAGCCGCTCGAGGAAAGCTGTCTGATTTGAACCTGCGAAAACTTGCGAGTTTACCGGATGAATCCGAAGACGAGTTTGACCCGATCGCTGAAGAGGAAGATTTAATTTAGAATTAAACCGCGGGGTAGGTGAATTTCTTAATGTCCATGGCTGCTGCTACTACACGGTATTACTGCTATTACTAGTCTTTACTAATATCATTACGTTTACATCATTTCCGCGTCGTATTCTCGGTCGCTGTCGTATTCATCAATCAACTCCAACGAGAGTAAACAATCTTTCAATCCATCTTTTGCTCGTTTATTGTTAGGATTCATCGACAAGACTTCGGTAAACCACTTCTTCGCGCGCAAAAAATTCTTCAAACCTTCTCTCTGTTCCGAAGGCCGATTACTGCTGCTGTAACTATCGCCTAACTTCACGTAAGCTTCCGCGCCTCTCACCTTTGCTTTTAAATTCCCCCCGTTATCAATCTCTAACGCTTTTTCGCAATCTTCAATCACTTTCGCAATTAACGTTTGCCGTCGACTACTCTCGGCGGAAGAACCTTCCAGCGCGTTTATGACTTTCAGAGCGCAACTCGCCCTGTTCGTTCTATATGGCGTTCTATCCGGCATTAACTTCACGATACCATCGAAGAGTATCATCGCATCTTCGTAACGTCTTTTCTCGTACTCGCTCAACGCGATATCGTTTAACCTTTCGGCTTCAATTTTAGCATCGTTGGACAACGGCGTGAATCTCTCGAGCAAGTCTAAATTCTTCTTCTCGCGTTCCTCGTACTTACGCTTGTGATGCAGCTGCTGCTGACCAACATCTCCCAGCAACAAACTGCTCTTTTGATTCTCGTATCCAACCCCTCCGACGACTTCCCACGGCCTTTTCTCCCTATCCTCTCCAACTCTCATCGAATCAAAGCCGTCGCTCAAACACTTTGTATCGCTGTATTCGTTCATCGCCGTCTCGCGAAACATACCGCCGGCTGGATCCGGTTTCTCCCCAGATTCCCACCGAACGTTATAATCGATCCCAAAATTCCTATGCGGCCTGTATTCCCCTCTCGCTCGCATCAATCGCTCGATTTCCTCCGGATCCGCGCCTTTCAACGCCAACTGCAACACGTCCGATAAACTTTGCATCGGTGGAATCGAAAACGTCTTCAACCATTTTTCTTGGTTGAAATTCACCGTCGTCAGCGTGTGATACGCGGCCGTGATGGCGGTAAACGCCCTCGACGCGCGTTCGGCGTTTTCCTCCTTATTCTTATCCGGGTGATATTTCAAGCACATTTTCCGGTATTGGAGTTTGATTTGCTTCGAGAGATCCGCAGATTCATCTTTCGTAGTAAACAAAGCGTTATTCTCAGTAGGGGTAGGGGAAAAAATCTCCAAAATCTCCAACGCTTCGTTTTTGCTCAACACGGAGACAGAGGAGGGGAGGTGAGGCCATTTCTTTTCATCGCTTTTATTCTTATCATTACTCTCGGCGCAAACATCGTCCCCGCCGGGTGGTAGGTTGCCCTCCTCCTCTGCTTCTCCTTCTTCTTCTGCGTCCATATTATCAACGTCCATCATCGTAAAAAAAAATAAGGGTTTCCCAAAAAGAGAAGAAAAAGGAAGAAAAAGAAGGTTTGAGGAAAAAAAAATTGGCGTTAAAAAAGCGATCTCATCATGTCCTCCGAATACTCGACGGAAGAGGATTACGAGAGACCCAAACGCATGCGAACGGTGATCGAGAATACACCATCACCTTTGCCGTTATGGCGTTTGTTCAGAGAGGCGTTGCTGAATGGCGGCGCGTGTCGCGATATCGTGGAGAAGCATGTGATGTGTAAACTCAACGGGACGGATCTCAAATTCTTTTACGAGGTGAATACGGAGACGAGAAAGTTGGTGACGAGATCCTCTTGCGCGGGTGATTTGAAAAAGAAGTTTAAAGTGAGCGAGATGTCGTCGATATCGACTTTGGAAGTTGCGTGGGAGCATTTTCCGTGGGGCGGTAGGGATTTTCTGGGAAGAGAGATGGACGAAACATATTTCTGCTTTTACGTTGCTTACACGAATAAACTCGAGTTGCTCAAGTGGGCGAGAGGGGAGAAAAAGTGCGAGTGGGATGAAGATACGATTAATGCGGCCGCACGTCAAGGTAATCTGGAAATGGTAAAGTATTGCGTTGCAAATGAGTGTCCTATCGATGAGGACGCGTGTGCATTTGCTGCCTTCAACGGTCATCTCGAGGTACTCAAATACTTACGCGAAGAAGTCAAAGCGCCTTGGGATTGGGAAACTGCCGCTTTTGCGGCTTTAAATGGTCATCTTCACGTACTCGAATATCTTGTTGAGCGTAAGTTTGATAAATATGAAGTGTATGCGTGTAAGTATGCGGCCGAGAACGGCCACTTCGACTGTTTGAAGTACTTACACGAAACCGCCAAAGCGCCTTGGAACTCTTTGGCCGTGCGAGTCGCTCGCGAGAAAAATCAACCCGAATGTGTACAATACCTCCGCGACAATAACTGTCCTCTCCCATACCGTTGGTCTTACGAAGGCGGAGAGCTACACGTTCCAGAATAATATCATCTTCATCATCATAAACATATACACGTACTTATTAGAGCGAAACAGTCATCAAACAGAAGAGACAAACAGTTGATTTTTTTTAAAAAAATATCTTTCTTCAGCTCAAAATATCTTCATATCATTTATCAAACACACACACATACACACACACATACACACATGTTTACCACATCCAACGCGAGAACGACGACTTTGACAACGACTTTTCCTCCTCTTCGGTTTCCTTCTTCATATTCTTCTCGCTTTGGAGGAAAGAAGAAGAAGACGACGACGAGGACGAGGGCGAACTCGATGATGATGGATGATGAGAAAAGAACGATACCTCAATTGGAAACCGAAGAGGCGTTCATAAAAACGATCAACTCGGAAGGCGTGCACGTGGTGGAGTTCGTCGCCGGATGGTGTCGGAAGTGTAAAACGCTGGACGGGAAAATGGAATATTTCGCGGTGGAGCACCCGGAGGTTACGTTTGATAAAATCGACGTGAACATGGTGCCTCAAGATTTCATCAAATCGCAGAACGTGACGAAGATGCCGACGGTGAAGATTTTCGTGAGCGGGAAGAGCGTGTACGAGAAAGTAGGGTTTGAAACCGTGCGAGAGATTCTGGACGAGTTGAGTTTTCGGTTGAAACAGTTGGAGGAGGAAAACGCGTCGAAGCCGGCGGCGTCAAAGTAAATACTAGTAGATACTTTTTTGCGACGCGTTGTTATTGTATAATATTTATGTTTTGATTGTGTTTTATTCTAGAATCCGCACGAACATTTTGGAATGTGCTGAAAGTATCTTTGCAAAATAACCGTGGCGACGTTTCGCACCGACCACCATAAAAGGGACGTTTCGAAATGGTTCTCATCGTCGTCGTCGCCGCCGTCGTCGTTCAACACGCGCACTTTTATTGTCACCATCGGTTGGCGAAAGTACGTCTGCCGAGCTTCACCTTCGTTTGCACTCGCCAACAGTAACTTCGGTTCCCAATTTTTGTCTTCCGACGAAGAAGTGAAATTTTGAAACTCGCTCGCGGTCATCGCGTTGTATTTTTGCGCGAAGGACGCGTTGAGCGAGTTTAAATCTACACCGTGCGTACGCTCGAGCGTTTCGACGGTCCAGCCGTTGTTTCTAGCGCCAACTAAACGAAATTGAACGATGCCTTCTTCTTTCATGGCTTCAACGAGCGGGTCGTTCTCGTCGTCGTCGATTTCAAAGCGGTCGTCCGATTTCATCACGTCTACGATACTTTGCACTTTGTTGCGGCGACGTCGTTTTTTGTCGCTATTCTCTACTCTACTATTATCAACGAGAGCTCGCATCGCGGACATCTCGTCTTCCACGTTTAATTGATTCCCGATGACGATCAATCTACTACCCGGTAACGCGAATTTAGCTTCTACTCCGCTCACTAGAGTCACCTCAACGCGTCCTCTGCCGGAGACCGAAACGTCCCACAGACCATTTACGGATGCGAAACGAACCATACCTTTTGCTCTCGCAACGTTTGATTTCCGTATCCATCGTTGGAACTGGACGAAATCAATCATCTCTAAAGTTTCAAAATCGACCGCATCTTTGGTATTCTCGTTTCCGCTTGAAGCAAACGACGTCTTGAACGTCCTCGAGTGTCTCCCAAGTTGTAAAGGACCACCAACACTAGATTTCTTATCGGTCGTATTTACGCGCAGCTTACCCAACGAACTTAACGACTCCCCGTAATCGTTCACCACCAAACGTTTCCTCGCGCTGCTCAAATCCGTGCCTTGCTTCCCTTCCGGTTCAAAAATATCGTACCGCGCATCGATGACGCTTTCAATGTTAATCTTCCCTCGCTCGATTGGAACTATTTTCACCGCAAAATCAACATCGTCGTCGCCATTTATGTTCGTCTTCCCGAACGCCTCTCGAACGTTCTTCGTCGCCGACTCGATTCTCCTTTCGTCTCCGTCCAGCAAATCCACCTTGTTCAAAAACACCGCGTCACTCGCTCGAATCTGCGCAAACCACGCCTCGCGTTCATACTCCGGTCCTCCTCTCTCCGCCACCTCCGCATCTACCACGCAACACACGCAATCCAATCGTATCCTCGCAAACTTCCCGAACGCTTTATCTAAACTCATCACCAAATCCGTCGGATTGACAATCCCGCTCGTCTCTACGAACAAATATTCCGCCGCTTCCACTTGATCTCTCCTCAACAAATTTGACACGTCTTTTTCAAACTGTTCGTTCAAAGAGCAACACACGCACCCATTCGTCAACTCCATCACCTCCTCGCGACTATTATCGTCCTTCAACGTTCGCTTCACCAGCTCCGCGTCCACGTTCACGCCGGCGTAGTCATTCACCGCCACCACAACCTTCAAATCGCTCTGCGTTTGCGTCAAAACGTGTTTCAACACAGTCGTTTTCCCGGACCCGAGGTGTCCCAACACCAGAACAGTTGGTAAACGCGACGTCGTTTTCGGTTTTGCAATCGTCCGGAGCTCGTAATTCCGGAACATGTTCACTTGGTTTTCGACGTCTTTATCCGACGACGATTTTGCTCTCATGACGTAACTGTATTTGTTTTTCTTCTTCTTTGTCTTCTTCTTCCTCGCATCAAAAAAAGAGACCGAAAAGCCAAAGTCGCTTTTTCTCCTCCCGCTGTTTCCTCGGATATCCCCGCTGTTGTTGTTTCTCAGCGCAGCAATTTGCAGCAGCATGTCGTCGTCGTCGTCGATGTCATTTCGCGTTTATTGAGTGAGAGATTTGAGAGTTTCTTTTTGACAAAAATGGTGAATTGTGAGTGGTTTTGCCAAAAATATTATGAGACTCAATAATATCATATTGCTTACTATCATAATACTCCTTGAAAAATACGCTCACGCGACAAATCGAGAACACAGCGTTATCGGAAAAACAATTTTTGGATCGAACGCGTAATTCACTTTGAATATAACCACCAGCTTCCACTCAATTCTGGCGTAATTCGTGTGAGGACTGGTCGCTTGATTCGCGAAACTCAATCCTCCTTGCTCCGTCACGGACAACTGAAAATTAAAATTTTCAAAGCTCATCATTTCAGGTTTAAGAAAAGATTGCGGGAAGTACCCGCTGGAGACGACGTAATCGCTAAAACAGTGCCCGCCGATGGAAATAGAGCGGCGAAATTCGTATCGCGCGTTTTGGATTTCTTTTTTACTGCCGTTTTTCAATTGCATTTGCAACGCGGAGCGTAAAGCTTGGTTTCTCCACACGTCATCGGCGACAGAAAAGTGATTGCGTTCGAGCCACACGCGGCCTTCAAGATCTCCGCTTTTGGAACCGCCGCAGCACATGAAAGAAGGAACAGAGACGGAAATTTTGCGGTCGGTTGGTGTTCCTAAGTGCTTGTTGGCAGAAATGGATAAATATTTCCCGACGTGATGACAATCGCATTTAAAATCAACGTCTCTTCCGAACGCATTCTTAAATGCATTGCCATAATCTACATCGAGATACACGCCGAATTGCCACTTTACGTAGCACGTAGTCCTACCTCCGCCGAAATAAAAGCTCGGTGCATCGATTATCTCATCAAATTTAAACCGTAAAACTATTCTCTCTCCTTCGCGAAATGTTCGATTTTGGTCCTCCAAAGATAACAAATTGAACTCTTTCGAATAGCTCGTTTTCCTTCTCGTGTGTGTTTTCCTATGTTTTCCCGACCCACTCTCCCAGTGCCCATACTCGTTACATTTCAAAAAAACTTTCACGCCTCCTTTAGTCTTGAACTCGTTCTTCACGTCCAAAATAACATCCCCTGTGAAATCCTCGTCGTAAGCGATCGTATTGAAATCCTCTCTAAACGTTGGCACGTCCCTCTCCACACGTAACTCAACCAATGGCACGTTCTTCTTTTTATCAAAGTGTTCGTACCGGACGCCGACCCTCTTCGTTTCCGTCAATCGCGCGGCGGTTTTCGTTTCGTACTCGTTCATCGGTTTCATCCAGGTCGGATCGTCCGTTTCTTTCGCGCTCTGTTTCAAATCCTCCTCCTCGTTATTATATCCGTTTCCGTTAACACCGCTCTTCCTCTCCTCCACGGCCAATGGCAGCGTCGTCGCGTCGTCTTCGTCCTCCTCGTCCTTTTCCTCCATCTCGATCTTCCTGCTCCACGCCGCTAAAGTTCGATTATTCTCTTCTCTGCCCTCTCCTTTTCCGGGTATATTCCCACCACCTTGACCTCCGCGCCTTTTCCTCTCCTCCTCGATCGCCTCTTCGAAATCTGTAAACTCCCACTTTTTCACCATCCGTTTCAAATCCCCTCTGTTCCTCTCCCAGTCGGTGATGTACATCGCCGTTTCCGTGCAACATCGCAAGCGGAAGTTGACGAATAAGATGTTCTTCAAACACATCCCGAGTTGTTCGCACGAGATTTTTTTCTCCTTGGATGCGACTTCTTTAATGAAAAGAGTAGTCTTGTCGTGAGAAGAGAGCGAGGAAGAGGAGAGCTCGCGAGAAAGTGCGCTGAATGCGGCCGCGTCCATGGTGAAAATGCACTCCTCTTCTTCCGTGAGTTGTTTCTCTCTCTTTTCTGCGCGCGTGGAGAGAACTTTTTATAACGAACTCTCTCGAGCTTTTTAGATACGTTTTTCTCTTCACTTTTAAAGACGTGAACGCGCGCGCGACAACAACAACAACAACACCAACATCAGAAGACGCGCGTATTTTTCGAAAGAATGGGAGCAAGAGTATTATTCGGCGGCGGTAAACCGCCGAAAAGTGCGTCTTTGATGGGAAACGACGAGCAACACGAAACGTACAAATTGGAACAGAAGGAGAGATTTTACGCGTCGAGAAGAAGAGGAGGAGAAGACGAAGAGGAGAAAACTCGAGCGCGGAAGAGAATTACGAAAAGTATCAAGCGAGGCGCGTTTACTGGGTTGACCCTCAAAGGCGGCGTGAACGTGTTCGCGGTGCTCTCGAGATATTTGCGAGGGAAAACGACGAGAGAACAGTTGAAAGCGAGAGAGGCGTTTGAAGACGCGGTGAAGTTTAGTGTGTTTGTGGGGTCGTTCGCAGGCGCGTACGTGACGTCGGACGAAGTTCTCGCGTGGAAGTTTGGCGCGGAGAAGACGAAACGGTACCGAGCGTTCGTATCTGGGGTGGTGGCGTCGCCGAGTTTTCTCTTGGCCGGCGCGAAGCCGAACTATTCGTTGGCGTCGTATCTTTCGTTGAAGGCGTTGGTGTTGATGAGTCGGGTAGGCGCGAAAAGTGAGAATGAACGGGTCAGAAGTTTATTTCGGGTGGCGAATTGGGAACACGCGGACGTGGCGGTGGTGACGGGCAGTGCGGTAGTTATTTTGGGGTGTTTTATTTTGAAACCAGAGGCGGTGAGAGGCGCGTACGGCGCGTTTTTAGATCGACACTGCGGCAAGACGAAAAGGCAGGTGGAAGCGTTGAGAGAGTTGTGTTTTTTACCTGAAAACGATCCAGAAGGCAAAGGGGAAGAGATGTTTCGCGAGTATTGCGAGAGAACGGCGATTGTGTTGAATAAAACTGGGTCGTTGAGCGCGGCGAAAAAAGACGAAATGTTAAGAGCGATTCAAAGAGGAGGAGGAGGAGGAGGAGGAGTAAAACTCCCGTACTCGAGAGACGCCGTGTACAGGAAGTTTTTCATGAACGATGCGAATCCAATCGAGCATTTTCTCGCGTTCGTAAAAGACTCGTGGGGAACCTCGTTCATCAGCCACGTTCCGATTTACGTCTTCCCTGCGATTCTCTTACACCGAGAGAAACTGTTGAAAGATCCCAAGTTGCTCGGCAAACTTTTCGCCGGCATCGCGCGGTCGTCGTTGTTCTTAACCGTGTATTGCGCATTGGCTTGGCAAGGTCCGGACGTGCTCGGCCGTTTGACGAAGAAAGTCACGCCAACGACCTTAGTTTGTGGCGTCCCACTCGCTGGTGCGGCGACGTTCATAGAAAAAAAATACCGCCGCGGTGAACTCGCGACGTATTGTCTCGACAAATCCTTGGAATCCGTCGTCATCTCCATGCTCTCCTGGGGATACATCCCTAAATCCTGGAAAGACAAACGACTGGACGTCCTCCTCTTCGCGTTTGCCGCCGGTACCATATGCATGTGTTACGACCGCAAGCGTGAATCCTTCCGCTCCAACTACTTGAACGTCTTCGATTTCATCCTCGGCAACCGCGGCCACTCGAGACATAAAATTCGACACGTCGGCTCGTACGAGATTTTATTCCAACCGCCCTCGGTGGTTGATTTAGACGCTTTGCTCCTCGACAATACTAATAACACTAACGATGCGAGTTTTGCAGATAATAAAAAGAGTGCAGTGAAGTCGCGTTTGAGTGAAGGTAAAGGAATGGCAAACTAGGAATAATACTATTAATAATGATACTATAGAATACGCGCTTTTGACTCTCCCGCGTATCTTTTCTCTTTCTCTCTGGGAAATATCTTCACTCTTTTTACACGACACGCACACACTTACACACACTTACGCGATGTCCTCCGCAGCACCACTCTGCGCTGCCGTTGTGCCTTTTTCTTCTTCTTCTCCGAGCGTTGGAAGCACTCGAAAGTGCGCTTCTTCATATTCGTCCGTGTCCACGCGAGGAAGAGGACGAAATTTCCAAAAGGTGCGAGCGACGCAAGACCTCCTCGGTTTCGATTTAAACCCAGCCGCGTTGGGGTTTGTATGCGTCATGGTCGTTTGGGGAATCCCACAGACGTTAGGGATGAGCAAGTTAGACGGGAACGAGAAAATCGCGCGAGAGAAAATGTCGGAGTGGGGGATAGACATCTCGACGAAAGAAGGCAATGCGGATTACATTTATAAGAATAACTACGGTGCGGTGCAAGCGCGGTTTAAGAAAGAGTGCGAAAAGAGAGGCGAGAAAGCGGAGGATTACTTGTGATGTGATGCATAAACACTAAACACTATAATGAACACTAAACACCGTAGTATTATGATAGCGTTTTGATGTGTATTAAAATCTTAATATATATATGTATATTTATGTGGAATCTTGTTACGCGCGTCTCGCTTCTTTTCCCTCTCTCTCTCTCGTTTATGCACTCGACGAGGACGACGATGGACGACTTGATTTTTTTTACACAGAAACTTTATAGTATAAAATTCAGTGTTGTCGTTTATTTCATCGGCGAGTACGCGCTTTCTTTGTGCGAGTACTCGTCCAAACCGAGCATGGACGCTTCCGCTTCCGGCGGGACTCTCAAACCGTCGGTGATTTTTTCAGTCACCAACAAGCACGCGTACGAGGCGACGGCGGTGTACACGGCAGTCGCCACGGCGGCGTAGACTTGGACGATGGTTTGTTTGAGCATGGGGACGTCGTTGAAGCCGCCCAAGACTGGGTGGCAGAGTATACCGAGCATGATGGTGCCCAAGAAACCGCCGACGCCGTGGACGCCAAAGACGTCCAACGCGTCGTCGTAACCAAAGTATTCCTTCACCGTGGTGGAGAAGAAGCGGCAGATGATACCGGCGGCGATGCCGCCTAAAAAGGCGCCTTTCGGGCCAATGAAACCAGCCATCGGCGTGATAGTCGCCAAACCTGCGATAGAGGCAGTGCACGTGCCTAAAACAGACGCTTTACCAAACTCTTTGATGTCCCATAATGTCCACGTGACCGCGGCGGTGGCCGCGGCGATTTGCGTCGCCATGCACGCGAACGCGGCGTTGGCGCCAGCAGATAACGCGGAACCGCCGTTAAATCCAAACCAGCCGACCCACAACATCGCGGTACCCAAAAACGTCAGCACCAAGTTCCCGACCGTCATTTCCATTTCTTTTCTCTTACCGACTTTGATAGCCGCTACCAACGCGCCGATACCGGCCGTGATGTGCACGACGATGCCGCCGGCAAAGTCCAAGACGCCTAAATCGGCGAAATAGCCACCGCCACCGCCCCACACCATGTGACACGCGGGAAAGTACACCGCGAACGACCACAAGGCGCAGTACCACATGACCGCGTTGAACTTCATTCTCTCAACCATTGACCCGACCATCAACGCCGGCGTGATGATTGCAAACGTGCACTGGTACAGCACCCACAAAATTTCCGGAATGGTTTCGTGCATGCTCGCCGGTCCAACGCCGGCTAAGAACATCTTGTCTAAGCCGCCAATAAACGCAGACAAACCAGTCGCGCCTTCTTTCATCGCCGCGGTACCGAACAACCCCGCCGTGGAAAAGCACATCGAGTACCCGCACACGAACCAAATAATAGTCATCATGCACGTCAACGCGAAGCACTGCCCGAGAACGGTAATCAAGTTCTTTCTCTTCACCAAACCGGCGTAAAACGCGGCCAATCCTGGAATAGTCATGAACAATACCAACGCCGAGGAAGTTAAGATCCACGCCGTATCACCGGCGTTGACTGCAATCGCCGCCGCGGCCGCCGCGGCTGCCGGTTTCGCGAACGCGGACAAACTCAACGCCGCCGTGGTGGCCACCAAAGCGAGCTTCGATTTGTTCTTGGGAGAAGAAACAGCCCGAGACGACTCCATTTCGCTCACAAAAACATCAGCAGCGGAATCATTTTGTTCCTGCTCGAAAGAGGAAGAGGAAGAAGACGCGTTCGCGGAAAGGACATTCAGTCTCGTCGTCCTCGTCGTCGTCGTCTTGGACAGAATTGGATTCCTTTTTCTCATCGTAATTCTGTTCTCCAAAAGACACGACGATGCATTTTTGTTTCCGCTGGTATTCTTTTGCATCGTCGTCATCGTTTGAGAAGAAGACAAACGTTTTGAATTCGTCCCACTCGTCGTCGAAGCGATACGTTGTTTGAAGCTACTCTTCGCGGTAAAGGTGGTGGCAATCGTCATCATCGTGTTGTGTATATTGTCTGCGTAAAAAAGTGTCTCTTGAGCGAATTGTACGGATACTTCTCCCCTTTATTCTTTTTATTTCTAACGAACTTTGGGAGAGTTTCTCTCGTTTCGCCGTCAGAAAAAAAATTTGAGCACCAGTACACAATTTTGTTATTTAGGGTCACACATGTTTTTTTTTGAGAAAAATGTTAAGAAGAAGAAGAAGAAGAAGAAGAAGAAGAATTTCATAAGACTAATAAGACTACTAAGAATAAAGATGGTGTTGGTGTTCCCTGGGGAGAGAATCCGTCTTCTCTCTTCTTCTTCTTCTGAAGGAGGAAAAGATGGAGACGAATATGGAGAAGAAGTAGGAGAAATCGAGTGTGGAAGCGGGGCGTACAGAGACGAAAACGGCATCAAAAGAGCGAGCAAAATTGGGGAGATTTATGTCAAAGACGTTTTCGAAGACGTTTTGGCGGTTGACGAGGAGGACGAGGACGAAGAGAACGACATAAAAAACGACGAAGAGAAGAAGAAGAAGTTAAGGAAGAAGAGGAAAAGAGTGGTGGAAGTTTTGAACCGGGAGGAAATCGAGGACGAAAACATGCGCGTTCGATTACCTGAGGTGAACGATGTTGTCTTTGCGAAGTGCACGAAAATTCGAGAAAAGATGGCGCAGTTCGACGTCCTCGTGTGCGACGGGAAACCTTTGAAAACGGAGTTTAGCGGCATCGTGAGGCAACAAGACGTAAGAAAAACAGAAATAGATAAAGTTATAATGGAGGAATCGTTCGTGCCTGGAGATGTGGTTCGATGTAAAGTACTCGCGATGGGCGAGGGGAGGAGTTTGGTTTTAGCGACGAACGAAAATCCATTAGGGGTCGTTCGGGCGAAGTGTAAGAGGTGTAAAACGACGATGGTGGCTATGAATTGGCAAGAGATGATGTGCCCGAAAACAGAACACCGAGAGATGAGGAAAGTTGCAAAGATTGATGAGATTAAAGATATGTAAATTTTAGTCGTAAATCGTCGTCCGGGTGCGCGTTCAGGCGCTCTGCGTAAATTTTCCGAGTGCTACCTAGCGCGTGATTATATTTTTACAAACCTCCGTGGAGGTTACTAGTGTTGTTTTTTCTAGTCCTACTGCTATTATTGTTGCTCATGCGAACGTTATCTTTGGCGACTCTTCTCGTCTCTTCTCCTTCTTGATGAAAATACGGCGCCCACATCGCCTCGTCCTCTTCTTCTTCAAAGAAATCCTCCTCATTTACCGACAACATCGATTCTACGTTTTCATCCTCATCATCCTCATCTTCATCGCTCGAAAGAGAAGAAGAATCGAGCAACGAACTTTCCTCTCGCCTTTTCTTCTTCTTCTTCTTCTTCTCTCCAAACAACGCCCCCATAAACGACATCGGCGTGTTCGTCGTCTCTCTTCTTTCGCCTCGTCGCGTCCAAGCCGACGCGATACTCTTCGCGCTCTTCTTCACTCGTTCGTTTCCAACCGATATCGTCTCTTTCAATTCGTTCGATAACTTACTAAAAACAGCGCTACTCCTCGCTGTCACTGTGCTCGTACTTTCATCATCTCTGTCACCGTACTCGTCGTCGTTGTCCTCGTCCTCGTCGATGTTCGCTCCGCCTCGTCGTCTGTCTCCTCCTCCTTCAACATCTTCCTCTTCTTCATCCTCTCGTATCAGCGCGAGATATACGCTGTACAAAATAATAAACACAGTCGCTACGGTAAACACCACGTACGCGAACGCGCTGTTCACGTCTAAATCCGGGGCATTCGTGCCTATCGGTGCCGGAGGCATCATCGGCGGCGGCTTTGAAGGAGGTGGCGACATCGGTTCTGAAGGCGGTTGAAAAGGTGGACGAGGAGGAGGAAACGATGATGAAGGAGGTGGTTTTGGTGGTGGCATCCTCGGAAGAGAGAAGAAATTTTCGTTGTTATTGAAACTCTCTCTCGCGCTTTTTGCGTGTGTTGTTGTTGTTGTTGTTGTTGCTGTTGTTGTTGTTGTGCGCGCTTCGTAAACGTGTGAAGATGGAATGAAGACATCTCAACTCATTTTTCCCCCAAGGCGGGAACTTCATTTATAAAAACAGATAACGCGCAAGAGTCGTCTCTCGGCTCGGTTGGTACGCAAGACAACAACACAACAACAACACTACCAATACTAATAATGCCAGTTACGGAAAGTGAATTCCAAACCCACGCGGAGCTCGTCAAGAAGTACAAACAGTGCACGAACGACGAACAGCTCGAACTCTACGGGTGGTTCAAACAAGCCACGGTGGGGGATTGCAACTGCGAACGACCGGGGATGTTTGACTTAAAAGGGAAAGCGAAATGGGACGCGTGGAAATCGAGAGAAGGGAGCGGGAAAGGCACCGCGATGGAGAAATATTGCGAAGTCGTGCGAGGTATTCAAGAGAAGTACGATTGAACGTGATGTTTGGTGTTGATGATGATGATGATGATGAAAGCGCCGGTCCTCGAGAGAGAGATATAAGAGATATTCCGCGACGATGATAATCATGATCATGCTGCTGCTGCTGCTCTACACAACCCGCACAAAAACACACGCACAAAACACACACAACGAACACTCTTCTCGACGTGAACAAAGACTCTCGCTTTTTCGCAAAGATGATGAGATAGATGGTGATAACATCCCGCCACGCTCACACATGTCCGTCTCTCTCTCTCATATGTCTGTCTTTTTTCCTTCAATTAAACAAACCACAGAAAAAAAATTCATCTCTCTCTCTGTCATTGAGACGCGTCATATATACTTACATACTGAGAGAAGAAAAGAAGACGAAGGCATTTGCGCTGCACTACAAAACGCGTTTGTTGTTGTTCTTGTTGTTGCGCGTACTTTTTTCAATATTTGACCACCTTTTGAGAGCGAGAGAGAAAGAGAAAGAGGGAGACATTTTAAAGCGGAATTCGGGAATTGCAATTTTCCAGAAACTTACCTGCCGCGCTTCTTCTCGTTTTCTGAACGCGACGTAAACGACGAGAAGTTAAAGAAGAAGTAGAGAAAGAAGAGAGATAATGCACCGACCTCCGAAATCGCCGTTTGACC
>Ga0257106_1000106_pt1 | contig 51420 bp, 39 predicted proteins | sample LP_taG_3_FD_190177 | JGI IMG/M metagenome (GOLD analysis project Ga0257106, IMG submission 190177) | Marine microbial communities from Northeast Subartic Pacific Ocean, Canada - LP_J_2011_P26_10m | ecosystem: Environmental > Aquatic > Marine > Oceanic | place: Canada: Northeast Subartic Pacific...
CATATAAGAGATTGATATTTAATCTGAACAATCATCAATACACGTCGCGCGTTGACGTGTTACCGGACGGGCGAGTGTATTGGGTTGCCGGAGGAAAATCTCACGGCTGGCTTTCGCTCACCGGAATTAGGTTTGAGATTCCTTTTTTTGAGCCCTCTTTTTCGCCGCCGCCACAATCTCCTTCATCACCCCCGCCATCACCTCCACCCCCCCCACCATCTCCGCCGCCACTACCGCCCCCATCTCCACCCCCATCTCCACCTCCACCGTCGCATGATTTTGTCGATAAAAACGACGATAAAGTTGTAGATAAGTCTGAATTCATAGCTTACTGCAAGAAGCGAACCGTGTTCGGAAGCGGCCACTTTATACTTCAAGAAAAATTCTGGAGTTTCATTGACCGAGACGGCTCTGGTGACTTAAATATGTTCGAGTTCAGAAACATCGTGGCGGCTTTAGATCATGGATACATGTATGCGGTACCCTGGTTGGTTTATCCGACGGTGAGCACAAAACACATGACACAATTTAGTGCTTTGTACCAAGAGACAGAGAAAATGAATGCTCTCTTCTCGGTCATACCTGTTAGTAAAGCATCTCTCCCATTTTCTCAGGAGTCATGGCAAGAGTGGGTTCAAGAGATGGAAAGTACTGTTCCCACGTTCGATATGGATACGCCAATGGCTAGCGATGTTTCCCGCCGAACTTCGTTGGCGAGCATGGGAATGGACAGTTTACCAGAGACGAAATTGTACGCCTTAACGTTGGCAACGTTCCCGATTACAAAATTCATTTCTCTCAAGAAGCATCTTCATAGTGACGAAATATTTGACTTTATGCACGCAGAAAATGGAATATTGAAAGAAATGTTCGAGCCTTGGGTCGAAGTTCATGCAATTCAAAGACTTCCAGATGTTGAACATATCTTTGGAGACGGAGCAGAAAAAGTTTTGGCAATCAAGCATCTTGGTGTTGCCGGAGAAGAGATTGAAGATAAGACAGCTGTTAAGGTCACCGGCATGGTGAGATTTCCCGGCTCACGCACCCAAGATTTTGTTTGCGGGCTACAATTTGCTACGATCTCCGCGTATGAAGGCAAGAAGTGCGATGCAGAAGAGCTTGCTCGTGGAGATTGTTCGCCTAAAGGTTACAAATACGAATTGGAACCCGTGAATTACACAGCTGACGATCTCGGAAGGTTCGATCTTTCGATCACACCCGGTGAAACGTGGGGATTCGTAGCATCTTACGAAGGACACGATTTGTGCTATGGCGGGGATGAGCTAGATGACTTCCCGTGCTCCGTACAGAAAGCGACATCGATCCAATTGCACGAACAAAGCTTCGATTACAATGCTTATTATGAGTTGGAGAACGTAATTGGCGGTGAATTTATTGTTTACTTTGATGTCACACGCCGTCAAGTAGATCTCGGCTTGTACGCTGGTGCTTGTGGCAACCCTTATACGAAATACACATTCTTGATCACACCGGCGAATGGTTGTGGCGCTCCAATTCAACTTTCTGACGCTGAGATCGTGGGATCTACGGGCTCAAGATTCGCAAAAGATCAGTGGACTTTGGTTGATCCGCATGATAAATCGTCTAATGTTCGTCTGTGGCCTTATGCAGCAATGGATTATTACATTCAATTGATGCAGGCTCCGGATGTGACAGATTTGACGGAAGATAAGATTCTACAAGAGTACAATGGGGCGTCGTGCAAACCTCCCGGGACAAACATCATGCAATTTTTTCGGGACAGAGATGTCCTTATTCAGACCATGTTGTTATTGAAGAGAACGTTTGCTGAGGTAAGGTATGAATACCATGGTTGGTTTTGTGTCGAGCCTACGTTTGGAGATATTCCCGAAAAGGCCTTGCAAACTTCGCTTACTTTAATCCGTGCAGACGAGATGTGTATCGGAGCAGATGTGGCTAAGCATGATTTGACGAAAAACCATTTGATTGGAACTTCCAACATGCAATACTCAAAACTTTCTTCTCAACTTTCTACCAACAAATTTGTCGCACTGAAGGTTGTCGAGGCGCACTATACCGCGCCAGATACCATCACGTATTGTTCAATGTTTGAACGAAGTGTGAATGATGTCCGTACAAAATTAGGCGTGCGAGTGCAGATACAGCAAGATGTTGGACCCCAAGCGATGAACCCATGCCACTCATCGAACGAACCTTCAGAAGAGTGCGTGTTCACAACAGTCAATGCGTCGTCAAGCTTGCTTCAGTTCCACTCAGGAGAGGGTGAGGACAGTAATTCATTTGAGGTCTCTTCTCGAGGTGCCATGCCAAATTTGGTTCCTCCACACCGGCGGAAATTTTTAGCTCGGGTGGAACGCAACGATGGATGGGCTATCACACACTTAGCCGTCGAGCGTGAAATGGTTACCATTGCGAGTAAGATACGTGGAGGTGGCGATGGTCCGAATGCGAGGTATCAATCTGACACTAAATTTTATGCGACTGCACCGATTCGTGGCTTGGTTTATACCGTCGTGCATGATCCGCCTGGCGGAAATTCATTTGCATCGATCAGACAGGGTACGAATATTGACTTGGATCTCGCACTTGAAACTACGAGAGCAGTAAGTGCAGACAAAGATACTTCTGGTTCCATTGGAGTTGACGTTGCAGGTGGGGTAGAAATACCGGGCGTCTCCGCTGGCTCTGCTTACGGCAACGTCGTGCTCGAGTTTGAAGATGATGGGGGAGATTCGCCCGGAGTAGCCGCGTTTGAAACTGAGCATTCGGCCGTCTTCGAAAGCACAGGTCCTTCTGTAGAAATTTCTGCAACTACCGACAATGGTTGGGATTTTCACTTTACTCTAGACCGAACTATTTCTTCGTCTGCGGACCCAGCACTACCTGGTCGCCCTGGAGATACCATTCTTGGAGGTGGTTTTGAGATAGTCTATCTCCGTGTCGACACCGTCGATGTCAGAGAAAATTGCTTGAAAGTTATCGAAGAAGTACAATGGCTTCCCCGGAAACCTACTTCATACTTGTTATCGGTATTTCATATTGAGTATAAACTTTTACCGGAGTTGCGCAGCCTGATAAAAACCACCGATGATAAAGATTCCATAATAACCGATGGTGAAATGGGTGATAAATCCAATGACGAAGTGAAGGGAATTTGGAAGCATCGTCTGCAGATATCAATTCAAGATTGGCAAAGAACTTTAGAGTGGTCAACGCCAGATTATAATCCGGAAGGGCTTTTAAAGTTAAACTCAGCAGAACAGAAGACAAAGTTGAGTCAGATTGAGAAGAGGTATGATGAAACTTCGGTTCCGTTTACCTCAGATCAATCGGTTTTTGGGAGACTTATGAAACCGAAAATTGATGATGCGTATGGTGCGTTTACTGGGGGCGCGTCCAAAGATTGGAATGGTCTTTCAGGCGTCTGGAAGACCATCGATTCTTCAGTAAGAGAGATAGGCTCCTTCTCAAATGGTCTGAATTTGAATAACATTATCTCTGGTGCGGGTGTGTCCCCCAGTAAATCAAATGAAGATTGGTTTCCTGCGAAGGGTTCTTGGTTAGAATCTTGGGAAATGAAGGGTAATGAAGTTGGTAAAAACGCTTTCACCTCTGTTGAAAATGATAAAGATTCCACTCCAGAATCGTTGTTCTCTCGGGGTATGTCAGACCTTGCAGAAGAGGATATGAGAAAGCGAGGTGGTTTGGTGCTTGATCCGAAGTTCTTCGATAAGGATGTTGCGGCGAGGTACATGGATTCCTCAGTGTTTGGCACGAAAGCTCCATTTAGTTTCGGGGGAACGGACAAGAAGGATCCAAAATTACAACCGAAAGCTACAGGTTCGGAGGAAGACATCTACCTAACCTTTTCGGGGGGTGGGCATGCGCTTGAATTTAATTCAGACATATCGTCTAACATTGATTCTTGGGGTTATTCTTGGGTAATTGAGGGAGAAGCTGGTTCAGAGGAAGGTTACGAGCAGGAGACCGCGGCTTCGATCGTTATAGGATCAACGGAGCATCACGACAGCAAAGGTAAGTCAGCCGCTCTCGAGCGCTCCATGGCCTGGGCAAAGTTTGGTAATCTCGAAGTTTCATACAGCTTAGGCGATCCTGACCCCTACGATAAGTTTGTAGTGGCAGTTTCAACAGATAAGCGTTTTGGAACTCCCATATTCAGAACAGTTGGCGGCGCCTCAAAATGCCCTGGAGAACCCAATACTTTATGGAGAGAATCTGGTTTGATTGTGGAGACTGCGTGGGCAACTGGTGTAAATAACAAGGCAATTCCGCCGGGGCAAAACGCTTTGTTCGATATCGTCATCACCAACGAATCGCCGTACAGAGAGGGGCACATCTATGGATTGCTGCTCACCTCGGGAGAACAGTACACCGGCGACTTTGGCGGAAACATGATGGATTTGTCGATCACCCTCAACGGCGCGGACAGTCTTGCTCCGTTCCATTCTTTGGTACCGTTACACGACGTGCCTTCGGTTGACAAAAACGGTGATTTAAAATATACTCGTTTATCTTTAAATGTTATGAAAGGCCAATTCGCGCAACAATATTCCTCTATTGGCGTCCAGTTAGTTTCCGAGTGTGAATGGACAATGTCCAGAGATATCTTGTACCGGCCTCCAATATCTTCCACGGCGTTCCTCGGCGATTTTAAATGGGAACGGGAGTGTCCGAAAGTTGAATGGGGCGTAACCACCTACAACACGTATCTGAACACCCTTGTGTCAAAGAAAACCTCTCCGTACATCAACGTGACTTTGATGAACCCGGACCCACTGAACTTGTGGTCAGCCGACTACAAGAAGGGTGATTTGGATAAGACGAATCATTTAGTTCATCCAAATGTCGAATTTGTCCGGGTGCAATGGAGAAGACTCGGGCAAGGTGAATGGATAAATTCGTGGGATATGTTAGGTGACGACCCAAACATTTGGAAGCGGGACGTCAAAGACGCAGATGTGCACTGCAAATCCGCTCGCGGCACAGGGTGCGAATTCAAATGGAACGTAGAACGTCAATATTTCCTAAATGGCCTGAAAGATGGCACATGGGAAGTTCGAGCGAAAGTGTTTTGCTCCGGGTACGATGCTTTCGCAACTTCAAAAGTTAAGGGATCTGTAACGGAAGAAAACTTGAACGTCATTGTTGATGTTACTGCGCCAGAGATCACCTCTGTTTCTGTGTATAATCGACTTCTAACCATAGACTATTCGGAACCAGTTACATGTCCACAGCTAAAATCTGATCACATGAGTTACGCAGTCGAGCGCGTCAAGACGTGCAATGGTGATTCTGTTGAATCAGGCGCGGTTTCTCCGAGTGCAGTTTTCTTCCACTATCAATTTACGTGCCTTGCAGGTGAGCGAGGTACTATCATGGCCAAATGGCCTTACAACGCCGAAGCTGGTGTTTACAAGTTGACCGTGAACGCTGACAAGCTAGGATCGATGGTCACCGACTTTGCATCGAACCCGGCGTTTAAAGAAGAAATAGGTGGAATTAAGGTGGGGTGCGAATCTGGCGCAGATTCAGCGGCCTTGTTGGGAAACACGAGCTCTCGAAAAGAATCATCTACTACTGAGACCTCTGGCATTCACACGTTCGAAGTCTCGTCTGCGAAACGCGCAGTTGCATTGACTACGAAGAAGAAATCAAATAAAGCGCCGGGGACCACTGCGAAAGCCGAAATCTCTCTCGGCGCAGCTCGACTGTCTCCTGCCGCCAATTTCTTCTCCTTTACACTTCCCTCAACGGTCGGCGGTAAGATCTTCATTGCAACGACCATATTATCGATGGCATTCGCGCTCGCGCTCAAAAGAAAAACGTCATCAACGCTCGCGCTGTTCGCAGAGACTGAGAATGAAAAGCTTCTCTTTCTCGACAGCAACGAGAGTAAAAGTAAGACCGAGCGAGAAGAAACTTACGGTTCGGTAATTTAATAATTTTATTCATGCGTATATTTATGTGTACACTCTTTCATACAGTACGTACGTTTCTGATGAAAGCGTGTTTGGGACCCTATCGAAGGATAAGGTGAAGGAGGTATATAAACGGCCTGCGGAAGGTATGACTTTGAGTACTGACATTCATGACACGGATGTATGGAAAGATGTGCAACAAACTTGGGATGAAATAGGGCCCAACAAATATTTATCTTTCGTGCCAGGACTTAAGGAAGCAATGACTTTAGGCGGTAACCTGCCGACGCTGGTAGATATGTCGGTTGCAACTATGCTTAAAACTGCAAGTTTTATTATAACTCCTGGTGATGAGATTGCTAAACCTTGGGAGTTGCTTTATAGTCATCCACAAAATATGGCGAACTATGCTCAAACGATGATCGATGCTGCTACTTCCATTTTTGAGAACGAAAAAGGAGGAGACGTAGCAACGACTGCAGATTAACAAATTAATTCTTTAAGTTCATTTATATTGAACGAAGTTCACTCATCATCGTCATCACTTTTACAGCCATCATCGACATCTTCGTCGACATTGCCACGAACGCAACACGTAATTATACATCGTTTCTTCGTCCCAATTTTAGATGGTGTCAACATTGTATCCATATATATTCTATTATAGTTTACATTTTCGTTGTATTTTTTGTCCTGAAAAATATGAATGTTTTTTCAAAGTTTTTTCTTTTGGTCTCCTTTTGTGTACATTTGTTTTTGTAGAAAATAGTGACATAATGAAAAAACAACCGCCATTTTTGAGAAATTCTTTTGGTCTACATTTGGTTTAAATTGTTTAAATTGTTTAAATAGTGGCATGTATAGTGCTTTTTTCAAATTGGACAAAACTTTTTCAAAACGTAAAAAATAATTTTTGTAAACGCCATTGTCAGTTTTCCACAAACTCAACTGTAAACCTTACCAAAAAATGGTGGCGTTTACGAAAAAACAAAACGTCACTATTTTTCAAATACAAAACCAAATGTAAACCTTACCAATGTCGACTTTATGTCTCGATCGCAAACGTCACTCTTTTTTTGATTTGGGTTTGAAGAAAGGTTTGAACAAAACTGGTTTCATTTTGGTTAGGTTTCCTCTACAAACATACTTATTATTTTTTCTTTAAGCAACTTCTTTTTTCACGCTCGACACAAAACTTTTTGGTAAGGTATTGGTCTCGTTTTTCAAAAGTTTTTGGAAAGTTTTTTCGAGACCAATCGCTTACATTTCTAACCAAAAAGACCAAAGTTTTTGGAAAGTTTTTTCGAGCAATCGCTTACATTTCTACCCAAAAAAACCAAAGTTTTTGGAAAGTTTTTGGAAAGTTTTTGGAAAGTTTTCCCAAAAATATCAACTCCCACAACTTCCGTAAACCCCAACCCCAGGTTTAACGAATTCAACAGATTATCAAAATACGTGTGATTCAACTAAAGATCACGAGTTTAATAAGGTTCACGCAAGGACACGAAGTGTCTGTTGCGGACTTTTATTTGGCGTTATTTGGGGAAAAGTAAAAGCGTGTGTCGAAGAGTCGTTGATATTTATTTTGTTTAGGGTTGTTCAGTTTCTGGGGTCACATGAAAATCACGTGAAAATCACGGGAAAATCAATATATATATTATAATATATAACCATCATCATCATCATCATGAGAATACTGTTATCATGTTGCGCGAATAACAACATTTCTGCGAGTACTACTACGACGAGTACTACTACGACGAGTAGTACTACGACGAGTAGTACTACGACGAATAAGGTTTTGAGAGGAGGAAAAGCTTTGAGCAGGAGCAAAAGGAGTTCAGGAGGAAATTTCATCGTTTTGGCATCGACAAAAAAGAAACGCATCTTCATCGACGGCGAAGCGGGCACGACTGGGTTACAAGTCAGAGACCGCTTAGAAAAAAGATCGGGAGATATCGAGTTAATTCAACTTCCAGACAGTTTGAGAAAAGACGCCAAAGCGAGAAAAGAAGCGTTGAACGAAGCGGATTGTGCCATTTTATGTTTACCAGATGCGGCAGCCGTGGAAGCGGTGGCCTTGGTGACCAATCCAAACACGGTGATCATCGACGCGAGCACCGCGTACAGAACGAACGACGAGTGGACGTACGGGTTTCCGGAATTATCGAAAGAGCAACGGGAGAAACTGAAAACGGCGAAGAGAATTTCCAATCCCGGATGTTACCCGACTGGATTTATCGGTTTGACGAAGCCGCTCGTGGAAAACGGGTTCATTCCGAAAGGGTTGCGAACGACCGTGAACGCCGTCAGTGGATATACCGGTGGTGGGAAACAGCTGATTGCTATTTATGAAAGTCCCGAGGCAGAACCGTACGGCGCGTACGGATTCAACTTAAATCACAAGCACATCCCGGAAATGCGAAAATACGCGGGATTAGAGCACGAACCGATTTTCCAACCGGCCGTTGGGTCGTTCGCGCAAGGCATGTTGGTTTCCGTTCCGCTTTTTTACGACAACATGGCCAACGTTAAAAGCGGCAAGCAATTGCAAGAGTGTCTGAAAGAATGGTACAAAGACTCCGCGTTCGTCTCCGTTCGCGAGTACAACCAAACGGACGATTTAGAGCGAGGCGCGTTTTTACGCGCCGACGGTTTGCGAGACACGAATAAACTCGAGTTATCCGTGTTTGCTAACGACGAGAAAGGCACGTGTTTGCTCGTCGCTCGCTTGGATAACTTGGGTAAAGGTGCCAGCGGAGCCGCCGTGCAAAACTTAAACTTGAGCTTAGGCTTAGACGAAAGCGTTGGTTTATAATACTATCAGCGCATCAAAAAAAAAGGTTTTCAATCGGCTATTTTTAGAGCTTCTGTTTGTATTTCTGCCTCACTCTCTCCTCTCTCTCTCCTCTCTCTCTCTCTCTCCTCTTCCTCCTCCTTTTAATAGTTTTTCTTTCAGACAGCATCATCATCACGACCACAGCGACGACGATGAGAACAACGCGTGGTGATACTCATCATCATCCTCGACGTCGTCGTCGTCATCGTAAAAGTCATCATCATCATCACTCTCAAGATGAGACAGTTAGGGGTGCCGGACAAGTCAAAAGAAAAGACGTCTTTGTCGCGTACGCGTGCGCGTCGTACACCATCTGGGTTCTCATCTCCACGGTCGCGTGGATATCGCACTTAGGATACCGAGTTCCTTCGTTGCAACCACTGATCGCGGCGAAAGGGTACCCAAGTAACAGGAGTTGTCCAGAGGGCAAAATTTGGGAGTTTTTCAGGGGAAACGTGCCAACCGCTTTGGTGTTTGTCTTGCCGCACTCGCTGTTGACGCCGAAACGATTACGAACAATATTCGGTCGACACGGAAGATTGTTATACAACGTCATGGCTGCGGTGACGTTGCATATGTTTTTACTCACGTTTAAACCGTTGAAGAGTCCAGTGCTGATGGAACTGCCCATCAAAAAAGAGATTCATAACTTTACGTCGATATCGATGTTGCTCTGCGCGGCGTACGCGTTTTGCCGAGCGCCGGAGACGTACGACATGCTCGGGGTGAATTCGTCTCTATCGAGAGGTGGGCCGAGAGCGCCGGCGAACATGGACGCGATTACGTGGATGGGCGTGTGCGCGTGGAGGAAAGGAGGCGTGTGGGGGTTCATAGCGTTTACTGGATTGTCTATATTACCGCAAACGTTGACTTTAGGGGATGTACTTTCCCGAGGCGTCGCCGCGACGTACTTGCGTTTACGGTCGAGATCGTTTCGAAGATGGGTTGGGTCTATTCCAGGTGCGCACCACGCGACGTGGATTTTACGAGCGACGTTGTTAACTTTAGCGTTATTCACCGCGTGGAGACTCGGTGAAATTAGCGGTCGAAACGCGTGCGTTATTGAATCTTTGGCGACGAGCTTAGCTTTGATTTTAACCGCCGCGGAGAAAGAAAGAGACCGAAGACAAAGATTGGCCAACGCGAAAAAAGAATTCTTAGGCGTCGAGAAGCAGAATTCGGAAGTGGAGAAGAACGGTAGCAGAAATAGCAGCAGTAGTAGTCAATTGCCAAACGGGTGCAACAACAACACCGCGGAGAGAGACACTCCGAAGGAGGGTCTCCGGCGGCAGCGCAAAGGACCGGCAAACCGCACGCTGCCGCACCGGCGTCCGCAGCGAGCGAGTGAGATGATGATGATGACGACGCTAAATATTTATTTATAGCACACCCCCTGACACAAATGAAAGCCAAAGCACAAAAAGAGTAAATTTAAGACACAGTACGCACATTTATTTAACGCGCGAGAAAGAGATAAAGCGGAATTAGATGAAAAAAATGGCGCCTCCTCCTCTTTCTTCTCGGTCAGTCGCCGAAGGCCCGCCGTTCGATCAATTAGAACCTCCTCTGCGCGCACAAACCTTATCTATTCTCAAATCTCTTACGTTCGTAAATTCCACTCCGGTGCAAGCCGCCGTCACTGGTTTACTCGGGAAAAACAAAGACGTGAGCGTGGAAGCGTGCACGGGATCGGGGAAAACGCTCGCGTTCGTGTTACCGATGATTGAGATATTGTGGAAGGCGAACAAGGAGAGCAAGTTTAAGAAACACTCGATCGGGGCGGTGATTGTATCGCCGACGAGAGAGTTGGCGAGGCAAATTCGAGACGTGGCGGAGCCGTTTTTAGAGAGTTTAAGGGCAATAGCGGACGAAGAGGACGAGGAAAGCAAAGAACACTCGAAATTTAATCCGGACGTTAAACCAATGCTGTTAGTCGGTGGAGGCGCACAAACTGTCGCGGACGATCTCAAACGGTTCAGCGAACGAGGGTCGCTGTGTTTAATCGGCACGCCCGGGCGGATGTTGGACGTGTTGACGAAAGCGAGAGATTTAGACGCGAAGAGGTGCGAGTTGTTGGTGTTGGACGAGGCAGACAGAGTTTTAGGTATGGGCTTCGCGAAAACTCTGAACTCGATTATTGGGATGTTGCCGAAACAGAGAAGAACTGGGTTGTTTTCGGCGACGCAGACGGAGGAGTTGGAGGAATTGGCGAGAGCCGGGTTGCGGAATCCAGTCCGGGTGACGGTGAGAGATTCAAACGCGGCAGCGGCGGCAGCAGCAGCGGGTGGAGGTAAGGAAAATAAAACAGATAAGAAGAAAGGAGCGATAGGGGCTGGTGCGGGGAGTAAATTGCCGATGCAGTTGGAATTGTCGTATAGAATTTGCGAAACCGTCGACGCCAAGATTTTCCGATTAGCGGAATTTTTAAAGGTGAAGAAAGGGAGGAAGATAATTGTGTATTTCCTCACGTGCGCGTGCGTGGATTACTATCAGAAAGCTTTGGATGCGCTTTTAGATGTCGGTAGTGGTAGTAAAAAGAATAATAATAATAACAATAGTAGTAGCAATAAGAAGAAGAAAACGACGAAAAATGGCAACGACAGTAGAATAGAAATTTTCGCTTTACACGGCAAAATGAAGCAGGCGCAGCGAGAGCAAACTTTAGAGAATTTCGCGGAGAATAAAGAGAACGATGAAAAAAACGGCGTTGAATCATCCATTTTGCTCACAACAGACGTTGCCGCGAGAGGTTTAGATATTCCCGGCGTCGATTGGATCGTCCAGTTTGATATGCCGCAAGATCCTTCCGCGTTTACTCACAGAGTTGGAAGAACCGCTCGAATGGGCGCAAAAGGTAGCGCCTTGGCGTTATTGACGAAAGAGGAAAGCTCATACGTAGCATTCTTGAAAATTAGAGGCGTTCATTTACGCAGAGATGGTAATTGCAGATTCGCGGATGGCGATAACGGCGATGGCGAAGAAGAAGAAGAAGAGGATTTGGATGCAGTCGTAGAAGAAGACGCAAACGGCGCGAGAGAAGTGTACGACACGCTTCGAGCGCTCTCTAGACGCGATCGCGAAGCGATGGAAAAAGGCGTCAGAGCTTTCGTATCGTACGTTCGAGGGTATAAAGAACACCACTGTCGATTTATCTTTCGCTTGAAAGAGCTACACTTGGCAAAATTAGCAAACGCCATGGGACTTTTGCGTTTACCGAAGATGAAGGAAATTCGCAAAGCGGCGAAGAATACGCTCGAAGGATTCGAAGAGTGCGTCGATGTCAACATCGAAGAGATTCCATACTTGGATCTTCAGAGAGAAAAACAGCGCAAAATACAGCTCGAAAAAGATCGCGAGGAGAAGGAAGCGCGAGGAGAGGAAGAAGACGACGACGACGCTCGAAGGAAGAAGGAGAGTCGCGGAAATAACGAAAGGAAAAAAGAGAATAAACCAGAAAAGAAGCTCACCGCGCATAAACGTCGTCAAATCGAAACGCGAGAGGAATTAGACGAACTAGACGACGATTACAGAGCTCTGAAAAAGTGGAAGAAGGGCAAAATTTCCGAAGAGGAGTTTGAATTTGAGCTCGGATGGGACGAAAACCCCAACCAAGCCGGGAAAGTCAGAATCAAAGAAGGCGAGAAAGACGAGAATAACTTTTTAGCGCATCCTTCGTCTTCCGGAAAGCGACAGCAGAGAAAAGAAGACTTTTACCGAAACGGCGACGATTTATGGATGAAGGAGAAGAAAAAACCTAAGCACGTGAAACAATCGAAAGGTGGCCAAGGGAAGAAGTATCAGAAAGCGAGAGATCGAGCAGCCGCGAAAGCTAAATAATGAATCGTGTTCTGAATCTAAAATCTCTATCTTCTAAATTTCTAACTCGTACACTCTCTCGGGGAATCTTGGTGTTTATACCTCGAACATATCGTCATTCCAACGTCCATTTTCTCCAAAGTCTGTAAGAACATGCCTTGATAATTGAACGAGTGCGCGTCGTCCGCGCCGGTGACTTTATCGTGGTAATGGTACGGAACCGTATGCACCGCGTGATGCGGAATATCCGTATGAAATCCGTATACTCTCACGCTATCGCACACAGCAAACGCTAAGAGTAATCCTTCGATACCACTCGGTGGGGCGTTTCGTCCTTCTGCGTTGACAAGATTTGCACCGGACAATCGAGCGTACACTCTGCGATACAATTCTCGAGCGCGAAGACTTAACGTCGGATCCATGTACAAAATCGGCGACGTCGACTTTTTACAGACGTTTCGAAACGAGCGTTTCGCGCCGCTTCCAAACAACAGCAACGCTTCGCTTTCAGCCCACGGTCCTTTCGGTCCTTTATCTGCCACGTGTCTCGACCATTGGTTATTGATTAATCTAAACGTGGTTTTGCGTCCGACGTATTTCTCAAATCCACTCGTCGGCCCGTCGTTGAATCGAATTACAATGTCCGCACCATCAATCCCGTAGCCTTGGTTTTGATCCCGCATGTTGACTCCACCGTTACCGACGACAGCGCAAGTTTTACCGCGCCTCGTAAAATCCATCTCCGGTATGCACCCGTCCGCTTCTAAATTTTCAGCCAAATCCTTTCCAAACGCCTTCTCCGCGTACGGAATCGTGTGCACCATGAGTTGCGGCGCTCTCGCAGCTTTCCAAAGTCCGTTTTTTGGCACTTGTATCCCGTCCATGAGATCCTTCAAATCCGTTATATCTTTAAACGCCAACTTTTGGGATTTAATATCCTCTGCTGCTGCTTTAGACTTTCCCGTCGGCGCGCAGAACGCGTGCGCGGCGACCCGCTTTTCTTCGCCTCCGTCCGCGCGCTCTTCCTCCTCTCCGCGGTGCTCTTCTTCTTCTTCTCCTCCTCCTCCTGCATCTGCTGCTGTTGCTACTACTCCCTCTTCTTCTCCTTCCTCTTCTTCTCTTTCAATTTCCTCCTCCTTCTCCTTCTCCTCGTCGTCTTCCTCGTCTTCCTCTTCACCGCCTCCTTTATTCGATTGCACTAAAACTTCCACGCGACTCGGCACCATGAAATCTTCGAACGCTTTCAAATGTGCATCTTTCGTCCACTCGCCGACGTGCGGCTTCACCGGTATAAACGAGTGCGCGTGGTGTTGCTCCTGAGGGTGATGGTGAGATTTCCCCGAGTTTCTCGTCGTCGTCGCGTGACTTTTACTGCTCGTACTCGCCGGCGCCTTCTTCGCGTCGTCAGAGTCTTCACCTCCTGAATATTTCACTCGCACTGCGTTCGGGGACATCTTCTTCTCTTTCTCAACTTCCTTCTCTCGAAACGCGCGAACGTCGGATAGGTTTGAAATTCTCCCATCTATGTCTCGTTTGAACTGTTTCAAGTAACTCTCGTTCGGCTTAAGAATCCCGGCCGAAAGTGGTGGTTGTTTCCAGTAACACGCGAAACACAGAACGAGGAGAACGATGAAAAGGATTTTGTCTCTTCGTTTATTGTTTGTCATTGCTTTCCCTTTCACGGGTGGGTTTTTCTCGTAGTCTACTCTTTTTGGCCCAAACGAAGTCTTTGCGGACTCGAGGTCTTCAGCGACAGGGCGATGATCCGCGACGCGCGAACGCATCGTTGAAATGTCTTTTTTGCGTGCGCGTGAATTTGTGATGGATTGACGAATACTCTAAACTGTTCTCTCTGCTATTATACGCAATAATCATTCCTAATATTAGTATTACTACTTATCTGATATATTATTTCTCTTCATTTCTCTTCGTCGTTTTACGCAAAACGTTGGACCATTTCTCCAGAAGCTCGTTTACGTCTCCGTTCATCCGCGTGCCTTTCCCGCCCCAGACGAGCATATCGGTCAAATCCGTGTTTAACCCGTCGCCTACTTTTCGAACGATTTTAAATCCTAAGCGTTCGTAATATTTCACCAACTTTGGCGCGTATTCGTTCCCGTCGTCGATGGATAACAACTCAGCTTTCGTGCACCCTGCATCTCTACCTAACCGTAAGCTTTCGCACCCGAGCAAGATGCTCACGCCGAACGTCGACTTTAACATTTTTCTCTCTTCCTCGGTACACTGCGAGTTTATTCGCGAATTATACACCCGCATGGTATCCAAATGTAAGATTCGAAACGGAAACGGGGCTATGAAACCGTCGTGCGTGGCTATGACGGACATGTCTTCGCTCTCCTTTCCCAAAACTTCCCCGTCCGCGTTGACGACTTCTATTCTTCTCGTCCTTCTCGCGGTTATCTTGAAAAACGGTCCAACCGTTTCCGTGGATAACTGTAACCCTTTAAGTCGGGCGATTTCATCCAGCTCTTCTTTCGTGACGTACGATGATGACGACTCCAACGACGACGACGAAACAGTCACCACTCTTCGATTACTACTTCTGCTCGTTTTTGTCGCCTCTGATGCTCTTCCTCGTCCTCGTCCTCGTCCTCGTCCTCGTTGGCAAAAACTGTTGTTCGTGGTCGTTAATTTTTTATCATCGAAAGAATAACAACAACAGCAATTGCTGCTCACGCTAACGCTTTTCTGCTGCAATGAGAACAGAAACATCGCCGTCGAAAACTTTGTCGTCGTCCTCCTCTTTTCTGTCGTTGTTTTGCGCTGTTATTAGTATTAATAATACTAACACGAACACTCCTCGCGTTGTTCATCTCGCATTTTTAATACTACTACTGAGAGGGAAAATTTCCGGAGTCTTTTGAGTCTTTGGCAGGTTTTTGAATAGTCTCGCGTCAGAATTTCCGCACAAAAACACACACAACAAACACTTTGTTTGCCTTCTCCCTAACGCGATGATGATGAAACCAACGACGTGTTCCTCCTCCTCTGTTTCCTCCTCTTCGTCCTCCTCCTCTCTGAAATCGTTGTCGTTGCGTTCGTCGTTTTTTGGTACCACCAATACTACGCATCGACGACAGCCCAGAGCTTCTTTCAAATCATTTTCACCATCATCACCTTCGGGAAGAAGACAAAGACAAAGAAGCTCTAGAGGAGGAGAAGGACAAGATGTGGTTGTTCGCGCTGCTGCAGCATCATCATCACAATCGTCGTCGTCGAATAAAGATGAAGACGATGAGGATGACTACGAAACAGAAGAAGAACAGTACGAGTGGGAAGTGGGAGGACCGAACGATGTTCCAATCCCTCACCTGATGAACATATACAAAGGCGAGAAACCTTTGAAACCGTTGCAAACTTCCTTCTGCGCGCCGCACTCCAAGACGTGTTTGCCGAGGCACAATAAAACGACCACGAGGAGGTATTTTCGCAGCGATAAGAAATCGAACGTGAAATTCTTCGTGGACCCGGGAGATCGGGTGGTTTTACACTCGTTGGCGTTCGCGACGTCGTTGTCGCCGGATTCCACGTGCGAATTGCCGACGGAAGCGGACGAAGGAATATCTTCGTACGAGAACACGTCGAGTTGTACGTTTACGCCGCAGTGGGTGGTTCGGGCTGGGCCGAGAGAGAAGGTGTATTTTGCCCCGGAGGAAGTGCACGCGGCGATTGTCACGTGCGGTGGGTTGTGTCCGGGGATTAACGACGTCATTCGATCCATCGTCGGGACTTTAGAGGAAGGCTACGGGGTGTCAAAGATTTCAGGCATTCAATACGGGTTCAGCGGGTTTTGGGAGGAAGGTTTTGAGAACATAGAATTATCGAAGAAAGCGGTGAGGAAAGCGCACAAGCAAGGCGGGAGTATCTTAGGATCAGCTCGAGGCGGTGGTGACGTCGATAAGATTGTCGACAGCATTTTAAGACAAGGGATCAACATGCTGTTTGTTATCGGCGGAAACGGGTCTCACGCCGGCGCGAATGCCATCTCCGCCGAATGCGCGAGAAGAGGAAGTTTAGTCTCCGTCGTTGGCGTCCCGAAAACGATCGATAATGATATTTTACTTTTGGATAAAACCTTCGGTTTCGATACCGCGGTTGAAGAGGCGCAAAAAGCTATTCAAGCGGCTACGATTGAAGCGCAATCTGCGCTGAGAGGGGTTGGCGTCGTGAAACTCATGGGCAGACAATCTGGATTTATTTCCATGTACGCCACTTTAGCCTCCGGTGATGTAGATATTTGTTTGATTCCAGAGGTGGACTTTGACGTCCACGGAGAAAACGGCGTCATCGAGCACGTGAAGGATCTTTTAGACGAGCAAGGCCACTGCGTCCTGGTCATCGCGGAAGGCGCCGGGCAAGAGTTCGTAAAAGTCTCGGGCACGGACGCCGGCGGAAACCCTCTCCTTGGTGATATTGGACCGTGGTTGTGCAAAGAAATCAAAAAAGAAACGAAATGCGACGTGAAATATATCGATCCAACGTACATGGTTCGCGGTTGCGTCGCCAACGCGCACGATGCCATCATGTGTAACGTCTTGGGTCAAAACGCGGTCCACGGCGCGTTTGCCGGCTTTACCGGAATCACCATCGGTTATGTAAACACGCACTGCGTATACCTTCCCATCCCGATGATTATCGAGAAAGAGCGATTGGTCGACCCGAAAGGAAGGATGTGGCACAGAATGTTGACGAGTACTGGGCAACCCGATTTCAAAGAATACGACGACGACGAAGACGAAGACGCGTCCAAGGAGAACAACATCCCGGACAAGGAGATCTTCGAACCCGTGCGTTGAGATACTCATTGATTATTATTATTATAATGCACTCCTCCGTAGTGCTCTAGCCACCCGAAAATGTAACTTTATTAAAGAGATAATAATAATAATAGCGTCCTCTTCCAGGTATCTTACTTTTACTTTATCTCCTCCCTCAAGCTGCTGCTGCTACTCCGGCTGAGAAAGAGCTTCTGTGTGTTGGACTGCTTACAGTCATCAGTTTTGTCTCATTTTACGAAGCAAAAAGAGAAAAAGAACAGTTCCTCTTCTTCTTCACAACACGCACACGTTTTGTCTTAATATACTATCTATTATTAATTCGTAATAATGGCTGACGCAGCTGCACCAGCGCCTGAACTCAAGGAGTACCCGGAGTTTCCCGGGCAAAAGCTCTCCAAGAGGTACGTATTGCGTTTCTTGTTGTCGTCGTCGTTAGCATCATCATCATCATCATCATCCCCGCTTTGGATTTTTACACATCCGGAGGAATACTCACCTTCTTCTTCTCTCTCACATACAAAAACACACACAAAACTTTAGCGAGTACAAAAAAATGCTCAAGAGACAAAAAGCGGACGAAGAAAAAGCCGCAAAAGCTGCCGCCAAGGTAAAAGCGATTATTCAGAAGCTTTTGAGAGCTCTTTCAACAAATTCAAAGATGAGAGCGTTGAAGCCCTTCTTTTTTTTTTTTTTTTAAACTCTCCTCTTTTTCCTCCTTGCTGCGACCGATTTATAAAAATTTCTTTTGTTTTCTTCTGTTTTGCGCCATATGGCTGCCGCAAATGTTGTTGTTGTTGGAAAGAAGAAGTACTGACTTAGAATAAAATAAACATCATTTTTCTCTCTTCTCTCTCTTATTCACGCAGGCGGAGAAAGAAAAGAATCAACCGACGAAGACGAAATCCGCGGAAGATTCCGAGGCTGATTTAGACCCGACGCAATACACGGAGAATAGAATCAAGCAAGTCCTCGCGCAGAAGAAAGCGGGCGGGCATCCGTACCCGCACAAGTTTCACGTCTCTTTGCAATTGAAAGACTTCATCGCGAAATACGAATCTGCCACGAAGGATGGCGAACAATTGGACGAAGAAGTCAGTTTGGCCGGGAGAATTATGAACAAGAGAGCGAGCGGGAACTCGTTGATCTTTTACGATTTGTGCGCGGAAGGATTGAAGGTGCAAGTGACTGCGGAGGCGCAAGCGGCGGAAAGTTTGGAAGACTTTAAGGCGACGCACGAGAGAACGAGAAGAGGTGATATTGTCGGGGTGAGAGGAAAACCAGGGAAGACGAGAAAAGGACAGTTATCGTTGTTTCCGTCGTTTACGCAAATTTTGACGCCGTGCTTGCACATGCTTCCAAGAACGGAAGGTTCCGGGTTGAAGGATCAAGAGACGAGATACCGCATGCGCTTTTTGGATTTAATCATGAACAACAACGTTCGCGATACGTTCATCATGCGATCTAATATCATTCGCTACGTGAGAAAGTACTTGGACGACAGAGATTTTGTTGAAGTGGAAACGCCGATGATGAACATGATCGCCGGCGGCGCCACGGCGAAGCCGTTTATTACGCACCACAACGATTTGAACATGACGTTGTTTATGCGCATCGCTCCGGAATTGTACTTGAAAGAATTAGTCGTAGGTGGTATGGAGCGCGTGTATGAAATCGGTCGTCAATTCAGAAACGAAGGCATTGACATGACGCACAACCCGGAATTTACAACCTGTGAATTTTACCAAGCGTACGCTGATTACGACGATTTGATGAGGATGACGGAAGAAATCATTAGTGGAATGGTTAAGGACTTGACGGGATCCTATGTCATTCAATACCACGCGAACGGACCGGAAGAGGAACCGGTGACGATCGATTTTACGCCACCGTTTAGACGCATTTCGATGGTTTCTGGTTTGGAGGAAGCTTTGAACATCAAGTTCCCGGAGGAAGGCTTTGGCTCTCAAGAGTGCGAAGATTTCTTGAAAAAAACTTTGAAAGATTTGGACATCACGGACTTGCCGTTGCCGCATACCACGGCACGCATGCTCGATAAACTCGTCGGTGATTATTTGGAGGAGCAATTGGTGAACCCGGGCTTTATTTGCGATCACCCGCAAATCATGTCGCCGTTGGCGAAATACCACAGATCTCTCCCGGGCATGACGGAACGCTTCGAACTTTTCGTGAACAAGAGAGAGTTGTGCAACGCGTACACGGAGTTGAACGACCCGATCGATCAAAGAGACCGATTTGCGGAACAAGCGAAAGCCAAATCGTCCGGTGATGACGAGGCGATGCTTATCGACGAAATGTTCGTGACGAGTTTGGAGTACGGTTTGCCGCCGACGGGCGGTTGGGGATTGGGCATCGATCGATTGACGATGATGCTCGCCGACCACAACACCATCAAGGAAGTTTTGTTGTTTCCGATGATGAAACCAGACGCCACAGGTCAACAAGTCGCGGACGACATGAAGAAATTATCTGTTAAAGGAGACGGTGCGTAAAATTTTTTCGGTTTGTTCGTTTGTTCTTGTTGTCGTTGTCGTTGTTGTTGTTTTGGTTGTTGAGAAGAAGAACGCTCACCATATTACGTCTCTCAGATAATAAGGAAAAGACGGCTCCTACTGCTGCTAAACACGAGAAGAAAGAACACGGAAAGCCGTTGACGCACGACGAACCGACTTCAGACGAGTGGGCTACGGGTGCGCACGGTAGAGCCGCTGGTGTTCTCGAGACGAAAGATTGGACTGATACGATGTACACCGCTCCAAAGTAAAAAGTACAACTATTATAAAAATACCATAGCACAATAATCATATTCACATATACCAAGTATCTTATCTTCTTCTTCTTCTTCTTCTAAATTACAAATGTGTGTATTAAGTCTAATGTTCCACCACCAAAGGAAAGGAAGGGAATGAGCTAAAAGAAATTTCCTACTATATATATTGTTGTCTTTCTTTTAATTCTTCTTTTGCGACTTTCCTCTCGTGATGGTCTTCGCTTCACCCGCTTCGCTCTTACCATCCATGGTTTCAACGAACGACAAATCACCCAAATCGCCATATTTGTCCCCGAATCGAGTGACTTGACCGACATCCGTCATGATCGCCCCTTTCTTCCCTTGGAAAAACGGGTGGTTTCCAGACCAAATATCCACGACGTATTCCGCTTGGGTACCGCCGACGGTCATCACCTCTTGTCCGTTGCACACAACCTTCGCCTCTTGGTAAAATTCTGGTTGCACTGCCTTTTCGCCTTTCACTCGTTTCACTTTTTTACCTAAGTCTTGGTTTTCAGCCATGCACACCGTGGACTTTGCAATCTGTGTTTGAAGGAGTACAAAGAGAGAGAATTTGGTGAGAAATTTGTTTTTTTTTGTGAGAGAAGAAATGGATAAGCGAAGGCTGAAAACAGCCCCGTTTTGAGGTTTTTACGCGCTTTTTTCCTTTCCAGCCAAAGCTTTTGTTCTCTCGCGCGCGCTTGGGAAACCCGCTTCGCGAAGCGAGAGAGGCGCGAAAGTATCTCTTTCTTCGCACAAATTTTCTCGACGAATATATTTCTGGACAGAAAGGAACGGTGGTACGTCCATCTCGCGTCCATCTCTGCGCGCGCGACGTAAACGACGAGTGAACCCACGCACTCCATTTGGCCACCAAATTTGACTCCTTTTCGCTTTGCCCACAAAAAACAAGAAAAGAAAAAAATCAACACTTTCCGCGCGAAAGGCAACGAGAGGGACGCACCTTGGTACTGCGCGATTTCGCCGGGGTGACCCCGAAATTCGCGACCTGCGCGGTTCTGAGAGACGTGGATGCGGAGAACATTTTTTATTCGCGTGTCGCGTGTGCTCGTTTTCTACCGAATTTCGATGGACACGACGACACAAAGAGAGAGAGTAAAAAAGGTGGGAAAGAGAGAACTCATCTCCTTTGTTTTTTTTGTTTTTTTTGTTTCTGCCCTTGGTCTGATTAGCGAGAGTCTCCTTTGCTGCTCTTCTCATCAATCAATCTTCACACGAACGAGAAAGAGAGAGTGAGATAGAGAGAAAAAACATTAAAAAGATCATGGCGACGGTCGGGGAGAACAACAACAACAACAACATCAAACTGGCAGAGAACAACACCATCGGAGGAAGAGAAGGACAAGGAAAAGTGAGAAAGAGAGAGTTTGGAGAGTGCGAGGATTTGGAAAATTATTATCACCGCGAGAATAAAAATAATTGTCCTCCTCTTCCAACGAATGCGAACGAGACTACGAATACGAATACGAATACGAACGAACAACAACAAAGAGGGACGAACATGTCCACCTCCTCTTCCATGCAAAGAGTCGGTGGATTTAAACGGTTACGAACCGGGGACGCGTACGCTCGACGATTGATCGACGTCAGAGGGTTTGAAATGTCCCACTCACAACTGGGAGACTTGGCGAGATTTATAGATCTCTTACCCAGAAGTTTAGAACCGACCGTCGCGCGAATATTAGAGGAGTGTTTGTCCATCGACGATGCGATCGTGGAACTGTCGAGCTTACAAACGACGACGAGTGGTGGTGGAAACGCACCAACTGTCACTGGAAATGGTGGAGTTCAGTACCAATACGGCGGCGTGGCGTGCTCTACGCACGACACGAACGGGGGCGAGTCCGAGGTCGTCGCCGAGGCGAGGGATTTGGCGTTGAAGACGTCGCAGGAGGATTTGACATCGCCGCAAAGATTGTCATACGAAATTAGGATTCCAGATGGGGCAGACAGAACGACGCCAGCGACGTCTGGAAATGGGGCGCAGCATCATCACCGTAGCGCGAATACGAATAACGCGAACGACGCGTTTAGAAGTAACAACAAGACGAGCTTAGACGCCGGCGAGTGGGTTTCCGCTTTAGTCCGAGAAATGCAAAGCGCTTCGAGCGTGAACGACGCGGAGCATCGGGCGACGAATGTTTTGAGAGCGTTCGAGGAATCCACGCTGGAACAAGCTGAGATAGAAATCAAAAGGATACGAAAACAGAACGAACTTCTCAAAAGGGCGGTGACTATTCAAAACGCCCGATTGAAGCAAAGCGGCGACGCGCAGACGCTGAAAAGACAAGTTGCGGAGCTGCAAAGCATGTGCCAATCCTACGAAGAGCAATTAGCGACGGCACAGAGGAATAATTATTCGCTAGGCGTGCACTTGAGAGAAGCGATGATGAATAACACCAACGGAAATAACCCAAACGGCGGACCGGGCGGAGGCAGTCCTTTTGGCGATCCCAACAGAGATGTATTTTAGCAAAGAAGAAGAGAAAGAGAGACCGTGAAAACGATTTCTTTTCAATTCAATTGTTGTATAACACAAGCACTTTAGCGAATGTATAAAATCTATAATAAAATCCATAAAGTCTACGAGTATCTATTCGTTTTATCTACGTCTTTTCTTCTTCCAACCAGCTCGCGAGCGCGACGTACGCGTTTCTATACCGTTCGAGCTCTCGTCCGTCTCGAAGTCGTCCTTCGCTTTGTAGCCCTTCGAGTACGCCCATTCGTTCTTTCGCGTACTCTCGGCGGTTGATTGCGTACGCTTTAACGTTTGAGCTCTTTTTCTCTTCTTGTAACTTCCCCAGCCATAAATCTAGCACCGAAAGCGTCTTCTCTTCGCCGGTCTTTTTCGTGCACTTTATGACAACGTGCGCGTTCGCGTTCTCTATAATCAAAGACTCCTTCTCTATGCACCATTTATTTTGCCACAACCACTCGCGGAATTCGGCTAACTCACCCGCGGGTGGATTTATCACTAAAGTACGAACGCTGCTCGTTTCCGAGCTTCTCCCGCGAGAGAGTAGCTTTCGAATGAGTTTCGTCCCCATCCCGGCGAAAATGACCACGTCTACGTTCTCTTCCATCACGCTCTCCAACCCATCCCCGAGCCGAAATTCTATTTTGTTCTTTGTTTTTTTATGTTCATCATCATCATCGTCACCACTCTCACCACTCTCACTCGTACTCGTACTCTTCCTCCTAAAACTCCGTAAACACTCGTTCGCGTAGTTCACTTCGTTTTCGCTCTTATCTATGCCGATAACCCTCTTCACTCCTCGAGAGTGCAACAGCAGAGACATTTGTCCGTGACCGCACCCGATGTCGGCGACGACGACGTCTTTCCCACTTTCGAGAGCGTAATTTACGATAGTTTCTGCCCTATTCTTTGTATGCATATGCTTCTTCTTACATTCATCATCGTCAATATCATCATCCAAATGCGTCGTTTCCAACTTGAACCGCCGTCGTTGGAGGACGAGCGAAGGACGAGAGCAAAGGCACCACAACATTCTCTTAGTATTATTATTAGTATTCGATGATGATGTGAGTTTTATCATCGCACTTCTTACAGTCATCATCATCATCCTTTCTCTCACGTCTCATTTTCTCTCATCGGTTTCCCCACGAAATGAGGGGAAACAAGAAAGAAAAAATGTTCAAAAATCCGCATTTAATAGTATCATTAAACACGCGCAACAATGCAACAACAAACACAGATGCAGATTCCAAAGCTCTCGCAAAACATCACCTTACGCGGGAGCACGGAAATCGTGACCGAATTTTTCGGCTACGCGGTCAATTCCATCTTATACCAGCGAGGTTTATACCCACCGTCCACGTTCGAGGTGAAGAAGAAATACGGTTTAGGCATGCTCGTGAGTTCGGACGAGGAGATCAAAAACTATTTGGTGTCGGTTTTAGATCAAATCAACGAGTGGTTGATCGAGAAGAAATTGGAGAAGTTAGTTTTGGTGATTAGTTCGGTGAGAACGAGAGAGACCGTGGAGAGGTGGGTGTTTGATATAGAAACGGATTCGGAGATTGGATTGGAAGAAAACGAGGAGAACGTGAAACCAACAGAAGGAGGAAAAGGAGGAGAAAAGAACAAAAAATACGAAAAATCGAAACAGGACATCACGAACGAAATAGCGGCGATTATGCGTCAAATAGCGGCATCGGTGACGTTCTTACCGTTACTGGAAGATGAGTGTTCGTTTGATTTGATCGTGTATACGAATAAGGATTCAGAGACGCCGCAAGAGTGGGAGGAGAGCGACCCGAGATTTATCCGCAACGCCGAGACCGTCAAGTTACGAAGCTTCTCGACGAAAGTGCATTTGGTGGAGGCTGCGGTGGCGTACAAAGCGGAGAGCCCTTTGAATGTGTAACAAACAATAAGAATGATAAAAATAAGATTATTTATGTGAATAAATAACCAAAAATATGCGCGCAAGTGAGAAAGAGAGATACACCAACACCCGTGAAAACGAAAAGAAACGCAGAGAGGAAAACAGAGAAAGATATATATGTATAATGAGGAAAGTATGCAGAAAGTATGCAGAGCGTAGCGCTTAAACCCTAATGGGGGAAACAGACCTTTGAGAAACAATGGAGTGATCATTGGTCCTACTCGCACTCGAAAGCGTGCATGAAGAGCTTAAGTTTTGAGATGTATTTAAGGATAATGAAAAACAGCGAGATTGTGAGAACGAAACTAACGTGCGATCCTGGAACAGTTAATACCAAAATGCTGCTTGCCGGTTGGGGTCCTTGTGGCGTTTAGGTGTACGACGCAAACGATCAATTAGAGTTAGTCACGAACGATAAGATTACGATTCCGCAGAACAACGGCGGATACTTCGTGAATCGAAGACTATCGCAGAAGGCGAAAAGCTCCCCGGGGACGAGGTTAGTTTGGGAAACGTGCAAAAGAGAAACCGGAGCGACATTCGAATTTGACGTTTGATTGATGCTTGCTGTGGTGGAAGATAGGTAGAATCGTAGTGCTTAGTAAATAATATTAAATAACAATTACCCATTCCTCCCCTCTTCTTAGACCGATCATAGGCTTACATTAAGAGGTACGCCACGGACGTAGTGAGACCAAGAATCAACTTGGATACAATAGCTTTGGTCGCCGGCGACGGCGGCGGCGGCGACGGTGGCGGCGACGGCGACGGCGGCGGCGAACACACCGAAGTATCAAGCGCGAAGGCCGCCGGCGAGGTGTTGCACAAGTTGGCTTCGCACACCTCCTCGTAGTCGTGAAGGGCCGTTTCGAGACCCGTTGGAAGCTGGGCTTCCTCGCACGTGTCGTGCGCCATGAGAATCTTTTGATACTTCGTTTTACACGTGTCACTCGAGCAATCCGTATCGCAATTCTCACCGGACATATCGGTCACGATGGAACCCATGTCCGTCATAATATTATTACAGTCGATGGTCGGACAAGCATCCAAGTCCGAATCGTACTGTCGACGAATTTCGCATTCTTCGTAAAAACTCTCAAAGTTGTGAATCTTTGTTTCAACTTCATGTGGCATATCCTCGTGCGCGCAGTGATCGTGGTGCGCTTGCATGATGTAGTAATTGCTGACGCACTGCGCGTTATTCTCGCCGGCGGCAGTTTTGCACACCGCGTTCGCTTCGAGGTAATTCAACGCCGCCGTGGTCGTCGTCGCAGCCGTCGCGCAGTTAATCGTCAGTCCAGAAACGCACTGGCACTGAACGTGATCATCGTGGTGATCGTGATCGTCTTCCGCGCGAATACCACCACCGCTAAAGAGGGCGGCGGTAATCAAGACAAGTTTCGTCGTTTTGCTTTTCCTGTATTAGTATTAGTATTATTCGTAGTAGTAGTAGTAGTAGTAGTAGTAGTAGTAGTATTGAACACAACACGTTGTCGGTTATTGTTTGTGTGTATTTTTTGAGATCATCAACCAAAAAAAAGTGAGTTTATGCTCAGAAAAAAAAAGAAAAAGCCGAGGTGCCGGTATTTTTTGTGTTTGCTCGAAAAAAAACGCGTGCGTCAAACAGCCTGAGGCGTGTGCCGGTTTTTGAACCCCCGATCTGGCAACACACGTCGACACACACGCACGACAAAAGAAAAAAGCGAACAACAATTACAACAACAACAACAACAACAACAACAACAACACATAATAATAATAATAATAATAACGTCGTCGAAAAGTGAAAAACGAGATGTGTGATAACACATCAACGCACGCACATCATCATCATTTTGTTTTTTAGCGACTGTCGCGTTCTTCTTTATTAGTTGTATGGGTTTTGATCGAGTGGTTTTTAGTACTACCCCGCAAACGTTTGATGTGACGATCAGATCCAATTCCAGAAGAGGGGAGTGTCGGGTTAGGGTTTAGGGAAAATTTGAGAGTGATTTGAGAGGATTTTGAAGAGAGTAAGTATTAAGCACTTAGAAGGTTGAAAAAGAGTAAGGAATTAGAACTTAAACCCTAAAAATAGTGAGGCTGGAGTACTAAGACTTTGCTTTTTTGAGTACTCTTTAGAGACTTATTAAGTGCATACTTTGAACCCTTTTTTTTGACTTCTGCTGATTTTTTCTTTCTCTTCCTCTTTCTCGGCAGAAAAAAAAAACGATCATCGTCGAACACAAAGAGCAACACAAAGAATCACGTCTCGCCGCCGCGCTTGAAGAAGAAGGACTTCTGAGCACCACGGCAAGAAGAACACGACGACGACGATTCAGACGACGATTCAGACGATGTTTTCTTCCTCGATCTCCTTTTTTGTGCTCTGCGTCGTCGCGACGATGATCTCTCACTCGTCGTCATCTTTTTTTTCGGGAAAGACGCGATGGATGGCGCTCGGCAGTCGAAGAGTCGACGACGGGACTTCCCGAGACAGAGACTGCGAGTGTCGATGTGAAGAAACCGAAAACGCTTCCCCTGAAACTCTCCGTCATCTTTTCGTCGGTGATCCGGAAAAGTGCACGAAAGAAGAATGCCAACTGAAATTTCCGGAGGAGACGTGCTTTTCGAACGGGACACTCGAAGCGACGTTCGTGTCGTGTCTGTGCAGCTGCGGAGGACACCCGTTGGTGGAAAATCTCTTTGAGAGCGAAGATTCGAGCGAATGTACGGAGGCGGCGTGCGCGACGCAATTTTCAGAGGTTTGCCCGGGAATAGCGAGCGAGACGTCTGACAATGAAAACTTTGCGACGTTCTTGGACTGCTCGTGTGGCTGTCAAACTTCCACGGCATTCAGTGAGGTGGAATTTGCGAAGCGTTTTTTTGCCGGATCGACGGCGGCGTGTTCGCCGAGAGCCTGTCGGACTCGACTTTCTGAGGATGCGTGCTCGAGCGACGACGACGTAATCTCAAAATATACCGGTCCTCCGCCAGATCCACGCATGGGATATGATTGCGAGTGTGGATGCGACGAAAGAGTGTTTGAGATTAATGTTGGAGACGCGGCCATGTGTGTAGAAGCGACGTGCAAACAAAAGGAGGCTTTTTGCGCGAACGCGAAAGCGGTTGAAGCGAAATACGTAGATTGCATGTGTGATTGTTGCCAAGGGAGCCAATGTCCAAATCTCGTTCACAATTTATTTCATTCGGGTAATATGGAGAGTTGCACACCGTCTGCATGCGCATCCGCGTTCGACGAGTGTCCTCAGCCTCTTGGACCGTCGAACGAAGAAACTTACGCCACTTACCTTGATTGTAACTGTCAGTGCGTGGGAAGCGACGAAGAATATTCTCGATTCTTCGCGGGTTCGAGTGACACGTGCAGCAGAGATCAGTGCAGGACATGGCTCTCCCTTGACACGTGCTTTAGTGGGTCAGAGATCATAGCGTACTATACGGGGTCAGCGAGCGGCCCGAAAACGACGATAAAATTATCCCGAGAGGAAGTGGTTGTTATAGCCGTCGTCCTCGCGCTCGTCGCGTTCTCACTTTCGGGGTATTTCGGATACCGATATTATCAGCGACGATATAGAGGTTATAAATGGATGGTGATGGATGATGAAACGCCCCCCGAAGAGCGGAGTAGTAGGACATTGCTCGAATTTAAGTCGCTGCGGTCGCAGCATGCAAGCAAGTATTCCACTAATATTGAAGTTTCCGATTTACGAGTGGTAGTACCGAATAACGATCCCGGCTACGAAATACAGAGGGAAGAATTCATATCGCGTAAAATCGGTCTTGTATGAACGCGCTTTACTCAAAGGGCATACAAATGCGTATTCATGATTCCTGTTGGTTCTAACTCACGATTTAGATGTAAATGAAGGCGTTCTTCTCATTTTCAAGAAAGTATGCCGCATGTGTGCGGTACTAGAACCTCTATCCAAGTTTGCTTTTCTGTTGTGGTGATGATACGAGTATTAGTTGAAGAAAAAGCTGATGAGATTTACATTTACAGTTGTAGAAAAAATGTAATTGAAAAAAATGCTGATAAAAAAATTTATTTAGTCCATCTCCGTCCAGATGTTCATCGGTTCGATTATATCGTCTGGGTAATCGTTCATCAGTGCAAATTTTAAGCACTCGTGCTGCTCGTACATGCGAGCGAAGCGAACGACGTGTCCGTTCACTGGCGCGTGGTGCTCGTGTAAAAATTGTAAACAATCGACGTGACCGTTTCTTGAGGCGTTGACGGCGGAGTGAACGCAAATAGGAACATCGTTTTGAAAGCACCACTCAAGTACCTCTTTGTGTCCTCGCAGCGAAGCTAGTGCTGGGGTACCGCTATCCCACGGACATTTGAGTTCGTTCCTGAGAAATTTGAGCAGGTCGAGGTGACCGTGAAGCGCTGCTTCTGAACACGCATCTTCATTCAACGGGCAACCGAGTTCGTGAATGCGTTCCAGGATTTCTATTTTGCCTGCTTGTGATGCATAAATAGGGACTTCTTTGGACCAAGGAACGCCTATTTGATGTAAATAATTGACACACCCGATATGCCCTCCAAACGCCGCAAATATCATCACATTTGCATTGGATGTCATCCGGCATTCTTTTTTAGAAGCGCAATACCGCAAGATCTCGAGATGTCCACCTTCCGCCGCTGCGCACGCCGTCTGATCATACCAATCCACCTTGGCGTCCTCGATCAAAAACTTCAAGCACCTCAAGTGACCATTATGTGCGGCGCAAATCGCCGTATAGTCATCGAGAGGACATCCGTGTTCAAAGCAATACTTCAGCATCTCGAGATTTCCTTGTTCCGCGGAGGCGCTCGATACCCACTTATCCCACTTCAGTCCTTTCTCCTCTCGCGCCCATCGCAAAAAGGTCAAGTCGTCCAGTTCCGCCACTTTCCCTAGGAAGAACTCCTCCCCGTACTCTTTCACGCACGGTTCCATCGCCAACTGCAAGGTCGAAATCGAACTGACCTCCGAAATTTTCAGCTTGGTCTTTTTCAATAATTCGTCCCACGCGGCGACGACGACTTCTTCGTCAACACCGAAACTTTGCTTTAAGATTTCCCGACTCGTTCTCGACGCGCTCGCGAACAATTTTTTGTCCGTATCGTTCAAGTGCTCGACAATATTCGAGAAGATGTCTACATTTCTTATTGCGTGCCACAGATGCGTACACTCCCCCACGCATTGTTGATCTTCTTCCTCGACATCGTCATCACGATCGTCCCTCCTGTTTGGTGACGGTGTTGATGGTAGTGTCGGTTTTTCTTTCCAAGACGAAGAAGACGACGATAATTTCATCAGATCTTCAGGACGATCGTCATCAAAATCATAGCGCCTTTTAGACGACGATGATTTCATCAGATCTTCGGGACGATTGTCATCAAAATCCTCGCGCCTTTTTAATACTTTTTTTATCCTTTCTTCTTCTCCCTCTTCTTTCTTTCGATCGTCTTCCCTTCTTTTCGACGATCTTTTTGACGATTTAATACCACCAGCAATGGGGGTAGTGCTCATCTCTGCTTCTTTTATTAAAGAGAAGAGAGATTGATGAGATTCTTCGCGTGCGCTTCGTGTCGCGTGCACTGTCTTTTTTTTGTCGTGTGCCGGTTTTTAGAAAGCGTGTGCCCCCAACCCTAAACAACACGATTATTTATTATTCCCATCTCCCCCAAAATCTCTTCTTTCTCGTCAGAAACCTCTTCGTAATAATAATAATAGTGCGACCACATGACGAAGACGGCCCCGCCGCAGCCGGCGATGATGAGGACGACGACGATTGGAGGAAAAGGAATGAAGGGGAAAACGCCATCTCCGTCGTCGCGTTGTTCCGACCACGGCACGTTTAAGTTCAACTGTTCAAAACCGTCGAAGGAAGATCCAGAGCAGCCGTGTGGGAAAGGATGTTGCACGCACAGAAATCCGAACAACAACTCGGTGTTTATGAAACGAAGAGCGTGTAAGGAATGCAAAAAATTAGGCGAAGGCGGTTATGATTTGTGCGATTTGCACTTCGTGGATAAACGGACGTGTAAGAAGTGCGCGCCGAGGTGCAAAGATCACGGGAAAGTGAAAGCGAATTGCCAATCGTGTCGACTGGAGGAAACAAACGCGGTTATCAACTTGACCTCTTTATCGACGGATATTGTTGGATTACAGGAGAAGGAACAACGAAGAGAAAGACTAAACGAAGAAGACTTTCTGGAAAAGGAGTCAAAAAACCAAACGCATAAAAAGTCAACCAAAAAGAAGGATAAAACAATCTTGACGGCTTCGAAAACGACTTTGTCGCCGGATTTGGACCCGGATCCGGACGTTGAAATAATATCGGCGTTTGAAACTACGCAAACGTTGAAAAGACCAAAGCCAACGATAGGAGACGTGGAGTGGGTTTCGGAGGATTTGACCACGACAGCGAAAGTGAGTAGCATTTCTAGAGCGCATCCAGACTTTACCATCGAGTTGTGTCGAAAAATAATGAGTACGGTAGGCAAAGAAGAAAACGTGATGCTCGCAAGACAACAGCTTAAAAAGGGCGAGACGAACATCGATATCTCGTTCACGGAAAATGATTACGGCACATATCAGTACCGATTGCATTTGAGGAGAACTGGGGGAAAGAGTGCGTAATATATACAAGACGCCGCCGAAAGAGCGGTTTTGTTTTCGTTTAAGTATACCCCAACAAAAGGCGGTTCTTTTTTATATTTTTTTGCGAAGGAGATCATCCAACGCCGAGACGACAAAGACGACCATTTTTCTTCGTGAGAAGAGAGTTATTTTTAAACGAGTTATTTCAATAATAGTATTAGACAAATTTGGAACGCCGCATAGTCGTCTGAAACAACTTTCTTTGTCATAACGCATTCTTGAAGAAGGGCGGCGCTTCATTCGAAGCGATCGACTCGAACTTCGATTTCTCTGCCTCCAAAGTCTGTACCGTTGAATCTTTCGATCGCAGTTTCAGCCTCTTCTTTTGTTTCAAAACGAACAGTCGCCCAACCTTTACTTCTGCCCGAGTCCGAGAAGCACTTCACGGTAGCCGCACTCACCTTCCCAACTTCTGTGAATACAGCCGATAAGTCATCTTTTGTAGTCGTCCAGGGTAGATTTCGCACAACGACTTGCACGCCAGAGGATGGATTGTCCATCTGTTCTCCTTCCTTTACCGAGTTCTCGACAGAATTTCGTTCGATTCGAACACAAATGTGTCTGCCTTCAAGTTCGGTATCGTGTAACACTTTGACCCCTTCTTCCACTTGATCTAAGGACTCAAAATCCATTAGCGCCCATCCTTTTGATTTACCGTTCGACATACGGGCCACTTCACATCGCACAATCGGTTGACTCAAGCCTTTGCAATGCTCCGCGAGCGAATCTGACGTCGTTTCCCACGAAAGGTTGCTCACGTGAACGCGCACGTTACTCGACACTGACGGTAAACCCAGAGAATTCAACTCTCCCTTTGGTTTCGTATAATCGCTCGATGATGGGCGACTGTTGTGATAACCATCGTCTCCGGCGTTGTAGTACGATGATGAGCCTCCGCGATAGCTTCTCTGTGTGCGACGTTGGAAAGTACCGCCGGCAATATTTTCGTAAGTTTGTACGCGAGACAAACGATTTTCCAGTCCTCTTGAATAAGGCTCCTGACGCAATAGATAAGGACGTTGTTGTTGTTGTTGTCGTCGTCGTCGATCGAAAGTTCTCTCATTCGTGCGGCGCGGCTGTTCGGAACTTACGTCCAATACCCTCCCGAAGTGCTCGATCCCGTTCATTTCTTTACACGCGCTTCGACTCGCGCGAGGATCAAGAAATCGGACAAACCCAAAACCGCGGTTGCATTTTCCTCCTCGATAGTCTCTCGGCACATACACATCCGCCACACTTTCACCAGGAAGAATCTGTTCAAACAGTTGTCGAACATCATTCGTGGTCGCATCGAACGACAAATTATCCACGCGAACGGTGAAAAAATGCTCGCGGTGCTTTCGCATCTGGTCGTCGTCTCTGTTGATGACTTTTTTTCCCGACACTCGTACCCCAAGATCGATTTGGTGATTCTCATCGGCGTTTCGAAAGGTCGCATCTTCGTACGGGGTTTCCATCACCATTTTCTCGGTTTTTACTGCGTTTTGCGCGGTCGAAAATACACCACCACGACCGTCGTCTTCTTGTGCCTGCGTTTTGGCAGTTTCTTCGTTTGTGAGCACGAGCATTTCCATTATTATTATTGTATTCTTCTTCTTTTTAAAGTGCCGTTTTTTTGTGTGCGTGTGCGATGTGCAAAAGAGTTGCACGGTGGTTTTGGCCAAAAATGTAAGAAAAATGAAGCTACAACAACAACAACAACAACAACAACGCGTTACAATCGAACCCACATCTCGTATCGGAAAGGGTATCGAACTTCGACTTGAAATTTTGCGCAGGGCTTAAGTTTCGTTTCATTTTGAGATCGTTCGTTTGGGTGTCTTTTCGTCGCGAAAAGACAGATACATTTTCAATTAAGCGCACACACAGCACTCCCAAAAACCCGGCACACGCCCACAAAAAAAACGGCACACGCCCTCAAAAAGAATTACGTAATTAAAAGACGATACTCGAACGACTTTAGAGCACTACACATCGAGACTATGACGAACGAAAACGCGGACGACGATACCAGAGTCCCGGTGACTGTTTTAACCGGCTTCCTGGGTTCTGGCAAAACGACTTTGCTTAATCACATCTTAACCGCGACACATGGAAAGAAAATTGCCGTGATCGAAAATGAGTTTGGAGATGTCGGAATCGACGACGCGCTTTTGCAGAAGAACACGAAGATGCAAAGCGAGGAGGAGATTATTGAGATGATGAATGGGTGCATTTGTTGCACCGTTCGCCAAGATTTGGTGAAAGTACTTGAGAAACTCGCCGATCGCGTCAAGAAAGGGACGTTGAAGCTGGATGGCATAATTATCGAGACTACGGGGATCGCCGACCCGGCGCCAGTCGCGCAAACATTCTTCGTGGACGATACTGTGAAGGAATTTGCACGATTAGATGGTATTGTCACGCTCGTCGATGCGAAGCACATCGAACAACATCTCGACGATGAAAAAGAGGAGGGCGTGGAAAATGAAGCTGTCGAACAAGTCGCGTTTGCAGACCGTCTTTTGCTGAACAAGACCGATCTGGTGAGCCAGAAGGACCTCGAAAGGGTCGAGAAGAGACTTCGGGCGATAAATTCGAACGCGCCGGTCATACGTTGTACCAGGTCCAACGTGTCCGTGGATAACGTTCTTAACATTTATGGGTTTGACTTGAAGCGCACGCTGGATATGGATCCTGAGTTCCTAAACACGGATGGCGAGCATCAGCATGACGACAGCGTAAAGAGTGTCTCGATCGTCGAAGAAGGAAATTTGGACATGGAACTTCTTCACGAGTGGATTGGTGACATCTTGCAAAACAAGGGTGCAGATATCTATCGCATGAAAGGTGTGCTATGTGTGGAACATTCAAATCGGAAGTTTCTGTATCACGCTGTTCACATGATTTTCAGCTCTATGTTTGATGAAGTTGAAATGGATCCGAACGAGAAACGAGAGAGCAAACTCGTCTTCATCGGCAAGAACTTGGATGCAGAAGAACTCAGAGAGGGTTTTAAGCTATGCATGCACACTCCAGAGCTTGAGCAAGTTCGACTTGATCAATTACGCTTCGATGTCGGGGACTCTGTCGAGTGCAATGTTGGCGGCGTGAGAAGATCAACTTGGAAAAAAGGTGCAGTCGTCCAAAAACACTACAGGAACGAATACATGCCGCCTGGTTTAATCGCCGCATATCAGGTGAGACTAGACGACTCCGGCGATCTTATTTACGCACCAGAGGATGTGGACGAAATTATTCGTAAGATTTGATTGCCTTCATGTACACACGACGAGAGAAGGCAAGCGATCCCCCTTTCCAGCCCCTGAACCAAAAAATGGTGACCCGAAACGACGAAATTGTTGTTGCATGGTGAAAATTTATAAATTTAAGCCTATTACGAAGTAGCCCGAAGTTTCTATCTTTAATGCGTGAAACGAAAATTATTATTATTATTACTACGAAAACATCAGAGAAACGTACTTTTAAGAAATCATTTATTCATTTCGGTACGAAAAGATAGTCATGCATTCAAAAGCGTATCCTTTGTTGTCGGGTGCAGTCGGAAGGAAGATTGCATTTTGATTCCTTTTTGCGACTGCTCCGTCACATGGTGAAGGATTTGCTTTCAGCTCACGCTTTCATTTTCCCACGAAAAGTTACCTGTCTAGTATTTTTATGTCTTCTTGCGATAAATTATTCCCTTAATCTACATCAAGAGCGCCAGTCAAGAGTATATCGTATGTGAACACGTGTTCAATAATCCTTCTGCACAAAAGAGTAACTTGCCGCACTCTTAATTTCCTGTCGGAACCTTCCGCGGTGTTATGCAAAATAGATTCGGCAAAGTTTACGATATTTTTGTGATCTCGAGTGTGCGATTCAATTGCTGAGAAATTTCTTTCTCTTTCAGCCGCAAAGCCTGAGCGCCGCATGATAGCTTCTTCGTGCTCAGAGTGTTGCATGAAAAATATCTGAAGCGCTTGCACGTCACGAGTTTCCTGGGTTCGAACGGCTGTGCGCATTAAATCCTCAAGCACTAAGTGCTCTTGATCGATAGATTCGTGCTGTATCAAAGGGAGTTGAAAGTCCGGATCACTCCATTCCTCGTCTAATGTAACCGCTTCTTCTGAACATGCATTCAATGAAAAAGAAGCGATGGAAGTGAGGCGACCCTCTAAGTTCACATGTTCTGAGGAGACCAAACTTTCCGACGAGGAGGTTGCAACCTGTTGTGCTTTACCTGTGGCAATAAGTGCTTCTAACAGGTGCTCCACATCTTCGAAAGCTTTCTCACGAAAGTCTAAAAAAGCAGGCGAACGCATCGTCGCAATTCTACCTTCACAATCTAACAAAAGTAAACCCTGACATCCAAGTTGCGTGGGGAATTTTGGATAATCGTCTCGTTCTTCGATAAAAGCGTTGATTATCGAAGAGGAGCCCGGGGTGCCAAAATACAGATTTTGAAATTCCCTTGCCACTGGCTCCGGTTTTTGACTGTCAACACAAACGGTAACGAACAAAACATCTTCTGAAAAATGAGATGAACTCCATCGCTTTATTTGTCGCGCGACCGGTCGACATCCACCTCAACCACTGTTGTAAAAATCGATCACCGTTGGCACGTTCGCCCGCAAAAGATCAGTAATTGAAACTTTTCGGTCAAACAAAGTCGTCGTTTCGTCGTCGGTGTTGTCGGGAAATCCGACGACCGGGAGAACTTTGACAAAAAATTCTGGGCACGGTTTACCTGTGAGATTCATTTCTTCGCGTATTTACTATCGAATCAAACGAAGTAGTATTAGAGTAGTATTGATCGTCGTGGAATTCAACGAGTGTGTAAAACTCGATTCTTCTCTTTGTTGGTTGACAGAGAAGCACAACGACGGGGTTCTTTCAGCGGGACGACGTATCGGGGCGCAAGGATTTTGATGATGCGAAAAGACTGTGGATAAAATTACCCGACACACGCTTAATAGTACCCGGCACACGCCCCTTTGAAAATAGAATTCTTCTGGCTTTGTAATGAAACAACGCACTCCACAAGTTAACACGCCTTAATAGTACCCGGCACACGCCCCTTTCCCACACTTTCCCACACTTTTTGGCACTCGTATTAATTAATTCGGGTTTCACAAAATCATCATCATCGCGCACACACCGACGACGACGACCTTTTCCCTCCTGTCCCTTCTTCGACAAATGAGTACCGTACCGTCGTCATCGCAAAATGGCTTTTGGAGAAAGCCACCGGTAACTGTGCTCTCCGGCTTTCTCGGGTCGGGCAAAACGACGCTTTTAAAACGAATAGCGGAAAATGATGCGGGGCATAAGATCGCCGTCATCGTGAACGATGTGGCGGCACTGAACATCGACGCCAGTTTCGTGCGGAGGTCTGGGAGAAAAAAAGCGTTCGATGAGGCCAGCGTAATCGAAATGCAAAACGGGTGCATATGCTGCACGTTGCGGACGGATTTAGTGAAAGCGATTGCGGAGCTCGCGACGGGGAGAACGGGGGTACAATACGACGCGATCGTAGTGGAGGCGTCGGGTGTGAGCGAACCGGCGCAAATCGGAGAGATGTTTCAGATCGAATTTATGAATGCCGCCGAAGACGAAGAGTCTTTGAGGAACGCGAGGGACAAGAACGCGATGGCGCAAGTGCTAAATGCAATGAAAGGTGCGAGTAGTCTCGGAGAGATTGTGCGATTAGACACTTGCATTACAGTGGTGGACTGCAGTGCATTCAATGGTGATATCACGACTCCCGAGGATTTACGTTCAAGGTTTGACGTGCGTGAAGAGAATGGCGAAAGAAGTGTTGCAACACTTCTCGCGGAACAAATAGAGTTTGCGGATTTGATTGTTTTGAACAAGTGTGACTTGGTAAAACGCCACGAGACGAACGCCATAGAATCGGCTGTTCGAGCGCTTAATCCAGGAGCTCAAATTTTGCGCACAGAGTTTTCGAATGTACCTCTCGACCTCGTCTTGAATACACACAGGTTTGACATGAAGAAGGTATCGAACAACGCAGGATGGTTGCGTGGCCTCCGTGAAAATAGGGTGGTGGAAACGAGAGAGTATGGTATATCGAGTTTCGTCTATCGATCTACTACACCATTTCACCCCACCCGCCTGGCTTCGTTTCTCGAAAGCTTTTGCGGCGTAGTTAATCTGGATGGTATCAATGAGCGACGCGTCGCTTACAATGAGAACGGCTTCCACAACGCGAACTCTAAATTTGGGCACGTCCTTCGCTCGAAGGGATATATATGGCTCGCAGGAAGGGACGATATGTGTGGTGAGTGGGGACACGCAGGATCGAATCTTTCCATTAGCTGCGGGGGACCGTGGATGGGTGCGTTACCCGAAAACGTTTGGCCCGAAGAGGGCACGTCGGCGCGAGAAATGCTCGAAAGGGATATGTCGAATGCCATTATTCTAGACCGACGACAGGAGCTTGTCTTCATAGGACAACGTTTGAATCAATGTGCGATTGAAGCTGCGTTGGAGAAGTGTCTAGTGACTCGCAAAGAATGTCTCAAGACAACGAATCGGCGAATGGACGAATGGAAATTGGGGTTCTCGGGAAGCCTTGAGCTAGCGGATAACCCGTTTCCGGTGTGGCCGACGCTCGACAACGTCGACTTTGATGTTGACATGGGTCACCAGCACGATCATGACCATCACCATGGTCACCATTGATGCTCGTCATGATCGAATACCCCGTGCTCATCCTCGTATCGGCTGCACAAATCACGTAATCCTCGCCGGCAACAGCCATGACCGTGCCTCCGTTGTTATCGTACGGCGACCACGCCGCGTGCTGTTTCGTGTGGTTCCCGTGATAACTGTCCGGGTTGAAATTACTCTCCCCGACCGCGTCGTACGTCTCCATCTTCTTCCCCTATTTGTTTAATAATAAAACTCTCTCTCTTGCTTTTCTACTCTTATATAGTATTTGCCATTATTGATGAGATCGCTATGTATAGAGTTTTTGTTTTGATGGATTTGTTTATTTTATTTCAATTGTTTTTAGTATATAGTATTCATGGCCAATAGGAATTGATTATGCTGCTGCTTATCTGGCGACTTGAACGGCACCGACTTCCGCGTTGCAGGCTTCCGGCGTTTGCGCCTCAGACGGCGGAACGATTTGCCAGAATTGCTCCTTCATGTTCGCCCAATCCGCTAAGATGGCCTTGCCCTTCGGGGAACCCGTCTTCTCAACGTGTTCAGAGATCAAGTCTTTGCATTGCTTCTCACCAGCTTCGGTGGAAATGCGTTGCATGACGACGATCTCACCGTTCACCTTCGACTCAAACGTGTTGTCTTCGTCGAGAAAATAACCGATGCCACCAGTCATGCCGGCGCCAACGTTTCTACCAACTCTACCTAAGCAGACAACCACACCGCCAGTCATGTACTCGCAAGCGTGATCGCCGCATCCTTCAACGACAGTTTGCCCCAAGGAATTTCTCACGGCAAATCGTTCGCCAGCTCTACCATTGATGAAGATCTTACCGCCCGTAGCACCATACAAGCAGGTGTTACCGGCAATGGTGGAATCTTCAGCCTTGAATCCAGCACCTGGCGGCGGCATAATCGACACGGTACCACCACTGATCGACTTGCAAACGTAATCGTTCGCTTCACCGACAAGTTGGACGTCCATGCCACCGACGACAAACGCACCGAAGGATTGACCACCAGCGCCTTCTAACTTGATCGTCAATTTGCCCTTGAACCCATCGTCGCCGTACTTGGAAGCAATGTTACCAGCGATTCTCGCCATAGCGGCGCGGTCTACGTTGACAATCTTGGACGAAACCGCGTGCGTACCTTGCGTTTCGATGCATTTCTTGACGCCGGCATCGGCGAGCAAAATATCATCGAGCAATTCGCCGTCATCGTGGACTTTTTGGTTGATTCTCGCCTTGGACGAACCAGCCTTTCCGGAGGAAGTAGTCAAGAGAGACAAGTCCAAGTGGTTCGTCTTCGGATCATTTTGTTCTTTTTGTTTAAGCAAATCGTTTCTGCCAATGACTTCGTCGAGAGACTTGTAGCCCATTTCGGCGAGGATGACGCGCACTTCTTCAGCCGCAAAGATGAAAAAGTTCACCAAGTCACTCGGCGCGCCCGGGAATCTCGCTCTCAATTCTTCTCTTTGGGTCGCAACGCCAACCGGGCAGTTGTTCGTGTGGCAAATTCTCGCCATGACGCAACCGGTTGCAATCATAGCAACGGTACCAAAGCCAAATTCATCCGCACCCATCAACGCCCATTGCATGACATCGAGCCCAGATCGGCAACCGCCATCTGCTCTCAAAACAACGCGCTCTCTCAAACCGTTCTCAACCAACGTTCTGTGAGATTCAACGAGACCAAGCTCGACTGGGCCACCGCAGTGCTTGATAGAAGACAACGGAGAAGCACCTGTACCACCGTCACCACCCGAAATTTGGATGATATCGGCATTTGCCTTGGCAACGCCAGACGCTACAGTTCCGATACCCGCTTGACCGACGAGTTTCACGGAAACCTTTGCTTCCGGATTGACCGCGTGCAAGTCAAAAATAAGCTGCGCTAAATCCTCGATGGAGTAAATGTCGTGGTGCGGAGGCGGAGAAATCAACGGCACACCGGCCTTGGATTTTCTCAACCAGGCAATATACGGCGAAACTTTTTTCCCTGGCAACTGCCCGCCTTCTCCCGGTTTGGCACCTTGCGCAACCTTGATTTCGTGTTGGTTCGAGGACATCAAAAACGAAGTCGTGACACCAAATCGACCAGAGGCGACTTGCTTGATGGCAGATGACGCGACGTCACCGTTCTTCAAACCTCTCAAGTACGGGAACGAGTCTGTCGAACCGTCCGACTTGGCGTCCGAGATCGGGATAAATCGCTTCGGATCTTCACCACCTTCGCCAGAGTTGGACTTACCACCGATTCTGTTCATGGCGACCGCAATCGCTTCGTGGCACTCTTGAGAAATGGCGCCCAAAGACATGCCACCGGTGCAAAATCGAGAAGCGATGTCCGCAGCGGATTCAACCTCGGAGATATCGATCGGCTTACGGTCGGATTTAATGTCGAGACGATCTCTCAAGCAAGTAGCCGGACGCGTGTTGCGGTGCTCTTCGTATAACTTGTAGGATTCGGCATCCGGGGCATCGCCACCTAAACCAATGGCTTTGTGCAAGAGCTTGGACATTTCTTGGTTGTTACCGTGGTATTCGCCATTTGGCTTGACTTGGTACATGCCAGAAATCTTGAGCTTGTCCATGGTTTCCGATTCACCTGGGAACGCAGAGTCGACAAACATTTTCGTTTCCGCGGCGAGTTCGTCCAAAGTCAAACCACCAATTCTGGAAACCGTGCCTTTAAAGGCAACGTCGATGAGCTCTGGTCCAATACCGTACGCCTCAAAGATTTGCGCACCGTGGTACGACGTGATGAGAGAGATACCCATCTTCGAAAGAATCTTCTTCAAGCCCTTGTTGATGGCGTTCTTCAAGTTTCTTTGAACGTCCTGTTGCGACATGAGCGGGAGTTTACCGGTGCTCATTTGCTTTTCAACTTTGGTGGAAGATCTCCACTTTCTCGCAGTTTCCAAAGCCAACCACGGGCACACAGCCGAGGCACCATAACCAATCAACACCGCAAAGTGGTGTGTGGAAAACGCCGACGCGGACTCAACGACGATCGACGCCTTCGAGCGCAAACCAACCTTGATCAAGTGGTGGTGAACAGCACCAACAGCCAAAAGCGACGGAATCGCTGGAGAATCCGGACCCTCGTCAGGCTTATCGGTGATGACGATGCACTCAGAACCTTTTTGGACGGCTTCGGCACATTCTTGGCACAACTTGTCCAAACCAGCCTTCAAACCACCGGCGCCGTTGGTGTATCGCGCTTTGATCGTCGCCGTCTTCAAATGCGGGTGGTTTTGGATGACGGTCAAATCCGAATCAAACAAGAACGGACTCGACAAAGAAACCGCCGGCGCGTCGTCCGAGGAGACGTCCAACAAGTTCCCCTTGGCGCCCAAAGTGGTCTCCAAAGACATAACCAAACCCTCTCTCAACGGATCGATCGCCGGATTAGTAACTTGGGCAAATCTTTGTTTGAAGTAGTCGTAGAGCAAGCGCGGTCTCGAAGAGATGACCGGAACCGGAGTGTCGTCACCCATCGACCACGTCGGCTCGATGCCTTCTTGCGCCATGGATTCAACAATCATGGAAACATCTTCGGAAGCGTAACCAGCTCTGGCTTGGGACTCGATGAAGGAAACGTCGTCCATCGTCGGCTCCGGCAACGGCGGGCACGATTTCAAGCGGTGAATGTTGTTCAACCATTTGCCATACGGGCGCGTCGAGGAAACTTCCTTGGAAATTTCTTCGTTCTCTTTGAACGTGCCGTTTTCCAAGTCGACGCAGATCATCGTACCCGGACCCAAACGTCCTTTCTTAACAACGTTCGGCGCGTTGGACATGATGTCGTTCAAAACGCCAACCTCAGACGCGACATAAATGTAATCATCCGAAGTTTGCCAGAATCTCGCGGGTCTCAAACCGTTTCTGTCTAAGCGGCAGCCAACTTTCTTACCGTCAGAGAAGACCAACAAAGCTGGGCCGTCCCAAGCTTCCATGATACCAGAGTAGTACTGGTAGAAGTTCTTCGCTTCCGGAACGGTCGCTTCCAAATCCGGGTGATTTCTGAACGCTTCCGGAACGAGCAACATCATAGTTTCTTCCGGCTCGCGGCCAGTTTTAACCAAGAGTTCCGCGACTCTGTCAAGGTTCGCGGAATCAGAAGCCGCCGGGTCACACAACGGACGGAACTCTTGCTCTCTGCCTCCCCATATAGCGTTAGTCATCTTTGCTTCGTTGGAAGCCATCCAGTTCAAGTTACCTTGCAACGTGTTGATTTCACCGTTGTGACCCAAAAATCTCATCGGTTGCGCCAACGGCCACTTCGGCGTGGTATTCGTGGAGAAACGTCTGTGATAGATGGAGAACGACGACACGTAGTCCTTATCTTGCAAATCGAGGAAAAATTGTCCGACAACAGCAGATCTCAACATACCTTTATACACGATTGTTCTGCAGGACATGGTGCACACGTACATGTCTTCCAAGTCAGCCATGTTCCCGAGGCGCACTTTTTCGGCGTTTTTCCGGGCAAAGTAAAGCTTGCGCTCTAATTCGTCCCCAGTCGCGCCAGCACCATCGATCAAGCATTGCTCAATCGCTGGTTGCGTGATCTTAGCCATCGGGCCGACGATATCATTCTTCGTCGGCACGTCTCTCCAGCCGAGAACCTTCAAGCCTTCAGCCGCGATGGCTTTCTCAAGCTCCGCCTTCGCCTTGGTTCTTTTGCCCTTATCAGTCGGCAAGAAGGTCATGGAAACAGCGGAAGATTCTTCGGAAAAGCCAGAAATACCGTTCGCAGCGCACCATTTGGATAACATCTGCCACGGGATTTGCGTCATGATGCCGGCGCCGTCGCCGGAGTCGTTGTCCGCAGAGCACGCGCCTCTGTGTTCCATGCAACCTAAAGCAGACAAAGAATCATCGACACATTTGTGGGTTCTTTCACCTTTCAACGACGCGATCACCCCGACGCCGCACGCATCTCTTTCTTCCAAGATTTGATTCAAATCCACCGCACCGCCTTCGTACGGTTGGTACTCTCCTCTGAGAGCACCGAAATCCATCGCTTTTTGGGCAAAAATCTTGGTCGATCTCAACGCCACCTTGCGAGTAGGAGCCGACGATCTCACTTTACTTCTGTTGGCAATGTTCTGTTAAAGTTTAAAGGTGGAGAAAAGCGAAAGTAATCATCAGTATCTGTGTTAAAAGAAATGTAGAAATCTAGACTCCGCTTTTTCCGTATCTCACAGAGGAGGGAAAACTCGTTCTTACGCGAACACGTCGATTAATAGTTCGAAATGCGCTACAGGCGGTTTAACTCGCGAGTCGCAAGTGAAGCAAATTCTATCCAACCAAACGCAAAACAATATCAATGGTGTAATATCCTACCTTTTTGGCACCGAAAACCTTCGTCTGCATCACCTGCGACATAGCCTGGGACGCCATTTTCAGCCTACGTCGCTCTTAAATTTGCTTTTTCACCAAATAGGCGTAAAATCCAAATATAAAGTGTACACGGGAGAAAAGAAAACTACCGCTTTGATATATACGTGCTGTGTGTATATCAAATTCAATTTGTGTGAATGAAATTCTCTCGTGAGGAATTCCGGATCAATTTCGCTTCGCTTCGCTTACACTCGACGGCGCGCGCGCTCGCTTTTTCTCTTTTTTTGTGGATTGTTTGGGAGATGATGGGTTATTTTGCAAACAACAAAAAATTATAACCACCTTTATAGTTGTGCCACGAGGGCGAGGATTGGAGAAAAAAGAGATTGAAACAGAGAAGTGGATAGTGTGGGCTCCCCTGCCTTCAATATTATTTCCTTTCTAAAATACGAGGGAGACACAGAGGAGTGAAAAACGAGGGGCGAAACAAAAAAGGAACACCACCACCACCAACAACAACAACAACAACACCAACAACAACAACAACAACAAATGCGCCGAAAGACAAGGAACACTCGACGAAGAGACGACCAAAAGGACGCGGTAGGAGGAAGTTTTTCTTTCCCTTGCCGGGGCCTGTGCGGTGGGTTTTGGTTTCTTCTCTCTCTCCTTTTTGCGACGAGTGCTTTTGCTCTCGTTCCCTCGTCGACACCAACGGCGAAAGAAAAAAACGAGGAGACTTCCTCGCCATTCACCATTCTCCGCGCTGAAAAGTGGCCAAACGGCGGCGTTCGAATCTTTTACTCCTCTCCGGAAAAAGAAGAGAGCAACGAGGGAGAGAACGCTGCTGGTAAGAATACCGTAGTGGAACTCTCCTTCCAAAAGGAAAAAGAAGAGGAGGAGAAAAAGATTATCTTGGAAAGCACCAAAGTTATCGCGACGAAACCATCTTCTTCTCCTCTTCCTTCATTCTACTCGTTGGGCACGACGACGATTGTTTTAGCACCCAGCGATGGAGTTTTAAGTCAAAGTATGGTTTCTGGTCTGGCACGATTGATCTGGTCGAAAGATATCCTGGATTCAGAGAAGATAGCCATCTTCGCGATGAGACTTACCCCCGAGTTGGTCGTCGACTACACGTCGAACAACAAAGTTCACGTTTTGCAGCGACTGAAAGAATATACTCTTCTCAATCATTCATCGATATCACCGGATGTTCCATTTCGTTTGTTTTCGTTGAGAAGAGCACTCGAGTCGATGCCACCAGACGGTTTGAAAGTTCGTCTCCATCACGACGTCATCTTCGCGCTCGATGAAGATACGATTGAAAATAGAATGTTCGTGGAGAACGCGAGAACACTCATCAAAGCAGAATCATCATCAGCTACTATTTTCGTCAGTTCCTTGTTTATCAATGGAGACAATAAAGTAGAGGAAGATAATTTTGCTCAGTGGTTTGGAAAATTTGTAAAAAGAAGACGCGAAGAGACACACGTTGCCGCGGCGTGCGACGTTTCAGACGAACAACTCGATCACCATCTGTTCGAGAAGAAGAATACTGAATTGAAACTTTCGCCCGCCGTTCCGGATGTTGATCATAAAAATGACGTGATATCGATGAGTTTCAAAAAGAGAAACAAACACTGTCGCATAGAAGACGTTTTGAGAGGCTCTTATCCATACTTTGATACCATCACGCTTAAGATGGATTTCACGCAACGTAACGAATTTGAAGGGAAAAGAAGCTTTAGAAAAGGAACTTACGATGAAAAAATAGCTGCGAAAAAGAAGTTTCCGCTCACCGTTCAATTTGAAAATGCAAAGCACGGTGAAGTATACGAGGAGCGAAAAGCTATCGCAAAATTTCACGGTACCTCCACCTTTCGTGATTGTGAGCGAAGAAAATCGATGAAGATCAATCTCGACGGTGGGAAAACAATGAAATTGGGCTCAGCCGCTGAAAGCGATCAGTTTCTGTTAATTTCGCTCTGTTACGACGATAGATATGTGAAGTCGTGGTTGATGTACTCTCTCTTGCGCCATCTTGGGCTCTTCGAGGATCTCGAGTTTCGATATGTTCGTCTATTCGTGGAAACAAACGACGTGAGAGAGAGCGAAGGCTTGTATCTTTTAGTCGAAAATCCAGTCGTAAAAAGAGAAGACGTCAAAGCTCGAATTAGTGCAGTCGTGCGGAGACGTTTAGATCCCGTTCGACAAACTCGGCCGGGACTCGGCGCGCCAGATGTAAAGTATCCAAAACATTCAGAGTTTGATCGCGCTATAAAAAGAAATGAATATGACGAGATTGCTCGAGTCGCCAAGACGTGCGATGATATGAACTGCTATGCTTTATTGAGAAAGCGCACGAATATCGACGCGTACATCACATGGATTGCTTTTAACTCTCTCGTAAAAATGGGCGACTATGTGGATGAAATTTACTTCTATTCCTCTAACGAAAATCAACAGACTCCGTATTGGGGACTACATAGCTGGGATCCGGACGATGCGTTTCAGAAATGTCATCATGGCGGTAAGGATGCGTATATCGATCGATTTCAGATGCTCTATTGTCTCGAAGGAAATATGGATGTCGTATTTTTGCGATCGAAAGATATGTATTCTCGTTTCGTGCAAACGCTTGAGGAGCTCTTAGAAAAACGTGTGAATGATCAAGTCATCCTCTCTTTCGCTGAAGAACAGAAGAAAGAGTTGAACGACGTTCTCAACATCAATAATAATAGCAGTAACGCCGATGTTTCACTTGGCATGTTAGAATTGAGACAGATGGCAAAGATACCGGATAACATGGCAGCTTTCAGAGAAATGTCAGGTTCGCTGCTATATTATATCGAGCACATTCGTTTGAGCAGACGGGAGCTATTCCGCGTCATAGGTGCATTTCATTCTTTTAACGATAAGAGTGAAGTTGGTTGGAAACCTGTGCGCCTCAGCGCGCCAGCGAAATGTTCGAACCAAAACCTGTCTTCTTTGAAACTACGAGTGTCCGAAAGAAAGTACGATCAAGACGCGAGACAGGAAATCGTGTTCGAGTTTGAGAACGTATCCTCTGTATCAGGTGTTCTTCAAATTGAAATTCCGCTCGATTTGAACGTGGTATACAAGTTTAACGAGACGTATTCGGAAAAGTATCTACCAGTCCCAGTTGAGAAAGAAACGAGAGCTCTTTGTTGGACAAATGCAACGCTTCCAGGCGATAAGATTAACATGAACGCGACGGATGGTGGTTTCTTGACAACTACAACACTTCCGAAGAAGAGTTGCATCGCTGGAGAAGCCATAAATGTAACCGCTAAGTTTACGAACGAAGCCGTCACCTTTACGATGAAAGAAACACGAACCGATACTAGTACTCGTGATAAAATTTTTCTTTCGCTTTACCATGGATTCTGGCATCCATTTTCAAAGGCGTTTGCGGATGTACAATACGCTCGAATCTTAACGTGCTAGCTAGTGTTTCTTCGCTCTTGTTTATATTCTAAAGTATAATCTGTGTATTGCAATTCCTTCTCTTTTGTATTGTTCTAAGTCTCGGCGGGTTTGTTTTGCTGTCTGTATATGTCTTTCAAAGAGTACATGCCGTTGTTTGGACCTCGCCTGGCTAAATTCGCAATCTCCTGCACGGTCTCTTTCAAGTGCATGGCCGGTTGCTTAGTTTCTTCTAATAACTGTTTTAAGCTCCAAAAAGTTCGCCTCTCGAATAGACCAAACAATTTGTCCGTCAATTGTGCTTTTTCCATTTTTTCTGCTTTTGGTTTCGTCACGCCGCCGTCGGCTAATCGAACTAAATTTGAACGTTTCGGCAACGGAGCTATTCTCGCCGCGTCCGCTCCGACGACGGATTGAACAAACCTCGATTTAGATTGCGCTTTTTCTAATCTATTTTTCGAAACCCGAGCGTAGGCTGCATCGGAGGCATCTTTTGGTCGCATGTCTAATTTTTTATGAACTTTCGCTTCGACGATGAACTCGTTGACGTCCATCGCCGACGTCGCCGCCGCAGTACCTTCGCGAGTCTCCGAAAACACGTGAATTTCTGGCGCTTCTATGTTCTCCGTCATGACATATTTTACTGGTATTTCGTGCTCTTCGCCTTCGTTGACGGCTGCACTTAGTGTCACCGCAAACGCTTCTTTGTTTTCTTTGTCGAAAGGATCGATCACCACTCTTACTTTCCCGAGCTCGTCGTTATCGTTCAATTCCGCATCAATATCCATCCCATCTTCATCGTTCTCGTTGTCTGCTTTACTCCTTCTATCGCTGAAACTTTTCCAAGCACGATCGACAAAGTTTGGCACTTTCACCAGCCACGCTCGATGGTTCGCTCTTTGTGTATCCAACGCGCTCGGAAACAAATACGCTCTCAACGCCTCCGTAACCTCCTCCGGTAAATCTTTCTTATCGATATTCAACTTTTGACAAACTTGATACCTCCAGTGTTCGCGAAGTAAATACGGCGTCGCGTACGGCCTCCACTCCGGCGCGTTCTTATCCTTTTTCGATCGCGAATATTTCTTCGCCGTTTCCTCCAACTTTTCTGGGTTCAATTTGTGTACGCATTCGTTCAAAGCGTTCAGTTTGTTTATTTTCTGTAAATACTTTTGCATGGCGCTCACGACGAGCTCCGATCCGGGTGGAAACTCCTCCAAGTCCATATTGATGATTATTCGTTTTCAGCCTCCTTGTTGTTGTGTACCTCTTCTCGTCGTTAGTATCAGTCGTCCTTGTCGCGGGGGCTTCCTCTCGTGATGATGGACGAGAATCGTCGAACGAGATTTGGAGAGTTTAAAGCACCCTCTCGCTCGAAAAGAACAGAGAAATCTCTTCTTTGAAAAAAAGGCAGACACAGCAAAAGAAAAAAAAAGCGTCCAAAAACAGGATTAATTCACCACAAGACAAAAAATTACGCGCACTCTCTCTCGCTTTGACACACACGTGTTGGTGCGAACCACGAAACGCTATTAAGCGAGGGAGAGCCGACGAGGCGGTATTTGTATAGCAGGAATTTCTCGTAAAACTCTCGTTTTGATTTATTTTTATAAGAGAGAGAGAGAGAGAGAATAAGAGAGAGATTTTTACGCTCAATTTTGTGTGAACGAAAAGCCGAGTGTGCCTTTCGCAAGAAGACGCACTGACGAGAGACAAAGGAAAAGAAGGAGAAGAAGACATCAAAACGATGTCGACGACGATAAACGCAAAAGAGGATGCATCGATTCTCTTACCAGAGATCGAGGTGAGCGATTTAGTCGACGCTATTCCGATCGATATCGTCGGGGAATTGTTCGAAGAAGAAGAAGAAGAAGACGACGACGTCTCTCGAGGAAGAGTCGGAGGAGGAGGCATGAACGCCGCAAATTTTAATAAAACGTCGTCGAAGATACGAACGCCAACGGATGGATTGAACATCATCCAACCTCGGCCTCCGTTCAAGACGGACTCGTTTAATCGAGGAAGTCAGCAACAACATCACAGAGGAGGAGGATTAGCGGGGTCGTCCGGGGGACCGTCCTCGAATGGGAACTCTTTAGGTGGAGGAGGCTCGTTTCCCTCCATACCGCCGGTGTATTCGATGACGAGTCCGGGCGGCAGACAAAACTCTACCGAACACTTTCCATCCACGGTTGGGTTTGCCTTAAAAGGTGGATCGACGAGCTCGTCCACGGATGCCTTCGCGTTGACATCTGACGTGGACGCGATATTAAATGGAGGGAAACCTTTCGTTCCTTCTGCCGCAGGAGCGATACCTGCCTCAGAGCTTGCAAAGTCGACTGCGACAACAACACCGGTTGTTCAAGGCCCGAGTGGACCGAGAATGCCTGGACAAGGCGTCGAGGAGCAAGAACAGGTTGTTGTGTCGACCGAGACGGACGAGAATGGTGGAGTTCGCGTGAGAGTGACGTTATTGGCGGCTGGTTTTGTGATTGGAAATGCCGGCGCTTCCGTGCGCGAAATCACGCAGCATACGGGCGCCTCGATTCGATCGTGGACACAACCAGCGGAATATTTTTTCGGCGGTTTTTCGAGACCGACGCGAGTGTTCTGCGTGGAAGGCGATCCAGCCGCGATTGCGGAAGCCACGGAGTTAATTTACGCCGCGGTCGATCGGTACAGAGCTTTGTGCGAGATGAAAAAGCGAGGCGAGTTTGTGCAACGCTCGCAAAAGATTAAGGGCGTTGAGTTTTTATTTCAACCGCCGCCGAGGCAAATAACGCAACGGCAAAGGCAATTGGAACAGCTTCTGAGCGCGCAAACACATCTTTTACAGCATCAGACGAACGCTTTGTCCGGTGCTGCTGCTGGCAGTTCTGCAGTCGCTCTTCAACAGGCGTTTGCCCAGCAACACTTGTTGATGCAGCAGCAAATTGGTTTTTTGAACCAGCAAATGAACCAACATCAGCAGCAAGGATATTTCCACCATCGTCAACAACAACAATACCAGCAACAACAGCACTACCATCACCACCACCACCAGCAGCAGCAGCAACAACAACAACAACATCAGCAACAGCACAATATGTTTGGCAGTAACCAAAACTACTACTAACAATGTGCCTTGTGAATTCGTTGTGTGCTGATTATACATTATGTACGAAGAGAAGAAGAAGAAGAAGATAAACGAATTGAGTATTATTACACGTTATTGAAAGGAGTTGAAAAGATAAAGAGTCGATCGAGATAGTTTAGCAAGCGTTTTTGCCGCAGCTTATTAGCCGCCACGTTCTTCGAACAATTTAATAAACGAGCGACGGGGCTAAAAGTCAAAATAGAATCTCAGGAGGACTCGATCTATGAGCATTTTTAATCAATTGCATTATTATAAGATGATAATGATGTCTTTGAATGTTTTTGAAATATATATAATATATCTATATTGAATATACATACACACGTTATGCTATAAACTACATATATCTAAATTTTCCTATCCAGCGTAACGAGTTCCTTATCCCACCCGTGAGAATCTCGCCGGTCTATCGCGCAAGTAATACAATTTCGCTCTTCTTACTCTCTTACGCTCAACAACTACTAGTTCCTTAATATTCGGCGAATACAAGGGAAACATTCTCTCTACGCCGACGTTTCCAAGCATCGTTCTCAACGTAAACGAACTCCCCAATCCTCGGTTCTTCCTCGCTATGCATATCCCCGTAAACCTTTGCGTCCGTCTTCGATTTTCGGGAACTTCCATGGTCAACTGCACCACATCTCCCGGTCTAAACGGGCTAATCTTCACCCCTTCCCTTTCATTCAACATCTCAGTAATTCGTTCTCTCTCTAAAGTTTCCATCATGTGTCCAGCTCTCTTCTCGTACGTCTTTCGTTTTTTCAACTCTCTCGTCTTTGTGAAAGGGGACATTCCGCCTCCAGCTTTGCCCCAATCTTTCTGCTTTTTCCCGGCTTCAAAAGAAGTCATCGGAGCCTCGGGACCTCTCTCCGGTGGGTTCAACCGTTCCGTGTTTCTCGAGTGATTCTTCCACTGCGCGATTGAGGTCGAATGAAACAGTTGTTTGTTGTTGTTAATGTTGTTGTTGTTAATGTTGTGTGTCCCGATCGTTCTCGCTCCTCTCGGCGAGACATTCGAAGAAGAAGTGAAAGAACTAAAGCTGCGAGCAGCAAAACTGATGCTACTCCTCGCGGTCGTCGTCGTTCCCGCGACGATGAGTCTCCGCGCGAGTTCCCCTACTGCGACTAAACCTCTTCGCGTCGTCATCGTCAAAAGTCTCTCGTCTCTCGTCGTCGCTAGAATAGAATAAAGGGGCTTTTTTGAGGCCTTTTGTCGTCTCGTCTGTCTTCTTAAAATTCAACAGAAAAAGAGTTCAACAAAAGAAATGAGTGCTATGACTGCCGCCGCTGGACGTTTTGTTGTTCACGCCGCTGCGAAAATGACGACGAAAATGACGAGGAGGAGGAGGAATTGTTGTTGTTACTGCACGAAACGAGTCGCATTTTTAGGCACTCCCAAAGTCGCCGCGAAAGTCTTTGAACGGTTACACGAGGCGTCCGTGAACTCGAACGGTTTGTTTGAGATTGCTGCGGTGATATCGCAACCGGGGCGACCCAGAGGACGAGGGAGGAAATCGTCTGGGCCACCACCGCCGTCACCGGTGA